>Ga0196965_1000071_pt1 | contig 81851 bp, 44 predicted proteins | sample S1_20metaG_FD_148668 | JGI IMG/M metagenome (GOLD analysis project Ga0196965, IMG submission 148668) | Soil microbial communities from Anza Borrego desert, Southern California, United States - S1_20 | ecosystem: Environmental > Terrestrial > Soil > Desert | place: USA: California | collected...
TCAGGTACGATCAGCACTTACTGCGGTGATCCGGCGAACGCTCGATGCACCTGGGACATTTGATGAAAAAGGTTGGCTTACCATTGGCTTATGCGGTCACCAGCCAGAAATTGGCGAGCACTATATTTCAACAGGGAGTCTTTACCTTTGTACCGCGGCTTTCCTTCCGCTGGGCTTGCCGGCTGACAATGAATTTTGGCACGGTCCTTTTACTCCGTGGACTAGTAAAAAAGTTTTTAACGGTGAAGCTATACCTATTGATAAGGCTTACGATCCTGGTTAGAGCACCGATCAATTCCAGATAAGAAATATTTGTTGTATCTTAAACTCTCTGAAATAGGAAAGCAGATACGTGTTTAGAAAGATGAGTGCATTTCGTTTTCTTTTTACTTTATCCTTTTGTTCGATTTTTTGTTTTGCCTTTAGTCAGAATACAGAATCAAAGATTATCCGCAAATTTGGCATAACGGAGGGGCTATCCCACGGTGTGGTGAACACCATCGCACAGGATAAAAAAGGCTTTATCTGGCTTGGTACAGAAGATGGACTAAACCGGTTCGACGGTTATGGATTTAGTCCTTTTAAATTTGATTCTCACAGCGACGTTCCTTTTCACGACAACTATATCCAAAGTATTCTTGCTGATGAGCAGGGTAATCTGTGGGTATCATCACGCAGGGGGCTTTACAGGTTTGATCTGTCAATCGAAAAATTCTTTTCGTTCGTCAATGACAAACCATATAGTAATGATATAAGTTTCATTGCAAACAGTAGCGATGGAAATTTATGGCTATCATTTTACCTGGGCGGGTTTGGATATTTTGATGAAACTAAAGGCACGATTGTCACATACAACAAGCAACTCCTTCCTTCGCTAACAACAACGAGTACTATTGTCAGCTATGAAGATACGTACGGTTTGCTCTGGAATGGCTCGCAGGATCGCGGGTTAAATGTATACAAGACAGATAGCCATAAGGTGACCGATCACGTTCCTGACTTGTCGGGTGTGAATGTACTTCCTTCACGCTATGTAAAATGTATCATAGAAGATCATCTCGGCAATATTTGGATTGGTACAACAAAGGGATTAAGCGTCTATCTGAGAAGTAAAAATGAGTTTGTAACTGTCCCCCTATCCAATGACGATTTGACAACAAAAGGAATTTATTCACTCCTGCAGGATTCAAACAAAATGTTATGGATTGGAACACTCAGTGATGGCCTTTACGCGATCGATCTGAAGGGATTTGACAACAGGAAAGTAGACAAAATCACGTATCAGCACATTCAGAAACTGGATCGATACAATATTTCACGCACAACGATTAAAGCGATCTATGAGGACCGCGATAAAAACATCTGGCTTGGAACGCATGGTGAAGGTGTCTTTATGATCGGTGCCGAAACAAAACAATTCAATACGATTAGTGTTAAAGAAGTGTTGGGATCGGCAGAGACCTATGTATCATTTAATGGCTTGTGTCTTGACAAGTTTGGGCATATCTGGGCTGGTACAAATGGAAGTGGAATTTTCAAATTCAGCAAAGACGGAACGATTCTGAAACATTATGTCGCAAGCGCGAAACCGGGAGATATTAAAGATAATGTAATATTGAGTATACGCGAAGATGCCGATGATAATCTCTGGTTTGGTACTTCACTTTTCGGAGTCTTTCGATACGATAGAGAGCGTGATGCATTTGTACAGTACGTTCACGAGCTTTCCAATGAAGCAGCGCCGTTATCAAGCCAATGTCGGACGCTTTTTGAAGACTCTAAAAAAAACATGTGGATAGGCACAGCCCGCGCCGGAATATGTATACTGGATAAGAAATCGGGTAAATTTAAATACTTCCCTGGCAATACAGACTTCCGGACCATCGATGCACGCGCTTTTGTCGAAGATAAACGCGGTGACTTGTGGATGGGTTGTTATGGCGGAGGCTTGATACACTACGATGTGAAGAGCAATGAAGTCACGCGGTATTTTGACAACACGGAAGCTGATAATCCGCTTAAAAGCAACTTGATATTTTCCATGGCACTTGACGCCAAAGGTGACATCTGGCTTGGGTCAGGCGGGGGACTCGCAGTTTTTAATCCGGCAAAAAAAACATTAAAGCGGTATGGCGTTGAACACGGGTTGCTAAATAACATTGTGCAGGGTGTTAGGATCGACGATTCTGGTAATATATGGATGAGTACCATTCGGGGAATTAGTAAGTTCTATCCGGAGACCGAAAAATTTATTAACTATACTCACTTTGATGGATTGCAGGAAGGGCAGTTCAATCCCGGATCCACCTTGTACAATCCTGTTGAAAATTATATTTGCTTCGGAGGTGCATTTGGAATTAACATATTTGATCCGCAGCAGCTGAATAGCGAGTTAAACACGCCGAAAGTCCTGATTTCAGGTTTGCAGTTATTTAACAAGAAAGTAAACATCGGAGATCAGGACAACTTGTTACAAAAGGTAATTGACGAAACGAAACAGATCACACTTACCAGTAAGCAATCGGTTTTTACGTTCGAATTTACAGCACTCAATTACAACTATCCTCAGAAGAGTCGTTACGCTTATAAACTTGAGGGAATTGATAAAGATTGGAACCCCGCCGGGAATTCGCGTTCGGCTACGTATCGGTATCTTCAACCCGGTGACTACACGTTTAAGGTAAAGGCGACCGTACAGGAAAATGAGTGGCCAAAAGATTACGCAAGCATCAATGTGAAAATTCTACCACCGTTCTGGAGAACCCCCATGGCATACATTCTTTACGCTATATGCATTGGGCTCGTTTCACTTATCATCTATAAGAACAAGAAAAAACAAAAGCAGCTAAATCGCCGGTTAAGGGTAGAGAATGCGCTCCGTCTCAGACAACGGCAAATGGTTCAGGAAAAACTCAGTTTCTTCACTGAAGTGTCACATGAGTTTAGGACTCCATTAACACTCATCATTGGACCTATGGAGGAAATTCTTACGCGGGAGAGCATTTACACGCCCTTGGGAAAAAAATTAAAAGTAGTTTATAACAATGCCCATAAACTGCTGAATCTCATAAACAAACTCCTTGACTACCGCAAAGCTGAAAGTGGCAGCATGGTGCTTCGGGTGAAGGAAGACAATATCGTTTCGTTCTGCGAAGAAATTTTTATCAATTTCAAAGAGTTAGCACGCCGTAAGCACATCGATTTTCAGTTCAAATCTACCCATGATGAAATCAAAACATGGTTCGATAAAGAAAAGCTGGAAATGGTTTTGAATAATATTTTATCAAATTCATTTAAATACATTGGAAGTGGCAACCGCATTGTTGTATCTGTTACTTCAGAAAAGAGTCAAAATCCTGTTACTTCAGATCAACATATCGTTATTAAGATCACCGACAATGGAATCGGCATTCCGCAGGAAAAATTGAAATACATTTTTGACTGGTTCTATCAGGCTGACAATACAAGTCCTGTTAGTTCCGGAATTGGCCTGGCGCTGGCAAAGAAATTAATCCACTTACACAAAGGCTTGATCTACGTAACAAGCAATGAAGGGCAAGGGTCGGTCTTCACAATAAAGATTCCCATTGGCAAGGAACATTTCGTTGCGAGCGAGGTCGTTGTTGATGAAAGCGCTCAACAAATCTTGCCGATCAATCACAACAGGGAGTTTGAGGAGGAGCACGCTGAACCACATGCGATCCGGAAGAAAGGTCTCAAAACAATTTTAATTGTAGAGGATGATCAGGAGATCCGCGAATTTTTAAAAGGATACTTCGAAGAAACTTACCGCATACTAGAAGCAAATAATGGAAGAGAAGCCATTGATATTGCCGTGAACGGAAATCCAGACCTTATCATCAGCGATGTGATGATGCCGGAAATGAACGGAATTGACTTCTGTAAGCACGTCAAGCAAACAATTAAGACGAGTCACATACCGGTAATACTACTAACGGCCAAGACAGCCTTTACCCATCATAAGGAAGGGCTGGAAATCGGAGCAGATGCATACATCACCAAGCCATTCAGTCCTGACATGCTGGGGCTTACGGTTGATAATCTGTTGCAGTCGCACGAGAATGTTATGCGCTTCTACCGCAGTCGTTTCATCCAGAATGGATCTGAAGAAAAGCAAGTTATTTCAATTGACGAAAAATTTCTTCAAAAGATTTATGATTTAGTCAGACGTAATCTTGAGAACACGGAACTTAGCCTGGAGGATGTTTGTGAAGAACTCAACGTCAGCAAATCACTTTTATACAAAAAGATCAAGTCTCTAACCGGCCTTTCACCAGTGGAGTATGTCAGGTCACTGCGTTTGGCAGAGGCAGCCAACTTACTGAAATCTGGAAAGTTTAAGGTGTACGAAGTCGTATACAAAGTAGGTTTTACAGATATCAAATACTTCAGAAAATGCTTTCAAAAGGAATTTGGATTCTCACCTTCTTCACTTCTCGAAAAGCAGGTGTAAAAAATAAATTTTGGCAGCGTTTAACTTCGATGAATAGCGGAGTCATAAATCGATCACAGATCTGCAAAAGTATCATTGAATTTTTTCCTATACTCCAGGGGACTGTAGTTTGTTACTGCTTTGAATTGCCTGTTAAAATTAGATAGTGTATGAAATCCGCTTTCATAGCAAACTTCTGAGACGTTAAGGTTTTTTTCAACCAACAATTTACATGAATGGCCAATCCTGATCTCAGTTATAAAATCTGAAAATGTTTTGTTTGCATGCATCTTGAAATATCGACTAAATGCAGCGGGTGCCATATTGGCAATGTTAGCCACTTCTTCCAGACTTATTTTCTCTCTGAACCGTTTCATGACGTATTCATGTACTTTATTCAGGCGCTCCGTATCCGAAGGTTTTAAGGAGTTAGAATAACCGGCACTGCTCAGCAAATTGTACTCCGTTGTGTTGGCCAGCAAGTTTAAAAGTCGAAGGAGTAAAAGAATACGATCAAAGTCTTCAGCTTTGAGGAGATCATACATGAATTGCTTTACCTCATGAGCAGTTTTTCCAATTATTTCGATGCCACGCTTTGCGCGTGTAAAGAGTTGTTGCACCTTAAACATTTCCTTTTTTTGCAGGAACTCATTGCCTAAAAAATTCTCCTGAAAATAAATCACAATTCCTTCTGTTCCGAGGCTTTCGTCGCCATGAAAATATTCGCCATCACTTCTCCAAAGATGCGGCAGGTCCGGCCCGGTAAAAACCAGATCACCCGGCTTAAAAGGACTAACATGATCACCAATAAAGCGCGTACCGGTGCCGTTGAGTACAATAAACAACTGATATTCCGAATGAAAATGCCAGTTCGGATCGAAATGCGCTTCTTTTAAATATTTTATTTCAAAAGCATGATTCGAAGAGATAGGTGTTTTCTGCAAGGGTACTTTCATCGCAGCTCGTATATTTTGGTATTTATTTATCACAAATTACTCAATCCATTCAAAATTATGTTAAAAAGCAGTCATTTTTTGATAATATTCAGGAAACGATTGCAGAAATATTAGTAGAGCTTTATAACATTAACGGTAAGAAGCAATGAGAATATTAACGTTCTGTATCTGGGGTCTATCGGCCATCTTATTTTTTTCATGCAGTACCACGGGGAAAAAGAGGGATGAAACAGGTCCAAGGAAAATTGAAATTCTTTTCCTCGGACATAACAGCGAACACCATAATTCCGCAGCATTTATGCCGATGCTTAGTTCTGCGCTCGCAAAAGAGGGCATTAACCTAACATACACGGCTGATCCGCAAGACCTGAACAAAGAGAATCTTTCCTGGTATGATGGACTCGTGATCTATGCCAATCATGATTCGATCACTTCAAATCAGGAAGAGGCTTTACTTGATTTCGTTGAAGAAGGCAAGGGATTTATACCCGTACATTGTGCCAGTTTTTGTTTCCGTAATTCTTCACAATACGTTGCACTCGTCGGTGGGCAATTTCACAAACACGAAACAGATACGTTCACGGCAAAGATCATAAATAGAGAACATCCTACGATGGACTCGTTACTGGAGTTTTCGACGTGGGATGAAACTTATGTACATCATAAATTAAGCGACGACCGTACCGTTTTAATGGAACGTATTGATAGTACGCATCGCGAGCCCTGGACGTGGACGAAAACGCATGGCAAGGGAAGGGTGTTCTACACTGCCTATGGACATGATGAGCGTACATGGAATAATCCTGGATTTCATCAGTTAATGAAGCAAGGAATTGTATGGGCTGTCGGCGACAAGGTAAAACAGCAATGGGAAGATTATAAAAAAGAAATTCCAACACTTGTTTATAAGGAAGTAGAAAATATTCCCAATTATGAGAAACGGGATCCTGCACCAAAGTATCAGGAACCTTTGTCGCCGGAAGAATCGAAAAAGCTAATCCAGGTACCTCCTCAGTTTGATCTGGAGCTGTTTGCCTCCGAACCTGATATCATTAATCCCATTGCCATGGATTGGGATGAAAAGGGCAGGCTATGGGTAATCGAGACGGTAGATTATCCAAACACCGTTCGCAATGATAAAGGCCAGGGAGACGATCGTATAAAAATATGTGAAGACACCAATGGCGACGGCAAAGCTGATAAGTTCACTGTCTTTGCGGATAACTTAAATATTCCAACCAGTCTTGCCTTTGCCAATGGTGGAGTCATTGTTTCCCAAGCACCCCACTTCCTTTTTCTGAAAGATACCGATGGTGATGATAAAGCAGATGTAAAGACCGTCATCATGGAAGGCTGGGGAACCTATGATACGCATGCAGGCCCATCTAATTTGCGTTATGGATACGATAACAATATTTGGGGTAGCGTAGGATATTCTGGTTTTGAAGGAACCATCGCAGGAGAACATTTTAAATTCCGTCAGGGACTATATCGTTTTCCTCCCGATGTATCAAGGTTTGAGTTCATGACCAGTACGAGTAATAATACCTGGGGATTGGGTTTTAATGAACACAACGATGTATTCGCCTCTACAGCTAATAATACGCACAGTGTTTACATGGGTATTCCAAACACCATTGCGAAGGGAGTAGAAGGCATTAGCATTGGGAGTTTAAAGATAGATGGACACTATGCCATGCATCCGGTAACAGATAAGGTAAGACAGGTTGATGTATTCGGTGGTTTTACCGCAGCCGCAGGTCATAGCTTTTATAACGCACGCAATTATCCGGAAACGTATTGGGGTAACGTTGCTTTTGTATGTGAGCCTACGGGTCATCTTGTACACATCGCCCGGATTGAAAAAGATGGCGCAGGTTTTAAAGAAAAAGATGGCTGGAATTTATTTGCGGGCGCTGACGAGTGGGTATCACCCGTTGAAGCTAAAGTGGGGCCTGATGGAGCAGTCTGGGTGTTAGATTGGTATAACTTCATTATTCAACACAACCCTACACCTACACCCGAACGTGGCGGCTATGCTGCCGAAAATGGCGAGGGTAATGCGTATGAAAATCCGCTCCGTGATAAATCACATGGACGAGTATGGCGGGTAGTGTACAAAAATGCAAAACCATATGAGCCTCTTGCACTAAGTAAAGATAAGCCGGATGACTTGGTCAAAGCATTGAAGAACGACAACCATTTTTGGAGAATGACCGCACAACGCCTGCTGGTGGAATCGGGTAACACAAGCATCCTTTCGGACCTATATGAATTAATTCAATCGGATGATGTTGATCAAACTGGAAATAATTTTCCGGCAGCACATGCTTTGTGGACCATTGATGGATTAAACATTATCAACAAAAATGAAGAGGCACGCAACGTTGTGGCTACTGCGCTTAAACATAAATCACCTGCGGTAAGAAAAGCCAGTATACAAATATTATCCCACGTTGTTGGTGGGCAATCAGACATCATCGCCGCTGACGTTATTCACGATGCCGATCCCAACACACGTTTAGCTGCCATTCTTTCCCTCGCCGGAATTTCAGCTTCAGATAAAATAGGCCAAATACTTTTCGACCTTAGTAATGATGAAAGTGTTAAGAACGATGCGTGGCTTTCAAAAGCGGTCTATACTGCAGCGACTTACCACGCGAATGGTTTTATCAGTGCTTTTAAGGCGCGTAATCCGGATTACAAGAGTCAAACGAATGATGCTACAGGAATAGTCGAAAGGGAGGCAAAGGATCACGATGATGAGGCTTGGAAAGAAATGAAATTACCAACGTCAATTGAGCAAGCCGGTCTTGAAATGGATGGCGTGGTATGGTTTCGTAAAGCCGTTGAGATTTCTTCGGGCAGCGTCAATAAAAATGCGACGATATCACTTGGGCCTATTGACGATTCCGACGTTACCTATATCAACGGTGTTAAAATAGGTGGTACCGAAAGGGCGTATAGTAAAAAACGGAACTACAAAATTCCCGCCGGGGTACTGAAAGCAGGAAGAAATATTATTGCTGTTCGCGTCGACGATACCGGCGGGAATGGCGGAATCAATGGAAAAGAAGATGAACTGTTCTTTCAGATCGGCGGTGAAAAAATACCATTGTCTGGCCCGTGGAAGTATGAGGTAGAAAAACAATATCGGTCGGCTAATAATAATGTTTTTGAAGACACCTCTATTGGCGAAGTGTTTATTCAAAACTATGGGGACAAGGCGTCGCCAACCGATGACATTGCGGGCACCACAGCAGCCGATGTAACAAAAATCAAAATATCGGTTATAAAAAATGAAATGAAATACGATTTGAAATCTTTTACCGTAGTAGCCGGTAAACCTGTTGAGATCATTTTTACTAACCCTGATTTTATGCAGCATAACCTTGTGATCACCAAACCTGGTATGCTCGAAACAGTAGGGAAGGCCGCTGATAAACTGGCATCCAATCCAAAAGGTGCAGAGATGCAATATGTACCTGACCTTCCGGAAGTACTTTTCAGCACACCGCTTGTTAATCCACAAAATGAAGTGAAGCTTACATTTATAGCACCGTCACAACCCGGTGACTATCCGTTTGTCTGTACGTTTCCGGGTCATTGGTCAATCATGAATGGTACCATGAAGGTGGTGAAATCATCGTCAATGTTATAATTAAGGAAGTTAAATACCTGATTCAAAAGCGTTCATTATGAAAGAAACTGTTTCAACCCCCGCTACAGGAAGCGATGTTCCGGATAAAAAGTTATTCTGGGCTTGTTTCGTTGCGCTGACCACGACTTCGTTTGGTTTTATTTTACGGGCATTAACACTTCCGCAATGGGGCAATGAATTTAATCTGACCAACACACAGATCGGAGAGATCGCGGGTGTGGGGCTATGGCCATTCGCGATAAGCATTGTTCTATTCAGCCTTATCATTGACCGCGTTGGATATAAAAACTCCATCATCTTTGCTTTCGTTTGTCACATTGCCTCTGCGATACTTACCTTTTTTGCCAATGGTTATACTACATTATATGTAGCTACCTTCATTATGGCCTTAGGCAACGGAACAGTAGAAGCTGTTGTGAATCCCGTGGTTGCAAGTATGTTTCCGAGAGAAAAATCGAAATGGCTTAATATGCTTCACGCGGGATGGCCAGCTGGATTAGTGTTCGGAGGTATACTGGCCTTAACGATGGGTTCAGAAACGGATTGGCGTTTGAAAGTGATTCTGATCCTGCTCCCGGCAATTGGTTATGGAATAATGATGTTTCGGTTGCGTTTTCCTGTAAATGAAAGAGTCAAAGCCGGCGTGTCCTACCTGGAGATGTTAAAAGAAGTTGGTGTAGGGGGTGCATTAATTATTGTTGCGCTTATTATCTTTCAATTGGGTGTAGTATTTGAGTGGTCAACGTTAACCAATGTTATCGTTACGCTTTCTATAGTTTCGATTTTTGGATTGATCGTTAGAAGCATAGGGCAACCGTTGTTTATCATTATGCTGCTGATCATGATTCCATTGGCTACCACAGAGCTGGGAACCGATAGTTGGATATCGGATCTGATGGCTCCTGAAATGGAAGCGATTGGATTACAGGCAGGGTGGATTTTAGTGTATACCTCAGCGATTATGGCTGTGTTAAGATTATTTGCGGGAAATATTATTCACCGGATTTCTCCATTGGGTTTACTGGCCGTGTGTTCGATAGTTGCTGCTATCGGATTATTCCTGTTATCAGGATCGAACGGTATTATGGTATTGGTAGCAGCCACGATTTTTGGTCTGGGTAAAACTTTCTTCTGGCCCACGATGCTGGGTGTAGTCGCAGAGCGATTTCCGAAAGGCGGTGCCCTAACCTTGAACATCACTGGTGGTGTCGGCATGATTGGCGCGGGCGTCATAGGTGCTGTTATCCTGGGCTTTGTACAGGATAAAGCAATAGATAAGAACCTGTATGCTTATGATCAGGCAAACAAAACCAGTCTGCACAGTGCATACGTCACGGAAAGCCGGCAAAGCATTTTTGGTGATTACAATGCACTGGATGTAGCGAAACTCTCCGAAGCCGACGAGGCAGAGCATAAAACGGTGGTTACGATTCAGGAGAATGCAAAGAAAGAAGCTTTAAAAACCATTGCGATATTTCCCATCGGTATGTTGATCTGTTATTTGATTCTCATGCTCTACTTCCGGTTAAAAGGCGGATATAAAGTTGTGTTACTCCCCCAGGACAAAAATGTAGCTTCAGTCGAATAACAAACCTGCGATTAGTGAATTTACAAATACAATACGGTGTAAGTACCTGGTTATGGACTTCTCCTTTTACAACGGATACGGTATCCCTTTTTTCGAAAATTAAATCGTTTGGATATGATGTTGTAGAAATACCTGTCGAGTATCCTGAACAAATCGATGCGGTAAAGGTAAGTGAAGCGTTAAAGGCCAATGGTCTTAAAGCGGTGGTCTGTGGTGCTTTTGGACCGGATCGCGATCTCACACACGATGACCCTGCTATTCATGCCTCATGCTTTCGGTATATCGAAGCTTGCTTTCGCTTGTGTAACGCCTGGGATGCAAAATTTTTTGCAGGCCCCATGTATTCTGCTGTAGGCAAAGCGAGGATGGTTTCTAATGAGCAACGAAAGATCGAATGGGACAGGGCGGTAACTAACATTTATAAAGTGTGTCAATCCGCTAATCAACACGGTCTGGAAGTAGCACTCGAACCGCTCAATAGATTTGAATCTGATTTAATTAATACCGCCGAAGACGTCATGCGTTTGATCAAAGATGTCAATCATCCGGCAGCCAAAGTTTTATTGGATGGTTTTCACATGGCCATTGAAGAAATGGATCTTGAAAAAGCCATAACGCATGCCGGTGATAAACTCATACACGTCCAGGTGTCAGAAAATTACCGGGGAACACCCGGTAGCGGTCAAACACCATGGCATGCTTTCAAAAAGGGATTAGAAAATGTAAACTATAAGGGTATTGTTTCAATTGAAAGTTTTACCCCTGAAATAAAATCTTTGGCAGGTGCAGTCTGTATCTGGAAAAACCTGGCTTCCAGTCAGGACAAGTTTGCAACGGATGGAATTGCCTTTCTTAAAAAATTATTAAACGATTAACGGTATGAGTAACAAAAAAATCAATGTAGCCATTATCGGATTAGGCTTTGGTGCCGAATTTATCCCCATCTATAAAAAACATCCAAACGCCAACCTGGTGGCTATCTGTCAGCGGACACAAACTAAACTGGATGACATTGGTAATGCCTTCGACATAAAGAAAAGGTATGTTAACTACGATGACCTGTTGAACGATCCTGAAATTGATGCTGTACATATCAATACACCAATTCCTGACCACGGCATTCAATCAATCAAAGCATTAAAGGCCGGTAAGCACGTAGCCTGTACAGTACCAATGGCGACTACCCTCGAAGAGTGTGAAGAGATTGTAAGATTAACGAAAGAAAAAGGACTTACGTACATGATGATGGAAACTGTTGTGTACGCCAGGGAGTTTCTTTTCATGAAAGAACTTTATGATAACGGTGAGCTCGGTAAAGTTCAATTTCTAAAAGCGAGTCACCAACAAGACATGGATGGCTGGCCTAACTATTGGCCAGGTTTGCCTCCCATGTATTACGCAACACATTGTGTCGGACCAGTACTTGGGCTTATGCGCGGCGAGGCAGAGTATGTTTCATGTTTCGGATCAGGTACTATCCGTGAAGAGCTACATAAACACTACAATTCTCCTTACGCCGTAGAGACAACGCACATCAAATTGCGAAACAGTGATGTTAGTGCCCATGTATATCGTTCGCTGTTCGATGTTGCTCGCCAATATCGTGAGAGCTTTGAGGTGTATGGTTCAGAGAAATCTGTTGAATGGCCTTTGATCGAGGGCAAGCCCCTGGTTGTTCATACCGCGAAAAAGCCAGAGCCGGAAATTCCGGAAGAAGTGGAAAGTCCTGATTATGCAAAATTATTACCTGAACCCATCCAGCGATTTACAACGCAGGGTGTATACGACGCTGATGAACACCAGCATCTTTCGTTTACACAGGGTGCGGGGCACGGGGGATCACATCCACACCTCGTAAATGAGTTTCTGGCTGCACTTGTCGAAAAATGTCAACCCTATCCAAACGCTACACAATCGGCAAACATTACGTGTGTTGGTATTCTTGCGCACGAATCGGCTAAGCAAGGTGGTAAGATATTGCATTTACCAGAGTTTACATTGATGTAAATCGAAGTTGAGTTAAATGATAAGAGGGACATTCCCGCAGGATCAATGTAATTGACCGATGATCCGTAATTTTGCACAAGCTGTCATTGTTTCATATCGTGCCGCCACGTAACGCTTGTTCTGCGATAATCCATTATATTCGAGCCTGACTTGACCAATGTGAAAAAGAAGGTAGTAATAAGTGACATTGCAAAAAAGCTCGGCGTTTCTATAACAACCGTTTCATTTATCCTTAACGGGAAAGCGAAAGAGAAGCGGATCAGCGAGAGTGTTACAAAAGAGGTGACCATGCTCATCGAGGAGTTGGGCTATAAACCTGATGCGTTGGCAAAGAGTTTGCGTACAGGAAAGACGAATGTAATCGGTCTGATTGTCGAGGATATATCAAACCCGTTCTTTTCCGGGACGGCGCGTCTCATTGAAGAGAATGCGTATAAACACGGTTATCGCATACTGTATTGCAGCACGGAGAACAAAGTCGATAAAACGAAAGAGTTGATCCGCATGTTCCGCGAGCGGAAGGTCGACGGATATATTATTACGCCGGCGGAAGGGGTGGAGGAAGATGTTGCTATTCTGTTGAAGAACAATCTACCGGTAGTTCTATTTGACCGTTATTTCCCGGGACTGGAAACCAATTATGTGGTCATTGATAATTACAACGCGGTCTATGATGCCACAATTCATTTGTACGATCAGGGATTCAGTAACATCGGTTTCGTTACCATTGAATCCATACAGACGCAGATGCAGGAAAGACTTAATGGGTATATGAAAGCGCAGGAGAAGTTTCGCAAAGAACCTCTGGTAGAGGAAGTTTCTTTTAGCGATGACTACAGTGAGATGGTACGGGCCATCGCGCAATTTATTGAACGCAATCCGCAGATGGATGCGATCATGTTTGGAACCAACTATCTCGGCGTTCGCGGACTGGCTGCGTTAAAAGCGCTCAATATTAATATAGCAGAAAAAATGGGGGTGGTTTCGTTTGACGATCATGAAATATTTGGTTTGTACTCTCCCTCTATCACGGCGATAGCCCAGCCGATCGAAGAAATTTCCCGCCAGTTGATTAAAATACTGTTAGAGCAACTCGATTCTTCAACACCTTCCGGGATAACGTCGCTTTCGAAATTAAACCTGAAGGCTGACCTTATTGTCCGCGACTCTACCCGGCGTAGAAATTAACCTGACGGACTTTCGGGGTCCCCAACCAAAAAAATCTTTCTTTTTAGTTGACTGATAAGAATAAATATGTGTATTTCACTAAATCGATTTAGCAAACGTTTTTATATGTGCTAAATCGATTTAGTAATCAGCCGGCTTTGGCGTTTTTCTAACGAATTCGCGCCATTTTAGGCTTTTTCCTTAAAGAAATATTCAATCGTTTGCGATCTGGCTGTTGATCCAGTCTTTGATGCAAAGGTTGAATGAGTATTAATATTTTTCACTAACAACACCACCCAATGAAAACAATTCTTCCTATCCAAGCCAACCGAAAGGACACATCTTAATCCTATCGCGTAAACATTCCTGGTATGCTGGCGTCGCGTCTTCTCTTGTTAGGAGTTTGCTGCAATAACTCAGGATAAATGTTTGTGGGATTTCCCAGATGTCGTATTTCAATTTAAACCCAAGCGTATGAAATTTAAACTTATACCGAGACCGACTTTAATGTCGAAGTTATTAATAGGTTCTTTTTTTATCGTCATTGCCTCGTTGACGGAGGCAGTTGCCTCACGAGTTTCAGCTTCTACATTTCAAGCTCCAACCATAACGGGCCAGGTTGTCGATAATACAGGCGCACCACTGGCAGGCGTGACCGTACTCATCAAAGGTACAAATGTTGGTACTGCAACTGACAGTGATGGTAACTATGCCCTTAACGTGCCTGAGGGTCAGGAGAGCGGCACAGTGATTTTCTCTTTCGTAGGCTTTCTAACGGAGGAAGTAAGCATAGAAGGTCGTAGCGTAATCGATATCAACATGACCGAAGATGTTAGTATGATGAGCGAGATTGTGGTCGTTGGATATGGTACTCAGACAAAAACAAGCGTGACAGGTGCGGTCGATCAGGTAACGCAGGAGCAACTCAGTGGTCGACCTGTTGTGAACCTCACCGACGCATTGCAAGGTGTTTCACCTAACCTGATCGTACAGCGACCAAACTCCGAGCCTGGCGCTGGAATCAACTTGAATATTCGTGGTATTAGTACGCTTAATAACAACAGTCCACTCATTGTGATCGATGGGATCATTGGTGGTGACATCAACAACTTGAATCCCTCCGATATAGAAAGCATCTCTATTCTGAAAGACGCAGGAACAGCTGCAATCTATGGTTCACGGTCAAACAATGGAGTCGTTCTTATCACGACTAAGAAAGGAACATTGGACGGCAGACCAAGCGTTACCTATAACGGACTGGCTGGTGTAAATGCACCACACTTTTTTTTGAAACCAGTGAGTGGCTATGAAAATGCGATGCTCCGAAATGAGTCAGCACGCAATGCCGGAAAAACATCTGCAATATACACACCAGAACAGATCAGGCAATTCCGGGAGAACGGCGATGAAGAGTGGTTTGTAGATGAGATCATAAAACCAGCATGGCAAAACAATCATAACCTGTCTGTATCTGGAGGGGGTAAGAATTCATCCTATTACACTTCATTTGGTTACATGAACCAGGGTAGTAATTTCGTCGGTCCCCAGAAAGGGCTGGAACGCTATAATTTCCGGTTGAACATGACCAATCAAATCGGGCGCTTGAACCTTTCAACGATGTTATCATACATGCGTCGCCAAGTAACAGACCATTCATCCAGTACCTCTACCTTGATGGTCGACGCGGGTCGTGTACCTTTGATCTACGCGCAGAAAGACTCGCTTGGACGCTTTCTCACCAATGATGTGCTTCAGCAATTCAATTCATTGGGCATTCTGGAAAAAGGGGGGTTCCGAAAATATGATGACGATAATATTTCTGCTACTGTTTCGGGAGAACTGGAAGTAACCGATTTTCTGAAAGTTCGCGGAGTTTTCGGAGCCAACTTATTTTCCAATCATCAGTTTGCGCGTACGATGGAGGTTGATTTTTATCCGCAAGGTGTTTATGGCGCAGATAGAAATACAATTGATGAGTCAAGCAAAACACTCGACCTTAACTCGCAACTATTGTTTGAGTATACAAGAACCTTTAATGAAGCGCACGATGTAAAGGTACTCCTCGGCGCAGCAAATGAGCACCACGAAAAGCGCGGTACGGGGATATATTTGTTGCATACCGACCCGGATTTGGGCACGCCGACGTCCGAGACCATCATCGAACCACGTTCTTACACATCGAATCAGGAGGCTTTTGAAAATAACCTGAATTCAGTTTTCGGGCGCGCGTCCTATGCTTATAATGATAAGATATTTACCGAGCTCAGCTTCCGTTACGACGGGTCCTCAAAGTTCAGAGAGGACAATCGCTGGAGTTTCTTTCCATCTGTCTCCGCGGCCTACCGTATTTCGGAGGAAGATTTTTTCAATCAGTATGCTGAACGTGTCGGTAGCTTTAAGCTCCGTGCGTCATACGGTGTCTTAGGAAATCAGAATGTTGACGACTATCAATATCAAACTACCTTCTTCTCTTTTGAAAATGCGTATGGTTTCAACAATGCTACTGTGGCAGGTACAGGGTACGAATTCGCTAATCCAGACATCCATTGGGAGGAAGCGGCGACGTTCAATGTTGGAGCAGACCTGGGCTTTTTTAATGGCGCGCTCACCGTCTCCGCAGATTATTTTAATAAAGTAACCACAGGCATTCTTATTCCACCCGTTGTGCCTGGTCTTTTCGGTACTGACCTTCCTGATTACAACGCCGCAAAAGTTAGATCGAGAGGGTGGGAATTTGTTGCCACCTACGCGCATAACGGAGAATTGCTTACACATAATATCTCTTTTAACATTGGTGATAGTCAAAATGAGGTGGTTTATTTTGAAGGCGACGAAATCTTAAGAGGCGTGGAAGAGCTGCAGGTTCTTCTAAAAGAAGGATATCCATATCAATCGTACGTAGGCCTGCAACGCGACGGCTACTTTCAATCGATGGAAGAAATTGAAGGCGCAGCAGTACCTGATGGACTAACCGTTCAGCCCGGCGATAATCGCTATGTTGATGTCAATGATGATGGTGTAATCGATGACGATGACAAAGTAGTATTCGGAAATCCTTTCCCAAGATACACGTTCGGCTTCAACTATCGGGTCGCTTATAAAGGGTTTGACTTGGGCATCCTGCTTCAGGGGGTTGGCAAAAGAACGATGATGATCCGCGGTGAAACGGTAGAGCCATTCCACTTTAACTACGGCATGACCATGTATCAGCACCAGCTCGACTTCTGGACACCTCAGAATCCGGATGCGCGTTATCCTCGCCTTGCCGATAATGGCAGTCAGTCGAATACTAATAATTTTCGCAGGGGCTCTGACATGTATTTATTTGATGGCGCTTACCTGAGAGTAAAAAATGTTCAGCTCGGATATACGCTGCCTGCACACATTGCCGAAAAAGCTGGAATGAAAAAGGTAAGAGCATATGTGTCCGGCCAAAACCTGCTTACTTTTTCAAAGGTGGGGTTTGTAGATCCTGAACTTACGGAATTCGACAGTAGTCTTGAAAATGACGGCCGCGCGAACAGCGCACGTGCGTATCCAACGTTGATCTTTTACGGATTCGGTTTAGATATCACATTTTAATTCATGAATATGAAGTCAAAATATAATCGATTTACAGGAGGCTTGTTCGCAATGCTCCTGATACTTTCGGCCGGCTGCACTGAACTGAATCTTGCGCCGGAGGACAAATTTACAGATCTCACGTACTGGCGTTCACAAGATCAGGCGCAAGGCGTCTTGAACACAGCCTATTCGCAAATGTTCAATGGCAACTACTTCTTTTTCAATGAAGCGTTGTCCGACAACGCCGTAAATGGAAGGGGTGATGTTGCAGGCGCGGCTTCAATATCAACCGGTTCTTACGATCCATCCCTGGGCAGGTTCAATGAAGAGTGGGATAACAAATACGCAGGGATTAAGTCATGCAATATTCTGCTGGAAAATATCGATCGGGTTGACATGGAAGAGTCAGCGAAATTGAGAATGAAAGGAGAAGCGCGCTTCATTCGTGCATACCTTCATTTTCAGTTGATGACCTGGTTTGGCGATGTTCCACTGCTTGACCATGATCCTACCCTTGAGGAAGCGCTCACCATGACACGTACTCCACGAGCTGAAGTGCTCAACTTCGTGCTCACAGAACTTGACGAAGCTGCAACTGCTTTGCCCGCTAATACCGAGCTTGCTACTGCAGAACGTGGAAAGGTCACTCGTGGAGCTGCAATCGCGTTGAAGGCAAGAGCGCTGCTTTATGAAGGGCGTTGGAGCGAAGTCATCACAGAGACAGAAAAGCTCATTAATTCAAATGCTTATGGCAGCTACGGCTTGTTCCCTAATTATGGAGCTTTATTCCTACCGGCAAATGAATATAGCCAGGAAGATATTCTCAGTCTTCAGTATGTACCGCAGCTCAGAACATGGTCCGAATTTTTTGATATGGCACCACTTTCCGCAGGCGCGCGTCTGAATAATCTCGCACCAACGCAAGAGCTTGTTGACAGTTATCTCACGTTGGATGGGCTGAAGATTGATGATGGGGGTTCAGGATACGACGAAGAGAACCCCTATGTTAATCGTGACCCGCGTCTGACCCATACCGTTGTTTATCATGGTTACGACTGGCAAGGACCCAATGGAAATCACACGATTTACATCAAGCCGGGAACAGATCCTGATGAGGCTCTTGACGAATACGAAGTGGGGTCATCAAAAACCATTACGGGATATTATACGCGGAAGTATTTCGATCCAACGCATACCACCGGACTTGCCTCGGGGTTAAACCTGATGTTGATTCGTTATGCAGATGTTCTCCTGATGCATGCAGAAGCGTTGATGGAACTTGATCAATTTAACGCCGATGTATGGAACCTGACCATCAGACCGATCCGCGAACGTGCCGGCTTTACCGCGGCATCTGCTCTCGACTTCGACGCTTCTCTTGACGACGACGAACTGAAAGAAGTGATCCGTAACGAAAGAAGAGTTGAGCTTGCCATGGAAGGTCTCCGCATATTCGATATCAGGAGATGGCAAATCGCAGATGAGGTTTTAAACGGATGGGCACACGGGGCAAAGTTCGATGTAGGCTCACCTGACAATGGTTATATCAGAGCACAGATGCGGACATTCGATCCGGATAAGCATTACATCTGGCCAATACCACGCGATGAACGATTGCTCAACGACAATCTCTCACAAAATACTGGCTGGAACTAATCATCAACTTCAATAATATAGATACAATTCTTATGAAAAAGATAAACAATATTCTCCTAACCCTCTTCGCAGTAGCGGTAGCGTTGGTTAGCTGTAAAGATGACGAGTTGAATCATACTAATGTGTCACCGGTAACCGCACTATACGCGCCCGATGATAACGCCTATTTGAACCTCGGTGCTCAAGGCGGTAGTGCCAATTTTGAATGGCAAGCTGCGAAAGCTGCGGATAACGGCGTCGTATTGTATGAAGTCGTTTTCGCAACCGAGACAGGTGACTTCAATAGTCCAATTTACAGTATTCCTTCTGATGGAAATGGACTTCAGAGAACGCTTACATTACCCTTTGCCACACTGAATGAAATTGCTGGCAGAGCAGGCATACAGCCAGAGGAAACGGGTAAATTGAAATGGACTGTACTTTCATCTAAAGGTATTAAAGTACAGGAATCTAAAACTTCCAGAATTATTGAAGTGGAACGCCCAGCAGGTTTTCCTGCTCCTGATGAACTGTTTATAACGGGATCGGCTACAGAAGGCGGAGAGGGGCTTGAGAGCGGTATGCGGATGAAGAAAACAGGACCTGCTACTTTTGAGGTATATACTAAACTCGTTCCTGGCGACTATTCCTTTGCTACCCGAAATACAGGAACGCCTGACAAATTCTTCATTGAAAATGGCAAGCTTAAACAAGATGGTGTAACCACCGTTGCAGAAGAAGGCGTCTACCGAATCCGTTTGGACTTTACAACCGCGACCACTGAGATAGCTGAAGTGGAACTGGTGAGCTTGTGGTTTGCTCCAAACGACGTATTTATGTTTGATCTGCCCTATGTAGGAAACGGTACCTGGAAAGCAGATGACGCTTCAATCGAATTCAGACAGGAAGACTGGGGCCGTGATGAAAGATACAAATTCCGATTCGTAGTAAACACTGGTGGCAACGAAGCGGATGAGTGGTACGGAAGTGTGAATAGTGACAACTCCAGGCCTACGGAATCATCACCGGGTTCGTACTGGTACATGGTGCCTGTAACAAACGATCGCTGGAATAACTCCTTCAAATTTGCAACCGAAGTGGATAACGCTGAATCGGATGTCGAAGTAATTTTTAATGCAGAAGTACCGGCGTATACACATAAGGTTACCCCGAATTAGTTTGGTTAGTTAAATGGTTCCCGGCTCCGGTTTCGGAGCCGGGTTTGGTTTTTAAAAAGTGATCAGTTTAAATGTGCTTTATAAAAACAACCTGGAGTGGTGAGAATAATAATGATTAAGATAATACAATGAAGAAAAATTTTTTAAAGTCTTTGAAGCTGGCGGTGCCATGCATCTTATCACTGGTAATGCTTTCATGTTCAGGTGATGATCCTAAACCGTTACGGAACGGTGATGGACCAAAAGGTGAATTGGTGTACACCTGGAGTGAAACTGCTGATTCTCTGCAGGAGGCTACTTACACAACATTTTTGTCTTCCAACGGAACCTTCCGGCAAGACAATGCTGGCAATACGTCGTTCAATTACTGGTGGAACGCGCATATGCTTGATGTACTTGTCGATGCTTACGTTCGGAATGGCAATGAACAGCACAAGACCCAAATGAAGGCTTTGCTTCGCGGTATTAAGACGATGAATGGTAACACATACCTTAACGTATTTAACGACGACATGGAATGGCTCGCCATGGCATCGTTACGTGCTTATGAAGCAACGGCAGACGAAGAGTATCTAACAGTAGCCAATGAGTTGTGGACAGAAATCAAAAAAAGCTGGAGCGATGTGTATGATGGTGGCATTACATGGAAAACAGATACGCCGTTTGGAAAAAATGCATGTTCAAATGCTCCCGCCGCTATTCTTGCACTGCGTTTATACAAAATCACTGAAAATCCGGACGACCTGCAATGGGCAAAAGATATTTACGCCTGGCAAAAAGCTACGCTCGTTGATCCTTCAACAGGGTTGGTGTGGGATAACATATCAACAGAAAACGGCGCTGAAGTGATACAGAAAGACTGGATTTTTACTTATAACGTCGGTACGTATCTTGGTGCAGCGAATTTACTTTATGAAGCAACGAATGAACAGGGTTATCTCAACGATGCCATTAAGACTGCCAGGTCTTCGATGACAAGTCCGAAAGTAACCAGTGAAGGATTGTTACGCGATGAAGGACAAGGCGATGGTGGTTTATTCAAAGGAGTTTTCATCCGCTATTTCACTGAGCTAATTTTGCAACCTGATCTTGATGATCAAACACGTGAGGATTTTTTGAAATTTATGCGTTTCAATGCGAAGACATTTTATAGCAAAGGCATTAAACGTCCCGGCATGATGAGCAGTCCGAACTGGAGACAAATGCCAGGTTCAACAACTGACTTTTCAACACAACTGAGTGGTGTGATGTTGATAGAGGCCAGCGCAAAGTTGGAGGAGGAAGAGTTATTGTAACAATAGATAATGTGTGCGTTGGCTCCCTCCAGGGAATTAAAGGGTGCGGGATGGAGAGGCATTCGTAGCTTCATACGCCCTGACATAAGATTTATGCGACCGTTTGGTAGCGTAGAAGAAATTGGATTTCGACCATTTTAAAAGAATAATACACAGATTATGAATAGAAGAACTTTCATCCAAAGTTCGGCACTTGCCGGAGCTGGGGCAATGCTGCCTCCTATATTTTCGTTTGCAGGCTCACCAGATTTCCCTGTGGTCAGGGTTCCGGAAAATGAACGGAATTTCAAAAGTGAAGCCATTGAACAGGCCATCTCGGAATTCAAAAAGAAGGTAAAAAATAAGGAACTCGGATGGCTGTTTGAAAATTGTTTTCCAAATACGCTTGACACCACCGTTACCTTTCAAATGAAGGATGGCCGTCCCGATACATATGTCATTACCGGCGACATTGATGCAATGTGGTTGCGTGATAGTACAGCACAAGTATGGCCATATATGCAGTTTGTGAAGAAAGACAAGCATCTCCAGGAACTCATTGCCGGTGTCATCAACCGCCAGTCATTTTACGTCGTAAAGGATCCATACGCAAACGCGTTTTATGATGATCCGAATAAAAAGGGCGAGTGGGCTACTGATGCTACTGATATGAAACCAGGTGTTCATGAACGCAAGTGGGAAATAGATTCCTTGTGTTATCCCATTCGACTTGCTTACCATTACTGGAAGAACACTGGCGACACGAAACCCTTTGATGAGCAGTGGGAAACCGCGGTGAAATCAATATTGGCGGTCTTCAAAGATCAGCAACGAAAAGAGAGTGCAGGAAATTACAGGTTTCAACGCAATACGCCTCATGCAACGGATACCCTACCGATCCATGGCAAGGGCTACCCGGTCAGGCCTGTCGGATTGATCAGTTCAGCGTTCCGGCCAAGTGATGATGCGACGGTTTTTGCCTTTCTTATTCCGTCAAACTTTTTTGCAGTGGTAAGTCTCGACCAGGCTGCGACGATGATGGAAGAGATTCGAAAAGATTCAGCGACAGCCAAAGCGTTAAGAGACTTAAGTAAGGAAGTGCAGGATGCTCTCCAGAAGTACGCCGTCGTTGATCATCCGCAGTATGGTAAAATATATGCATTTGAAGTGGATGGTTTTGGTGGTCGGATACTCATGGACGATGCTAACGTTCCAAGTCTTTTGTCACTTCCTTATCTCGGCGCGGTATCCATATCAGATCCTGTCTATCAGAACACGCGTAAATTTGTTTGGTCTTTGGACAACCCGTTTTTCTTTAAAGGAAAAGCCGGTGAAGGAATAGGGGGTCCACACGTTGGTATGGATATGGTCTGGCCCATGAGTATTACCATGAAAGGACTTACCAGCACCGATAAGCAAGAAATAAAAAATTGCATAAAGGCACTTGTGGCAACGCATGGTGATACAGGATTTATGCACGAATCTTTTCATAAAGATGATCCGAAAAATTTCTCACGCAAGTGGTTCGCATGGGCAAATACCCTGTTCGGTGAATTCCTTTGGAAAACGTATCAACAGAACCCTGAGTTGCTGGCATAGTTCATTCAACAGATCAAGGTCCAGCAGGAGAGGTAAAAAATTAAGCGAGAATTATAGGTACAGAATGAAAGCAAAATTCAATTTCTTCATCATGGGGGTCATGGTGCTGGCAGTTTCATGTAAAACCAAAGTGGTGGAGACGCCGTCATCCGGTGTCGATGAGGGGCTGACAAAATATGTAAACCCGCTGATCGGTACAGCACCACTCACAGATCCACAACGGATTGGTTACACGCCGCCAGAAGGATGGCGTGTTTGGGCCGGACTCGTCTTTCCTGGTGTCTCCTTGCCCAATGCAATGGTTCAACTCAGCCCCGTCACCGAATATGGCACCGGCGCAGGGTATGAATACGAGGATACAGTTATTCACGGGTTTGCGCACACCAACAAAGGACATTGGAACTTTATGAACATTCCGGTTCTGCCACTTTCTGGTGATGCAGATCCATCCGAACCGGGTTCTTCATTCACCCATGAACGAGAAACTGCACAAGCTGGATTTTATCAGGTGTACCTGACGAATTACAAGATCGACGTAAAGCTCACGTCAACGCTTCGCACAGGTTATCATCAGTATCAATACGCGGATCCGAAATCGCGTAAGATCCTTTTTGACTTGGGAAAAGCTAATAATCAGGTATCGGATTGGAATATTGAGAAAGTGGATGCTAATGCTGTTCAGGGATTCCAACGCAACGGAAAACAAACCATTCACTTTTACGCGACAATAAACGAAGCCATTGATCGGCTGGAGGTAGAAAAGCAAGGTGCTCATGATGGATACGCTGTAATTCACGTCGCCGACGGAAAAGTCGATTCAATTGAGATGAAAATCGCCTTGTCTTTTGTTAGTGTTGAAAATGCAAAACAAAATCATGAAGCAGAAGTAAGGGCCAAATCGTTTAGTGAGGTGAAAGCCGAAGCAGTAGAGGAATGGGAGCGCCTTCTTTCGGCTATTCGTGTCAAGGGTGGCACTGACAAACAAAAGCAATTGTTTTACACTTCACTGTACAGAGCATTTCTCTGGCCAGCATTGCGTACGGATACAAATGGTGAATTTAAAGACGTCGATGGAAACATCGTGAAAGCTGATTACTACCACTACACCATTCCCTCCTTGTGGGACACGTATCGAAACAAAGACATGTTGATGGCGATCGTAGCACCTAAGGTGACGGGAGATGTAATCCGTTCCCTTCAGGACATCGGCGAAAAAACCGGATTTATTCCTACGTTCTTTCATGGCGATCATGCAGCACCATTTATTGCGGGCGCTTATGCGCGAGGCGTGAGAGGTTTCGATATCAACAAGGTTTATCAATTACTGTTGAACAACGCGAATAAAGAAGGTGGTACCCGACCTTATATCAAAGAGTATATTGAAAAGGGATTTATCTCCGACCCGGACATCGCCAACCCGCATGTGGAAACAAAAGCAAAAGCAGGCGTTTCAAAAACACTGGAGTATGCGTATGATGATTACGCGCTTGCGCAGTTAGCAAAAGCGCTGGGTGATAACGAGAATCATTCCATCCTGATGGAGCGGTCGAAGAATTATCAGAATGTCTTTGATACGGTTACCCATTTCATGAGAGGCAGGTTAGACAATGGTGACTGGATTAAAAATTTTAATCCGCAATATCCTTACTATGAATACATGTACCGGGAAGCCAATGCATGGCAGGTGTCGTTCTTCGCTCCACACGATATGCGGGGACTGATTTCGCTTTATGGAGGCAATGATCCCTTTGAAGCAAAGCTTGATTCGTTGTTCACCTTGCCATGGAATAAAGATTACATCGCACGAAATGTGTCAAGTATGATCGGTCAATATAGCCACGGAAATCAGCCTGATCACGAAGCTCCCTTTTCGTATCACTTTATTGGAAAACCGGAAAAGTCGCAGAAAGTGATTGATAATATTCTGGAGAACTATTATGGCATGGGTGAACACGGCCTCGCGTTATGTGGGATGGACGATGCGGGCGAGATGTCGTCATGGTATGTATTCGCAGCAATGGGGCTCTATCCATTCTCCCCCGCTGATCCCGAATACATCGTAACGGTACCTCTATTCGACGAAGTACGGTGGAGGTTACCAAATGGAAAAGAGGTGATCATTAACAAGCCAGAGGCTGGCAGGGCTTTGCAATATGTTGAAGTAGACGATAAAAAAATAGATGGCTTTTTTGTTTCTCATAATCTATTTATAAACGGAGGATCGATAGATGTTATTACAAAATGAGGCTGCTGCCGAAGATGCAGTGGTAGGAATTGATATCGGAGGCACGCATATTTCAGCCGCACTTGTCAATCTTAAGACCAGAGCGCTTGTACCAAATTCACTAAGACGCCGTGACGTTGATTCCGGTAGCGAGGCAAAGGAAATAATCCGTCATTGGAGTGAAATTATTCAGGAAGTTGCCGGGACGCAGAACCCGAAGTCAATACGAATCGGCATCGCCATGCCGGGTCCTTTCAACTACGAAGAAGGAATTTCTATGATTAAGGATCAGGGAAAATTTAAAGCATTGTATGGTTTGAATGTAAAGGAATTACTTGCTCAGCATCTTTCAATCGAAAAAAATCGTATCCGGCTGATGAATGATGCAGCTTGTTTTTTAAGTGGCGAAGCTTTTAGTGGAGCAGCCAGGGAATATGACAGGGCGATCGGTATAACCTTGGGAACCGGGTTAGGTTCCGCAACCTACGATGAAGGAGAGTCGCAGGATGCAGCACTCTGGGAACATCCATTCAAAGCAAGCATTGCCGAAGACTATATTTCTACCCGATGGTTTGTTCGCCGGTATCACGAGATCTGCGGTCATCAATTAAAAGGAGTGAAGGAGTTACTGGGATATACAAAGACTGATGTTCGTGCAATTCAAATCTTTGAAGAGTTCGGCCGAAACCTCGGAGAATTTCTTTCATCGTTCATTGTCAGGTATAAACCTCAGGTAGTTGTACTTGGTGGAAACATTTCACACGCTTCTGATGTATTCCTTCCTGAAGTACAAAAAGTACTACACATAAATGCCATAGACGTGCCCGTGCGAAAGACAGCGTTAGGAGAAAACGCATGCCTCATTGGAGCGGCAAGCACGTGGTTGGAAAAGAATGTTGCACAGGATAGGTAAGCGTCTGTGGGGTCGTCGCTTTTGCCTTAGCATCGACAGGAGCGTCGCAAGCAAAGATAGTAACGCTGATTCTGTTCCTTTCTTTTGATGGCAAAAAATTAAACAAGCGTCAACATCCGGTTGAGGGACTTTAAATCAGATTGAAATTTTTCTTTCAGGGCTTCAGGTCAGTTGTACATATCGATTTTCTCCATGGATGAGAACTGGTGCGAAAGCAAACTTTTTTATTCTGAAATTATAGGCTTTTTAACCAGCCATTACGTTGTATTTAATTGTACCAATATGTGATCTCATCATATTTATTCAAGAATGTGTATAAACCAGAACGTCTGTTTTGGGGGTTATCCACCTTCACGCTTTCCTATACATCGATTAAACCCCTTTAGTGTAATTTTAGGAGGCGTGAAAAAAATAATTCTTTAAGTTCGCCCTTCGAAAAAAAGTTGTTGCATGCCAATTGCAGCGCTTAAAGAAGAAGCAAAAAATGTAAGTGTGATTTTTTGTAGAGATTTTGATTTTTATTAATGAATTGGCACTAAAGTTTTTTTATTCATGATGATAAGATATTTTCTTTCTTTCTTGTTTCTCCTTTTAAACTTAAGTTCATTTTCACAACAACATGACATATTCGGTACGGTGAAAGACGCAGATGATATGTCGGGGCTCCCCGGTGCAACTGTCATTCTGGAAAAACAATCAGAGACTTCTTCAAATACTTCACAAGGAGTGGTTACTGATATTGAAGGTAATTTCAGATTCGAGAATCTGGAAAAAGGTGTTTATAATCTCAAAATCCAGTTTATTGGATTTGCTTCGCAGGAAATAAACGTCGACGTAGTAGATCAATCATTAAACTTGGGCGATGTAGTGATGAAAGAGGAAACCACTACGCTGGAAGCAGTAGAGATTGTAGCAAAAATTCCCGTGGGCGAACAAAAGTCTGACACCACCGAATTTAATGCCGGAGCCTTTAAAACAGCACCCGATGCTTCTTCGCAGCAGCTTGTTGAGAAAATCCCAGGGATAGATATGGTAGATGGTCGCATTCAGGCGCAGGGAGAAAATGTAGAACAAATTCTGATCGATGGGAAACCTTTTTTTGGTAATGATGTAAATACGGCACTTCGAAGTTTACCTGCCGATGCCGTCGCCAGTATCCAGGTGTTTGATCAGCGAAGCGATAAGTCGATTATGAGTGGTTTTGATGACGGAGAAAGAATCAGAACAATTAATATCATTACAAAGCCGAACAGGAAAAAAGGAATTTTTGGAAAAACCACTGCAGGCTATGGTACTGATGAAAGATACATGGCGGGTGCGAATATTAATTTTTTTGATGGTGACCGGAGAATTACCTCCACCGGTTTAAGTAATAACGTCAACACGCTTAGTTTTTCCGCCGATCCCAACAATGAAGGTGATTCAAGACCCCAGAATGGAATTATACAGACACATAGTGCGGGCATTAATTTTATTGATACGTGGAATGAAAAAATAGATATCAGTGGAAGTTATTTTTTTACAAAACATGAAAATCAAAGGACACAATCAATTGTAAGAGATTACCTGTCATCTTCCGATTCAGGCCAGGTGTATTTCGAGGACAATATCAATACCACTATTAATACGGATCATCGGGTAGATATCCGGTTCGATTATAAAATCAACAAAAACAACAGGCTTATCATCAGGCCATCGGTATCATTAAAAAGAAATACACTCTCCTCATTCTTTTTAGGAAACACGGAAACTATTGATGGTCCTTTAAACCAAACTGAAAATACTTCAGGTTCAAGAAATACAGATTACGATTATTACAATCGTATTACCTATGGCCATAAATTTGCTAAAGAAGGAAGGAGCGTTAGCTTCGGGCTTAATACCAGTTATCACACCAATGAAGATAATGCTTACAGAAAGGCGAATAACATTTTCTATGATAATGAACAGGGGAATGAGACACTTAATCAATATACGAATCTCGTTAGAACGGGCTTGTCGTGGGAAGGTCAGTTTTCCTATACGGAACCAATGTCTTCACACAGCCAGATAGAAATAGAATATGAAATAGGAAACAGACTGAATGATTCGGATAAAAGAACCTATGACTTTTTAGAAGAGGCGAGCGCATACAGCATACTCGATACTGCCATTAGCAATACATTTGATAGCGAGTACATGACCCAACAAACAGAATTCGGTTACCAGTATAAGAAAGAAAAATTGAACATTCAACTGGAATTGGAATATCAGCATGCGAAACTAATCAATAATCAGGTTTTTCCTGGTGAGTTCCATCTTAATCGCGCCTTTGAAAGTTTTCTTCCTTCAGCGCGATTGGAATATAAGTTTTCAAAAAATCGAAATTTGGAGATTAATTATAGAACATGGACGAATGAGCCAAACTTGGGACAGCTTCAAAACGTAATTGATAATAGCAACCCGTTGCAACTACGTACGGGAAATCCCAACCTTGATCAATCGTATAACTCCTGGATGCGCGTCCAGTTCAGATCAAATAATCCGGAAACCGGAAAAACTTTATACGCTTCATTACAAAACAACTCCATAAATAATTTTATTGCGAACAGTACTTTTATAGCAGATGAAGCGACGCTCATTGACGAAGATATCGTGCTCGAAAAAGGTTCGCAGCTCATTCGGCCTGTAAACGTGGATGGGTTTGTCAATTTAAGGTCTTACTTTAATTATGGTCAGCCGTTGAACGTTATCAGTTCAAATATAAGCTTGAGTGGTTCAGCTAATTTTTCAAGCAGGCCTGGAATAATTAATGATCAGGTAAACAAGGCAAAGACAACCAATTTTAGGTTAAGGGTTGGCTTGAGCAGTAATATAAGTGAAAATTTTGATTTTAATATTTCTACGCGATCCAGCTATAGCGTTGTGAAGAACACCTTGCGTCCGGAGCTTAATAATAATTTTTTTAATCAGAATTCAAGGTTAAGCTTAACATGGAATATCTGGGAAGGTTTTGTTTTTAGAACAGATGTGAACCATCAGGTTAACACGGGACTTGCTGAAGGTTTGAATACAAATTTTACACTATGGAACATGAGTGTTGGAAAGAAGATTTTTAAAAACCAGCTTGGTGAAATTGGTTTTATGGTCTATGATCTGCTCAAACAAAATAACAATATCAGAAGAAATATTAATGAGGTGTATATTGAAGATATACAATCCAATGTCCTTCAACGATATTTCATGGTAACGTTTACCTATAATCTTAGGATGTTTAGCCGAGGGGCAAGCATGGATGACTTTGAAGATTTAATGAAAGAGTAACATGGGACCTGATCAACTTACATTGCATCGAGTTTGACCAGGTAATTGCATCCTGCTAGTCAGTATCTTATAAGTGAAGCATTATTTAAGGATTCAAGCCAACCGGTCATTCTACAAATATGGTAGCCAGGTATATATACAATTCAACGTTTACAGTCAACATCGTTGAGGATGAATGTTTTTTGAACTCGTTTAAATTCGAGGCTTTTCGCTCCAAAGTTGATCAGTAAACCAATAGGAAGGTCATAGGCTTGACAATAATTCATCGCTTGAGCCAGATGCACGTCTTCTAATTTAATCAATGCCTTTAATTCAACCACAATATTTTTCTCAACAAAGAAATCGACCCGCCTTGTTCCGATGTTAATGTCATCATAAAAAATACTCATTTCCATTTCTCGTTGGAACTTCAGTCCTTGTTTATTCATTTCAATATTCATGACACGTTGATAGATCACTTCCTGAAAACCGTTTCCAAGGGTGCTGTGTACCTTCAAGGTTTGGATTTGTTCAATTTGACATGCAACACCCTTAATTTTACATCAATTTTTGATAAATAGCCAACGATTTTCCTTTACTCGTTCATAGAAGGAATTTTAAGCACAAGATTAGCAAGTCTACCAGTTGCAAAGTTCGTAGCAACGCTCAGGTGTTCTAATCGACTTTTTTGTATGCGACATCGGTCAAAGGCATAATCGAAACAAGAACAACCAAAAAGTTCGCCTAGCCCAATAATTAGTTAAGCATTACATCTGATTTCTCTCGACGTCATTGCGTTAATTTTTTCATGATCAACTCTGTGCCCATGTTTGTTTCAGTACATGCTGAATAGATAAATTCAAAATCCACATAAAATTCGATGCATCCATTGACAAGAATTCATGCGAACTTAAGTGATGCATGAATCTAATGAGTTTACTCCCGTGCAAAAATTCGGCAAAGGAGTGACGTTTCCCAATGAAACAAATGCAACTAAAATGCAACAAAATGCAACTGAAATTATTAAATGTAAAATGTACAATTAATATTAAAAAGATTACTTTTGATCATGTTCAAACGATTGATGAACATTTTTTCTAATTCAATCGATATACTTAAACATCGCATAGTGGTTCCAATTCATTCTGGTATTCAGGGGGTATTTGTTTGTATACAATACAATGAAGCGCTGGATGATATTACAGTGTATTTCTTTATATGAGGAATTCTAAAGTGAAAACCTTAACAGAGACACCGTATGATAAATAGAAAATCTTAACAACCTAACCTTATAAACCATGAATAAAAATTTACAATGAGCATCATCAATCCTTAATCACAACCAATCAAACATTAATGAACAACTAGCATGAAAGAAAATTTACCAACAACAATCCTCGGTATTTTGAGGGTCATCTCCATTGGTATTTATTTTCAATGTTTCTTAGTGGGAGTCAGTTTCGCATCAGAAGCTAAAGACAGTCGCACAAAGTATATTGAGAATAATGTGTCCTCGCCACCAACACTTGATCTTCAGCAAAGACGAGTAATCACCGGCAAGGTTTTGGACAATGAAAGTAAAGAAGGTCTTCCTGGTGTCAACGTAATTCTTAAAGGTAGCACAACCGGTACTGTGACGGATGTCAATGGTGGCTACAGCCTTGAAGTTCCGTCTTCTGAATCAGTTTTGGTGTTTAGTTCCATTGGATTTACGACACAGGAAATTGAAGTAGGAGCGCAGTCCATTATCGAAGTCTCTATGGAAGCTGATATACAAACATTGGGTGAAGTAGTGATTGTCGGATATGGAGAGCAGAAGAAAGCCAGTATCGTCGGCGCAATCACGCAAACTTCTGGTGAAGTGCTTGAACGCGCCGGCGGTGTATCCAATGTGGGTGCTGCACTTACTGGTAACCTTCCCGGCGTGGTAACCATGGCAAGTAGCGGTATGCCAGGAGAAGAAGATCCCATGATCTTAATTCGCGCTGCCAGTACATGGAACAATAGAGATCCGCTGATATTGGTAGATGGCGTTGAGCGGCCGATGCGAGGCGTTGACATCAATTCAGTTGAATCTATCTCTGTGTTGAAAGATGCCTCTGCAACGGCAGTGTTTGGTGTAAAGGGTGCTAACGGTGTAATTCTGATCACCACAAAGCGTGGTAAAGAAGGATCTGCAAAGATTGATGTAACAGCAAGTTCAACTATTAAGGTGCCATCGAAACTGCCAAATAAATTAGATTCTTATGGCGCGTTAATGGCGCGTAATGTTGCCGTTGAACATGAGCTGGGAATAAGGCCGGAATCGTGGGCCTATATCAGACCTCAATCATTCATCGAAAAATATCGTTCTCCCGCTAATTTGGAAGAAGCAGAACGTTATCCCAATGTAGATTGGCAGAAAGAACTTTTTAAAAGTTATGCCATGGCATACAATGCCAACATCAGTGTTTCCGGTGGTACACCTTTCATTAAATATTTTACGTCGGCAGACTTCCAACATGAGGGAGATATTTTCAGCGTGTGGGATAATGGACGAAACTATGATCCGGGATATGGATTCAATCGACTTAACGTACGCAGTAACCTCGACTTTCAGCTAACAAAATCCACTATATTCAAGGTTAACCTCGCTGGATCAAATGGCGTTAGAAAAAGTCCATGGGGCCAGACAAATAATTCAGATTGGGCCGTAGCACAGCAGTGGGCTGGTGCTTATAATATTGCACCTGACGTGTTCCTTCCAAAGTATGCGGATGGTTCATGGGGTTATTACCCTGACATCTCAAATGTGAGTAATTCGGCTGCCAACTTAGCGCTTGGTGGTGCCATGACGACCACCACGACGCGGATCAATACAGATTTTATTTTAGAACAAGATCTTGATATGATCACAAAAGGGCTGCGCATTAGAGGATCAATTTCGTGGGACAACGGGTTTGTAGAATTTAACCGTGGTGTGAATGACCTTTTCAATAACGCACAACAAAAATGGATTGATCCTGATACAGGAATTGCATCGTACAAATACGACTATGACCAGAACAACAAATTTGATTTTATGCAAGGTGTGTTATGGAGCACTTCCGCTGGTGAAGTGAATAATGGGGAAACACAACGAAATGTGAACTATCAGATTCAACCGAGCTGGTCGCGGAGTTTTGGAAAACATAACATTACCGGTATGGGGTTGTTCATGCGTCAGCAAAGTGCAAAAGGAAATGAAATACCAAGATTCCGTGAGGACTGGGTATTCCGGGCCACGTATGATTTTAATAACAAGTATTTCTTCGAATATAATGGTGCTTATAATGGTACTGAGGCGTTCAGCAAGGACTATCGTTTTGAATTTTTTAGTTCAGGTGCAGTGGGCTGGATGATCTCCGAAGAAGTGTTTATGCAAGATATCGACTTCGTGGAACTCCTTAAAGTGCGCGCGTCGTATGGTGAGGTTGGTAGTGATAACCAGGGCCCGCTCAATCCCCGCTTTTTATACATGACGCAATGGGATTATGCGGGTAGTTCATCCATCGACTTAAACCAGGGTAGCAGTCCTTATACGTGGTTTAGAGAAAGTAGTGTAGGAAATCCGGACGTAAGATGGGAAACGGTTAAAAAATTTAATGTTGGCGTTGACCACGCATTATTGAATGGCCTGATATCGGGTAGCGTGGATTATTTCCAGGACGAACGTATAGATATTCTTGTGAACGGTGGAGACCGTGCAGTGCCTTCTTACTTTGGTGCCGTGCCACCTACAGCGAACCTGGGTATCGTGCAAGCCGAAGGTTTTGAAATTGTACTTAATATCAGTAAAGAGTTTTCCAATGGGTTGCGCCTATGGACCAACTTGAATATGACCCATGCAAAAAATAAAGTTATCGAAGCAGATGATCCGGGTTTGTATCCCGACTACAGGAAAAAAGCTGGATATGCCATCAACCAGGAACGCGCCTGGCTAGATGCAGGATTTCTTAATTCATATGATCAATTGTATGGAAGTCCAAGACATGAATCAAATGACCTTGATCTTCAAAAATTACCAGGAAGCTATTATATCGTAGACTTTAATGCCGATGGCGTTATCGATGCTAACGATGAGGTACCGGTTGGTTATTCTGATTCTCCTCAGAATACGTATAACGCTACCGTTGGTTTTGACTGGAAAGGATTCAGTGCGTTTGTTCAGTTTTATGCAGTGAACAATGTAACGCGGGACGTGCCGCTCAATAGCTTCGGTAGTGGTCTCAACACAGTTTATGATATGGGCACGTGGTGGTCAAGGGAAACTCCGAATGCAGACGTTACTGTACCGCGTTGGCAGTCTACCCCAAGTTATTATAACGGTACGCAGTATTTGTTTGATGGTTCGTATGTCAGGCTGAAAAATGCTGAGGTTGCGTATACATTTAATGGAACTCAGGTCGGGAAGTTTGGTTTTTCCGCTTTGAGAATCTTTGTGAATGGAAACAACCTTTGGGTATGGTCAAGGATGCCTGATGATCGGGAATCTAACTTTGCCGGGGCTGGTGGCCAGGGAGCTTATCCTACAGTGAAGCGCTACAATTTTGGCCTTCGATTCACACTTTAATTTTTAATTTATGAAGCAGATATATAGAAAGCTGTTATTGGCAGGCTTGCTGATTATAACTACACTGGGAATTTTTTCCTGTGAAGACTATCTGGATAAGGATCCGGAAGCGATCTTATCAGAAGAAGAGGCTTTTAAGAATTTTACAAATTTCCAGGGCTTTATAGAACAGATCTACCATTGTATTCCTGATAAGGAAAAGAATTGGTGGACAGCATCATGGAACTGGGGAGATGATGAACTTTTCAACCTGGAAGGCAATTGGCACATGACCAATCAGGTTGACCTTGGTAATTTTTGGGCGTGGCAGAACGGCACGGGTACATGGTTGGATAAGGGCAATGCCGATCCTACATCTACCGATAAATTCCGTCATGCTTTGTGGCCACATGCGTGGTATAGCATTCGCAAAGCAAATATGGGTCTCGCTAACCTTGACAAATTGACGGGGACACAAGAAGAGAAAGACATCATTGCCGGACAGTTATACTTTTTCAGGGCATGGTGGCATTTTGAAATGATGCAATACTTTGGGGGACTTCCGTACATCGATGAAGTTTTGTCTTCATCCGAAAAACCCAAACTACCACGGCTCACCTACCAGGAATGTGCGGATAAAGCGGGAGAAGATTTGGCGAAAGCAGTAGCACTGCTACCCATCGATTGGGATAAGACCACCGTTGGTAGAAATACAGCGGGAAAGAATCAATTACGCATCAACAAAATAATGGCACTTGGATACCTGGGTAAAAACTACTTATGGGCAGCCAGTCCGTTGATGAAGCATGGTGCGGAAGTCGGCGGAGGTAATACTTATAATTACGACGAGACCTATAGCAAGAAAGCCGCAGAAGCCTTTGGTGAATTATTGAGTCTTGTGGAGAGTGGTCAGACACAATACAAACTGGTGGAATTCAATTATAAAGATATTTATAATCATATCAAGGCAGATAATGCAACTTCCAGTTACAGTGATATATTTTATACCACTGGTCAAAACTGGTTAATGCCTGGATCAACAGAAGCAATTTTCAGAGGGCCGTCTTCTGATGCAAATGGTAGTAATTGGAATACAACTAAAACGTTTGGCCCAAAAGTGCAGGGGATGGTGGAGCACGACAACATCATTCACCATCCAACGGCGAATTATGTAAAGTTCTATGGTATGGCGAACGGTTTACCATTGGATGATCCGGCTTCAGGATTCGATCCCGCTTATCCTTTTAAAGATCGTGACCCCAGGTTTTATCATGATATCGTATTTGATGGCTTTAAATATGTTAATGCATCTATGCCAGCTGACATGGAATACTTAAGATATACCGGCCTTCATTCTGATGGTACCATGAGAGAAGCTACGAATGGTAGTCGCACGGGATACTTTATCCAAAAACTGGTACCCCATACCGCTAATAAATACGATGGCGCATATAACTGGAACGGTAACCTTCACACCTATTTACCCTACATGCGTTTGGCAGATATTTATTTAATGTATGCTGAAGCCTGTGCGGCCGTCGGTGGAGCTGGTGGAAAATCGACGAACTTTTCGAAGACTGCAGAGGATGCCATTAACACCCTGCGCGACAGGGTAGGTGCGGGCCACGTTAGTGCAACGTACACGGGCAATTCGAATAAATTCATGGATGAAATACGAAGAGAACGTGCTGTGGAATTGTCATTCGAAGGTTTCCGGTTTAACGATCTGCAGCGCTGGTTGCTGCTTACAGAACCACCTTATAACCAGAAGACGTCTCAGGAGTTTGACAGACTTGAGGACATCAGCTTCTTCGAAGAAAACGATCCAAGAGACGCCAGAGTGGCGAACTTCAGAGAAGAAATCATTTTGACCAGGCAGTTTGGAACAAAGCACTACTGGTTCCCGCTGAAGCGTACAGATGTTTCAATGTATCTGGAGTTTGCACAGAACCCTGGTTGGTAATGCTATCTGAATAAAGAGTGATGTTCAGTACAAATGGATTGAATGCTCCACATTAGCAAATCAGCTGGAGCCATTGTATGAACATCTCATGAGACCTTAAATAAAATTAAACATGAAATATTATATACGCATATGTTTCATTTTAGGTGCTGCGTTTTGCATGCCGTTCCTGGTAAAGGCGCAAACCACAGCAGAAGATGAAACTCAAACGGCCAATACGGCCTTAGAAAGTGACCCGTTAGTACAGGTTGCTTTTCGTAAAGTACCACAAAGCGAACTGATGGGTGGTGTTTCTGTAGTAAATATGGCCGAACTGACGGACAAGAGCTACACCACCAATTATGGTAACCTGCAAGGTTTAGTTGGTGGCTGGACAGGAAGTTCCCTGTGGGGCATGGATGATTTCCTTGTATTAGTTGACGGCGTACCACGAGATGCCGACAATGTTTTGCCTGTTGAAATTCAGCAAATAACTTTCTTGAAAGGAGCTTCCGCTGTTATACTTTATGGTAGTCGCGCAGCCAAGGGTGTAGTTTACATCACAACAAAGAGAGGTGCGGCCGAACCATTTAAAGTTAATGTTCGTGCGAATACAGGTTTTCATGTTTCTAAAAGTTATCCTAAATATTTAGGTTCTGCTGAGTACATGACCCTGTATAATGAAGCGCTTGTCAACGACGGAGGGGCTCGCCGGTATACTGAGGAAGAAATTTACAATTATGCATCAGGCGTAAATCCATACCGTTATCCGGATGTAGATTTCTATTCTTCTAAATATCTGAAGAAAGCTTATAATCAGTCGGATGTAACTGCGGAATTTTCCGGCGGTAACGAAAAGTCTCGTTTCTATACCAATGTAGGTTACCGCCGTCAGGGTGATGTATTCAATTTTGGTGAGGCTAAAAACAATTACATTGACCGGCTGAATGTCCGCGGCAATGTTGATCTTGCGATAAACGATTATATCAAAGCGTTTGTAAACGCCAACGCTACATTTTATAATGCGCAGACTGCCAATGCCACAGATAGTGATCCAGCGGAAGATGTAACTGTGTTAGAAAGCTATTGGAGTGCCGCAAGTACGATGCGTCCCAATCGTGTGGCGCCCTTGATCCCACTGAGCTATCTCGATCCGAATGATTTGGCGTCGCTAGAGAAAATTGCAGGCAGTAGTAATATTATCGATGACAAATATTTCCTGAGCGGATCCCAGACAGACCCGCGAAATATATTTGCAGATTATTATGCTGCTGGTAACAGCCGATGGACTAGCCGTCAATTCCAATTTGATGCTGGTTTGGATTTCGACTTGTCGAAAAAACTAAAAGGACTTTCCTTTCATACGCACTATGCTGTTGATTACGCAACGTCCTATACTACATCATACCAAAACACTTACGCTGTTTTCGGAAAACCTGTTGACCAGGACATTTCTGAGTTTTGGTTTAATCATAATGGTCAGGACGTTGTCGGAAACCTTGAACAATTTAATAACGACAGAAAATCAGGACAACAGATTATCAGCGGAAGTAATACAAGGCAAACCATTGCTTTTAACAGTTATTTCAATTATGTAACTGCTATCAACGAGGTACATAATATATCCGCGAGATTATTAGCGACGGGTTTTCAGCAGACGCGATCTGGAATTTACCATCGCACAGGCAATGCCAATCTTGGTCTGCAGTTAAATTACAATTATAAAAATAAGTATTATGTAGACTTGGGAACAGCTTTGGTTCATTCCGCCAAATTGGCAAAGGGCAACCGCAATGGATTATCATCCTCGATTACATTAGGCTGGAAACTTGATCAGGAAAACTTCCTGGCCAATTCCACTGTAGTTGATGATCTGGTGGTAAGCGCTTCCGGTAGTGTACTCCAAACAGATATTGATATCCGTGATGCGAATAACAACATTGAAGCCTATATCTATGAGCAAAATTATACGCAGGCAAATGGAGCCTGGTGGGGGTGGTACGATGGCGCGTCAGAACGTTCAACCAATTCACTTCGAGGTAGCAATAAAGATTTAAGTTTCGTAAAACGGAAAGAGATTTCCGCCAATGTGCGGGCTTCTTTATGGGAACGATTGATTACAGCAGAAGCTTCGTTCTTTATCAATTCTCTGGAAGGTTTGATTATTCAACCGGCAACAGTATATCCAAGTTATTTTGAAACAGACTACCCCGATGCATCATTTATGCCTTACGTTAACTATAACAACCATCAACGCAGGGGTATAGATCTGGCCATCAATCTTAACAAGCGTTTTGGCGAGGTTGATTTCTCCTTGGGGATCGCAGGGACTTATTATACAACAGAAGCTACGCGTCTCGATGAAAATTTCGAGGATAGTTACCGGAATCGTACAGGAAAACCCATCGATGGTATCTGGGGGCTAAAGAGCGCTGGCTTGTTCCAGGATCAGGCAGAGATCGATAACAGTCCACAACAAAAATTCGGCGGTCAGATACGCCCCGGTGACATTAAATACATTGACCAGAATAATGATAATATCATAGACGAAAGAGACGAAGTTTTTTTAGGACGCGGCGGATGGTACGGCGGACCCCTGGTACTAGGTGTAAATCTTACCGCTAAATGGAAAGGGTTTACATTCTTCGCACTGGGCACGGGTAATTTTGGTGCTTATGCCTTAAAAAATAGTTCGTACTTCTGGATCTCGGGCGACGGAAAATATTCGGAAGTCGCCCGCGACAGGTGGACTGAAGCAACAAAAGCAACGGCTACCTATCCACGCTTGACGACAGAAAGCGGAGTCAACAATTTTCGTAGTTCTGATTTTTGGTTGTATAAAACAAACCGATTCAATCTTGCCCGGGTACAGATTACTTATGATTTACCGCAGCGTCTGTTTGAAACTTCCTTCTTCGATGACGTTTCAGTTTACGTCAGCGGTGAAAACCTGTTGACGCTTTCAAAAGAACGTGAAATTTTGGAAATGAATGTCGGAAGTGCTCCACAAACACGATTCTATAACATCGGCGTAAGAGCATCATTCTAATGATTAAACAAAATAGTATAACACTATGAAAAAAATTATAACACTTACAGCGCTTGTTTTCCTGCTTACAGCCTGTGAAGACGTATTCTTTCCGGCTAACGAAAATATCCGACGTCTCGATGCCATGCTCGAGGAACCTGGTTACGCGCAAGGCATTTTAGGGAATGCTTATATCCTGCTTCCTTATTCTGCGTCGCCGAATAGCGATGTTGCAACGGATGATGCAGTAACGAACGATATCGATAACAACTTCCTTCGAATGGCTTCCGGTTCGTGGTCCTCCAATAATGATCCGACGTCGCAATGGCAGGGACGGAAAAATGCAATTCAATACCTCAATATTTTTCTCGAAAACGTAGATGAGGTAGTCTGGAGTAATGACGAGGTGATCAGAACCTTGTTTAATGATCGCCTCAAAGGTGAGGCTTATGGTTTGCGTGCGTTACAAATGTATCATTTGTTGTTAGCCCATGGTGGTTGGACAGCTGACGGACAATTACTAGGTGTACCGATTGTTAACAATCCTGAAACGCCTACTTCAGATTTTAATCAGCCAAGGAATACTTTTCAGGAATGCCTGGATCAGATTTTTTCGGATATTGATAATGCGTTGGAATTGCTTCCCCTTGATTATAAAAAATTTACTGCTGCAGAAATTCCAGACAGATATAAGGATATTGAAGGCATTACGGCCACTGCCTATGAGCGTGTAAACGGAGAGCACATGCGGGGTCGCATCACGGGTAGGATTGTGGAAGCGATACGCGCACAGGTAGCTTTAATGGCGGCAAGCCCGGCGTACAGTGACGGTACCGATGTAACGTGGGAAGAGGCTGCTACCTATGCTGGCCATGTGCTTGATCGTATTGGTGGTTTAAGCGGTTTGGCAGCAAACGGAGGAACCTGGTATACCGCCAATTCAGGAATTGAAAATCTGGCTTCAGGTGTAGCGCCTTCCGAGATTATCTGGAGAAGCGATATAGGACAGAGCCTTGATTTGGAACGCGATAATTTTCCTCCCTCACTCTTTGGAAGGGGACGTGTAAATCCTACACAAAATCTTGTAGATGCTTTTCCGATGGCCAATGGCTATCCAATTACAAGCGCGTTGAGCGATTATGATGACGCTAATCCCTATGCTGGTCGTGATCCGCGTTTGGAAAAATACATCGTCGTAAATGGAAGCCAGCAAGGATCGAACAATAGTGTAATCGTTACCGGTATCCATGGAACGAATAACGATGCGATTAACAGAGAAAAAGGACTTTCTACACGCACCGGTTATTACTTACGAAAACTATTACGCGCTGATGTTGTCCCTGACCCAAATTTTAATACAACACAGAAGCACTATACAGCACGTATTCGCTATACCGAAATATTTTTAGCGTATGCTGAAGCTGCTAACGAAGCGTGGGGACCAACCGGTATGGGCACGCAAACGTATTCAGCTTACGATGTAATTAAAGCCATTCGCCAACGCGCTGGTATTACTGGTGGTGATGCGTATCTCGAATCAGTGAAGAATGATAAGGATCAAATGAGGGAGCTCATCAGGAATGAGCGACGTTTAGAACTCTGTTTCGAAAATCACAGATTCCGCGATTTACGTCGTTGGAAAATAAGCCTCGACAGGTTGAATGAAACCGCGCGCGGTGTACAAATTTCTCAATCGGGAAATACCCTTATTTATTCACCAATCGATGTGGAAGGGAGAAACTATGACGAACACATGTATTATGGGCCAATACCTTATGGTGAAATCCGAAAGTGGAGTGCACTTGAACAAAATGCAGGTTGGTAACTGGTTAATAATGAAATGATAAAACAGAAGATATGAAACGGTATAAATTATTATCAATATTATGCATTGGGGTTTTTACAATATCCATGTTGTCTTGCGAGAATCAAGATGTTGAGTTCCCCGATTATGGTACTAGTAGTGTGTATTTCGCTTACCAGTATCCCGTAAGAACCATCGTGTTCGGCGAAGATATTTATGACAACACCCTTGACAATGAGGGTAAATGTGAAATCTATGCTACCATGGGAGGCGTTTACGCCAATAAGAAAAAAATAGATATCGACTTCGAAGTTGATAACACCCTGTGTAACCATTTGTTTTTTGATGCGGACTTTACTTTACCAGTACAGCCTATGCCTTCAAACTACTATACTTTGTCGGCCAATCAAATATCCCTCAACCATGACCTTCAGGGAAGTGTTGGCGTGCAATTGACAGATGATTTTTTTGCTGATCCGAATGCTTTGCTGAATACATACGTCATTCCTTTGCGCATGGTCAATGTGGTCAATGCGGATTCGATCCTATCAGGAGTTCCTAAAGTTGAAGAGCCGATCCGATCGAACGCATCGCATTGGGATGTGCAGCCAAAAGATTACATACTGTACTGTGTGAAATTTATCAATAAATGGCATGCGAACTACCTGGTTCGGGGAAGGGATGAGATCACAAAAGATGGTGTTTCTTCAACAAGGACTCGACATCAACAGGGTGTTGAACTGGATGAGGTTCGTCAGTTAACTTCATTATCGCTGAACGAAATCCGGGTTCCGACGGATTACAAAACCCAGGCTGGCCTAAACTTAAATTTTGGCGTAAAGGTTATTTTAGATGAAAGCCAGAATTGCACTGTTTCGCCTATTGGGCCAAGCTATGCTGTGAACGATTCAGTAACAGTCTATAACATCGCAGTAACGGGTGATGGATCGTTTGTGGATAAAGGTGAAAAAAACAGCTGGGGTAACAAAGACCGCGATGTGATGTACCTGGAATATGACGTAAGCTATGAAGTGGAAACTCAGTTCCCGAACACACAGCCACCTTTACCACCGTTGTTGGAAACGGCAACATATCATACAACTGACACACTGGTAGTTCGCGATCGTGGAATTAAGCCGGAAGTGTTTACACCTGCTTATCAGGAATAATTCATTGGATAAAAAGAAATGAATATGAAATCAATAATAAAACTTTGGCTGAGTGCTTTTACTTTATCGGTATTGGCATCATGCGCAGACGACAGTAAGTTACTCTTTAAAAAAAATAAGCCGGCAAGTCTTGCTGAATTGGAATATCTCAATAACTATGACGTACTCAAAGCTTATGTCAATCGGGATGAAAGTCCAGATTTTAAATTGGGTGCCGGTGTATCTGTGGATGGTTTCACAAAGCAAGGCGTCGACTACAGTATGGTCGTCTCTAATTTTGATGAGGTGACAGCTGGCTGGGAAATGAAACATGGTGCCGTGGTTCAGGCCGACGGAAGTTTAAGTCTCGGTAATGTGGCCAACTTTATTGCGAAAGCAAAGGAAGCTGACATTTCAATTTATGGACATACACTTACCTGGCATGCGAATCAGAATGCAGCATACCTTAACAGTACAATAGCACCAACAGTAGTCCCGGGCAGCGGTGAACCGACCTGGGAGGTAATTTCAAGTGCAGATTTTGAAACGGATGATGCGTCAAATTATCAGTCGAACACAAACGCTGTCCAAAGTTTTACGACAGGTTCAGACGGTACCGGGCGCGCTTTGAAAATTACGAATGCAGAAGTGCGCACAAACGATTGGGATGCGCAGTTCTTTTTTACGTTGGCTCCCGAAACACAAGTCGGCGAAAAGTATCTGCTAAGCATGGACGTGCGCGCTGATGTGGCTGCGAGTTACCCAACCCAGGCTCATATTGTCCCTACGCAGTATAAACATTGGGATTTCTTTGGCTCTATTAGTGCGACGACTGAGTGGGTCACTTATACTAAAGAAATAACAATCTCTGCTGAAACTTCAGGTACAACAGCTATCGCTTTTAATCTTGGCCACACCGCTACATCTTTTTACTTTGATAATATAACAGTATCTAAACTTAACGAAAGTGGTGGCGGCCCTACCTGGGATGATATTACTGTTGCCGATTTTGAAACAGATGATCAATCAAATTACCAGTCAAACACTTTTGCCGAAAAAAGTTTTACAACGGGCGCCGATGGAACCGGACGTGCTTTAAAGATCACGAATGCAGCGGTGCGCACGAATGATTGGGATGCGCAATTCTTCGTGACTTTTTCGCCTGCCACTGTAGTTGGAGAAAAGTATATTCTTAGTATGGATGTCCGTGCTGATGACCCTGCTACCTATCCAACGCAAGCCCATATTGTTCCTACCCAGTATAAGCACTGGGATTTCTTCGGTTCAATTAGTGCAACAACAGAATGGACTACCTATACCAAAGAAATAACGATCACTGCAGAAACTTCAGGTACCACGGCTATCGCTTTTAATCTTGGCGCCACTGCTACGTCTTACTATTTCGATAATATAAAGGTATCGAAGTTCAATGAAAGCGGAGGCGGTGAACAAATCATTGAAAAAACACCAGAAGAGAAAAAAGAAATTATTCACGGCGAGTTGGAACGATGGATTGCCGGAATGATGGAAGTATCCAAAGAATATGTGAAAGCCTGGGACGTGGTGAACGAGCCGATGGATGACGGCGATCCGTATGAACTTAAAACCGGAGTAGGGAAGGAGCTCGCAGAGGATGAGTTCTACTGGCAGGATTACCTGGGTGAGGACTATGCTGTAGAAGCGTTCAAATTGGCAGCCCAGTATGGAAACAGCGACGACATTTTATTCATCAATGATTATAATCTTGAATATAACCTCGATAAATGCAAAGGCCTGATTGAATATGTCGAATACATAGAAAGCCAGGGTGCTCGAGTAGATGGCATCGGTACGCAAATGCATATCTCCGTTGATTCCGACAAAGAAAAAATTACTGAAATGTTTGAGTTGTTGGCCGCGACAGGGAAACTGATTAAAATTTCAGAATTGGACCTTGGTCTTGTTGGTGGAAAGAAAACGGCCGATGCCACAGATGACGATTATATTGTTCAGGCGGAAATGTATAAATTCGTGGTAGAAAAATACTTCGAGATCATACCTGCTGCGCAACGCTATGGTATTACGTTATGGAGCCCTCGTGACAGCCCGGCAGGGTCTTCGTGGCGCGCCGGTGAACCCATTGGCCTATGGACTGAAGGCTATGACCGTAAGCGGGCTTATGGCGCAGTTGCAGAAGCGCTGGAAGGATCTCCGGAATAAACCGTCATGACGTTTGTAAGTCATCAATAAGGATTTGATAAAAAAGTTGAGTTCTTATTGATGACTTCTGACGTTTTAAGAAATAATATTCAAACGCTTTCAAGCAGAACTTGTCACAGGATCTCTGTCCGCTGCAGAAACTGATATTAAGAAATAAAAATTGTATAAGTATGAAGCCACCCAATTACACATGCATTGACAAATATTTAAAGTTTGTAATCACGAGTATCCTTTTATTTACTGCCATCTTTTTTCCTGCCAAATCACAAACGCAAGATTTAACATTAAAGCAGGCACTGAAGGAAAAGTTTTATATCGGCACTGCCCTTAATGAAGCGCAGATTACCGGCAAAGACGTTGATGCGCTGGTAGTTGTTAAAAAACATTTCAATTCTTTGGTCGCAGAAAATTGCATGAAGAGTGGCATGCTTCAACGTAAAGAAGGCGAATTTGATTTTGATCTTGCAGATCGATTTGTTGATTTTGGTGTACAAAACAAGATGCATATTCATGGACATACACTGATCTGGCATTCTCAGGCTCCACGATGGTTCTTTACCGATAGCGTGGGCAATGATGTATCACGTGACGTACTGATTCAACGCATGAAGAATCATATTTACACCGTAGTGAAAAGGTATAAAGGAAAGGTTCATTCCTGGGATGTGGTAAACGAAGCAATAATGGATGATGGATCCTTCCGCGACAGTAAATTCTACAAAATATTGGGTGAAGACTTTGTGAAATTAGCATTCCAGTTCGCGCATGAAGCTGATCCTGATGTTAAGCTTTACTACAATGACTACTCCATGGCGTTGCCTGGAAAAAGAGCCGGTGTGGTTGCCATGGTGGAGAAGTTAAAGCAACAGGGTGTACGCATTGATGGCATTGGAATGCAGGGACACATTGGTCTGGACCATCCGTCGATCGAAGAATTCGAGAAAAGTATGTTGGCGTTTTCTAGCCTTGGTGTAAAAGTTGTGATCAGCGAACTTGATCTCAGTGTATTACCCTCTCCATGGAACAATGCCGGAGCAGATGTATCTGCCAATGCTGAGTACAAACAAAAAATGAATCCGTATAGTGCGGGCATTCCGGATTCAGTTTCACAAGCATTCAACGATCGATACGCGCGTTATTTCAAGCTCTTTTTAAAGTACAGTGATAAGATTGAACGGGTAACACTTTGGGGCGTGGCGGATCATCATTCCTGGAAAAATAATTGGCCCATACGCGGCAGGACAGATTACCCATTGCTTTTTGATCGAAACCACCAACCGAAGGAAGTTGTTTCAACCATTATCAAATTAGCCCAACAATAAAAGCGTCAGATAGATACTACGTTGGTTTAAGATAAGATATACACGAATGAAATTTTTCGTGCCGTTGAATCTTTTGAAGCCTCAAACAAAAAACGAATACATGAAATTTAAATACAGGCTTTCGCTGCTTTTCCTCTCACTCGTTTTTTCGGTGACAGCATTTTCACAAGATCAGAATTTCTACATATTCCTGAGCTTTGGCCAGTCGAATATGGAAGGCCATGCCAGATTCGAACCGCAGGATACTATTGTGAACAAAAGATTCAAGGTCTTGCAGTCAGTTGATTGTCCTGCGGTAAAACGAGAAAAGGGAAACTGGTATCCTGCTAAACCACCATTGTGTCGTTGCAAAACAGGACTTACACCAACGGATTATTTTGGACGCACCCTCATCGAACACCTTCCGGATAGCATCAGTGTAGGCGTCGTTAACGTTTCAGTTGGCGGTTGTAAAATCGAACTCTTTGACAAAGATAACTACCAAACTTACGTGGCTTCCGCTCCGGATTGGTTAAAAAACATGGTGAAAGAATATGATGGCAATCCCTATGGGCGACTGGTTGATATGGCTAAACTGGCGCAGCAGGAAGGGGTGATCAAAGGGATTTTGATGCACCACGGCGAATCGAATACAGGTGATCAAGGATGGCCTCTCAAGGTTAAAAAAACATATGATAACCTCATTCATGATTTAAACCTTGCTCGGACGATTCCGTTATTGGTTGGTGAACTCGTCAGTAAAGACGAGGGAGGGGCATGCGCAAGCATGAATGAGATTATTGCCAGGCTCCCTTCAGAAATTCCAAACGCCCACATTATTTCCTCGGAAGGTTGCGATGCTATTGCGGATCATTTGCATTTTTCCGCTGAAGGATATCGAAAGTTAGGTCAACGTTATGGTGAAAAGATGATGACATTGTTAGAAAGGTAAAATTTTATGGTGAATAAACTGCGATAAAAGGGTAATCATTCAAGATTCTGGTTTGATTTTTCGTTTAAATGCGTGATGTTTTTTTCGTTAGTTCGGCAAAAAAATAATCTGTATCAAACCGATAAATAAATGTTTAAAGTACACTTAATATCGAAAATAATTGTATATTTAACACTAGTAATTGACCACTTGGCAATATTTTCTGGTTAATGAAATACGTAAATAAAAGGAGGGCTAAATCAGTTAACTGAGGAAAGCTCCTTTTGGAGTTTGGGTTTAGAACCACTGGTTCCCTTAGCGGTAAGGAATACCAGTGGTTCTTGTTTTTGTACAATTTTGTGGTTTAAAGTTGTCACGACATTTTTTGAATTTAGGGTTTCCGCTATATATACTGTCTTCGCATTTAATTGTATACATAAGGGATGTCACTAGCTTTCACAAAACTGTGGCTGGTTGTCTTTCGCGTCGCAATGATATCCAACGCCCAATTAATCCGTATTTAGTTATTGCTGAAAAAGCTAAAAATCGTTGTTGGGATTTGGCATAAAAATCCAATTCCGATGAGTCCAAATCCAATTTTTGCTTTTTTTATATATTTGACATCGGCTAATTTTTGTTTGGGAGTGGGTTCGTTACTTCTAATTTGACCGAAGCCTTTTTCTAAAAATTTGGAAATTGTTGGGGGTAGGGAGTAGCTAAAAACCATCCATGCTCCAAGAACTTCCAATCCTTGGCCTACCAATTGTATACTAGCTATAATTATCTTAGAATTAAAGCATTCAGCAAGGATATAAAGCAAATCAATCATTTTATAAATACGTTAGACAGACTGTCAATATAGCAATCAAAATTTTATGCAATGTGGAGTATTTTTTTGTGAAGTTTCCTTACTAAAGAACCAATAAACTCGATATTATCTTTATTTATTTTCAATTAGAATGTTTCGAAAGATAGCTATCAGGCTATGTCAACCATTCTCCTTACAAACATCTCAACATATTCCTAAATTGTCCAATTGCAATGTTTCATATCTGGCATGGGTGAGGACTTCTGTTTTTCACCAGAAATTTAAAATTCGTCTTGGATGGTGTCGTGCACTGAACCTTAGGATGACTTTTTTGAATGAATTTTTTATTCCGTCGCGTGTGCTGCGCAGTTTATAAGTTATCGTACTTACTTGCTTTTAATAGTGCCGTAAAATGCCAAAGTCTCTACTAATGAAGTACAACTATAGACTTTACTGGCTTCGATTTATTGATGTGACTGGTTTTTCCCAACGCATTAAGTATTATTGCTTAGCAAATGGAAATTTGGAATCGGGCATACTACGTATTCTTTCTTCCCAAATGAATTTATGAGTACTTGAAAATTCTTCAGTTGGGATTCTACCTGAAGATCCAAAATCTGAGATTCGTTGAACTATCTTTTTCTTTGTGTCTGTGCAAAAAATACAATGAGCATAAAGAATTGATTTCTCATTTGGGGACATTTGCGAACCAATGATATCAAAATATAAATCTTTGGAACCCTTATCGATAAGTTCATTTCTTTCAACAAAGACCAAAAGAGAATTAAGGGTTTCAAGTAGTATATCAATAAAGTTTCTATATGGCCCATGAATCTTTTCTGTGTAAATCTCCCGATATTCCTGTAAGCGTTCGTTGTAGTTTAGTTCACTACTTGTTTCGAAATGGAGTTTATTATTTATTTCGTTAAGGTAATCTTCCATAATTTGGTGTGAATTGATGGCTGTTTTTCCTGGGGTTGACACCCAAATTTTACTTAAAGCCTCGTGCCTGGCGTTAAGTAGATTAAAGAAAGTATTTTCAAATCTCTGTTGTTTCAAAGTTTGATTCTGTTGAACAAACTCCTTTCGTGTTTCTGTTAATTCATCCCTTGTTAGTTTTAACTCCTGCCTTTGGAGGGACAGCTCTTCCTTTTGTAATAGAATCGTAATAATTACTCCCGCAGACGCGAGTCCACTAAAGAGAGCGTTGACAATGCCAAAGCTGTCGCCATAACTGCCAGCTGAAAGGTGATCCTCGACAATTGGAACTGTAATTAATACGACCATCCAAAGGATGATTATAAGGCCTAAAGCTCCTGACATGACCGGGTTTCTATTTGCTACTCCTTTTAAATGTTTCCAATGATTGATTTTTTGCATTATTTATCGGTTTTGAACGATATCTGGAGTACAAATATATATATCATTAAAGGAATGCATATGTAGCTACAGCATATTCAAGCCATTAAGTTCTAACAGTTTATTTTAGCATATCTTTTGGTCATACCGAAAGGTTATGGATTTGCGCGATTGTTTAGTCATCCATACAAAAGAGTCCATTAACACTATTCAGGATGGTACAGACTAAGATAGGTGTCACAAGACAATTCTGAATGGGTTTCTCCTAACTTATAGCATTAGCCGAGTAGACTGCAAGATGAATAACATTTTGCTCACTACACAATTCGTGTCAGGACGTATATAGTAACTGATGTATCCTGCATTATTGGATGGCGCTGACTAGCAGAATATTAATTGTTAAAATGGATGACAGACAAAGTTAATTTGAAATCATGGACACACTGCACGCAGGCAGCAGCTAGTTAAGATAGTTATGTCTGGAAGCGAAAGCCAAAATGATAGTATCATTAACGAGCATTCAAAAATGAAATTCACGAACACATTACACGCGCCTTGAAAAGTTAGCCGGAAGTAAAATTTTACACTGTATAAAAACATCTTCTTCCCTTCGCATTATCACAATGCTTGAATAAAAATCACGGACACACTGCACGCAGGCAGCAGGTGATAAAAAAAATATTTACGTGATAACATGAAACTACACAAACTGTTCCTATATTAATCTCGATATTCAATGGTAGGGCAATCGTTGCTCCGAAATTATTTTTCATAAAGTAATTTATCCATTGTAAAGTGAATGTGCTGCTGGTATTAACAGGTTGCACGATAGGCTCCCGGTCTCCTACCTACCTTCGGAAAAACTTCATATTGATGTTTCACTTAACCCATACCAAATTATGAAGGATGCATTTTACTATTTGCGCAATGGCTCGAAGCGTTTCTGGCTGATGAGTTTGAAGAAGATTTTATTTATTGGCATGTGTTTGAATTTACCAATGACTGTAACAGCCCATGATAATTCAAATAGCGTTACATTATCACTACAGGAGATCGTAGTTAATGGAAAAGTAACGGACGAAAAAAATAGTCCCCTTCCGGGAGTTAACGTAGTGATTGAGGGAAGCACTATAGGAACTGTTACCGACATGAATGGCGAGTACGCACTTACAGTGTCTGATGGCAATGCCGTGTTGTTATTCAGCTTTATCGGATATGTTACAAAGGAAATTTCAGTTGGCGGGCAAACGCGCATCGATGTCCAGCTGAAGGCCGATACGCAAACACTTTCTGAAGTCGTCGTTGTTGGATATGGTACACAACGAAAATCAGATTTAACAGGATCAGTCGGTCAGGTTTCGGCAGAAGACATCCTTGAGCGTCCGATCACCAACGCTTTGCAGGGTTTGCAAGGTAGAGTGCCTGGTGTTAACATCTCGCTAAACTCTGGGTCGCCCACGGCCAGCCCAAGAGTTACCATACGGGGATTGGGTACGATCAACGCGTCATCCACGCCGTTGTATGTAGTTGATGGTGTAGCGATGGAAGACATTGCCTTTTTAAATCCTTATGACATAGAAAGTATTGAGGTACTGAAGGATGCCTCTTCCACGGCTATTTATGGTTCGCGGGGCGCAAATGGCGTTATCCTCGTTACGACAAAAAGAGGAGCGAAGACAGAAGGAGTCACTGTAGGCTACGATGCTTTTGTTAGCATAGGAACGCTTCGTAAAAAAATGGATATCATGAATTCGCGGGAATGGTTGAGCGTTGTTGAAACAGGATTTGCCAACTCACCAAAATATAATCCAAACGAAAATCCGGTATTTACAACAAGTGATCCGAATCTTTTTGATGCGGATGGCAATCCGCTATATGATACTGACTGGCAGGAGGAAGCAACGCGTACCGCTGTATCGCACAACCACCAAATATCAATACAAACAAAAAGCGAAAAGTCATCTCTTGGGGCGTTTGTCAATTATGCACGCATTGAAGGGATCATGCTCAATAGTTGGCTTGAAAGAATGAATGGAAAGATTGCCTATGACGTGAAACCGAAGAAGTGGTTATCAGCAGGCATGAACCTGCTTGTGAATGTTACAAAGGAGAATGGCGTTGAAGAACGCGGTGGCAGTCAGGTTCCGAGAAGGACTATGATCGAGATGCCACCGATCTTCCCCGTGAAGTTTCCTGATGGAACATGGAGCAACAGCCAGATGATTTCCGACGATTATCGTCTTGAGGCAATGGCAAATCCGGTCCATGTGCTTGAAACGGAAGATCGTCTTTGGGATCGTACACAGATTTTTGGTAACGTTTATTTAACCTTCCATCTCACTGAAGGTCTTGATTTGAAAACGCAATTTGGTTTCGACAGGAACGATCGTCTTTTTCGCAGATATGCGCCTGATGATCTTATCAACATTGCATCCAATCAGGGCGGTGTTGCCGAAATCGACAACGAACGTGAAAACTACTGGCAACAGGAAACATTTCTTTCATACAACAGGCAAACCGGTGATCACCGGATAAATGCTGTATTGGGACTTAGCTGGCAGGAACGCAATTTTGATAAAAATGACCAGTACGCAGAAGGCTTCACCGACAATTTTTTCAAGTTTAACAACATTGACGCTGCAGCCAGACCAAATCCACCTGAATCTGAACACGACCGATGGGCGCTTGCGTCATACTTCTTACGGAGTGGCTACACGTTTAAGGACCGGTATATACTCACCCTAACGGGAAGGGTGGATGGATCATCGCGTTTTGGTGATAACAATAAATACGGATTCTTCCCTTCTGCCGGTATTGGTTGGTTAATTTCGAATGAATCATTCATGGACGACATCCGTGCCATTGATGCGTTGAAGTTTCGTGCGAGTTATGGTGTCACAGGAAATACTGAAATTGGATCATATGAATCGCTGGCGACCATATCTTCCGGTACAACGTTGCTGAACAACATACGTTCACCATTCAGCAATGTTACACGTCTTCCAAATCCGGATCTCTCCTGGGAGAAGACGCAGCAATTTGATATCGGGTTTGAGCTTGATTTATTCAATAGCAGGGTTTCACTCGAATTTGATTACTACGATAAGCTTACAACGGACTTGCTATTGGATAGGCCTGTACCCAACTCGACTGGCTTTTCTGGCGTTTATGATAACATTGGAAAAGTTTCAAACCGGGGCGTGGAATTTCTTTTAAATACGGTGAACATTGATCGAACGAATTTTAGCTGGGAAACAACGCTTAATTTTAATTATAACAGGAACCGTATTGAAAAACTGGGCGAAAATGACGAGGATATTTTTAATGGTCCTTTCTGGGTCACGGGCAGCCAGACAATATTCCGGGTAGGAGAGCCCATCATGTCCTTCTGGGGATATGAACGACTAGGCACCTGGGGCACCGATGAGAATCCGGAAGGCGCGCTACCAGGTCAGGCAAAACGATCTGATGAGCCAACGATCATCGGTAAGGGAATTCCTTCATGGACCGGAAGCTTTATCAACAGCCTCCGTTATAACAATTTTGATCTCACACTTGATCTGCAATTCGTTTACGACGTTGACATCATGCAACAGTTTTATCATTCTACAGAAGATCGCTCTGGTATTGCCAATGGCTTGCGCACCATTTTGGATGGATGGACTCCGGAAAATCAGAACACCATGATCCAAGAGATTCGTCACCAAGGATATGGTGGGCAGGACAGCCAGGTAGACAGCCGTTGGATCGCAGATGGTTCTTATCTGCGCGTGAATCTTATTTCACTCGGTTATAATTTCAGCGGCGACGTACTAGAGCGAACCGGACTTAGCAATTTCAGGGTGTATGCCAGTGTCCAAAATGCTTTTGTTTTTCATTCAGATGAATTCCAGGGTTTTGATCCTGAATCCACATCATGGGATGAACAGTGGACACAAAACATTTTCTTCTTTCAGTACCCAAGACCTAGAACGTTTACCCTGGGCATTAACCTGAAGTTTTAATTTTAAATGAAACACATTATGAAATTAATATATATTATCCTGCCTGTAATCGCCTTACTCCTTCCGTCGTGTGAAGACTTCCTTAAGGAAGAACCATTGGATGAGTTCAGCGTAGATCAATATTTTAGCGACCCTGACCACGCGATCAGTGCCGTGAATGGATTATATAGGACTGGCGCACCGCAGATGTATGATGGTGGTGTTTACTCAGGAACACGTATGATGTTCATTCAATATATGACCGGCTTTTTCGACAATGAATATAGTGGTCAGGAGTTGCACATTCAGCGTGCCTTGCAATTAACACTCGATGGAGTTAATACAGCGAGCTATATCGATGACATCTGGTTGGATCTATACGAAGGTGTTTCGCGGGCCAATAATGCGATCGTTAACATTCCCACAACGCCGGACCTTTCAACAGAAGAAGCAAACCGACTCATGGGCGAAGCAAGATTCTTTCGTGCTTTTTCTTATTTCTTCCTGGTGAGAATGTTTGGTCCAGTTCCATTGGTAACAGAACCGATAAATTCCATCGATGACGTTTATGCTGAGCGAAGTTCGATTGAAAATGTGTATGGCTTAATTGTCGAGGATCTTCGCTTTGCGCTGGAGCAGGGCGGGTTATCAACAAATCATATGGTTGCAAATGAAGGTCGTATCACCCAAGGTGCTGTAGCAATATTACTTGCAGATGTTTATCTCACCATGGCTGGTTTTCCATTGGAACAAACAGCACGTTATGCCGATGCTGCAACCATAGCTCGAAACCTCATCAACGGCCAGTATGGAGCTTATGGACTCGTGCAGCATGGCGCCGATCCGGCATCAAGTGCCTACAACAAGATAAGAAACAGCGATGTATCAGAGGAGTATATCTATTATAAAGAATTCACCACAGGTATTTCCAACTCACCTTATCCACCGTGGTCATATCCGGTTGGCATGGTGAAATACACACAATATGATATCACCAACGGAGCGTACCAGCCGGAGCCTGAGTTTCTGTGGGCTTATGATCCTGATGATGATTTGCGCATGCAAAACAAACAGTTCTTTCATTGGACACTGGATACACCGGATGGAGAACAAACCTTCCCGCCTACACCTTACATGTGGCACGACGATGCTTCGTTGTTTACAGGACCACCGGCGTCTGGCAAGGACGTTGTGATTTATGGTTACGCCCATGCATTGCTCATTGCGGCCGAAGCCATTGCGCAGAGTGAAGGTGTTACAGCCGAAGCCATCAACTACCTTGCGCAGGTGCGTGGCCGTGGATATTGGGAGATTGGTGTACCAGGTATTGAAGCAACGCTTGCATTGCCACCCCAGGACTTCATTGAAGAAGTATGGACAGAACGTTTACGTGAACTCGTATTTGAATTCCGCACCTGGTTTGATGTTCAAAGAACACGGAAATATCCTGTGACGGATGAGAACAACAGAGGACAGGTAACTTACGTGGATGTGGTCGGCCATACCAATCCGATGGGCGCTACATACGAGGAAAAACATTTGCTGTTTCCTTTGTCTGAAAATGAAATACAACGAAATCCGGATCTTGGTGACAACAACCCTGGGTACTAGTGCATCGTTTGCAAAAATAAACGTACGTAGCCCTTTGGTAGAAAAGTACTAATTGGGCCATTTGTCCTGTTTTTGCCATTTTCTTATTGTACAGTTATTTTTGCTATGATGACCGTTTATAATTTTCAGCCATGCAATTAGTCAATTGCCACGTGCTTTAGCGCGCGTGGTAATTGATTCTTTTTCCGGACCGGGCTTTAGCCCGTAAGCAAAAATGCTGAGGCTTGTATCTCTCCATTGTAACGGTTAATCTATACGCAGAAGACGTGATATTGTATAGATTAGATTTTTGAATGGCAAACCGGCTTTTCCGCCGAAGACAATTTGATAACGCGGATTTTGTCATAAACAATTTGTCCTCCACCTTTTTATGAAACATGACTTGCGTTGAAAATCAAATCGTGACGTTGAGGCATCACGTCACCCGCTATTTATGTAATGAATGACACTTTCAAGGTTTTAACGTAATCCTTGATCAACAACGGAACCCGCGTTAGGGATGGGAAGGGTTTAGCCCGACGCAGGAGGGCCGAAGCGCAGCGGAGCCCTGGACAGCCCGACCCGCACAACAAAACATGGACGGAAAAAAACAATATTCTGCGGGGAACGCCCGCCATACTGAAATCGAAAGACGCCTCCACCCCAGAACTCACTAAAAATTATTTAGAATACGTCTAAATAATTTGTAAGGACCGCTTTTTGAGTGTACAATTGCACTTTATTTAAGAGCCCATCCTTATGAAATCCATTTACCTAATTTTTTCAGCCATTCTTATTTTACAAATAAGTGCCCTGGCCCAAACCACTGGTTCTATAAAAGGAACTGTTAAAACTGCTGATGGAAACCCGGCGGAATATGTCAACATCAGTATAGAAGGTTCTTCCAAAGGTTCGGTTGCCGGCCGAAAGGGAAATTTTGAGATCCGGAATCTTGCGCCGGGAGCCTATGTGGTTGTCGCTTCTTTTGTAGGACTTGAAACGCAAAAACAATCCGTGCAGGTAACCGCGGGTCAAACCGTCACGATCGATTTTACACTCAACGAAAATTCAGATCAGTTGGAAGAGATTGTGATTTCCGGCGAACGAGACCAGTACACAACTGATCGCGCGTCGAGTTCGTTGCGCCTGAGTTCTACGTTGATGGAAACACCACAGAATATTCAAGTGTTAACAAATGATGTTTTGAAAGATCAGCAAGTGATTAGCATGAGTGACGGTCTGATCCGTAACGTGAGTGGTGCGGTGCGGCAGGAGCACTGGGGTGATCTCTATGCAAACATTATGGCTAGAGGTTCACAGATACAGGCTTTTAGAAATGGCTTCAATGTAGTGAACTCCTACTGGGGTCCTTTAACAGAAGACATGAGTTTTGTAGATCATATTGAATTTGTGAAAGGCCCGGCAGGATTTATGCTTTCCAGCGGCGATCCTTCCGGATTGTATAATGTGGTGACGAAAAAACCGACAGGAGTTCCAGGAGGAGAAGTTTCCATTACCACGGGCAGTTTTGGATTATGGCGATCTACCCTAGATCTTGATGGGAAGTTAAGCAAAGATGGCACATTGCTTTACCGCCTCAATTTGTCGGCGCAAAATAAAAATTCATTCAGGCCAAACGAATATAACGACCGGTATGTAATTGCTCCGGTAGTCTCTTACCAGCTGGATGATGAAACAAAAGTTACACTCGAATATAATTATCAGCGTGCTAACATGAGCAATGTTGGTTCATACTATGTCTTTGCAAAAGATGGTTTTGCTTCATTACCGGTGGATCATACAGCATTGCCTGCAGGGTCGCCAGGAACAGAAATTGATGATCATAGTATTTACCTGAATATTCAACACGACATCTCATCAAAATGGAAAGTTACCGGTCAGGTAGCGATGTTCCGTTACGACCAGATTGGACACTCGATGTGGCCAGGCGTTGCAAACCAGGACGGAACGTACGTGCGGAACATCAGCATCTGGGATGCAAAAAGTGATATGACGATGACACAGCTTTTTATAAATGGTGAAATTCAAACAGGTAAGATACGTCATAGGATATTATCTGGGTTTGACATGGCAACAAAAGATTACATGGCCGACTGGGGACAAGCTCACGAGCTTGAACCGGTAGACAATCCGTTTAATCCCAATGACCCTAATCTAGGTGTTCCTATAAATGGCTTCCCACGATTTGATCGTGTTACTTCGCTCGAAGAAAGAGCACAAATAATAGGGGGATTACAAGATCAGCGGTACACAAGCTTTTACTTTCAGGATGAGTTAGGTTTTTTTGATAATCAAATTAGGTTGACGGTGGCCGGGCGTTATACTGATCTTCAGCAGTCATATGCAGGCGTTACTGATGAAGCGAAACACTTTACGCCGCGCGTGGGGCTCAGCGCTTCGATAAATAAACAACTCGCAGTCTATGCGCTGTATGATCAGGCGTTTATTCCGCAAACAGGTATTTTAGCTAATGGCGCGAAAGTACAACCCATCACCGGCAATAACATTGAACTTGGGATTAAGAAAGATTGGGACGGCGGATGGAATACAACTATAGCGATATACCGGATTATTAAGAACAACGAGCTCACAAGCGATCCGAATGATTCAGAAAATGTCCTAAGTATTGAACTTGGTCAAAAGAGAGCGCAGGGAATTGAGTTCGATCTTCGAGGGACCATCGTTACAGGGTTAAACCTCATCACGAATTATGCTTATACCGATTCGCGTGTAATAAGAGTCTCTGAAGGGGTCAACTTTCCTGAAGAAGGTTCCATCGTTCCCGGATTTGCAAAACATACTTTCAATACCTGGCTGACATACAAATTACAACGCGGTGTTTTGAAAGGATTAGGTGTTTCCGCCGGTTTAACTTATCTCACTGATCGTGCGACCTACTGGGAAGCTTCGCCAGATCCTGATAAGGAGATGGAAGATTACGTGAAACTCGATGCAGGATTATTCTGGGAAAAAGATAAGATCAAGGTCACAGTCAATGTGTTCAATGTATTGGATGAGTATTTGTATAGCGGATCGTATGAAGGATGGATGACCGATGCGGAAGGGGATTCTTCCCCGATGTATAGCTATCAGGCGGAAGCGCCGCGAAATGCACGCATCAGCCTTGCCTATCGGTTCTAAAACATGTAGATTCTTTTTCCTGAAAAGATAGTTTTTTTAAAGCCCGGATGAATGAGTTCGGGCTTGCCTGAGTTTTAATCGTTCGGAAAAATTTAAAAACAACGCAATGAAAACAGGAAATGAAGGACATAGCCAATCCAGCTTCAGGATCATTAGCGAAACAGCTCATGGATACATCGGGAAGTGCGAATGTTGTCATCAATACAACTTTGTTTTCAATAATCTTTTGATTTCATTCCTTGAAGATGAACTGATCAATTTTCTTGACTGGTTGCAGGGTAGCCGTTATTCGAATGACACCTGCATTTCTCTCTATAACGGGAGAGATAGAGTTTATACAAGTCTCCATAGCAATTTGTTCCTCACCTTCAGCGACGGTGAGTTAAACGATATCGAACAGATGACGGTTGAAGTAAAATTAATGATCGAAGCGTCTCATGCTTTGCGGCGAATAGGATAGTACAGCTTCACAAAAAATAATCGTACATGCTTCGTTTTGAGACGACTCATCAGTGAGATCTCAAGCCGTTTCAATATTGTGCTGTACAATTATTTTTGACGATGCGTTGTATCAGAAATCAAAGAGGTCTCCGAGAAAACTCTCTTTCTTTTTCTTATAACCATGTTGCGGATAGTCGCTCCTTCTGTTTCTGTCGTCAAAATGTGCTTTGGGTATGGAATCACCGGCTGCTCTTTCAATGATTTTATCAAGTTCACCGCGGTCCAACCAAACGCCACGACACTGCGGACAATAATCAATTTCGATCCCTTGCCTTTCCGATAACATAAGGTTTGCATCTCTACACACTGGACAATTCATAATTTTTTATGGTTAAGCTAAATCTAATACTTATAATCAATGTCGTTTTGTTAGGATTGCTTAACCTTCTCCGTCGCAAATGGTTGAGGACTTTTAAAAGCAAAATAACTCAATGACATTCTCTAAAAAACGACAAAAACAGTGCCTGCCAACATGTCTCTTGATTAGATTGTCATTAGGATTAATTCGTTTACGATTTCCCTATGTTATCTTTAGCAAGCAGCTCGTTATCTTTACCCCAGAGACGAAGGTACATTAACCATAATAATGTATTGAATAGAGGAATAACGCCTCATTGGGTTATAATGCCTCAGTCTGTAAGACCGAAATGAAAAAAACGTTAGATAAAGAAAGTGTTTTAAATCTTTGGAATAAATATGAAATGAGTGGAACCAAGGGCGCAATGATACGATTTGTTTAACAAAGCTATGTCTGAAAGTTTTAGTTGACCTGTTGTTCATTATGTTGCGGAATCCTTTCGTGTTTCCGTTAAGAAAATAACAAGGGTAACACCGTATAGAAAATAAACATCAATCAATAATCATAATCAATGACCGACTCGGCTCTTTTGTGGATAGGGTTTAATTTATTCGTGCTGCTCATGCTTGCGCTTGATCTCGGCGTCTTCCATCGTAAATCAAACGAAGTTACGGTTCGCAGCGCATTGACCTGGACCGGAATCTGGATCACCATTGCCATGGTTTTCAATATTTTTGTGTATTACTATTTCGATAAGGAAAAAGCCGTTGAATTCTTTACCGGATACCTTATTGAAAAGTCATTGAGCATCGACAACATCTTTGTGATGATCATGATCTTCTCTTACTTTAATGTTCCAAAAGCCTATCAGCACAAAGTTCTTTTTTGGGGAATTCTGGGTGCATTGGTCATGCGGGTGATTTTTATCTTTGCAGGCGTAGAATTGATTCACCGTTTCCATTGGTTAATATACGTATTCGGAGGTTTTCTCATCTTCACGGGTATCCGGATGTTAACGTCCAATGGTGTGCAGATTGATCCCGACAAAAACCCGATTGTGAAGTTGGTCAGGAAAGTAATTCCGGTGACGCCAGATTTTCATGAGAATCAGTTTTTTACTAGAATAAATGGAAAGCTTTGGGCAACACCACTCTTTCTGGTTGTCATGTTGATCGAAGGAACAGATCTCATCTTTGCCGTCGATTCCATTCCGGCAATCCTTGCGATCTCTGATGATCCTTTTATCGTATATACATCAAATGTTTTTGCAATTCTTGGATTGCGTTCATTATACTTTGCACTGGCTGGTATTGAAGGATACTTTCAGTACCTTAAATATGGGTTGGCAGCCATTCTTGTTTTTGTAGGAGCAAAAATGGCACTCGTTGACTTTTTCGTAATACCCGTGGAGTTCTCTTTGATTATCATAGCATTCCTGTTGATCCTCTCTATGATCGCGTCGGTAGTTGTAGCGAAAAAGGAAGAGGTTTAAATGGTTTAAGGTTTATGGTTTCCGATAACAAGGAGGTTGTGCCAATTGTTTGAGGTTTGAGGTTTGAGATTTGATGTTTGAGGTTTGAGGTTGGTTGAGAATTTTTTTAGGGCAACCATAACCTTGAAGGAACAGACTCCAGCTCGTAACTCGCAGCTACTTCTACTCGGTGGTCTCTAAGCATTACTACTCACATCCTTGATTGTTCGGCTTGCTTGAAAAGGAATTCAACCCTTCAACCATCGCTACGCTCGCCTTCATTAAAAAGGGCAGGAGCGTTTTTCATTCTAAAGCGAGTACATTCTACAAGGATGGAGAAGGTACTCGCTCAGAGAAACAATGCTTCGTTTGCAAAATCAATATCAAATGTTCAGGGTGTTTAATTGCGCAACAACTCAGGGCTTATCGCAATCTATAAAACTTCTTCCCAACAAGCTCGTGACTCGGAGCTCGTAACTCGCAGCTACTAAACATCACTGCTGCGTTAATTCCCATTGCTGATTGTTGCCACCATTCCAGGGCCACTGAATCACGTTTGCTCCGTTTGTGTTGGAGCCGCCATTAACATCTAAAGCCTTATCGCTGTTCCTGTTAATAATGCGATAATATCCGTCGCCATTGTCAATGAACTGCCATTGCTGATTGTTGCCTGAGTTCCAGGTCCATTGAATGACATTTGCGCCATCTGTAGTTGATGCGCCATTGACATCAAGGGCTTTTCCGCTATTTCGGTTGATTACGCGATAGTACCCACCTCCGTTATCGATGATTTGCCAATGCTGATTTTGTCCGTCATTCCATGGCCATTGGATCACTTGCATTCCGTTGGCTGTTGATGCTCCGTTTACGTCGAGTACCTGGTTACTGTTGCGATTAGTTATTCTGTAATACGATCCGGAAACAATACCGCTGCCAACAGTCACGTTCTCGCCCCATCCGTAGCGTATTCTTTGAAGTCCGGAATTATTTGTTGTTGTCAACGTAATGTTATTTCCACTTCCACCTCTTGTTTGTATGCTATAGCTATCACCGTCTCTTAAGCCGGGCCAGTAAACACTGCCAACACCATCTGCTCTGAACACATTTGTCGAGCCTTGTATGTAAGCGATTTCGTGGTCATTGCTAACAGCACCCCCATAATTTTTTCCGGTAGTCATGGCTGCACCATATTCTGTCACCACAGTCCGGTTTGCATAACTCCCCATCCTGTTCCTCCAGTCTTGTTCCCATGCTGACACCGTTGTACGGCTTGTATTCCAAAAAGCGTAATTATGCAAGGAAAGAAGACAGTTTGAAAATCGGCTGTCAGCACCAATTCCCGTTACATTTTCAGAATATCCTGTGCCGCCCAACAAAATTCTTCCGCGAGGAACATTTGAATATGTCGATAGCCATTGCGCGTAAATTGAAGTCAACTCGGATTGAGAATATCCATGTGGTTCATTGAACACTTCAAAGTAGACATTGGACGTGGCGCCATACTTATTCACAACAGTTTGCCACATGTCCCAGAATTGTGTGTTGTTGTCGATGCGGCCATCTCGTGAAGAAGCAGCTTCCCAGTAGGCGAGGATCACTTTCATGTTTTTGCTTATCGCGCGGTCTATGGCTCCTGTATATGCATCCCACCATGACTCCAATACGCTTGAAGGGTTGATCGGAAGCCGCACCGTGTTTACGCCCGGCATGTTTGCCTGAAACTCACTTAGAATTGCGTCCGCTTTTGCAGACACAGTTGAATAGCTATCCGATGCGGTCAATCCTGAAGGGATTACCCAGCCATCAACAAAATTGTCACGACCATCAGCCCAGTTAACACCTGCAATTCCGGCAGCTCCGACTGCAGCGGTTGCGTTTTGCTGATCTTTAGGATCATTGTCGGAATCTTCCTGTTGCTCTTTTAGGTTGACGTTGATGTTTTCTTCAGTGCTGCAACTGAAAGCCATCAGGATGAAGGCCAGTGCTGCCATAATTTTTCGAAAATTTTTCATAAGCATTGGATTATTAGTTTCGATAAAATTAAGGAGACCTATAATCGGCGAGGGGTGACGGTTCAGGAGAAATTGCAGGCCTTATGTGTATTTCAATCGTATGAAACCGTGATCACCGGGCAACCGGTAATAAATGGCGTAGTCCTTTTCTTTGCACGTTTTACTCAGCGTCAAACGTTAATTTGTTTATCAAAAACACATATGACCCCCTAAAGAAGCACAACTAACCATCGTAAAAAATTAGCCATAATGTGAAAGCAAGGCTCCAACTCTTTAAGTTTAATATTATAAATTCTGTAACTTAAAGTATGGTGAATTTGGATTGGGTCAGGACCGTTATTACCAGTTTCCTTATCGTGGTTTCGATTGGATCGTCTGGCCAGCTTCAGCCTAAAAACTTAATCAAGCATTGGAGCATTAAAGACGGACTCTCGCAAAGTGTGGTAAATGGAATCGTGCAGGATGACCAGTCGTTGATGTGGTTTGCCACGGAAGACGGCCTGAACCGTTTTGACGGCTATACTTTCAAAATTTTTAAGTTTGATCCACGCGACAACCAGGTAGTCTCCGATAATTTTGTTCAGCATATTTTCAAAGATTCAGGAGGCACATTATGGATTTCGTCACGGAATGGATTGCTTGAATTCGATGCTGCGAAAGAGACCTTCGTGCTTCATAAAAACCCGATCAGACATCCATCGGCTTACACTTCGAATGATGTTAGTCACATCACAGGCGGTAGTGCAAAAAATTTGTGGATTTCTTTGTATGGAACAGGATTTGGTTCTTTCAACTTAGATACCAGAACGTTAAAAGCATATTCCCCTGAAACGCTGCCGGGCCTTTCAAGCGCCAAAACACTTTCCTTACTTGAAGATAAATTCGGGCTTTTATGGGTTGGTACACAGGATGCGGGATTGAATGTGTTTCAGGTGATTAATGGAGAAGTTGCAGGTGTGTTAAACAACCTGTCCGGACGGGAGTACTTACCTTCCCCCAATGTTCATTGTCTCGCCGAAGATAAGTTTGGTAATATCTGGATAGGAACAGCCAGGGGGTTGGTTGTGTATCAGCGGGAAGAAAATAAATTCTTTTCTTTTAATGATGACAAGTTTCCCATAGCAGGTATTAGCATTGCGTCTTTGTTGTGTGATACCAATGAGAACCTTTGGATAGGCTCACAGGGTGCGGGACTATACCAGTTAGATTTACGACAATTCAATACCCGCGACATCAACGACTTTGTTGTGTCACCGATCACAAATCTGAAAGACTTCGATATTTCCAAACGTGGAATTCAGTCGATTTATGAAGACAAAGACAAAAACGTTTGGATCGGCACATATGGTGATGGAGTCTATCTTGTAAGTAGCATAAAAGAAAATTTCATCAAGATTCAAAAGACCATTTTTAATAAAGAGGCTGCAAGTTACGTCTCATATTATGGCATGACTTATGACCAGGAGGGTAATTTATGGCTGGGAACTGATGGAAACGGGATTTACAAATCAGGTCTTAACGGCAGAACGATACAGCACTTTACTGCTGAAAACCCCGCCCATGGATTACATGATAATGCGATTCTTTCCTCATTGTGTGATAGTAAAGGCAGGTTGTGGTTTGGTACTTATTCAAAAGGATTATTTCGTTACGATAAGCAACGAAACACTTTTATTAATTACCGATTCAAGGACGATAAAGGCAAGGCTGGTGGAAATGATGTGCGTGTAATATTCGAAGATACAAAACAGAACATCTGGGTTGGCACCAATCGTGGTGGTCTTTGCCTGTTAAATGAAACTGGACAATATTACAGCAATCCTGAACATTTCAATGGGACCTTCTCTGCAGGAGACGTTAGATCAATTACGGAAGATGGTGAAGGAAATCTCTGGATAGGATTTTATAGTGATGGCCTTTACGTCTATTCGCCTGACACAAAAGCGTTTTCAAGAAAGTTATTGAATCAATTGAAAAGTGGATTCGTCTCTGCCTTGAAGGTCGACCGTGGTGGTAACTTATGGATAGGTACAGGCGGCGGAGGATTGTATCAATTCGATCTAGTACAAAATAAGGTAAGCATGTATACAGAGAAAGATGGTTTGTCGAACAATACCATCTATTCCATGTTAATAGACAATAACGATCATGTCTGGTTGACGAGTAATGCAGGCATATCTAAAGTTGATTTCAAGGGTGATAAGATTTTTAACTATGATGTGTCGGATGGTTTGCAGGAAGGACAGTTTAATCCCGGTGCTGCATTATACAACAGCGTTGCTGGTTTCATGTGTTTTGGTGGAACTGTAGGCTTGAATATTTTTTACCCGGATCAGGTAAAGAACAACCAGAAAAAACCGGAAATCATGTTGTCAGGTTTTTCACTATTTAACAAGCCGATCAATGTAAACGACAGTTTCGATGGTGAACCAATTTTACAGCAGGTGATCAGCAAGACCGGGGAAATAAATCTCGGACACGATCAAAACGTAATCACGTTTGAGTTTGTCGGGTTAAACTATAGTTTCCCGGAAAAAAATCTATATGCTTATAAACTTGAAGGATTAGACGACGACTGGAACTACGTGGGCAACCAACGCACAGCAACGTATCGATATTTAAATCCAGGCGAATATACATTTAAGGTAAAGGCATCAGGGACAGAAAATATATGGAATCCGGAATTTGCGAGTGTAAAAGTGATCATTAAAAATCCGTTTTGGAAGACACCGATCGCTTATCTGCTGTATGTTTTATCAATAGTTGCAATTTCATTGATAATCTATTCTTTTCAAAGAAGACAATTGCAATTGAGAAGGCGGTTAAAGATTGAAAAGAGTCAACGAAAGTATGAACGGCAACTCGTTCAGCAAAAGTTATCATTCTTTACAGAAATATCGCATGAGTTCAAAACTCCTTTAACGTTGATGATTGGTCCGCTTGAAGAAATCCTGGAGAATGAAAGTGGTTTAACTTCTACGGGGAGGAAATTGAAACTCGTTCATCGCAATGCACACAAATTGCTGAATCTGATCAATAAGCTGCTTGACTACCGGAAAATTGAGTCCGGCAAAATTTTACTTAAAGTAAGAGAAGCGAATATTGTGACCTTCGTTGAAGAAATTTTTACGTCATTCAAAGAGCTGGCAAGTCATAAAAATATCAAATTCAATTTCTGTCCTGAAAAACCGGAGATTTTGTTATGGTTCGATAAGGAAAAGATCGAAATGATATTGAACAACATTATATCAAATTCATTTAAGTACATAGGCAACGGTGATGAGATCACCATTACGGTAGGATGCCAGGTAAACGAAAAATATCCGGAGGGAAGAGTTGTGATTAAAATTCGCGACAATGGCATTGGTATTCCAAAGAAACATTTAGGAAATATATTCGACTGGTTTCATAAGGGTGAAACATCTGGAACGATGAGTTCCGGCATTGGTTTGTCTCTTGCCAAGAAACTCACTCACTTACACAAGGGAGAAATTTTTGTCGATAGTGCTGAAGGCACCGGTTCAACGTTTAGTATTAAACTACCTTTAGGCAATGATCATTTCAAACCAGAAGATATCGTTTCCGCTAAGGAGGAGGAGAGTCTGATTCCAGAATTACACGCTTCATTAACAGTAAGGGATAGTACTCTGCAATCTGCTATTGAAGAAGAAGCCCTGAATAAAAAGGGATTTAAAAGTGTATTAATAGTAGAAGACGATGAAGAGATTCGACAGTTTCTCCGGGAATATTTTGAAAAACACTATAGAATTTTTGAAGCTGTCAATGGGAAGGAAGCTTTAGACGTCGCAGGGCATGTGCATCCCGATATAATCATTAGCGACATCATGATGCCAGGACTGGATGGTATTGCATTTTGTAAGGCCATCAGAAATAATATACGTACAAGTCATATACCGGTTATTTTACTTACTGCCAGGTCGAGCATTACCCATCATAAAGAAGGGATGGAAACAGGGGCTGACGCTTATATCACTAAACCGTTTAGTCCTGAAATTTTGGAGCTCACAGTTCATAACCTTTTGCAATCTCAGGAAAATTTAATGCGTTTTTACCGCAACCTTTTCACACAGCATATTGGTAATAATCAGAAAGAAGGTGCTACCCTCGACGAAAAATTCCTTCACTCCATATATGAGATATTAAAAAACAAGCTTGATAGGCCGGATTTCAATGTTAATGAGTTGTGCGAAGCCCTGAATATGAGCCGGTCGCTGGTTTATAAAAAAGTTAAGACACTCACAGGTCTTTCTCCCCTGGAGTATATCCGGTCCCTAAGATTACAGGAGGCAGCAAAGTTCCTCCGAACAAAACAATACAAGATTTTTGAAGTGGTTTATATGGTTGGCTTCACCGATACAAAGTATTTCAGGAAGTGCTTTATTAAGGAATTCGGATTTTCGCCGTCAGAATTTATCAAACAAACCGAAAGTCAGCCTGAGGAAATTCAATCAGGAATTTCTCTTTAAGGATTACGTTTTTTGTCGAATATCTCCATTTATCCCCCCTTTTAAAATAGTTAGTACCCCCCTGCACGCCATCAATCTGGCGACTTTTGGTAACGTTTGAAATAAATGTTTCCTATGCGCTTCAATTGTATGAATACCTCCTGATCAACAGTTTAACGCTGTCGACAATTAGTTTAACAACTGTTCAACCTAACCCATTATTTATGTTAAATCTTCTACCCTTAAAAAACCGGCAATCAACCATTGTAATGGTCTTTTTGCTTCTCCTGCAGGCAAATTTTCTGTTTGCTCAGGATCAGATCACGATTAACGGTACCGTGACGTCCATCGACGACGGATCTTCATTGCCAGGTGTAAATGTTGTAATTAAAGGAACTTCCAATGGTACAACAACAGATGCGAATGGTGCCTTTAGCGTTGACGTACCAAATCAGGAGGCTATCCTTGTTTTCTCCTTCGTCGGGTACGCAACCCAAGAGGTTTTAGTGGGTTCACAAACTGATCTGCAAGTGGCGCTGTCGCCAGATACACAAACCCTTTCAGAGGTGATCGTCGTAGGTTATGGCGAGCAGAAAAAAGAAACGCTTACCGGTTCTATTTCTCAGGTAAAAGGAGCAGAGATTGTAAAAAGCCCGCAGCCAAACCTTTCTAATTCATTGGCTGGCCGTTTTTCAGGTATCATTGCCACCAATCGCGGCGGAGAACCTGGTTATGATGGCAGTTCATATACAATCCGCGGTCTTGCCACAACAGGTAACAACGATGTACTTGTTGTTATTGATGGTATACCTGGTCAGTTAGGCGGATTAGAACGCTTGAATCCAAATGACATTGAAAGTATTTCTATTCTTAAAGATGCTTCAGCTGCAGTATATGGTAGCCGCGCTGCCAATGGTGCAATTCTTGTAACCACCAAACGTGGTAAAGTCGGAAAACCGCGAATATCCTACAACTTCAATCAGGGTTTTTCATCTCCTACACGTATGCCTGATATGGCGGACGCTGCCACATTTGCGACCATTCAAAACGAGATTGATTATTATAACAACAAGGCGGGTGGGATGTTTCAGTACTATGATGAAGATGAGATTCAGAAATTCAAAGACGGTTCAGACCGCGTGAACTATCCCAATACCGACTGGGCAAATGAAGCGCTTAAAAAAGTAGCATTGCAGAATCAGCACAATCTGTCGGTGAATGGAGGTACAGAGCACGTATCCTACTTTGTTTCACTGGGCACACTCTTCCAGGATGGATTATACAAAAATGGCGCTGCAAAATATAACCAGTATAGTTTCAGGTCGAACATCGATGCCAATATCACCGATAATTTCAAGGTGTCGCTTTCATTGTCAGGCCGCGAGGAAGACCGGAAGTTTCCGGCGTATAGCGCAGGCGATATCTTCCGGTCCATCTACCGTGCGTACCCAACGGTAGCCGCCAGACTGCCAAACGGATTGCCGTCCACAGGCATTGAAAACTACAATCCTCTTATAATGGCGACTAGTGCGGGCGGAACAAACATTAACCCCAGCCAGGTATTCAATGGAATTCTAAGAGGATCTTATGCAATAAATCAACTTAAAGGAATTTCAATCGATGGCTTTTATGCTGTAGATAAGACGTGGAATTCTTCGAAGGCGTTCAGCAAACCTTATACACTATACAGTTACAACGCAGATTCAGATAGTTATTCGCCGAATATAACAGGTGGTTCTTCCGGAGCCGCCAAACTAACACAATCACAGGAAAACAACACGATGATTACCAGCAACATCAAATTGAATTTTGAAAAGCAACTGGGTAATCATTACGTAAATTCTTTTATCGCCTACGAGCAGAGTAAAACACACCGCGAAACTTTTGGTGCGACGAGATTAAATTACCCAACAGTAGAAACGCCTGAGCTGTCGCAGGGTGGATCCGCCGCAACTGACCGCGACAACTCTGGAAGCAGCTACAACTTTACCCGCAGAAGTTACCTTGGTAGAGCATCCTATAACTTCAAAGAGAAATACCTGGCAGAAGTTCAACTTCGTGTAGACGGATCTTCTACCTTTCCGGAAGGAAATCAATATGGATATTTTGCTGCTGTTTCTGCCGGATGGAGGATTTCAGAGGAAGAATGGTTCAAGGCTGCTATTCCCTTTATCAATGACCTGAAGATAAGAGGCTCTTATGGTGAACTTGGCAATGATAATGTAGGTCAGTTCCAATATTTCAATAACTATAAATTCAACAACGTATATGTTATCGGCGATGATCGTCATCCAGGTATCGACCTGATTAAATTATCAAATCCCCATATCACGTGGGAAGTTGCACGCAAAACTGATATCGGGTTGAATGCAACTTTCCTTCAGAATTTCAATCTCGAATTCATTTACTTCCAGCAAAAAAGGGCGGATATCCTGATGCCTCGTAATGCTTCCATTCCTGGCTTAACCGGAATCGTAAATCCTTATGATCCCGATCCTAACAATGATGATGTCGTTCCGCTGGTACCTAGTGAAAATATTGGGAAGGTAAACAGTAAGGGTATAGAAGCAACCTTAGGCTATACGCATCAAGGCGAGTTTTGGTATAATATTTCTGCTAACATCACGTATGCAAAGAGTGAAATAAAATTTATGGACGAAGCGCCGAATGTATTGGGATACCAGCAACAAACTGGCAGACCTTTAAATACATATCTCTTGTATAATACAATAGGTATATTCCGTACACAGAGCGACCTGGATTCTTACCCACACCTTGGCAACGCCCAACTCGGTGATCTTATTTACGAAGACTATAATAAAGATGGAGAGATCACAGCCGATGATCAGGTGCGCACGAAGTATGGTAATATACCACAGATCACCTATGGTTTGAACCTCAGCGCCGGATGGAAAAACTTTGACATTTCGCTTTTGTTTTCAGGTCAGGGCCGTGTAAGCCAGTATGTATTGGCTGAATCTGGAACGGTAGGAAATTTTTACAGCAGCTGGGCTGATAACCGCTGGAGTCCAAACAACCCCGATGGCTCATATCCACGCGTAGACACACGTGCTTCTTCTTCTATAAACGGTGGATTATATAGAAATAATTTCTGGCTGAATGACGCTTCGTTTTTACGTCTGAAAAATATAGCCATTGGTTATAATGTTCCTGAGACATTGATCTCCAGGATTAAGCTTTCCGGTTTAAGGGTCTACGCGAATGCTTTCAATTTGTTCACCATTACCAAAGTGAAGGACTATGATCCTGAAGGAAGTAGCGAAAGTGGACAGTTTTATCCACAGCAGCGAATCATCAATATTGGTGTTACGCTTCAGTTCTGAAAATATGAATCCAAATGAATAGTCACATCATGGCGTTCATTCCATTACATTAAAAATATGATCATGAAAATGAAATCAATTCTTTCCATCATTAGCGTAGGGCTTGTTGCTGCAGGATTATTTTCCTGTGACAAGGATCTTCTGAACGTCGTTCCAACGGACCGTATATCCGACGATCCGATCATTACCGATTCTTCCCTGTTTGAAGATTTTGTCATTAACCGTTACATGGGCGTCAGACTTCAGGATAAAGAAGCTGAAGGCACACCGCCTGGCTTTGGCAGAGGCTTTGAATATGCATTGTGGGCTACCCTTACGGATGAGGCAATCTATAACAACGATGACAATACGTGGGTTATTCAACGGGGCCAGCTTGCTCCGGAAAATACCGGCATCGCGGGTACCATCTGGTCAAGAAGTTATCGCAGTATACGTGAATGTAATTATGGACTTGATAAAATAGATGAAGTAGACATGAGTGCCGTAGGGAAGGCACGGTTAGTGGCAGAATTAAAATTCATCCGGGCTTTTCGTTATCATGACCTGATACGAAACTACGGAGAAGTCATTTTGCTTGGTGATAAGGTGTATGAACTTGGCGAAGATTTTACCGACGCGGCAATATTTGAAAAGTCATCAATAGCCGAGGCTATACAATATGTAGTAGCTCAACTCGATGAAGCTGCAAACGGTCTTCCGTTAACCAACGACAATCAATGGGAACTTGGTCGCGCAACCCGCGGAGCAGCACTGGCTTTGAAGTCAAGAATATTATTGTATGCAGCAAGTCCGTTGTACAATGTTGGAACATGGCAGGACGCAGCCGATGCAGCAAGTACAGTAATGGGTCTTGGTTACGGGCTTCATCCAGATTACAGTTCACTTTTTCTTACGCCTACCAGTAATGAAATCATCTTTGAAAGACTTTATGTACGTGGCGCCCGACATGTTTGCCTGGAGATTTCAAACGGTCCGAATGGCTATGGCGGATGGGCCGGTAACACGCCACTTCAAAACCTGGTAGATGCTTACGAGGTAATAGAAGATGAGACAACTGCGGTTCCCTTTAACTGGAATAATACCGATCATGCAGAAAATCTTTACGAAAACCGTGACCCGCGTTTCTACGCTACAATTTTGCATAACGGCGCATCCTATCGTGGTCGTGAAATAGAAACGTTTGAGCCTGGTGGACAGGACAGCAAAGACGGTAAAGACAATTGGAATACCTCTAAGACCGGCTATTACCTCCGCAAATTTCTTGATGACAATAATCCGATCGATAATCCCTGGGACGTTGCCGGAACACAACCGTGGATCTACATCCGCTACGCTGAGATATTACTGAACTACGCAGAAGCGCAGAACGAAGCGGTTGGCCCGGATGAGTCCGTGTACAATGCAATTAATCTTATTCGCCAGCGTGCCGATATGCCCGACCTGCCCGAAGATCTATCGCAAGACGAAATGCGGGATCGCATCATAAGAGAGAGACAGGTTGAACTCGCCTTTGAGGAGCATCGCTTCTATGACGTGAGACGCTGGATGATCGCCGATGAGACTGAAAATGAACCTGCCTATGGTATTTCCATTACAAAAGATGGTGATGATCTGACGTATACCCGTAAGGTTGCTCTTGATGGACGGAAGTTTGAAACCAAACACTACTGGCTGCCGATTCCAAGGGCCGAAATACAATCGTCGGGAGATAAACTCATACAAAACCCCGAGTACAATTAAGAATGCAGCATGAACCGTCTTTAATGACGGTTCATGCTGATTTTAAAATTTTAATACGGGAATGCCCTTGTTGATGATGACCAAATTCTTTACTGCAATAAAAGAATTATTCCTTGTAGAGGTCTTTGTTTTAGTACCAATCTTTTTTTAATACAGGGAAAGTCCGATCACTTTCAACTTGAAAGGAACGACGCAGAGATAGGTTTGGTACTTGTTGACAACCGCTATAATACTACAGTCCGTCTACAGGCTTCAATGCGTCAGGTGATGTAGGATCAATGCAGATGCTTCACAAAAAGTGTAAGCATATCCTATGGGGCGTTAACGAGGATTATTTAACCTTTTCAAAATTAACTGAGAATGATCAGATTCAAATCAAACAGGCTTCAGCAAAAGAACCAGGGGCAAAATAAAGACGGCAAGCAAAACAATTGGGTTACTTTTCGGCTGAGCTTTAATGTTTTAATTGTGTTCCTGTTGATGACATGCTCACAAACGGAGAACAACAATCACACGGAGGGAATTCGTATTACCATTCACACAAATGATAAGAAACAGATAATAAGAAATTTTGGTGCGTCTGATGCATGGACGACTCAGTTTGTAGGGCAATGGCCGGATGATAAAAAAAATCAGATCGCAGACTGGTTGTTCAGTACAGCACAAGATGCTGATGGCAGGCCAAAAGGCATTGGGTTGTCTTTATGGCGATTTAACATTGGTGCTGGGAGCGCCGCGCAGGATAACATTACAGATGAATGGAGAAGATCGGAAGGATTTTTACAAGACGATTTGTCTTACGATTGGTCAAAGCAGGCCGGACAACGTTGGTTTATGACGGCGGCGAAACTCAGAGGAGTTGAGGAGTTCGTTGGTTTTTCGAACAGTCCGCCAGTGCAGATTACAAAAAACGGAAAAGGTTTTTCAAGTAACGGATCGGAGGCAAACCTGCCACCGGAAAACTATCTTGCTTTTGCTCAGTTCCTTATTGACGTGGCGAAGCATTTTAACGCAGAAGATATGCCATTCAGCTACTTAAGCCCCTTCAACGAGCCTCAATGGGACTGGACCGGAGATGGCCAGGAAGGTTCTCCTTATAAAAATTCAGATATTTTTGCAATCACTAAAAAGCTTGATTCACTCATTACGGTGGAGGATCTTGACATAAAACTTCAAATAGCAGAAGCAGGCAAATTAAACTACTTGTATGAGCATGCCGATAAGACGCAGAGAGGAGACCAGGTTAATGTATTCTATAATGCGCAATCGCCTTTTTACATCGGCAGTTTTTCTAACGTTGATAAAATAATTTCAGGACACAGCTATTTTACTTCCGCGCTTCCGGATCTGTTGGAGGTAAGGGAAAATGTATTGCGGAGCGTGGCGCAGGCATCACTTCCTATTGAATTCTGGCAGACTGAATATTGTATGCTTGGGGGACAGGAAGAAATTAAACCGGAGGGAAAAGATACTGGCATAGATCCCGCGCTATACGTGGCACGGGTCATTCACTTTGATCTCACCCTTGCCAATGCTTCAGCATGGCATTGGTGGCTTGCTGTAAGCGCTTACGATTACAAAGACGGGCTCATTTATGTCGATAAAAATAAAAACGACGGAACAGTAGAGGATACCAAACTTCTTTGGGCACTTGGAAATTTTAGCAGGTTTATTCGTCCGGGGTCACAGCGTTTGGCTTTAAGCGCAACAGGCTTAAACACGAACGATCCCAAAGGGTTGATGATCTCATCTTACGTCAATGCGGAGAATAATAAGATCACTTCTGTTGTCATCAACTATAGTTATTATGATTCTACTGTGATAATCAATACGGAAGATGATGCTATTCAGCATTGGAAGCCATATATCACGGGAAAGGGATTGGACGAAAAACTAAAACCCCTTCCTATCGTGAATGCCCGCGAACCGGTGACAATACCAGCGAGATCTGTGGTGACATTGATAGACGAAAAATAGGGATGATAAAAACGATAATCAACAACAACATGAAGAGGACTATTTTTTTGATTGCATTTTTTACGGTGTTTTATAGTCGAATAAATTCTTTCGCACAGGATTCGCGGGGAGAACTTTTTAATTCCGGATGGAGATTTCACAAAGGTGATGTTAAGGATGGTGAAAAAACTTCGCTCAACGATAAATCGTGGCGAAGTGTTCAGCTGCCTCACGACTGGAGTATAGAAGGCCCTTTCAGTAACGAGTGGGCCAGTGGAACAGGATATCTTCCTGGAGGCATTGGTTGGTATCGAAAGTCGTTTACAATTCCTGCGGCGCAGAAAAACAAACAACTATACCTGTATTTTGATGGTGTTTATAAAAACAGCGAAGTATGGATCAATGGAAAATATCTTGGCAAGAGACCGAACGGTTATGCTTCATTTTATTATGATATAACCCCGCATATTAAAAAAGAAAATAATGTAATCGCCGTAAAAGTTGATCACACAGACTTTGCTGACTCACGTTGGTATACGGGCTCCGGTATCAACAGGAACGTGTACCTGATTGCCACAGCGCCAGTGCACTTCAAGATATGGGGTGTTGCATTTGTTACGCCATCTGTTACACAAGGAGAAGCCAGTGTTGTTGTAGATGCAGAGATACGAAATAGAACCGATGCTGATCAGAAAAGGCAACTCATTATAGCATTGTTGTCAGCCGATGGAACAATGGTTGCTAACGTGGAAAAAGGGATTAACCTTCCCGTTGGAGAAATGAAAACCAGGGTAACATTTACCGTTAAGAATCCAAGGTTATGGTCTACAACGAATCCGACATTATACACCCTACGGATGTCACTGCTATCATCCGGAAAAGTTACCGATGTTATCGAAGAGCCGGTTGGGTTCCGCACTTTTGCATTTGATTCACAATCAGGTTTTACACTGAACGGAGAAAATATTAAGCTAAAGGGAGTGTGTTTTCATGATGACGCAGGTGCTCTGGGTTCAGCTGTTCCCCGTGATGTTTGGGAAAGGAGACTGATGTCGCTAAAAGAACTTGGATGTAATGCCATCAGGATGAGTCACAATCCCCACCAGGACTATCTTTATGACTTATGTGACAGCATGGGATTTCTTGTGCAGGACGAAGCGTTTGATGAATGGGAGATTGGCAAAAATAAATGGATCGCCGGGTGGAATGTAGGCACGCCCGGGAAGGATGGCTACAATAAAGATTTCAAGGCGTGGGCTGATAATGATTTGCGTGACATGATCCTGCGAAACAGGAACCGTGCATCCATCATTATGTGGAGCATCGGAAATGAAATCGATTATCCCAATGATCCGTATACGCATGAAATTCTAAATACCGGAAGGAATCCACAGATTTATGGAAGGGGGTATCAAGCCGGTTATCCTCCTGCAAGCCGTCTCGGAGAGATTTCAAAACGATTGGTATCGGTCGTAAAACAATATGATACCACACGGATAGTAACTGCGGCATTGGCCGGTGTCGTGATGTCGAACACAACATCATACCCCGAAAATCTTGACGTTGTTGGATATAATTACCAGGAGTACCGGTATGAAGATGATCATAAGCAGTACCCCGCACGAGTTATTTATGGCAGCGAAAATTCCAAAAGTTATGGTGCATGGAAAGCCGTTGACGACAACGCCTATATATCGGGTCAGTTTTTATGGACGGCTTTTGACTTTTTAGGGGAAGCCCGTGCATGGCCCGTGCGAAGCAGTGGAGCCGGGTTGATCGATATGGCAGGCTTTCCCAAGCCTGAATATTATCACAGAAAATCTTTATGGACTGATGAGCCCGTCATTTTTCTCGCTGCTGCGGCTATAGAAAAAAATGTTGAAGGTCAGCGAAAGTATCATCGACGTGAAACGCACTGGAACTGGAGTAATCAGGATTCTGTGCTTGTTGAATGTTATACAAACGCTGAAAAGGTTGAATTGTTTCTCAATGGAAACTCACTGGGGATAAAACAATTATCAGAAACAAAAGATAAGATACTAAGATGGAAAGTTAAATATCAACCTGGTGAAATTGCTGCTAAGGGTTATAAGGCCAATGAAATGATAAATGAAGTTAAAATCAAAACGACAGGTAACGCTGCGCAGATTGCAATGTCGGTGGACAAGAAAGTGATTGTTGCGAATAGCGATAACGTTGCACATGTAGAAATAAGCATAGTTGACCAACAGGGGTTACAGGTTCGGAATGCCAACGAAGAAGTAACTGTCACCATCGACGGACCTGGAGTATTGATCGGTCTGGAAAGTGGAAGCCTTGATAGCCATGAAGATTATAAAAGCAATCGGCGCAAAACGATGAACGGAAAACTCATGGCATACATTCAGGCAACAGGCGCCGGTCAGATTAAAGTATCTGCTCAATCAACAACTCTTCAGTCTAATAATTTAGTGATCAATGCAAAATAGAACGATAGTAAAATTTGTTAGTGCAATATTGTTTACGCTTGTATCATTGAGGGGCGCAGAAGCACAAACTGAAAAACATACATTTACTTTAGGCGATTCGGTCTTTTTATTGGATGGGAAACCGTTTCAAATGATTTCCGGTGAGCTTCACTATCCGAGGATACCGCGCGAAGCGTGGCGGCACAGAATGCGCATGGCCAAGGCAATGGGACTCAATACAATCGGTACTTATGTTTTCTGGAATCTACATGAACCTGAAAAGGGTGTCTTTGACTTCTCCGGGAATAATGACATAGCAGCATTTGTAAGAACAGCACAGGAGGAAGGACTGTGGGTTGTGCTTCGGCCAAGCCCTTATGTGTGTGCAGAGTGGGAGTTCGGTGGATATCCGTATTGGCTTCAGAAAGAAGAAGGCTTAATTGTACGAAGCAGGGAACCTAAATTTTTGAGTGCATATAAAAATTATATACAAGAAGTAGCGAGGCAAATTGCACCGCTGCAGGTAAATCATGGTGGAAACATTTTAATGATTCAAGTGGAGAACGAATATGGTTTTTATTCAAATGATAAAGAATATTTAAAAGTGAACAAACAACTGTTTATTGATGCCGGCTTTGATGGATTATTATATACTTGCGATCCTGCAGCAAAAGTTGGCGATGGTTATTTGCCCGGATTGTTACCAGCCGTGAACGGCGTATCAGATCCTGATGTGGTGAAGTCTCTTGTGAAGAAGTATCATAATGACAAAGGTCCGTTCTACATCGCTGAGTGGTACCCGGCGTGGTTCGACTGGTGGGGTACTCCGCATCATACAGTACCGGCAGCGGAGTATACTTCAAAACTTGATTCGATTCTCGCAGCGGGTATTTCGGTCAATATGTACATGTTTCACGGAGGCACTACACGCGGTTTCATGAACGGTGCAAACGACAATGATAAAGATCCTTATGAACCACAAATCAGCAGCTACGATTATGATGCTCCGTTGGATGAAGCTGGAAATATTACCGATAAATTTATTGCCTTCAGAAGAGTAATTGAAAAGCATATTGCTCCATTAAAATTACCACCACTGCCTTCAGCCAAGCCTGCTGTGCAAATCCCCCCAATAGAGTTTAAGGATATAGTTCAGTTAGATGAGATTTTACCCAAGGCAACCGAAAACACGCATCCGTTAACGTTTGAAAACCTGAATCAGGCCTATGGTTATGTCCTGTACAGGACGAAGCTTAATGATGCTGCTACAGGGTGGCTCCGCATTAAGGGTCTTCGCGATTACGCTATTGTCTATGTAAATGGACGCCGACAAGGCGTTCTTGACAGAAGGTTTGACGAAGACAGTTTATACATTGAGTTACCTTCCAAATCTGTAACACTTGATATTCTGGTAGAGAATATGGGCAGAATTAACTTTGGCCCTTACATGCTGAAGAACAAAAAGGGTATCACTCATAATGTTACATTAAACGACAAAGAACTATTGGCGTGGCAAATGTTCCGGTTTCCGTTTGATAACATCAATGAAACTAAATTAAAACCGGGTAAGGTAACAACTGACTTGCCTGTCTTGATGAAAACTTCTTTTTCTCTTCGTGATGTAAAGGACACCTATTTCGATATGAGTGCCTGGGGAAAGGGATGCGTTTGGGTAAATGGTCATCACCTCGGCAGGTATTGGTCTTTGGGGCCACAGCAAACAATTTATGTCCCTGCAGAGTGGCTTAAAAAAGGACAAAATGAAGTTGTCGTGTTGGAATTGACAAAAACGGAGCAGCGGATCTTGCAAAGCACATCAAAGCCAGTCTTAAACAGAATTCAAACTTCAAAATCGCCATAATGACAAAGACGTAATGATGTGTCGTTCCTGTGATACGTTGTTATTAATTGGGCGTTGACCTATGCAATTAATTGATGACGCGAAGGATTAATACATGTACGTTCTTCAGCATACGTAGCGTTTGTAGCGCGGGCTGCACAACTCAACGTTGTGTAGACTTTAAATGATTCCCGGCAAAGTCCTATACTTTCGGAACTCATTGAACAGGGACGTTGAAAACTCCGTAGTTAAAATTGGACTGAAAGTTTGTTCATGATCAAACCTTTGCCATTTATGTTGATGTAGTATTCTCAAGACATCGAACGACATTTTTTTTAATTTACAGCCATGCAATACAGGAAGTCTGTTTTCAGGCTAAAAACTGTGTTTTTTACACTTTTACGCGCAATCGATTGCATAATAGCCGCCCATTTCTTAGTTTAACGAAACTATAAACCGATTCTCTCAGAACACTTAAACCAACACATCATGACCCACCGTGTATTGGACCGAACATCATCTTCCACTGAAATTCGAATCGACCTGGAATCCCGGATCCCGAAGTACAGGCAAATCATTAATTCGATAGTGGAAGACATTGAAATCGGTGTACTCAGTGTAGGTCAACGGGTCCCTTCAATCAATGAAATCAGTGAAGAATACTACATTTCCCGTGACACTGTTGAAAAGGCATACACGTATCTGAAAGAGCGACGCATTATTGTTAGCGAAAGAGGAAAGGGCTATTATGTTGCCCGGACTGTAGTTCCGTCGCGATTAAATATTTTGTTTCTGATCAATAAGCTAAGCTCGTACAAGCTGCAGATTTATAATTCATTCGTTGCTGAACTAGGTACCAATGCACATGTTGACCTTGCTGTGTATCATTGCGATCCAAAATATTTTTTGAACGTACTCCAGGAAAATGCAGGACGTTATGATCATTATGTAGTAATGCCGCATTTTAAAGATTCCGATTGCAATCATCTGAATGAAATCCCTGAAGTAACAGAAGCGCTAAAGCGTATTCCTGAAAACAAGCTTACGTTAATTGATAACCATATTCCTTCGCTGGAACCTAAAGTAGCTTCCGTTTACCAGGATTTCATGAACGACATATATGAGTCTTTACAGGAGAGTATGCCGCGGCTTAGACGTTATGAAAAACTTATCCTGGTTTTTCCTTGTGATACAGTTTACCCATATCCGGTAGAAATCCTGAAAGGATTCAAGCAGTTCTGTGTCAACTTTGGTTTTGAGTTTGAAGTAATAGACCAGGTCTACAGTGATATGCGACTTCATAAGAACGATGCCTATATTATCATCGAAGAAAATGACCTCGTCTGTTTGATTAAACAACTGCGCGATCAGGGAATTGTTGCTGGGCAGGATATTGGCATCATTTCCTATAATGATACACCATTGAAGGAACTGCTGGGCATCACCGTTATCTCCACTGATTTCAAAGTGATGGGAGAAACTACGGCATACATGATTCTAAAACGCAAGCGCGAAGTAGTGAAGAACATCTTTCATTTTATCAATCGCAATTCCATTTAAGCAGGGCACAACAGGATGCGTCACAACTGCGCGGTGAGAGCTTTGTGATCAAAAAATATTGTAGTTTATGAATACATCTTGCAGGCTTGCAGTCATTTTTTTCGTGTCTTGGTTTATCGGAACATCTGCAAAGGCGCAAAAGAAAATCGTGAATGATTCCAACACACCCCTCCATTTACTTCAACCTGATTACATAATCCCCTATGGGCCGGTAACCGCGAACGATGTAAAGCAGGTGGTGCAAAAGGTGCATGCATATTTGAATGAAGTTACTCCACCGTCTATTGTACATGCAACTACGAAAGAACCTGTAAAAGATTTTAAAACACCCGTAAGGGAAGCCGCTTTGAAACCGGGTGATTTCCGGCTGACCAGCTATGAATGGGGTGTAACATATAGTGGCATGATGCTCCTGGGTGAAAAAACCAAAGACAAGCGATTTACTTCATATGCCGTAACAAGACTTAACTTTCTGGCTGATGCGGCGAAATACTTTTCATCATTCGAAAAAAAATTTCCGGATGCATCCAATCCATTAAGATCTGTTCTGCACCCACATGCACTTGACGATGCCGGATCAATCTGTGCATCGATGATTAAAGCTGAGAACAGCGGGCTTACATCGAAGCTCCGTCCGCTCATTGATAACTACATCAACTACATCATGACAAAGGAATACCGCCTCAAGGATGGAACGCTTGCGCGGAACCGGCCACTACCCAATACGTTGTGGCTTGACGACCTTTATATGAGTGTGCCCGCCATTGTGCAAATGGGTAAACTTACCGGTGAACGAAAATATTATGATGAAGCTGTAAAACAGATCCGGCTATTTTCCGACCGGATGTTCAACAAAGAGAAGGGACTTTATATGCATGGGTGGGTTGAAAGCATGGATGTACATCCTGAATTTCACTGGGCACGTGCAAATGGCTGGGCATTGATGACAAAGGTAGAAGTGCTCGATGTACTTCCCGAAAATCACCCGGACCGTTCCTTTATTCTGAAATTGCTGCAGGATCATATTACAGGATTATCGCGGTACCAGTCAGGTGAAGGATTCTGGCACCAGCTTATTGACAGAAACGATTCCTACCTCGAAACTTCAGCAACTGCAATCTATACCTATTGCATAGCGCATGCAATCAATCGCGGATGGATTAATCGCGAGGCCCACGCACCCATGGCTTTGCTTGCATGGAATGCTGTAGCCACCAAGGTTAATGATAAAGGACAGGTCGAAGGTACCTGCGTTGGTACAGGAATGGGCTTTGATCCGGCGTTCTATTATTATCGGCCCGTGAATGTGTTTGCCGCGCATGGTTATGGTCCGGTACTTCTGGCCGGCGCAGCAGTTTACGAGCTCGTAAGTAACCATACCCCTGAAATTAATGATAGTGCATTGATGTTCCCGCGCTGATTTGGGGCGCTTAGGGCATCCGTTGTATTCCTTCCCATCGGATATTCCATTTTCCATTCTTTGGAAATCCGGGATTCTTTTCGCTATTGCCATCCCATCCGGCGGTCATCAGGGCGATGGCCGCAAGTAAACCTCCATTGCCTGGTAAATACAATCTAAGTCGATCATCCTGGTAATTATGTCCATTAACCAGATACGTGTTCTTCTGCGTAGCCATCATTAGAGCTTCAATTGCTTGTTCGGGTTGATGAAGCCTGGTGGCAGTCATGGCCACCAACGGATAATCCCAACCCCATGTACTTGGCCAATTCCAGTTATTCATAATATTATCGAAGGTGCGCTTCATAGTCACCGTGTCCATTCTTTCATTTTGCGGAAGAAATCCCAGACTTCCCAACACCGCTGGATGATCTTCCCTATACTGACTGTCTGTGTATGCATCGGGTGTGGTTGCATTCGGAAGATATAACCCGTCCTTTACAGGAAGTGGTGCCAGGTTGTCGATCGCGTGCTGCCAATCCGGATGTTTTTCCAAGCCCAGCTTCACGCGCAACTCCTGGGCTATACTCAATGCAAAATGCCAGTATTGTAGTTCAAATGCCGGATCATCTGTTGCTGTAGCTTTAAAGATTTCCTGCGCTGGAATAAGCGGGTGACAAAGATGGTACGACCCGTTTTGTTTTCTTAAAAAAGAGGTCATGAAATCAGCCGTGCTAAAGATCACTTCACGGTATTTTTCAAGTGTGGATGCCTTGAGGTCGTTTCGGTAGAGCAGGTACGCCAGGTATATCGGATGTGGTTGTTGCCAGATAATAAAAGCACCTATGCTGGATGGGCTTTCGTTTCCATAAGGATCTGTCATCTTTTGCCAGCGTGCTCCCTGGTATCCCTGTAGCCGTGCCGTTGCTTTTGCTTTATCAAGAACAGTTTCGTACCAACCCATGCTTTTCTCGAGGAGCTCTTTTCTTCCCCATAACGGAAAGTGAGCGCCATGCCACCAGTACATTTCCATGTGAAATTTACCGTACCAACTGTTTAACGTTAATCCAGTCTCCTGGGGTGGTAATGAACCGGCACACTGAATCTTTGTAAGATATTGCGAAAGCACGATGCGACGTTCCAGTTCATTCGCGCGTTCGTCGGTGCATTGTGAAAAATCAACAGCACCGCCACCCATCCAGAAGTTTTCCCAATGTTCGGCATTGTTAACAACAGTCTCGGAAAAGGTAGCGGTTTTCACTTCCCGCTGAGGTGCGAAAGCAATCGAAAACGCTACAACTTCTTCTGACGGATGAAGTTCGAAATGATGGTCACCTTTTTTCTGAAGCGTTCCATTCGTCCAGTTCATGGCGACAAAGTATTTCGTTGAGTCGGCAGCTCTTGTGATGAGCGCTTTATTCTTGCCCGTGGTTGTCAGTAGTGAAGTATGCCTGGTGTCGTTATCAAAATCATATCCGGGGCAGACATGGC
>Ga0196965_1000072_pt1 | contig 80980 bp, 72 predicted proteins | sample S1_20metaG_FD_148668 | JGI IMG/M metagenome (GOLD analysis project Ga0196965, IMG submission 148668) | Soil microbial communities from Anza Borrego desert, Southern California, United States - S1_20 | ecosystem: Environmental > Terrestrial > Soil > Desert | place: USA: California | collected...
CTCGCCCTAATTCTTGCATGGCTGAAATCAACTGGGGGTCTTTAATCAGGTCGCTCATTTTCTCTCCATAAGTTGCCGTATTGTACGGCTTGAAAATAAGCGGTTACACGGATTTATTTACACCCTCCGATCATTATATGCGTGGTTTTTCCTATATCTGCTCCTGACCAGGAGCGCAGCTTCATAGTTGAAGCTGATCATCGACAGACTTCTGGTGGCAGATTCACTGTTAGCATCTCATCCCCATCGTTGCTACAGGTGTCTGAACACCCCATAAAAATTATTGTGATTGCCCTGCGTTATCCACCATTATTTGCATATGACAAAGGTCCGCTTTCAAGTCGAAATAGTCTATTGCCTCAATAACCGCTAAGCTAGACAGTAATGGCACGGATAGAAAATCAATCAAAAACATGAATAATAGCTACTGGAATCGTGGAAATCTGACTTGTCTCAATATCAATTACTAGCCATACATCAACTCGGAATGCCATGCGGAACATCAGGCAAAGGAGAAGTTGACACCGCATCTGATAGATGGAGGTTTCTTTATGAAAACAATAAAAATTGTGATCATATCTCTCATAGCTATTGGCTTCATAGTTTGGCTGTGGACAAATCAGTCAAATCCGGTAACAGAGCAAGCAACGAAAGAAATTGGTGCAACTGACTCCCAGTCCTTCGATTCACAGTACTCTGACTCTGCATTGGGCTCAGTAGCTCAAAATCGGACCGCAGCTAATGCCGCTCAATCGTCCAGTCCATCATCCCTTTATATCCTGTTCACTTCCAATCACTTAAGCCTTGAGGCTTCTAGCCACCCGCTTCAAGTCATTGTAGATAAAATCGTTCAGCAATCAGGGATTACTATCATAATAAGCGAAGCTATAGCAAATTCACCAATCACAATTCAGTTTCATGATCTTTCCATAGAGCAGGGCTTTCAGCGGCTTTTCGAGAATTATGATATTTTTTTCTTCTATTCTCGAAACAATGACAAATCAGCGCGTTTAGCGAATGTTTGGGTCTATCCGCAAGGCCAAGGTAAAAAATTAGCGCCAATTTCTTCATCAATTGCTGCTCGCACTAATGAATCAATTGCAGTACATGAAAATGAGATGACGCAAGACACGATGGATTCAGATCCAGTCAAGCGTGCTTCAGCCATTGCCAATTTGGTCGACCAGCAAGGTAGTGCTGCCACCGAAATTGTACAAAACGCACTGACGGATCCTGATGAGAATATTCGTATTCATGCATTGGATGCCGCTTTGCGGGCTCGGCTAGACTTGCCACTGGATACGCTCACTGATCTGGCTCAAAACGATGCCTCCGCGGCAATTCGCTCTATCGCCCTTGCCGGTTTGTTTAACCGTTCCGAAGACGGTTCAATTAACTCATCTGATATCTTGGAAATTTTAGTAACTGCTCAAAAAGACGACGCTCCAGAAGTATCAGAACTTGCCACACAGTTCATGAAATCCTTGGAAGAGGCATTGACTGAACCAAACGAGCGGGAACCCCAAGAAGCCCAAGGACAATCAATGGATCAATGATTTCGAATGGATACTGCAAGAAGCCAAATAAGACTTACAGGGACAAGGCTCGATGAATAGTCGATCAGGAAGAGATGGAACCTCAATTGGGATGGATACCGCTCGAATGGATAACGCAAGATGGCAAATAAGATTTACAGGGACAAGGCTCGATAAGTAACTGATCAGGAAGATAAACTTTGATCAAGTTGTTTTTACTTTTTATACAACAATGAGGATAAAGATATGAACACACGATCAATAAATAAGAAAATGCGTTATTTAGGCGCCTTGACGGCGATTCTGGGCTTCGGGCTTATGGCTAACTCAGCTACAGCCGATATTTTATTCGCAACGCAAAACAACAGTCCACAAGTTAACACTGTCGCTGCCAATCTCGATCTTAATGGTCCGCAAGCTGGCGGTCAGGTAATTACCTTTAACACATCACGCCCGAACCAGTTGGTGCGCATTCTCTTTAATGCCGTTGGTGCGAGGCTAGGAAACTTTTCGGCTAGGTTAGGTTCTACGATATTTGTTGATCCTGCCGGCCCAGCTGGCATAACTGTTTGCCCTCCTTCTGGCTCGAACAATGTATTCGTATCCGGCAATGGCACTCCTAATGTACTTGATGGATGGGTGAGCGCTGTTACGCAGTGTACTTTTACATTTCCCAATGCCGGCGTTCATAGTATCGCTGTTCGAATGATCCCTACTCCAGCAGGTCAATGGCAGATTGATGATCTCTCTCTGGTGATTGATAGATGATGCTTAAATCTTGAGTGTAGTGGTTCAAATCTAATCTGACAGTCACTGGTTTTCTAGCAGCGCCTGTCAGGTTAGAATCAACCTACAAATTTTGTAAAAGCCTGGATCTGATCTGGCAACTTACAAAATTAGCCTCAATTGCAAGGACATTGGCATCGCAACTCGACCTTAACGAGATAGCGGGATAGCGAGAAACTTATGTTGAACAGTGATAATGTTTTGATTCAGGCTGGCCTCATTCATAACCGCTTCGCCTTACCTCCTTGCTTGGCCTTTAAAGCAAGCTATTCGTTTTCTTTATGTTGAAATAGTCGAATCCAGAATGCTATCTCAGCGAGTGCTCCAGCAATGAAAAACACAATAGCGCCTGAGGCGCTTCCAACGGTATATAAAGCAATCGCTACCACTAAACATAAAAACGTAATCATGTGCTTCACTTACGCTGCAATCAGAGGTCCAATAAATAGTTTTTAAAGTTTCTGCATAAACAATGGCCTAGACTTGTGCCACCTTATGCAGTAAGTAAATTGTCACAGATGACGATATCGCCGGGTTTCAAGGTCGGTCCCAGTTGCGAGCGCAGATAGGCCTTGAAGGCTTCGCCCGTCATGGTCTGGTTCAGGCACCAGGGGGCCGTGAACCCATCGGCCCGCAAGCCGGCAATAAAGGTCAGGGTTTGCCAATGCCCGGCCGGTGCCGCATCCCGACACCGGGCACCGCCTAAGGCTCGGCCATAACGACGGATCATGTCGGTAGATAGCCCCGTTTCGTCCAGAAATACCAACTTCGACACATCGCAGGTTTTCTGCCAGGCTTGTCATGGCTCGCGAGCCATGGCGCCATCCTCGCGCTGCTGTTCACTGGCGGCCAGCGTTTTTTATAGCGATAGCCCAGTTTGTGCCGGATAAACTTAATCAATGGCTGAAATCGAAGCACTTAGAGCCTGTTCCTGCTCCAGCCAGCTCTGCAGTTCCTTCAAGGTCATCGACGGGCTGTTCGCCAGTTGGGCCTTGATGGCGGCTTCATACGGTTCCAGTCGCGAGCGTCTATAGCCGCCAAAGGGCTTGCCTTGAACGGCTCCGGTTTCACGCCACAAGGCGTGCATTTTGCAGACAAAGGCCGTGCTGACCTTGTATTGCAAAGCCACGGCCCGTACGGTGTGGCCTGCGGCAGCGGCTTCGGCCACACGGCTGCGCAAATCTTCTGAATAAGGCTTGGGCATGAGAAAACTGGCTCATAGCGTTTAACAAAAGGTTAGTTTATATCATGTTTACATCTATACAATAACGGCTCTGGCGCTGGTCCGCTTGGTGCGCATTCGGTTGAGTGCCGAAGCATAAGAAGTGTCGATGTCCTTTCTTAACGACTGTCTTTATCCAACGCAAGACTTCTTGACACTGTGGCGATTGCGCTAGGACGGAGACCTTCTACGATCTACTCAAAACAAAAACCGCCTGGAACAGGAAAACTTCAGCGGTGCAGGCGTCGAAGCGGTCGAGCAGGATTTATGCTGCTGTATACTTGATGGGACTGGAATCACTTTTGATCAATACAGCAGTCCAACCCGATGCCAAGGCGTTCAAGCAACCAGATGGTAAACCGTACTATGTCATCAATGCTACCAAGCATCAGGTATTGGATTTACTGTTCCGCGATAGCCAAACCGAGCATCTGGATGGAAAAAATGCCCGTCTTGTTTCTTACTAATTTCTGCTTGGCACGACAGCATCGTCATCCGCCACGCCAAAAATCCGCTGTCAAGGTGTTGCTGAACTTCTGGAAACACCGAAAAAACGTTGTTTCTGAAAAAGATCCTTAACTTAGCGGCAGTGATCTCTGGCGGGGGGCAAGGCAAAATGCGTAAGTTCAGATAGTATGAACAAACAAGTCGACAAGTTCTAGATATCATCTAAACCTGACAATCCATAGACAGACCAGTTAGCAGAGTCGAGAGCGCCTTCCTCATCGCTTTTATTTTTATAATTGATTCGACATACATATTTTTTAGTAACAGTATTTGATGTATCGCTGGTTATATCGACTTCAGCATTAATTACAAATTGATAATCGCCAAGGCTCCAGGCATTAATAGGTTTTGGTGGAAAGTTAATTGATGCTTTTGAGCCAAGCTCAGATTTAATATAGCTATTGCAATGTGTGAACGCGAGTTCGGTTAAAGTGTTGGAAACAGGAGTTGAGCTGCCTTGATCCTGGGTTTCAACAAGAAATAAGTCAGATTTAATGACGCTGTTGACTATAGGCATGATGAATTCTCGTTGAATTAATATAAGCGCACCTATGCCGATGACGAAAACTGAAACAGGATGTTTTTTCAAAAACGAGCTAAGAAATTTCTTCATAAGATTAGATGATTGCGTTCGGAAAAAGAAAGGATAAACAAGAATTCTAACAGAAATCAAAGTTTTAACAGCAAGGAAATTTATCATTAAAGTTTAGTGAGTCAGAGATAAACTAAATTCAAAATAGTTTTTGACTTGACAAGGTTGATTGAACTGGTAGACTGAGCGCTCACTAAATAGACTTGGTGACACCCTAATTCTAGATTTAGAAGGATGGGTGGGAAAATGGAGTTGTAACAATAGACTCCCGGTTAATAAACTGGGGATTTGATAATTTTTAGGAGGTAGAAATGGCAGCTACAACTGAATCAGTGAAAGCTGATGCTGCGGAAGCACCGCTGTTAAATAAAAGAAATCTGATTGCCGGAGTTATGCTCTATGTAGTGTTCTACGGCTGGGTTCGTTGGTATGAAGGTATCTATGGCTGGTCAGCTGGTCTGGATTCATTCGCACCTGAATTCGAAACATATTGGATGAACTTTCTGTACACCGAGATGATTCTTGAAGTTGTAACCGCATCAATTCTGTGGGGTTACCTGTGGAAATCTCGTGATCGTAAAGTAATGTCAATCACTCCAAGAGAAGAGTTAAGAAGACATTTCACTCACTGGACATGGTTGGTTTGCTATGGAACTGCTATTTACTATGGCGCTAGCTACTTCACTGAGCAAGATGGTACATGGCATCAAACAATCGTTCGTGATACTGACTTCACTCCAAGTCACATCATCGAATTCTATTTGAGCTATCCTATCTATATCATTACTGGTTTTGCTTCATTCCTGTATGCAAAAACAAGACTGCCTGCATACCAACAAGGTCTGGCATTACAGTACATGGTATCAGTAATTGGTCCTTTCATGATTCTGCCAAACGTTGGTCTGAATGAGTGGGGTCACACTTTCTGGTTTATGGAAGAGCTCTTCGTTGCTCCTTTACACTATGGCTTCGTATTCTTCGGATGGGCTGCTTTGGGTGTATTAGGTGTTATCAACATCGAAGTTGCTGCTATCTCTAAGCTGTTGAAAAAAGACTTGGCTTAATAGAGTCTCGGTTGTAATAACTATCTCCTGGCTGTTTTGCCTCTTTTCAAGGCAAAACAGCATAGAGAAAGATAGTCATTAATAAAAATAATTTAAATCCTTTAGGAGGTAAGCTAATGAGCGCATCTCAATCAGCTGTTCGTTCGCGTGCAGAAGCGGTAAAGGCTTCACGTACGTTAGACTATTTGATCGTTTTCACAGCGTTTTTCGTAATTCTGGGCGGTTATCACATTCACTACATGTTGACCGGTGGTGACTGGGATTTCTGGACTGACTGGAAAGATAGACGTCTGTGGGTAACTGTTGCACCTATCGTTTCAATTACTTTCCCTGCTGCTGTTCAAGCAAGCTTGTGGTATCGTTACAAACTGCCTTTCGGCGCTGTTCTCTGCGTATTGGGTCTGCTCTTGGGTGAGTGGGTCAACAGATATATGAACTTCTGGGGCTGGACATATTTCCCAGTAAACTTCTGTTTCCCTTCAAACCTGGTGCCAGGCGCTATCGTTCTTGATGTTATCCTGATGTTGTCTAACAGCATGACATTAACAGCGGTTGTTGGTGGTATGGCATGGGGTCTGTTGTTCTATCCTGGCAACTGGCCAATCATTGCTCCATTACACATTCCTGTTGAATACAATGGCATGATGTTCACACTGGCTGACTTACAAGGTTACCACTATGTAAGAACTGGTACACCTGAGTACATCAGAATGGTTGAAAAAGGTACACTAAGAACTTTCGGTAAAGACGTTGCTCCAGTATCAGCATTCTTCTCTGCTTTCGTGAGTATCTTAATTTACTTCTTGTGGCATTTCTTCGGTAAATGGTTCGCAAAACCTGACTTCGTTCAGTCTGCATAAGAATCTTTACAGAAAACTTCACATTAAAAGATTAGAGGCAGCCGTATTATTTCAGTTGCCCCTAGATACTCTAAGAAACAATAGACTCTCTATTATAGAGGAGGATATATGAAATTGATTAAAGACAAAGTTGCGAAACTATCCTTTGTCGCACTGCTGATGACTGTTGCAGCAGCGATGTTTTACACGCCAACTGCATCTGCACATGGTGAAAAGTCTCAGGCCGCTTTCATGCGTATGCGTACTATTCACTGGTTTGACTTGAACTGGTCAAAAGAAGAAGTAGCGGTTAATGATACAATGACAATTTCTGGTAAATTCCACGTTTTCGCTGGATGGCCTGAAACTGTTGATAAACCAGAAGTATCATTCTTGAACATTGGTATCCCAGGCCCTGTATTTATTCGTGCAGGATCTTGGATCGGTGGTCAATTGGTTCCTCGTTCAGTTACTCTGGAATTGGGCGAAACTTATGAGTTTAAAGTATTGTTAAAAGCACGTCGTCCAGGTGACTGGCACGTTCATACTATGATGAACGTTGAAGGCGGTGGTCCAATCATCGGTCCAGGTAAATGGGTAACTATTACTGGTTCAATGGGGTCATTTGTTAACCCAATCACAACTTTGACAGGCGAAACTATCGACCTGGAAAACTTCAACCTGGGTAACATCTACTTCTGGCACGCTTTCTGGTATGCTCTGGGCTTGGCTTGGTTAGTATACTGGGTACGTAAACCATTGTTCGTTCCTCGTCATATTGCAATGGAATCAGGTAAAGGTGATTCTTTAATCACTGCTACAGATAAGAAAATTGCAATGGCTTTCGGAGCTGGTACTGTCGCTATCGTTGCTTTCTCAATGGGCAGCACAAACGAACAGTATCCTGTAACTACTCCTCTGCAAGCTGGTTTGATGCGTGGTATGAAGCCGATTGAAATGCCAGCACCTACTGTTAGCGTTAAAGTTGAAGATGCTTCTTACCGTGTACCAGGTCGTGCTATGCAAATGACACTGACTGTTACTAACAACGGTGATTCAGCTATTCGTTTGGGCGAGTTCAACACAGCTGGTGTACGTTTCATGGATCCAGCAGTTACTGAAGATACAACTAACTATCCAGATGACTTGTTAGCTGAAGAAGGTTTGACTGTTAGCGATAACAGCCCACTTGCTCCAGGCGAATCAAGAACTATCGAAGTTACTGCTTCTGACGCTGCATGGGAAGTTTACCGTTTAGCTGACTTGATCTATGATCCAGACAGCCGTTTTGCTGGTTTGTTGTTCTTCTTTGATGAAGCTGGCAACCGTCAAATGGTTATGGTAGATGCTCCATTAATCCCAACATTCATCTAATGAATAATTAGCTGATAACTTTAGTTGTCAGTTAAGGGTTAAGACCCCCGTTGCCCAAAAGGTAACGGGGGTTTTTTATTTTTTGCCGAGATCAAAGGTAAAAAGAATTAAGTTTGAATAATAGTTTGATAAGCGAAGCACAAAGAAAGTATCGTGCATCAATTAAGCCAGAGCTTGGGCATAAATTTGATTCAAGAGAACTGGATCCGATACGTGAGAAATGCGATAAGCTGAGTAATAAGTTCCAGATAATAGTGACAAAGTTATCAATTGGGAAAGAGGATTGTTTAATTGCCGCTGTCTATTCGCGCTGAAAACATTAGTATTAGTTGCGTAAATTCCAGAGAGTAGATAGTCGCGATAAGAATAAATTTTCGGAAATAACCAAAGTTACAGGCAGGGTGAGCGCATATAAATAAAAAACATTTAAAATCAATTGTCTATAAGTGCAAAAAACACTCAAAAATACACTAAAAATTATAAATAATTGATTTTTAAAACAAATTTAAAAATCAAATGGGCTTGAGCTAAAGCTGCAGGCAACATGACTTGACATTATCCTGATAAGTGCAAATACATGAAGGCATTGGCTGAGGTTGCCGTTGTATTGGTTGGATTATGAGGCTAGAGATAATCCTAGCTCTAGGCGACTTATGTAATCTATTTAAAAGATAGGCTGAGGCAAATAGGTAGGGCAATTCTTACTTACTCAAAATCAACTTCTATTGCTGAAATAAATTTCGGCTGATCAGCAAAAACTTCGAAAAATACAATTTTTATTCATGATGCTTGTGTTGGTGTGTCATGAAAATATAACCATGATAACTTAATATCAGAGGTGTACAGAGGAACGCCGAAAGGTGATTGTGAGCATGCGTTTTTAGTGTTTCGCGAGGCGCTAACGGAACATTTATTTTAATATTACTTGAGACGCTGAAAAGATGCAGAGCGGACTAGGAAACGAACAAAGCCAAGAAATTCGTTATTGCCAATTTGGTTTATTGCCAGAAATTGGGTAGGTTTTTGCATGAAAAAACGGACTATAAAAACAAAATCGAAGATGCAATTAATGCATATATAGGTTTATGGCATGCTTTGCAAAAACCTGCGATCTATTCAAGCCGGTTTTTCTGGATGAAACCAGTGCTACCATGAACATGAGTTGTCGGTATGGATATGCTTTAGGAAGTGCTCATTGAACGAATGTTGTTCCACGTGGCTTGGTAGCCTGTGATTTATTTGTTTGGTCCATGAGCGACGATCAGGTCTCGGTGCCTTAGTGCATGGTTACTAGTTCATGGACGAAATCATCAAAGAATGCTTGGCTACAGTTATGGGGATTACTTTGTAATCTCAGCGATAGGGTTATTGGTATGGATGCTGGCTCGAAGGAGGGGAATTCGAGACATGATTGAAGCGCAGATACCTCGGTTAGGTAATAAGCAATAAATCAGGGAATTATAGGTGCGAATTCACTTGTGCTCTAGAGAGGGGGCGCACATGCTTTCCTAAATATTAGTCGCCTTGTAAGCCTAGTCTGAATCCTCGATTGATCAGGGTGTTATATCAAGGTCTAAGCGTCTTTAACAAGGTAGTAACGATGAGCCTGCAAAAAATTCTGATATATCATCAATTAATTGATTTTTCAATGCATGTGATTGCCTGAATTTCTTCAAAAATACAAGAAATGATGCAGGGAAAAAAATTGTGCTTTAAAACAAAAAACCCAGCATAAAGCTGGGTTTTTTGATTTTACAATCTCTACAGATTAAAGAGAGATAGAGCTGGAAACTTTTTGTTTAGAGCTGTCAGGATCATCGATGCAGCCAGTTAAGCCAACAATCATTAATGCCATAGCTAAAAGTGATAAAACTTTTTTCATAATAATATCCTCCAAAGGGGTGTAAATTATTTTTATTTATTTTGCGCCAATTTTTAAGCACAAGCAATTTATATCATGACTACATGGATGATGCAATAATAAAATCCTTCTAATTTTTAGAATCGTTATAGTTCATTGATGTTATCGGGCAGATCAAGAGCGATTACGCCGTGATTCCATTTAACCGTGCCGATAGTGGTCCATGGAGAGTTAAAATTCTTGTGCAATTGATCATAAACCCAATAAGAAGGCGCATTAATTTTCTTGAGTTTTATATGAAACAAAGTTTCATCAAGATTCAAGCCAGTTTTTTGCCCCCAAAAAGCAGTGACTTTCATAATAAATTTATGCAAACGATTGTTATCAATATTGGGTGTGACAGCAATATTAGCCCACATGGAATGAACCCTGCCCCAGTTTGGAGCTAATAATCGACCTTGCTCGTTAACGAACGGCAACCAACGTTCGACGTTATTCTGATCAATATATGTAATGGCTAAGATGTGATCATAGCCTGCAAAATGATCGTGCAGATATAGAGCGTGAGGTGTAATGCCTAAAAAGCTCTGGGATATCATGAGTAATGAATTGCTAGCTTTCGCGAAAGTGGCGCTGACAATATTTTGCTTCGTATCCAAGTTAAATCTATAGATCAAGCCATAATGTATAGTGCTGTTTAATTGAAGAAATAGTAGGGCAATGAGAATTTTTGAAATCCGCAAAGAAAAAAGTTTAGGTGAGCGAGTGGCGAATTGTTCAAAAATACGATGGTAAAGACTGTCATCAGATAGTTTTGTGGTTACAACGCATTCGGATGAGCAGGAAATGCGAGCGCGAGAATCAGCAATGGTTCGGTATTTATTTGCCGCATAATGATAAATGCCGGGCAAACGCATAATAAGACTAACAGGAAGTAAATAACGCATCTTGGCAAAAATTTGAATATATGTATCGATGCCGGAATAGATGCGGTTATTATTGTCTAGCGCATACAAATCGGTGAGTAAAGTTTCGCTATTCAATGAAGCAAGTGCTGGATAGGCGGGAGCATACTCTTGAGCTGATTTAAAGTCTATGCGTTTGAAGATATCAAAATGATTGAGAGTAAGGATTGTTCGATTACACAGAGGGCATTGTTGATCATAAAATACGGTAAGTGCCGGTTGTTTTGAAGCGATCAGTTCGCTAATGGATTGCCACCAACTGAATGGGATGAGTAGCGTATAAAACGTAAGCATGCCCATGCCAAAAGGATAAATATTGAAAGATAAGGTAATGCCTAAATGAAGTCCGACGCCGATGAAGAGATAAATTACACGTAAGCGAGGGTTGGAGAAAAAAAATATGAAGGTAAACTGAAAGACTAAAATAATATAGCCAATGGTTTTTATCAGAATCTCGCTATTCAGCAAGGGTGACATGTCAATTGCTGAAACATAATAAGGCTGCGTTGATGGCAGCCAGGAGCCGAGGCCATTGCGCCAGTGTTCGGCAAACATTTTATGAATGGCGGAATCGAAATAAAGAAGTCCAAGACAAATAGCGACAGGCAGATAATAAGCAAGCGTTGAAACGGTCGGTTTGGGATACGCACTGTAGTGAGTAAAAGGAGTACTGAGCTTGTATCTGAGGTTGTCAATGGAAAAAGCACGGTTGCCGGGCATAAAAAGCAGGAAAAATCCCGCTCCTATCATGAATACATCGAAGCCGCCATCGAAGTCCCTTTGCATAGGTGTAAAATTGACAAAAATGATCCAGAAGATGTTATTGCAAATGACCGCAAATTGATAGCGATACCCAACAATAATAAAAGTAGCGATAATTCCCCATAAGCATAAGAAAAAGGGAATCATGGGAAATTCCACATCCAGATAGGGAATTGGATCAAAAATCAAATGATTGAAATACAGCAGGAAGATAATTTCTTGTAAAGTGACTAATCCGTAAAAAATTCTGAATAAGCCCACACCTGTAACAGGCGCACGTTTGGAATGAAGATTTAAAATCTTGGAAGAGAGCAATTTATACATTTTCTAAATTCGAAAATTCAAGACAATGTATAAATTATAAAATAAATATGAGTTTTGCGGGGGAAATATGTAGAAAACTGAGGCCGCTACGGAAACACAAAAAATGCGGTACGAGCGGCCAAAGTAGGGGCAAAATCGTTAAAACTTACTTTTCGTCGTCTGGATGCTCAGCGAAGACCCATTTTACAAGGAAGTAGCCAGCAGCTATAACAACTACCGCGCCGATCATGCCAGCTGGTGATTTTAACATTTCGGTGATATCTAAGATCGCTCCCATGAGTGTCCTACCTATAATTTGTAATTTAGAAACTGCTAATGATATAGCAAACGGAAATCGTATGATACTTTAGGTGAAGTTAAAGTCAAGGCTTAATTATCATATGATTCTATGAAGAGAATGATCAAGAGATATTACCTGGAGCTGAAATTTAAAGCTCGATAGCCGGTGTGTTATACTTTAAAATCTAAAGCTTGAAAGCCGATATATCGAGATAAAAAGATGAAAAAATACGTTAAAATGTTACCGCTCGCAGCGATTTTCTTTACGCTTTCTGCAAATGCCGATGTTCAATTAAAGGATAAATCTGAAATTTTGGGGAAATGGAATTTATACGCGGAAGCGATCAAATTGGATGGAGAAAAGAAGGCGATTACTGTTGAGTGGGACTTTAAGGATGATGGTACGCTTGAAACGACAGCGACTGACTCTGTTGGTCGAACCCCCGAGTTTAAAGCGAATTTGAAGTATGCTGTAGAGGATGGCTTACTGAAAAAGCAGCTTACACCTGGACGAGAGAAGTATGAATCATGTAAGGTTATTGAAAAAGACAATTCCAAAATGGTTTTGAAATGTACATATCTTTTCTTCTTCCTAACAAAAAAATGATAATTAAAAAATGAGGTATAACGATGATAGGCGGTATTGTAATGATTATTGCGGCTCTCTGGGTCTACCAGTCAGCCATGAGAGCAAAAGTAAATAATGTACTGATGTGGGTTGGAATTTGTGCAGTGGCTTTTTTTGTCGTGCAGATGCTACTGGTTCAATTCAATATCTACATTTTAGAGTCGATCAGAGGCGGTGAAGCCGACACTGGCTATGAACGAGATTTATTGAGTATAGGCGACAGAAAAAATGAAGGCGGCTTTCAAGGGGCAGGTGGCGTATTATTGTCAATATTTTTCGAATTGATGCCTCCGATTGCAGGCTTTTTAGCGGTTGCAGTGATTCGCAATAAATTTGTCCTTAAAGAAGAATTTAATTTATCTAATTTGTTCAGTGGCATTAAAGAAATGTTTCAAGGCATAAAACAAAGTTTTAAAACCACAGAAAAGTAAGAATAAGGGCAGCCATAAAAAAAAGCCCAAGCAATGCTTGGGCTTTTTTTATGGCTAGTGCATTCAAGTTTCTAATGCAGCAATAGCGGTTTTTAATGATGAAATTTTGCCGGATCATTCCTGTCCAGCGTGGATCAGGGCTGATCTAAAGCGGCATTGAATTAATTTGATGCATTAAAAAATCTAACAGAATCCGAAGTTTTCAGCTATCAATTGAATTTAAGTCATACCGGATAGCGCTTTGTTTAATCGAATGTCGAGAAGAGTTCACTAATGAAATATTTTAGAGAAGCGTAAACTTAATCGCCCACGATAACAGAGACAAGAGAAATAAGACCAAACACGAAAAGAACAATAAAGATTATCCCCACAATAACATAAGTTGAAAGCGAACCTTGTTCGAAGTCTTTTTGTCTATTCTTTTCACTCCGTACACCGATTACGGCTGATAGAACGCTCTTAATCACTTGAATTATCGATGGTTTTGACATGCTCTTCTCCGGCAGAAATATTAAAAATAATAGTGGTTGATCGCTTTTTAAGCAATGATTATATTCAAGTCGCTTATCGCTATTAATCTTTATACCAACTGATATACACCTTGGCAGTCTTAATGAGCAAAATACAATTACTAAAGCAACAACTGTCCCAGAGAATCTTATTTCTTGATGGCGCGATGGGTACAATGATCCAAAGTTACAAACTGGAAGAAAAAGACTATCGGGGTGGACGTTTTGCAGACTGGGCTGTAGATCTTAAAGGTAATAACGATCTGCTGTCGATAACACAGCCTGATATTATCAAAGCCATTCACCAGGCTTATTTTGAAGCCGGTTCTGATATTGTTGAAACGAACACATTCAACGCGACGAGTATCGCCATGGCTGATTACAAAATGGAAGCGTTGGTTTATGAGATCAATGTTGAATCGGCACGATTGGCAAGGCAAGTCGCCGACGAGTTCACGGAAAAAACACCGGAAAAGCCGCGATTTGTCGCTGGCGTTTTAGGCCCTACCAATCGCACGGCCTCCATGTCGCCCGATGTCAATGATCCGGGATTTCGCAATATTTCCTTTGACGATCTGGTCGATGCGTATACAGAAGCAACGCGCGGCCTCATCGATGGCGGCGCCGATATTATTCTGATTGAAACCATTTTCGATACGCTCAATGCCAAGGCGGCCATTTTTGCCGTTGAGCAGTATTTTGAACAAATCGGCTACAAACTGCCGGTCATGATTTCCGGCACGATTACTGATGCCTCGGGCAGAACGCTTTCCGGACAGACTGTGGCGGCTTTTTGGAATTCACTCAGGCATGTCGAGCCGATCGCATTCGGTTTTAATTGTGCACTAGGCGCCAAAGAATTGCGTCAACATATTGATGAACTATCTTCTATCGCAGACACGTATGTTTCCGCACATCCGAATGCCGGTCTCCCTAATGAATTCGGTGAATACGACGAGACCCCTGAGGCGATGGCCGAAGAGTTGGCCGATTGGGCACGCAGTGGTTATTTGAATATTATTGGCGGCTGCTGCGGTACCTCGCCGGCACACATCAAAGCGATAATCGAGGCAGTACAAGGATACAGCCCAAGATCCATTCCGGCCATCGAGAAACAATGCCGGTTAGCTGGACTGGAACCCATGAATATCGCCCATGACACACTGTTCGTGAATGTCGGCGAGCGCACTAACATAACCGGCTCGGCTTTATTTAAAAGATTGATTGTCGAGGGTAATTATGAAGCCGCGCTGGACATCGCCAAACAGCAAGTTGAGAACGGCGCCCAGATTATCGATATCAATATGGATGAAGGCATGTTGGACTCGGAGCAAGCGATGGTGCGCTTTCTTAATCTGATCGCTTCCGAACCCGATATTGCCAGAGTGCCTATCATGCTCGATTCGTCCAAATGGGAGATTCTGGAGGCCGGACTGAAATGTATCCAGGGCAAAGGCGTCGTCAATTCCATCTCGCTCAAGGAAGGCGAGACGGCCTTTATACAGCACGCCAAGCTGATCCGCCGCTATGGCGCAGCCGCTATTGTCATGGCTTTCGATGAAGAAGGCCAAGCCGATACCAGGGATCGAAAAATTGAAATCTGCCAGCGGGCTTATAGAATTCTTACCGAGCAGATTGGCTTTCCTGCTGAAGACATCATTTTTGACCCGAATATTTTCGCGATTGCAACCGGCATTGACGAACACAATAACTACGGACTGGATTTTATCGAAGCTACGCGCGAAATCAAACGGACTCTGCCGCATGCGCTGGTTTCTGGCGGTGTGTCGAACGTATCGTTTTCTTTCCGCGGCAACAATCCGGTAAGGGAAGCGATCCATGCCGTATTTTTATACCATGCCATCAATGCGGGCATGGATATGGGTATCGTCAATGCCGGTCAGCTCGCGATCTACGCCGATATTCCCGAAGAACTGCGGAACGCGGTCGAAGATGTGGTATTGAATCGTACCGCGGGCGCAACCGAAAAGCTGCTGGAACTGGCCGATAAATATCGCGGCGATGGCAGCAGTGCAGTCAAACAGGAGGATCAGGAATGGCGCAGCTGGCCCGTCAATGAACGTCTGACGCATGCATTGGTCAAGGGCATTGACGAATATATCGAAGAAGATACCGAGCAGGCGAGACTGGAAGCCGAAAAGCCGCTACATGTCATTGAAGGAGCCTTGATGGACGGCATGAATGTCGTTGGCGATTTGTTCGGCGCGGGTAAAATGTTCCTGCCGCAGGTCGTCAAATCCGCTCGGGTCATGAAAAAAGCCGTGGCTTATTTGATGCCTTTCATGGAAGCTGACAAATCGGGCGAGATGAAATCCAATGGCAAAATCCTGATGGCGACAGTCAAGGGCGATGTGCATGACATCGGCAAAAATATTGTTGGTGTCGTGCTGCAATGCAACAATTATGAAGTCATCGATCTGGGCGTTATGGTGCCGGCGGAAAAAATTCTGCAAACGGCAAGACTAGAAAAAGTCGATATTATCGGTTTGAGCGGCTTGATTACACCATCTCTCGATGAAATGGTACATATAGCCAAGGAAATGGAGCGCCAGGGTTTCGATATTCCATTGATGATAGGCGGTGCTACCACATCTCGCGCGCATACGGCGGTTAAAATTGAACCCCATTATCATGGGCCTGCCGTCTATGTAAGCGATGCGTCCAGAAGCGTCGGCGTAGCCAGTAATCTGCTGAGTACTGATCTGAGAAACGACTTCGTCAGAAAAATCCGTGAAGAATACGAAGAGGTCAGAGAGCGGCACAAAGGCCGTGAGGCAAAAACCAAACAACATACTTTGGCTGCGGCAAGGGACAATAAATATGTGTGGGGCAATTATGAGCCGATCAAGCCAACGTTTCTGGGCATCAAAGTCATCGATCATTTCCCGCTGGATACACTGGTCTGGTATATCGATTGGACGCCGTTCTTTCAAACCTGGGAAATGGCAGGCAGCTATCCGAAAATATTCGATGATAAAGTCATCGGTAGTGAAGCCAGAACACTGTTTGACGACGCTCAGGTTATGCTGAAAAAAATCATTACCGAGGAATGGCTGGCCGCCCGTGCCGTCATCGGTTTTTTCCCGGCCAACAGCGATGGTGATGACGTCATTGTTTACACCGATGACTCGCGTCAGCAAAAACTCGAGACCTTGCATCATCTGCGCCAGCAAAATATGAAGGCTCTGGGCCGGCCTAATTATTGCCTGTCCGATTTTATTGCGCCGGTCGATAGCGGCAAAGCCGACTATATCGGTGCATTTGCCGTCACGACCGGTATCGGCATAGAAGAAAAATTGCGTGAATTTGAGCAGGATCATGACGATTACAGCGCCATCATGCTGAAGGCCCTGGCCGACAGGCTGGCCGAAGCCTTTGCCGAATATATGCATGAAGCGGTTAGAAAAGAATACTGGGGTTACGCCAAAGATGAAGCTTACGCGAACGAGCAATTGATTAGCGAAGCCTATCAAGGCATAAGGCCTGCGCCCGGCTATCCGGCCTGCCCCGACCATACCGAGAAAGCCAAACTGTTTGAAATGCTGAATGTGACTGAAAACACTTCGATAGCACTGACCGAGAGCTATGCGATGTATCCGGCTTCGGCGGTCAGCGGCTGGTATTTCTCTCATCCTGATGCGCAGTATTTCAATGTCGGAAAAATCGATCGGGAACAGTTAGCGGATTATGCGCGGCGCAAAGGCATCACGGAAGAAGTGGCCGAGCGCTGGCTGGCAGCACATTTGCATCATTAAAATACTGAAAGTACCAAGCATGACAATAAAAGAGAAAACGGAGCAAATAATAGAAAGGCTCATGTATGCCAGCCGCTGGATCCTGGCGCCAATCTATATTGGCATGAGCCTGGCTTTATTGGGGCTTTCAATAAAATTCTTTCAGGAGCTTTATCACTTCATTCCCTATGTCCTTGAAGTGGACGAGTCCGAGCTGGTTCTGAAATTGCTGACTTTGATCGATTTAACGCTGGTGGCGAGCCTGATCGTTATCGTCATGTTCAGCGGTTATGAAAATTTTGTTTCGCGCATGAATCTGAGCGATGAGACCGAGAAGCTCGACTGGCTGGGTACGCACGATTATAACTCCTTGAAAATGAAGGTGGCCTCATCGATAGTCGCTATTTCCTCGATTCATTTATTGAAGGTTTTTATGAATATACAGGCGACCGATAACGATAAAATCATATGGTATGTGCTGACGCATCTGACTTTCGTGATATCAGCTCTGTTTATGGGGTATCTTGAGAAACTAAATAAACACTGATGATAAAATTGTTACTGTTAAGTACGGCGGGCTGTCATCTATGCGAAGAGGCGGAGAGCATTATCGAAGCGTACAGAGCGCAAAACACCGATCAACTGGCCATCGAGATGATAGACATAGCTGAGCAGACGCAATGGCAGGCGGATTACGCAGTACGGATTCCCGTTCTATATCATCCTGCAACTCAACAGGGCCTGGGGTGGCCGTTTGATCGAAATGATGTTAACGAATTTATTAGCGGACTAAGCAATGACTGAACATTACAGAATAGAAAAAGACAGCATGGGCGAACTGGAAGTGCCGGCCGATGCCTTATATGCCGCACAAACGCAACGTGCGGTCAATAATTTCCCGATCAGCGGCTTGACCATGCCGCCGGCTTTCATTAAAACCGTGGCCCTGGTCAAGCAAAGCGCGGCAAAGGTCAACATGGAACTGGGCGAACTCGATGCCGCCATCGGTCAAGCAATTGTGCAGGCTGCCCAGCAGATCATTGATGGCAGCCATAGTCAACATTTCCCTATTGACGTATTCCAAACGGGTTCCGGCACCAGCACCAATATGAATGTCAATGAAGTGCTGGCCAGTTTGGCTGGCCGAATCGCGGGCCAACCGGTCAATCCGAACGATCACGTCAACATGGGCCAGAGTAGCAACGACGTTATTCCGACCGCGATTCACATAAGCGCGGCGATCGAGTGCCAGAAAACATTGCTGCCGGGACTGGCGCATTTGGCCCAGACGCTGGAAGAAAAGGCCGCGGCCCTTGACCATATCACCAAAACCGGCCGTACGCATTTGATGGATGCGATGCCGGTGCGCCTGAGCCAGGAATTGGGCGGGTGGGCGCTGCAGATCCGTAACGGCATCGATCGCATCAATGCCGCGCTGCCCCGGATTTATAAATTAGCACAGGGTGGTACGGCTGTCGGCACAGGCATCAATGCCCATCCCGAATTTGCGGCGAGATTCGCGCGGACACTCAGTGAAGAAACCGGCTTGCCGTTTGAGCCGAACACATCATTCTTTGAAAGTTTGGGCGCCCAGGACGCCATGGTTGAATTATCGGGCCAGATGAAAGTTGTAGCGGTCAGCCTGATGAAGATTGCCAATGATTTGCGCTGGATGAACAGCGGCCCGTTGGCCGGCCTGGGAGAAATAGAACTGCCGGCGCTACAGCCTGGCAGCAGCATTATGCCCGGCAAAGTCAATCCCGTTATTCCCGAAGCGGCGGCCATGGTGGCGGCCCAGGTGATCGGCAACGATACGACGATCACGATTGCCGGCCAATCCGGCAACTTTCAACTGAATGTGATGCTGCCTGTGATCGCCTACAATATCCTGCAAAGCATAGGACTGCTCGGCAATGTCTGCCGCGTGCTGGCCGATAAAGCGATTGCCGGTTTTACGGTCCGGGAAGCTAATCTGCAGCAGGCTTTGGCGAAAAACCCGATACTGGTGACCGCTCTGAATCCGATCATCGGCTATCAGAAAGCCGCCGAAGTCGCGAAGGCCGCTTACAAGCAGGGCCGCCCGATCATCGATGTCGCCGCTGAAATGACTGAATTGAGCCGGGAGGAACTGGAAAAACTGTTAGAGCCCGCGCATCTGACTCACGGCGGCATTAGCGAGTAACCCGATGCCGGTTTGATAGAGGGACTGCAAACCTCGACGCCTAAATAGCGCCGGATATATCGAGGCCTGTCATGGATGAGGTGCCTCCTTGCCTGCGATCATCGAATTTTACTGAGCGATAACGCGATCTGCCTTAGGGAAGATCAGAGCGCGTTTATCAGAAACAGGTGCCAGCCGGAATAAGGACAATGACATTGCTCCGGCTCACCCGGACAAACGGCCTATTTTACGCGCCGTTTTGATCGGATCTATCAGAGAGGCGGTGGCTAGTTCTTAGGCGGTTCCGCTGGTTGCGCTGGCTCTGCCGGCTGAGTTGGCGTCTCAGGCTGAGCGGGTGCCTCAGGTTGAGCGGGTGCTGGTTCGCCGGGCTGCGCCTGTCCCGTTGCTGCTTTTTCGTCTTCTTCGGATTCCATGATGACAGCCGAGATGCAGTTCATCATGCTTTCAGTATAGTTATTATGGGCGTCGGCAAGCGCCTGGGGCGAGCCGAAGTCATTGCGCAGTTCTTCCAGCGTCTTTTTGGGATCTTTCGAGTCCATCAACGTCAGCATTTTGGTATAGTTGCGGTAAGCTGTCATGCGATTCGGATCGCCGGGAAAAATGCCGGGCATGTTTTTCGTCGTCAAATCGACGACGCAGTCAGCCATGTGCTGGGGGTCGATTTTATAGTCCTGGATGTCTTTTTCTTTCTTCATTTGCTCAAGCACAGCTTGCTCATATTGCTGTTTATCAGCACAAGCTGAAAGAAACAACGCAGATATGGAAATCAGCAGTAGTTTTTTCATGGATGCGTTACCGTTATTTATGTTTTTAATTGAAATAGCAGGCTCGTCATTATACTTATATCGCCGCTATGCGTTTTATGATTGTATCAAACAAGGTACAGGACTTTTTTCTAGCGAGTGCTGATGTCCTGCATGGCCTGTCTGATCCAGGCTTCGGCTTCGGCATTGATATCGGCGGCTTTACGGCCTTGGCTTTCAATGGCCGGGCCAATTTTGACCTTGATCGTCCCCGGATATTTCAGAAAGCTGTAACGAGGCCAATACTCCCCGGAGTTAAGCGCAATAGGTATGACCGGGTAGCCGGATTTTTGTGCCAGCATGGCGCCGCCCGCGCCGAATTTTTTTTCTTCTCCGGGGGCCGTGCGCGTGCCTTCCGGAAAAGTCACAACCCACAAGCCCTCCTGCAGGCTAGCTGTGCCTTCGTCCAGCAGCTTGCGTAGGGCGGCGCGCTGATTTTCACGGTCGATGCCTATCGGTTTGAGCGTTGCCAGGGCCCAGCCCCAGAGTGGCATCCAGAGCAGCGAGCGTTTCAGTAAAGTGGTTTGAGGCGGAAGAATGTGCCTTAACGCCAGCGTTTCCCAGGCGGACTGGTGCTTGCTCAGTACAATGGCCGCATCCAGTCCCTTGATATGCTCCAGTCCTTCCACTTCATAGCCGAGACCGCAGAAAAATTTCGTCATCCATACAACAAGGGAGCACCAGGCGGTGGAGATTTTATAGCGTAGGGAAAAAGGCCCCAGCACACATAAAAAAATTAAAGGGGCTACGATTGTTGCGGTAGTGAAAATGCTGATAAATAACAAGGTCGAGCCGAGATAAAGCCGGATTTTATTGCCTTGATATGAGGTATTTTGCTGCGTCATAGAGATTTTCAAAAACAGGAATGTTGAAGTCGGGATTATCCATCAGGGTTTTTTGGCCTTTACCGGTCTTGACCAGTATCGGGCTGGCGCCGACAGCCTGAGCGGTTTGAATGTCGCGCAACGCATCGCCGATAAAGGGTATGCCTTGCAGATTGACTTGTTTGTCGGCGGCAAATAATTCCAGCAGGCCCGGTTTGGGTTTTCGGCAGGCGCAACCGTCATCAGGGCCGTGCGGACAAAAATAGATGCCGTCGATTTGGCCGCCCTTACTGGCAGCCAATCGATGCATTTTGGCATGGATCCGGTCCAGCGCGGCCTGGTCGAACAGGCCACGCTGAAGTCCTGACTGGTTCGTGATCACGGCGACCTTATAGCCGTGCCGATTGAGCAGGGCGATGGCTTCAAGGCTGCCGTCGATCGGCCGCCATTCTTCCGGCGATTTTATATAGTCATCGGAATCCTGGTTAATGACGCCGTCACGGTCTACTAGAACGTATCGATCCATGCCTAACGTTTACGATTGCAGTCTGGATATGTCGGCACAGGTCAAAAATTGCTCGGACACCAGTGTCAGCAGGGCCAAACGGTTGGCGCGCAGGTCCAGATTATCGGTCATGACCATGACGTGGTCGAAAAAGGCGTCCACATCATTTCTGAGCTGGGCCAGGCGATTAAGCGCGGCCTGATAGTCGCGATTCACCAGCAATGGCTGGATGTCCAGGGCCGATTGCAGGGCAGCCGCCAGCAGCTGTTTTTCTTGTGCCTCAATCAAATCGCCGACGCTTCTAGGCGCTTCGGTATCCGACTTTCTCAGGATGTTGCGGATGCGTTTGTTGGCTGCCGCCAGGCTTTCGGCTTCCGGCAATTGCCGGAACAGCTTGACGGCCCGCAGGCGCTGGATAAAATCCAGCGGTTCCGCCGGCGTCACCGATATCACAGCGTCAAATTCATCGGCAGTATAGCCCTGATCGAGACAGTAGCCTCTCAGACGGTCGAAAATGAAATCGACTACCAGCTTATAGGTTTCGTCACGGTCGAATTCGTGCGTGAACTGCGCCAGCGAGAACGCGATCAGATCCTTGATGTCGAGATTCAGCTGATTCTCGATAATGATCCGCAATGCGCCGAGTGCCGCCCTGCGCAAAGCATAAGGGTCCTTGTCGCCGGTCGGGATGAGTCCTGCGCTGAAGATGCCCGTGAGCGTGTCGGTTTTTTCCGCGATGGCCAGAATCTGTCCGGTCTTGCTGACCGGTGTCGGGCCACCGGACTGTTTGGGGAAGTATTGTTCCTCAAGCGCCCAGGCGACTTCGGCCGGCTCGCCGTCGGCCAGCGCATAATAACGGCCCATGATGCCCTGCAGGTTGCCGAATTCGCCGACCATTTCGGTCATCAGGTCTGTCTTGGCCAGCAAGGCCGCGCGCTTGGCCAGTTCGACGTTGCCGTTGAGCTTGCTGGCAATGTATTCGGCAATGGTGACGACGCGCTGGGTCTTGTCGGCCAGCGTGCCCAGTTTTTCCTGGAAGACGATGCTGGACAGCGTCAGCAGGCGCTCTTCAAGGGTCTTTTTGCGGTCCTGGTTCCAGAAAAACTCGGCGTCGGACAGGCGCGGCGTCACGACGCGCTCGTTGCCATGCTGTATCGATTGCGGATTGCTGCTCTCGATATTGCTGAAAGTGATGAAATGGGGCAGCAAACCGCCGGCCGCATTCTTGACCGGAAAATATTTCTGGTTGGTCTGCATGGTCGTGATCAGCACCTCGGCCGGCAGTTCCAGAAAGCGCGGATCGAAATTGCCGGTGATCGGCACCGGCCATTCGTTTAAGGCCGCTATCTCTTCGAGCAGGTCTTCTTCGATATGCGCGATACCGTTGACAGCCGCGGCCGCCTGCTCGGCAGCGCTTCGGATAATGGTTTTGCGCTGCTCGAAATCGGCGATGACTTTGCCCTGCTCGAGCAGGATTTGCGCATAGTTTTCCGGCTTGTCGATGGCCAGCGGCCTCGGCGCGTGGAAGCGGTGGCCGTGCGTGGCGGCGCCGGTTTTCAGGCCTAGAATCTCGGCGTCGATGACGGCGTCGCCATACAACAGGACGGCCCAATGCACGGGTCTGACGAATTCGGTCGTGCCGCTGCCCCAGCGCATGCGCTTGGCGATCGGGAGCCCGGCAATGCTGTGCCGGATGATGTCCGGGATCAGGTTTTCGGTCGCCTGGCCCTGGACTTGCTGCGTGAAGGACAGCCATTCGCCTTTGTCGGTTTTCAAGCGCTCCAGCTTGTCGAAAGTCGTGCCGCAGCTGGCGGCAAAGCCCTGGGCCGCCTTGCTGGGCGTGCCGTCCGGCGCGAAGGCCGCCTGCACGGCAGGGCCTCGTTTCTCGACCGTTTTGTCGGGCTGCGCCGTGGCCAGGTCTTCAATCAGCACGGCCAGCCGCCGCGGCGTCGCATAAAACCGGCTGCCGCTGAAACCGATTTCAGCGTCATTCAGCCCTTGCGTGATGTTGTTCAGCAGGGCGGTCGCCGTCTTCAGCAGGGTTGTCGGCGGCAGTTCTTCCGAGCCCAGTTCGAACAGTAAATGTTTGCTTGTCGCCATTATTGCGCTCCTTGTCCTGTCAGCATCGGGAAGCCCAGCGATTCCCGGCGTTGGTAATAGGCTTCCGCCACGGATTTTGCCATGTTTCTGACTCTTAAAATGTAGCGTTGGCGCTCGGTGACCGAAATGGCGTGGCGCGCATCCAGCAGGTTGAACGCATGCGAGGCTTTCAGCACCATTTCATAAGCCGGCAGCGGCAGGTCCAGATCGATCAGTTTGCGGCATTCCTGTTCGTAGGTGTCGAAGCATTGGAACATGAATTCGACGTTGGCCTGCTCGAAGTTGTAGGCCGACATTTCCACCTCATTCTGGTGGAATACGTCGCCGTAAGTGACCGTGCCGAACGGGCCCTTGGTCCAGATCAGGTCATAGACGCTTTTGACACCCTGAAGATACATGGCGATGCGTTCCAGGCCGTAAGTGATTTCGCCCGTAACCGGCTTGCATTCGAGGCCGCCCACCTGCTGAAAGTAGGTGAACTGCGTGACTTCCATGCCGTTCAGCCAGACTTCCCAGCCCAGGCCCCAGGCGCCTAGAGTCGGCGACTCCCAGTTGTCCTCAACGAAACGGATGTCATGCTCGAGCAGATCCAGGCCCAGATGCCGCAGCGAATTCAGGTACAGTTCCTGAATGTTGTCCGGCGACGGCTTTAACGCCACCTGAAACTGGTAATAATGCTGCAGACGGTTGGGATTTTCACCGAAGCGGCCGTCCGTAGGCCGGCGCGACGGCTGTACATAGGCCGTGTTCCAAGGCTCGGGGCCTATGGCGCGCAGGAATGTGGCAGGATGAAAGGTCCCGGCGCCGACTTCCTGGTCCAAGGGCTGCAATAAAATACAGCCCTGACTCGACCAGTATTTCTGTAAGGCCAGGATAAGTCCCTGAAAGGTGGATAAATCGTTATTTATACTCGACACGGCGGCAAACCTGTTGGGCAATAAAAAGGCCGTCAATTATAGCTTAAAAATGTCGCCTGAATAGGCCCTTGTTGCCGAGCCGTGACGCACATCAATTGCAAGGGCGCCCGGCCGGCTTGTGTGCCGGAAATTATGCCGCCGGTTCCTCTTCATCCTTCTCGATCGCCTCCAGCGCAAAGCCGGACAGACTGCCAGCCGCATCGAGCGAGCTTGTAGGCGATACCGAGCCGAGTCCTTCGGTCAGATTGATTTTCAGCTTGAGATTATTTGGCGAGTCGGAGTTGTTGAGCGCTTCTTCGAGCGAGATCGTGCCTGCCTTGAACAGCCTCAACAGATGACTGTCGAAGGTCTGCATGCCGACGTTTTCCGATTTTTCCATGGCTTCCTTGATGGAATGGATATCGCCTTTCTGGATCAGATCGCGGACCAGTTGCGTGCCCAGCAAAATTTCAATCGCGGCCGTGCGCTTGCCGTCGATGGTAGGCACCAGCCGCTGCGAGACAAACGCTTTCAAGTTCAGCGACAAATCCAGCAGCAGCTGATTGCGCCGCTCCTCGGGGAAGAAGTTGATGATGCGGTCCAGGGCCTGGTTGGCGTTGTTGGCGTGCAGGGTGGACAGGCATAGGTGACCGGTTTCGGCGAAGGCCAGGGCGTGTTCCATGGTTTCCTGGCTGCGGATCTCGCCGATCAGAATGACATCGGGGGCCTGGCGCAGCGTATTTTTCAGCGCATCCTCATAGCTCAGCGTATCGACGCCGACTTCACGCTGGTTGACCAGCGACTTTTTATGCGGATGAATGTATTCGATAGGGTCTTCGATCGTAATGATATGGCCGGATGAATTGCTGTTGCGATGGTCGATCAGGGCAGCCAGCGAAGTCGATTTGCCGGAGCCTGTGCCTCCGACGAACAGGATCAGGCCGCGCTTTTCCATGATGGTCTGTTTCAGTATGGGCGGCAGTCCCAGCTTATCGGCATTGGGAATGTCGACTTTGATGTTCCTGATGACCAGCGCCAGATTGTTGCGCTGCTTGAAAATATTGACGCGGAAGCGGCCGATGCCGGGCTCGGAAAGCGCCAAGTTCATTTCAGGCACCTGTTCGAACGCTTTCCGCTGTTCTTCATCCATCAGGCTGTAGGCGATTTCCTTGATGCGCTCTGGGGTCAGCTTGATGTTCTCCAGAGGTTTCAGAGCGCCTTCGAATTTCGCGGCCGGCGGCGCATCCACTGTCAAGTAAAGGTCGGAGCCGTCTCTGCCGACCAGAATTTTAAGGTAGTCTTTGAATTCCATATTGCTATCGATACCGGGAATAACAGTTTAAACCCTGAAGTTTAGATGACGACTTGTCGAAGTTGAAGTGGCATTGTCGAATAAACAGGTATAATAGGCCTATTTTTTAGCATTTTTAAAGCGTTATGAGTCAACAAAGAAAAGCGGTGGCATTGATTTCCGGCGGGCTGGATTCGATGCTGGCGGCAAAGACAATTCTGGAACAGGGCGTGCATGTCGAAGGCATCAACTTCTTTACCGGCTTTTGCGTGGAAGGCCACACGCATGCCATCAGGGCCCGGGATAAAGCCAAGCCCAAGCGCAACAATTCATTGTGGGTCGCCGAACAGCTGGGCATCAATCTGCATATCATCGACGTGATCGAGGAATACAAGGACGTGCTGATCAACCCCAAGCACGGCTATGGCGCCAACATGAACCCGTGCCTGGACTGCAAGATCTTCATGGTCAACAAGGCCAAGCAGTGGATCGCCGAAAACGGCTTCGACTTCATCATTACCGGCGAAGTGATCGGCCAGCGGCCGATGTCGCAGCGCAAGGAAACTATGCCGATCGTCGCGCGCGAGTCCGGCGCCGACGACTTGCTGCTGCGGCCTTTGTGCGCAAAAAACCTGCCGGCCACGCTGCCTGAGCGCGAAGGCTGGGTGGACCGGGAAAAGCTGTACGGTTTCAGCGGCCGGTCGCGCAAGCCGCAGATGGCGCTGGCCGAACAATACGGTTTCAGCGAGTACGCGCAGCCGGCCGGCGGTTGCTGTTTTCTGACCGATGCCAGTTATTCGGCCAAGCTGGTCGATTTATGGCGGGCGCGCGACAATAACAGGGCCTATGATCTCGACGACATCATGTTGCTGAAAGTCGGGCGCCATATCCGGCCCCGGCCGAATTTCAAGATGATCGTCGCGCGGGAAGAGGGCGAGGGCCGCTTCTTGCAGGGCTATAGAAAGGAATTCATGATGATGAGCAGCGCGAGCCATAACGGGCCGCTGGTGTTGATCGACGGCTCGCCTTCCGATGAGGACTTGCAGCTGGCGGCGGCCATTACCGCTCGCTACGGTCAGGGCCGCGATGCCGAGCAGGTCGATATCAGAATCACCGGCAAAGACGGCTCGGCAAGAACAATCCAGGTCAGGCCAATGCCCGCCGATCAAATTCCCGAGGCCTGGTTTGTATGACGAGAGAGACATTAAATGCGCGGCGCCTGCTGTGTCCGCTGCCGGTCATCCGCACGCAGGATAAGGTCAAGCAGCTCATGCCCGGCGATCAGCTCGAGGTGATCTGCACCGATCCGGGCGTCATGCAGGACATTCCGGCCTGGTGCCGCATCAACGGCCACAAGGTGCTAGAAACCCAGGCCGATGACGGCGAATACACCATTGTGCTGGAAGTGGGCGGATAATGGCCGAGGTCTGCGATGCCGCAACGACTGATAAACTGAAGGCCAGGGCGACCTATGTCGGGGCATTGGTCAATATCGTTCAGACCTGCATCAAAATCGGTTTCGGCATTCTGGGACAGTCGGCGGCATTGATTGCGGACGGCATTCATTCCCTGTCGGATTTGCTGAGCGACTTGCTGGTGATTATCGCCATCAGGCTGGGCAGCCGCGAAGCGGACCGCGAGCATCCTTACGGCCACCGCCGTTTCGAGACCATAGCGACGGGTATTCTGGGCGTCGGCCTGATTGCTGTCGCCGGCGCCATTGTCTGGCATGAGATGGAACACATTGCCGCACCGGAAACCTTACATGTGCCGGATGCCCGTACCTTGGGCATTGTAGTCCTCTCCATCCTGATTAATGAATGGCTGTATCACTATACCAAGCGCATCGCCAAAAAGACCCGTTCGAAATTGCTGCTGGCCAATGCCTGGCACCAGCGCAGCGACGCTTTCTCGTCGGTGGTCGTGCTGATCGGCATCGCGGCTGTACTGCTGGGATATCCCTTTGCGGATGCCGTTGCGGCCGCCGTGGTCGCGCTGATGGTGGTCAAGATCGGCTTGAACCTGGTCTTTGACAGCATCAGGGAATTGGTCGATACGTCCCTGCCGCCCGATCTGGTCGCCGAGATCCGCGCCGCGATTCATCAGATCGACGGCGTCGAGGGCATCCATCTGCTGCGCACGCGGCAAATGGGTGAAGACGCCTATATCGATGCGCATATCGTGGTCGATCCGCGCATTACGGTGTCGGAAGGCCATATGATCGGCGATGCGGTCAGGGACGATCTGATCAGGCGCTTCGATGACGTCATGGATGTGCTGGTGCATGTCGATCCCGAGGATGACCAAGGGATGTCGGACCCATCCAGGCCGCTGCTGCGCAGCGACGTGCGGAAACTGCTGGAGCATTATCTGGCCGATTTCAGGCAGGTGATCGAAGATTTCAGAATCCATTATCTCGATGGGCAGATCGAGGTTGAGGTCATTTTGCCTTTCACTATTTGTGAGCAGCCGCAACAGTTGGCACAAATAAAAAAACAGTGCGCGCTGATGAGCGCCAGCGTTAAAAAAATTGATCAAGTTTTCGTATTTTTCAAAATCTAGAAGGATTAAACCATGGCCGTACTCCCTGAGGGATACCACTTTCCAGATATGCATGAAGTAGCGGGGATCATGTTGGGCACCGCCTGCGCGGGCATCAAACAGACCGAACGCGATGATATTTTAGTGATACAAATGCCTGAAAACGCAAGTTGCGCGGCTGTGTTCACGCAGAATGCCTTCTGCGCCGCGCCCGTGCATGTGGCGAAAGCGCATCTGGCCCAGTCGCCGCGCTGGCTGTTGATCAACTCCGGCAATGCCAATGCCGGGACCGGCGATCAGGGCATGCGGGATGCGCTGGCAACCTGCGCGGATTTGGCCGAGGCGGCGGGCGGTGTCGCTGGTCAGGTGCTGCCATTCTCAACGGGCGTCATCGGCCAGTCTTTGCCGGTCGAAAAAATCAAGGCGGCCTTGCCGGCGGCCGTGCGAAACCTTGCGGCGGCCAACTGGGACAAGGCCGCGCGCGCGATCATGACCACCGACACGTTCCCCAAAGGCGTGTCCAAGGTCTTCACGATTGCGGGCCAGCCGGTCACGATCAATGGCATTTCCAAAGGCGCAGGCATGATCCAACCGAACATGGCGACGATGCTGGGTTTTATGGCCACGGACGCCAAAATCCAGCGGCCGCTTTTGCAGCAGTGCCTGGCCCAGGCCGTGGAGCAGTCGTTTAACCGCATCACGGTCGACGGCGATACGTCGACCAACGATGCCTGCGTTCTGATGGCCAGCGGCTGTTCGGCGGCGCCGGAAATCGAGCCAGGCAGCGATCATTACCGGATCTTTGCCGAGGCCGTCCTGGACGTCTGCAAGCAACTGGCCGAAGCCATCGTTCGGGACGGCGAGGGCGCCACCAAGCTGATGCGCATTGTGGTCAAGCAGGCCGCGTCAGATGAGGAAGCCGTGCGTGTCGGCAAGACTATCGCGCATTCGCCGCTGGTCAAGACAGCTTTCTTCGCCAGCGATCCCAATTGGGGACGGATTCTGGCTGCCGTCGGGCGCGCCGGCGTGGAGAACATGGATCTGGACAAGGTGCGGATTTATCTGGACGAAGTCTGCATTGTCAGGAACGGCGGCCGGGCCGACGACTATACCGAAGAAGCCGGCCAGCGGATCATGGACCAGCAGGAAATCACCGTGACTGTCGAGCTGGGACGCGGAGACGCCTGCCAGGAAATCTTGACCTGCGATTTCTCCTATGACTATGTGAAGATCAACGCGGAATACAGAACGTGATAGACGCCTTCCGATATCCGACGCATGAGTGATTTAATTGATATGAAGCCTCTTCAGGTTGCCGTTGGCGTGGTAAAAAACGCGGCCGGACGGATTTTGATTTCATTGCGCGACAGGTCGCTGCATCAAGGCGGCTTATGGGAATTTCCGGGCGGCAAAATCGAGCCTTTCGAAACGGCTGAACAGGCACTGAGCCGCGAGCTCAAGGAAGAGCTCGATATCACCGTCGAGGCCGCCAGTCCGCTGATCACCATTGCACATCAGTATCCCGATCTGGCGGTACAGCTGCATGTGTTTCTGGTAGATCGATTCTCCGGTCATGCCAGAGGCTGTGAAGGCCAGCCGCTTAAATGGGCAGCGCCCGAGGAACTGGATCATTATGAATTTCCGGCCGCCAACCGGCCTATTGTCATGGCCGCCAGACTGCCGCCCTATTATGCGCTTCTGGATGAGGCCGATGAGGCTCAGCTGATGATCAACTTGCGCAAAATACTGGATCAGGGCGTCAAACTGATACAGGCAAGGCTGAAGACATTGCCCCGGCAGTCTGTCGAACGGTTTGCCGAACGAGCCTATCCTTTATGCGAACAGCGGGGCGCTTTATTACTGATGAATTCCGCTGTGGAGGCTGCCTATGAGCTTAATGCAAGCGGCATTCACTTAACCAGCCGGCATCTGATGGCGCTCGGCAAGCGGCCCGAAACTATCGAGTGGCTTGGGGCGTCCTGCCATAATCTTCAGGAATTGCGGCACGCGCAGGCCATAGGCGTTGATTTTGCCGTGCTGGCGCCCGTGCTTTCGACCAAAACGCATCCGGGAGCGCAGGCATTGGGCTGGCAGCAATTCGCCGAACTGGTTTCCAAGATTAATTTACCGGTTTATGCCTTAGGAGGCATGTCTTTGTCCTGTCTAGCGGCAGCACGGCAGGCCGGAGGGCAGGGGATTGCGGCGATCAGGGCCTTTCTGGATTGATTAATGCCAATCGCCGTTTCCGTCATCATCCCCGGATAAAGGTTCACCGGGGATCTTCTTTTCCTCCATGGCCCATTCTCCCAGATCGATCAGTTTGCAGCGTTCGCAACAGAATGGCTTGAATTTCTGCTCGGGCGTCCAGGGCACGGGGCGTTTGCAGATGGGGCATTTAACGACAAGCGGCTTGTCAGGTGAAGGCATTAAAACAGACAGCAGGTTAAGGAAAAGGGAATATCATCCGGCGTTTGTGCCGGACGCTTGTTATCCGAGGGCGGCGTCATGAATCGGATAGTGCAGCGGTGCTTGCCACCGCTGATTTCCGCAAAGCAGTGGATGGATTTATTCACACTCACTTTAAGCAATTGAAAAGGCTGGCTTCTGTCCAGCGATAACTGAAAAAAACCGGCTTCGGCAATTTCCTGAGTTGGCGCGTTGCTGTTGCGTATACAACTGAGTATCAGGTCAATGGCCGTGCGAATATCCGTAAATGGACTGCTCCAATGCTCCAGGTCCTTCAAACGAATGGACTCATCCTGTTCCAGCCAGTAATGGAATTCAGGCAGATCGAAAGAGCAGGTGCCTCCCGGGATTGAACTGCGCTGGGCGATGCTTTGAAATAAGTCGCTTTCCATGACATTGATGCCGATTTTGCCATTGACGGCATAGAGCCGCTTGCTGGTTTGCGTGACCTGACCCAGCAGTTGCATCAGTTTTTCCGTGTCTATATTGTCGCTGTAGGCTACTTTGTTCAATACCTTGGCATGCCGGTCCAGTTCTTTCAGAATTTCCGATTTCAGATCGTTGCGCCTGAAGATCATCATGATGTCGAGCAGACTGCTAAGTGCGGCGCGCTTGTCGGCCACTGTCGGCCCAATTAAAAAATGACTGAACTGTTGAAACAGTTGTTCGAGCCGTATGAAAACCCGGATTCGTTCATTGAGTGGAAATTCATAGGTGATATTATCGTTCACGAATAAGTATATCCTAGCAGGCGCGTAATGAGAGGTATAAATTGTGCAGTTTTTTGACCTGTTCTGCAAGTCCATAATCGGATTCCGAATTATCGATAAGGTCATCGGCATGCGATTTTCTAAAGGCACGCGACACCTGGCTGTCGATGATCGACTGGATTCTCTCAAGCGTAAGTTGATCGCGCTTTCTGACGCGCGCTATCTGTGTTTTGACCGGGCAATCCACGACCAGCACCCGGTCAACAAAATGGGCCATGTGGGTCTCGAACAATAGCGGTATCGCTATAATGCAGTAAGGGGCATCCAGCCTTTCGAGCTCTGCCTGTATGGATTGATAGACCAAAGGGTGAAGGATGGATTCGAGTTTTTGCTTTTGGGCGGGATCGGAAAAAACGATTTCCCTGAGCCTCGACCTGTTCAGCGAGCCGTCCGGATTGAGGGTGCCGGCGCCAAACTGCCGTTCTATTTGCTCGAGCGCGGGCTGGCCTTTTGTGACAAGTTCATGGGCTATCTGGTCGGCATCGATGACGGGACTGCCGAGCTCGGCGAACAGGCGCGCGACCGTCGTTTTGCCACAGCCGATGCCGCCGGTCAGGCCGATCTTAAGCATGCTGCTATAAACCTACCGCGGCCAGATAAAGCCGGTTAATGTCATTGCCCCATAGCAGGGCGATCCAGCCTGCCATCGCCAGATAAGGACCGAATGGGATCGGGATTCTATGATCGTGCTTGACGAAAACAACCATGGCAATGCCTATGACCGAGCCCACCAGTGATGACAGCAGGATAATAACGGGCAGACTCTGCCAACCGAGCCAGGCGCCAAATAAAGCCAGCAATTTGAAATCGCCATAGCCCATGCCCTCTTTTCCCGTAGCCAGCTTGAACAGCTGGTAAACAGTCCAGAGCGCCAGATAACCGGCAATGGCTCCCATGATGCTGGAGCGCGTGTCGGCAAACAATGCAAACAGGCTCAAGAATAATCCCAGCCATAATGCCGGCAGTGTGATGGAATCCGGCAATAACTGATGGTCAATATCAATGAAGCTCAGCGCTATCAATGACCAAGTCAGGGTCAGGGCAAAGACGGTTTGCGGCGTATAGCCGAAATGCCAGGCGACGATGGCGGACGCGATCCCCGTGAAGGCTTCTATAACCGGATAGCGCAAGGAAATGGGAGTCCGGCATTGCGCGCATTTGCCTTTTAAAAAAAGATAGCTGATGACGGGGATGTTTTGATGAGGCTTAATGGACGTATTGCAGTTCGGACAGCGCGACAGAGGAAAAGCCAGATTGAAAGGCTCCGCTTCAGTCGTTTCATCCGGGTTGAGTTCCAGGTATTCCATGCACTCCTTTTTCCAGTTCCGCTGCATCATGATCGGCAACCGGTAGATGACGACATTGAGAAAGCTGCCGACCATCAAGCCAACAATACCCGCCAGCGCGGAGAGAATATAAGGGGAGTTTAAAAGGATACTCAGCTGTTGCATCATGTGTTTTGGAAAAAGGAAACGCTCCATGTACTGGAGCGCAGGTTGAACAGTTACGGGTTTTTTGTGGCTATTTTAACACTTAGCCGACAGCTGCACCGAGTTTGAAAATAGGCAGATACATGGCAACGATCAGGCCTCCGACCAGAATGCCCAAAATTACCATGATAATAGGTTCCATCAGGCTGCTTAAATTATCGACCAGATTGTCGACCTCTTCTTCATAAAAATCGGCCACTTTGGCCAGCATGCTATCAATAGAGCCTGATTCTTCCCCGATGGCAAGCATCTGCATGACCATATGGGGAAAAAGTTCTGTCTGCTGCATGGCAAATTGCAGTCGTTGTCCCATTGCCACTTCTTCGCGCATCTTTAGGACCGCGTCGGCGTAGATAATGTTTCCGCAAGCGCCGGCCACGGATTCCAGGGCTTCTACCAGGGGCACGCCAGCCGCCGACATCGTGGACAGGGTTCTTGAAAAACGGGCAATGGCCGACTTGTGCAGAATCATGCCGACTATGGGTATTTTCAGCAGCATCTTATCGATGAAATGGTTGAACGGCCGCGAACGTTTCTGGAAAAAAATGAACGCGTAAATAGCCGCGCCGATGCTGCCGAACAACAGCCACCACCATTCCTGCATCCATTCCGATATGCCGATGACAAATAATGTGAAAGCCGGCAAATCCGCGCCAAAACTCTTGAACAGGTCTTGAAAGACAGGTACGACAAACATCAGAAGAATGGTGGTTACGATGAACGCTACGACCAGCACCGCAATAGGATAAGTCAGTGCCTTCTTGATCTTCTTTTTCAGGGATTCGGTCTTTTCTTTGTAGGTTGCGATCTTATCCAGCAAAGATTCCAGTACCCCGGCATGCTCGCCCGCTTCGACCAGATTGCAGAAGAGTTCATCAAAATGCTGCGGCCTCTTGTTCAGCGCTTCGGCCAAGGTGGCGCCGCCTTCGATATCCGCTTTAATTTCCAGCAGCATTTTCTGCATGCTGGGATTGTCGTGCCCCTTGCCAATGATGTCAAAAGACTGCACCAAAGGCACTCCCGCCTGCAGCATTGTCGCCAATTGCCGGGCAAAGACCGCTATGTCTCCCGGTGTAATTGACTGGACTCTGGCGCTGAATAAAGGCTTGGGTTTTTTCTTGATTTTGGTAACGCGTATACCCATGCGTCTTAAATCTGCCTTTGCTATTATTTCGCTTTTCGCAGAGATCAGACCCTTGGTTTTTTTTCTGCTCTTGTCGACGCCTTCCCAGATGAAATCCAGCTGTTCGGTTTGTTGTGCCATAAGTTAGTCCTTCGTTACGCGATCAATTTCTTCCAGAGTCGTAATGCCCATACGCACCTTATTCAACCCTGAAGCCCGCAAATCATTAATGCCTTCAGACCTGGCCTGCTCCGCCAGTTGCATGGCATTGCCGCCTTCAAGAATCAGCGAGCGCATTTTTTCGCTCAATGTCATTACCTGGTATATGCCGACCCGGCCTTTATAACCATTCGTGCAATATTCACAGCCTACGGAATTGAATATTTTTAGATTATCCAGCTCTTCTTCTTTAAAACCGGCGGAGATCAAGACCCTGGCCGGATAATCGGCCGGCTTTTTGCAATGCTCGCACAGGCGCCGCGCCAGACGTTGGGCCATGATCAGGTTAACGGCCGAGACGATATTGAAAGGCTCGATGCCCATCTGCATGAGCCGGTTCAAAGTTTGCGGCGCATCATTGGTATGCAGGGTCGATAATACCAGGTGGCCCGTTTGTGCGGCTTTAACGGCGATTTCCGCGGTTTCCAGATCGCGGATCTCGCCGACCATGATAATGTCCGGGTCCTGGCGCAAAAAGGCGCGCAAGGCCGAGGCGAATGTCAGGCCCGCTTTGATGTTCACGTTGACCTGATTGATGCCCGCCACTGTGATCTCGACAGGATCCTCGGCCGTGGAAATATTGCGCTCGATGCTGTTAAGAATGTTCAGGCCCGTATACAGCGTGACGGTTTTGCCGCTACCGGTTGGCCCTGTAACCAAAACCATGCCGTACGGCTTATGGATGGCCTCAAGGAACAGCTTTTCCTGATCCGGTTCAAAGCCCAGCTTTTCGATGCCAATTTGAGCGCTGGTAGGGTCGAGAATACGCAGAACGACTTTTTCGCCGAACAGCGTAGGGCAGGTGTTGGCCCGAAAATCGATTGCATGGTGCTTCGATATGACCATTTTGATACGGCCGTCCTGGGGAACCCGGCGTTCGGCGATATCCATTCTGGCCATGACTTTGATGCGGGAAATGATGCGGGCCGCGATACTGATCGGCGGGCTGGCGACTTCATGCAGGATGCCGTCAGTTCTGAAGCGTATGCGGAAGTTTTTTTCATAAGGCTCCAGATGAATGTCGGAAGCGCCTTTTTTTATCGCATCCAGCAGGAGCTTATTGACGAAACGCACAATGGGAGCATCCTCAATCTCGGAGTTGGAATCCTCCTTGACCGAGTCTTCATCGCCGCCCATGATCTTCAGGTTTTCCAGATCCTGGTCGAGCATAAGATCCGTCATGGACGTATCGGCCGCTGCCTCTAAAGACGTTTCGATAGCCTTGACGAGCTTGTTTTCCTCGACCAGTATGGCTTCGGGTTTAAGCAGGCTTTGAAACTTGATGTCATCGAGCGCCTGGAAATTGGTCGGATCGGAGACGGCGATAAACAGCGTTTTGCCGCGTATAAAAAGAGGCAGCACATGATGTTGGCGTATCAGTTTTTCGCTGATGACTTTGACCGGCAGGCTGTGACAGTCTATCGCATCAAGATCGAAAAAAGGTATCCCGAACTCAATGGAGGCTTTTGTCGCTATCGATTTGCTGTCAACAAGGTTATTCGCTACCAGGTAAGAGACGAGCGGGATTTTCTTTTTTTGCGCTTCCTGAATGTGGGTTTGGGCTTCGCTTTCAGATAGCAGGCCGCCTTGAATTAAGCATTTTGCGAGACCATTGAATTGTAGATCGATTAATACGGTAGCCATGCGTTAGTCATGCGATGATTGGTTTAATGCAACAGTAAAGGCAAATATAGATCAAATAGAAGGTTTGTCCAATCAAAGAGACATAAAGAAAGGCAGGCACAAGGGGAAAGCGTTTTCCCCTTGTGTTTTGAGCCTTTAAAGGGCTTGGATTTTGCGGTGCTGTTCTTCGAGATTGTTCAGCGATGAGCGCAACTCAGCCAGTTTGGCTTTTTCTTTCTCAATCACATCGGCCGGCGCTTTATCGATGAATGCCGGATTGCTTAATTTGCCTTCGATTCTGGGCAGTTCCTTGATGATTTTCTGGATTTCCTTGTCCAGCCGCGCCAGTTCGGCTTCCTTGTCGATCAGGCCGGCCATCGGAATCAGGATCTTCATGTCGCCGACCAGCGCTATCGCCGATTCGGGCGCTGCTGCATCGGCATCGAGCCAGTCGATAGATTCGAGGCGGCCCAGCTTCAGCAAATAGGCCTGATTGTTGGCCAGGGCGTTTTTATCCGCGGCGGAACCGTTCTGCAGCAGGACCGGCAATGGTTTGCCCGGCGCTATGTTCATCTCGCCGCGGATACGGCGCACGCCCAGGATGAAGTTCATGACCCAGTTGATTTCGGCGATGGCGGCCGTATCGATCTGGGCTTCATCGGCTTCCGGGTAGGACTGCAGCATGATCGTCTCGGCTTCGGTGCCGGCCAGTGGCGCGACGCGCTGCCAAATTTCCTCGGTGATGAACGGCATCAACGGATGCGCCAGGCGCAACACATTTTCCAGCACCGTCAGCAGCGTTCGGCGCGTGCCGCGTTGCAACGCTTCATTGGCCGCGCCAGATCCCGGCTGGCTGGCGGCATACACGCCAGCCCTGGCGATATCAGATTGCAGCGAGATTTTGGCCAGTTCCAGGTACCAGTCGCAGTATTCGTTCCAGGTAAACTCGTAAATGGCCTGGGCCGCCAGGTCGAAACGGTAGTTGTCGATGGCGTTGGTCGTCGCCGCGATGACCTGATGCAGCCGGGCGGTAATCCAGCGGTCGACTTGCGTGTATTCGCAGGCGCCCGACAAGCCGTTATCCTGGCCTTCGGTATTCATGAGCACGTAGCGCGCGGCGTTCCAGAGCTTGTTGCAGAAATTGCGGTAGCCTTCGGTACGGGCCAGGTCGAAGCGGATGTCGCGGCCGGTCGAGGCCAGCGAGGCGAACGTGAAGCGCAAGGCGTCGGTGCCGAAGGACGGAATGCCGTCCGGGAACTGCTTGCGCGTGGCCTGCTCGATTTTCTTGGCCAGGTGCGGCTGCATCATGCCCGAGATGCGTTTGGCCACCAGGGATTCCAGATCGATGCCGTCGATGATGTCGATGGGATCGAGCACATTGCCCTTGGATTTGGACATTTTCTGGCCCTCGGCATCGCGCACCAGGCCGTGAATGTAGACTTCCCGGAACGGCACGTCGCCCTGGAATTTCAGCCCCATCATGATCATGCGCGCGACCCAGAAGAAGATGATGTCGAAGCCGGTGACCAGCACGCTGGTCGGGTAATGCTTGGCCAGTTCGGGCGTCTTGTCGGGCCAGCCCAGGGTTGAGAACGGCCACAGGGCGGACGAGAACCAGGTGTCGAGCACGTCTTCATCCTGCTTCAGCGCGTAGTCGGCCGGCAGGTTGTGTTTGGCGCGGATTTCCTGTTCCGAGCGGCCGACATAGGTGTTACCCTGCTCGTCGTACCAGGCCGGAATCCGGTGTCCCCACCAGATCTGCCGGGAAATGCACCAGTCCTGGATGTTGCGCATCCAGTCGAAATAGGTATTCTTCCAGTTGTCGGGCACGAACTTGATCGCACCGGTTTCGACGGCTTCGATGGCCGGCTTGGCCAGCGGCTCGACCCTGACGTACCACTGGTCGGTCAGCAGCGGTTCGATGACGCTGCCGGTGCGGTCGCCGCGCGGCACCATCAGTTTGTGGTCGACGATTTTTTCCAGCAGGCCCTGGGCTTCCAGGTCGGCGACCATCTGCTTGCGCGCCTCGAAACGGTCCAGGCCGACGTAGTTTGCCGGGATCAGGTCGCCTTCCGCGTCAAGGTTGGCGCGCACGGTAGCGTCGGCCGTGAAGATATTGATCAGGCCGCCGTGCGGCAGCTCGCTGATGGCCGATGCGTTGCGGTGCCGGGTCCAGACCTCGTAGTCGTTGAAATCGTGGGCCGGCGTGATCTTGACGCAGCCGGTGCCGAATTCGGGATCGACGTATTCGTCGGCAATGATGGGGATGCGGCGGCCGGTCAGCGGCAGTTCGACGAATTCGCCGATCAGGTGCTTGTAGCGCTCGTCATTCGGATGAATCGCGACGGCGGCGTCGCCGAGCAGGGTTTCCGGGCGCGTCGTGGCCACGATCAGATGGCCCTGGCCATTGGACAGCGGATAGCGCATGTGCCACATCGAGCCGTTTTCCTCTTCCGACAGCACTTCCAGGTCCGAGACGGCCGTGTGTAGTACCGGGTCCCAGTTTACCAGGCGCTTGCCGCGGTAGATCAGGCCTTCTTCGTACAGGCGGATGAAGACTTCCTGCACGGCTGCGGACATGCCCTCGTCCATGGTGAAGCGTTCCCGGTTCCAGTCCAGCGACGAGCCCATGCGGCGCAGCTGGCGCGTGATCGTGCCGCCCGACTGCTCCTTCCATTCCCAGATTTTTTCGATGAATTTTTCGCGGCCGTAGTCATGGCGGGTCTTGCCCTCGGCATCGGCCAGGCGCTCGACCACCATCTGCGTGGCGATGCCGGCATGGTCGGTGCCGGGCTGCCACAAGGTGCTGCAGCCTTTCATGCGGTGATAGCGCGTCAAGGCGTCCATGATCGTGTCCTGAAATGCATGTCCCATGTGCAAGCTGCCGGTGACATTGGGCGGCGGAATCATGATGCAGTAGGATTCGCCGTCCTCTCTGGCGGCAAAATAGCCGTTTTCTTCCCAGATTTGATACCAGCGTTGTTCAATTGAATGGGGGGCGTATGTTTTTTCCATGGATGTGTTGTATTTCGTAAAAGTTGTTTGTTTAAGAAGCAAGGTTACGCGGTTGGCGTTATGCCTTAGGTCTTAAGTTGGCATGCTAAATCTTATGCGTGGTAACGGCCAGTCCCAATTGTTGATACTGGCGGTAGCGCTGCCGGCCGGCCGCCTTGGTTGCCTCGCTGTCATCGAGAATTTCCAGGATACGCTCGGTTTGCCCGAAGTCCTGCGGGCATCGCGAGGAAAGATTGACCACGGTTTTCCGCCAGTGTTCAGGCGCTTGTTGAGCGCCGATCAGGATGACATTACGCTCCCATTCCGCGCGCGGGGGCGAAAAGGTCTCGTTCGTATAGATTGCGTGTGGGATGAAACTCCCTGCCCGGAAAGTCCAGAGCAGGTTGTCCATGACTTCGCTTTGCTCGGCCGAGTCGGTCAGCACATAACAGAAATGGCCGCTCCGGTAGGCTTTTTCTATCAGTTTGCAGGCAAACAGGTGCCGTTCCTGCTGCGAGCGCGAGGGCAATAGATAAAAGCTGACTTCCGGCATGCGCTTTTAGGCCTTGGGCGCGCGGTTGATCAGATACTGGCACAAAAGCGGAACGGGACGGCCGGTCGCGCCTTTGGTCGGCCCGGAGCGCCAGGCCGTGCCGGCGATATCCAGGTGCGCCCAGCGGAAGTTTTCGGCGAAGCGCGACAGGAAACAGGCCGCCGTGATGGTGCCGGCGTCCTTGCCGCCGATATTGGCCATGTCGGCGAAGTTGGATTTGAGCAGTTCCTGGTATTCTTCCCACAGCGGCAGGCGCCAGAGGCTGTCGGTGGCCGTCTCGCTGGCCGCGAGCAGTTCGTTGCACAGCCTGTCGTCGTTGCCGAGCAGGCCGCTGGGCACGCGGCCCAAAGCCACCAGACAGGCGCCGGTCAGGGTCGCCAGGTCAATCACGACATCGGGGTTATAGCGTTCCGCGTAGGTCAGCGTATCGCATAGGATCAGGCGGCCTTCGGCATCCGTGTTCAGGACCTCGATCGTTTTGCCGGACATGCTGGTCAGAATGTCGCCGGGCTTGTCGGCATTGCCATCGGGCAGGTTTTCCGTCGATGGGATCAGGCCGACGATATTGATCTCCAGGCCCATTTGCGCGGCGGCCTGCAGGGTGCCCAGAACGGCCGCGCCGCCGCACATGTCGTATTTCATTTCGTCCATGCCCGCCCCCGGCTTCAAGGAAATGCCGCCGGCATCGAAAGTGAGCCCTTTGCCGATCAGGACGACAGGCTTGCCGTTCCTGTCGCCGCCCTGATATTCCAGCGTGATCAGCTTGGCCGGCTGGCGGCTGCCGCGCGCGACGGCCAGAAAAGCGCCCATGCCCAGCTTTTCCATGTCGGCTTCTTCCAGCACGTTGACATTGAGTTTGTCGAATTTTCTGCCCAGTTCGATCGCCTGCTCGGCAAGATAGGTCGGTGTGCAGATGTTGCCCGGCAGATCCGCCAGGTGTTTGGTCAGATTGACGCCCTCGGCGATGGCCCGTCCTTGTTCCAGTCCCGTTTGCGCGGAAGCGCTTTCGCCTTGCGGCGCGCAGATGCAAACCTTCTCGATCTTGCTTTCCGTTTCCTTATCGGATTTCAAGTGGGTGAATTGATAGACGGCGTCACTGAAGACTTCGACGATTTGCCGCGTTTTCCACGTCCAGTCGCCGGCGGTGACATCGCACTCGGCCAGACAGCAGGCCACGGATTTTATTTGCGGTTTTTTCAGGCTGTTGATGGCTGCCGCCAGCGCCTTGCGGTAATTCTTGCCCGATAAAGGCTCTTTTTTGCCCAGGCCGACCAGCAGAATGCGTTCAATAGGACTGTCAGGAATGATGTTGAGCAGGACGGTTTCGCCATTTTTTCCGCTGATATCGCCGCGGTTGACGATGTTGCCGATGATTCCCTGAGTGCTGTTGTCGAGGGCGATGGCCGACGGGGTCAGTTGCCGATCTTCGTAGACGCCAACAATAAGACAGTCAGATTGCAGTTTTTCTAAAGGCGCGGTTTCTATAGAATAGTCCATAATTTTTATCGTGTAGTTGCGAGAGAATGGTTATCTTCAGCAGGCCGTCTTTATGATGCCGTTGCCAAGATGAGCTGTTTGGTTTCGGATTATACAACACAAATTTATTTTGATGGGGAGACAGGCTTGGGAGCGGATTGGCCGCAAGGCTATAAAATGGAACGGGGTCCGTTGATCACCGTTCTGGATAAGTTGATTATGCGCGATTTGCTCAAGACATTGCTAGCGGTTTTGAGTGTGATCGTCGTCATTATCGTCAGTCGCAGATTTATTAAAATCCTGGATAAAGCGATCGAGGGGCAGGTCTCGAACGAAACGCTGATGAGCATCTTGGGCCTGAAAATAGTCGTTGCCAGCATCGCTTTTCTGCCGGCCGCCTTGTTCATGGCCGTATTGATGGTGCTCGGCCGCATGTACCGGGATCAGGAGATGTCGGCGATTTCTTCCGCCGGGGGCGGCGCGGGCACTATTTATCGGGCCGTATTCCTGCTGGTTTTTCCGTTGAGCGTAGTGTCCGCGGGGCTCTCGATGTATGTGGGCCCCTGGGCGGAAGCCAAGACCGAGGAGATAATGCATCAGGACGAGCAGTCCGCCGATCTCAGAGGCGTAGCGGCAGGAAGGTTCAGTGAGATACACAGCCAGGGAGACCTGGTTTTTTACGTGGAAAGGATTAGTAAAGATAAAAAGATGCACAAGGTTTTTGTGCAACACCGGCAGCGTGACGGCAACCTGGCTATTATCAATGCGGAAGCCGGCCGGGTGGAGGATTTAAAAGACGGCCGTTATCTGGTGCTGGAGCAGGGCGAGCGCATACAGGGTTGGCCCGGCGCGGTAAATTATGTGATCGAGGGATTTGCCGAATACGGCGTCAGGCTGGATGAGAAAAACTCGGCAATCAATGCGAGCCGCGAGGCGGTCATGACGGATGTGCTGTGGCATTCCGATGCCATACGCGACATTGCCGAGTTGCAGCGCCGCTATTCCATTCCCTTGAGCATGATTTTTCTTAGCCTTCTGGCCGTGCCGTTGGCGCAGAGCGCGCCGCGGGGCGGTGTTTACGGCAATATGATGGTCGCTTTTTTAATCTATTTCAGTTACGGGAATCTTATTCGCGTCAGTCAGAGCTGGGTCATTAACGGAACCATTCCTGTCTGGCTGGGAGGCGTCTGGGTCTATTGGATATTGTTTCTGGTCGGCACCGGGCTGTTGATCAAACTGTATGGATGGCGGTGGGTTATGATGAAGATTAGGGAAAAGGTGGCCAGGTGAACGTCCTAACGCAGTATATCGTCAAGGAGATTTTAAAGGGATCGTTTATCGCCATCCTTTTGTTGTTGACTTTGTTTAATTTGTTTACTTTTAGCGATGAGTTAAAGGAGTTGGGAAAAGGGCATTACGGTTTAAAAGAAATTTTTTCTTATCTGGCCCTGACCTCGCCTCGGGTTTTTTATGAATTGATGCCATCATCGGCCTTGCTGGGCAGTCTGTTCATATTGGGCGCCATGGGCAATAATCGGGAACTGATAGCCATGCGCGCGGCAGGCCTGTCGGTTCTGGGCATTATTAAAGCGGTGATGCTGGCCGGTGCCATTTTAGTGGCGATTTCGATTGTGGTGGGTGAGTTTGTGGCGCCTACGGCGGAACGTGCGGCGCAGATGCTTAAGTCGACCTCTGTGAATGAGCGGGACATCATGAACAACGGTTATGGCCTTTGGCTGCGCGAAGGCAGGAAGTTCATCAACGTCCGGCAAATCGTGGACGACGAACATCTGGTTGATATCAGTATTTATGAGCTGGATGATCAGAATCGGTTGCGCCAAAACATGCACGCGGAGAAGGCGACTTTTCTAAAGGATCAACAATGGAAATTGGAAGGCATCAGGCAGTCGCGGATTTCAACAGAGCAAATGGCCGCTAGCACACAGAAAGAACAGATCTGGAAATCATCGATTGCGCCGGATTTGCTGGAAGTTGTTGTGGTGAGTCCTGATAATATGTCGCTGTATGACTTGGCGATGTATATAAATTTTCTGAAGGAAAACCATCAAAAATCCCATTCCTTTGAACTGGCTTTCTGGGGGCGTGTAGTGAATCCGCTAGTTACGTTCGTCATGTTGCTGGTTTCGGCGCCGTTCGTAATAGGCGTTAAACGAGGCGTCAGCGTCGGCGGCAGGATGATGATAGGGGTAATTATCGGCATGGGATTTAATATTTTCGACAAGATCGTCGGCCACATGGGATTAATTTATGATCTTAATCCGCCATTGATGGCATTTCTTCCCAGTCTGACTATTCTGGCGCTGGCTCTGCTTGCCATGCGGCGCGTGCAATAAGTGTGCTGGGCAGTATTTTCTGCCCGGCTTTGTAAGTGCATGGCAAGAAGTTCAGTTGCATTCCTTGCATATCAATTCATTAATTTATGAGGAGTTGATAACTAACGAACCGCCTGCAAAACTTAATGATTTGATAAGTTTCCTATGCAAAAATAATGAAAACGCTCCACTTCCGCCGTCAGCTGTGTGGAGCTGTTTTACGTTACGGATTCAGTATTAAGTAAATTATTATTGATTGGTAATATGGTGTTTATCAATACCATCTATATTCTGAATGAGGTTATAGCGGGGAAGAATTTTTTGATTATTAGCTCTAATAATCTTTATGTTAAAATGAACAACTGCTTGTAATTTTTTGCAGATTAAAGAAAAAATAAATTAATAACCATAGAAATTTAAGAGGGAATGCAATGAAAACTAGAGAAGTTATAGCGATAAGTTTATTCGGTCTGGCTTTATTGACTGGTTGCAATAAAGGAGAAGAATCTACTACACCTGCCACAGGCAGCTCATCAGAAACAGCTCCTGCGGCAACAACTCCTGCTCCAGCAACGGCTCCGGCTCCAGCAGCTACCCCCGCACCTACCGAATCAGCTCCCGCAGCGCCAGCTCCCGCTGAATCAGCTCCTGCAGCACCAGCAACTGAAGGCCAATAAACAGAAACAACCGGAAATGCATCCGGCATTTTCGGTCGCTCATTTCCTAATGGGTGCCGGGCATCCTTATGCCCGGCAATCCCCGCTCTTGAAATAGCCCGCGCGCCATACCTTGGCAGGGTTTCTACAGTCTCAATCGATAAAGTATTTTCCAATAAGCGAAACTACGGCTTCGAATAAATCAATTCCCAGACTCTTGTCCGCATGATGGGATAGTATGTCCGTATAATCATGAGTCGTCTTGTAATGGCGTGTTCTTTTTTCGGCTCCGATCACCCGCTCATGCAGTAATTGACCGCCTGCCTTTTTCCATTCCATAAGATGGGTTATTTCGCCGCTGTCGAGCCAGATGCCATGATCCTTGCAATGGTCAACGACCACGCCGCTACGATAAGCAAAACACACGGCGGTTCATAAAGGCGCGGCAGACCGGACATCTGATGTATTTGACTTTTTTATTGGCTTGGTAGCGATCCTTATTGATATTGTCCAGATGCTGCCGATTAGCATCAAAGACACTCGGGACCGTGTGCTCAAGCAGGATGTCTATTTCCCCAGGATCAAAGAACAATCCGAAGCAATGCTCACAGCGTTCGATAAGAAATGCACCGTTGATATTGAGAGCAATGGTTTGCAGTGGCTCTTCGCAATGAGGACACAGTTGATCCGATTGTTTTCGGATAACTGTGTATGGATGCCTGTTTTTCAGATCGACATCATTATGTGTTCCGCAGTATGAGCATTTATTGATGTTTGCCGGCAGCGGCGCTGCGCAATTAATGCATTTAGCCATGATTTTAAAGGTTATCGAGAAAGATGATCCGTCCGCGTTGTCTGATAAAACATCGGTATTCCGTCAAGTCTTTGAGGTATCATGTTTTAGCATGCCAAGCCAAAATATGGCGCTCATGCGAACATCAGAGCCTTTTTGTCTTGTGCGTTCGGAGCATAATTATAGTTAACAATCAGGAGGTAGTGTGGCAATCAGAAAATTCAATGATATCCAGCCTCGCATCGGCAAGTCCGTCTATATTGACGATAGTGCCGTGGTGATCGGTGATGTGACGCTTGGCGATGATGTCTCGATATGGCCTACAACGGTCGTCAGAGGGGATGTGGAAAGCATCAGGATCGGCGAGGGCACCAATGTTCAGGATGGCGCCGTATTGCATGTATCGCATGCAGGTAAATTTTCGCCGCACGGGCACCCGCTGACTATCGGCAAAGGTGTGACGATCGGGCATCGGGCGGTGGTTCATGCCTGCACCGTCGGGGATTACTGCCTGATAGGCGTCGGCGCCATCATTATGGATGATGCCGTGCTCGAGGATTATGTCATGCTTGGCGCCGGGGCGCTGGTGCCGCCCGGAAAAACGCTGGAAGGCGGCTATCTCTATGTGGGCGCGCCCGCCAAGCAGGTGAGGTCTTTAAAAGAGTCCGAAAAAGAATTTCTGGAGTATTCCTACCAGCATTATATGCATTTGAAGGACCAGTATTTGAAATAGGCTATCAGAAAAGGGCGGGGCGACCATTCGGATAGCCCGCTTCACGCCCGGCGTTCTGAATTGAGCAATTCAATGACCGGCCGGGTTTCAGGGTGAACGCCGCGCCAGATAAAAAACGCCTCGGCCGCCTGTTCGACCAGCATGCCAAGCCCGTCCAGGCTCTTCGCCGCGCTTTGCCTAAGGCCCCAACGCACGAAAGCCGTTGGCTCATTGCCATAGGCGAGGTCGTAGCAGACGCCGTTTTCAGCCAGCACACCATTGGGCAAAGGCGGCAATTGGCCGCTCAGGCTGGCCGAGGTCGCGTTTAAAATCAAGTCGAATTGCCGGTTTGGCAAGTCGCCGAATCCGCAGCCGCTGACCGCGCCCTTGTGATGGAAAGCTTGTGCCAGATCCATGGCTTTGTCGGCAGTACGGTTGGCGATGACTAGGGAGGCCGGAGCCTGCTCAAGCAAAGGGCCTATGATGCCCCGGCCGGCGCCGCCAGCGCCCAGGATTAAGATCCGGCTTCCCGTCAAGGCGATGCCATGGTTGGCGGTCAGGTCCGTTACCAGACCTATGCCGTCCGTGTTGTCGCCGAGGATGGAGCCGTTCGCCTGTACGGCGAGCGTATTGACCGCCCGGCTCAGCTGGGCTCGTTCGGTTTTGCTGTCGGCAAAGGCCCAGGCCAGCCCCTTGAGCGGCACAGTACAGTTCAACCCTTTGCCTCCCGCGGCGAAAAATGCCGTAACAGTGGCTTGGAACTGTTCGGCGGGAACATCCTGCGCGCTGTATTCAAGCGACTGTCCTGTCTGCTCGGCGAAAAGCCGATGGATTCTTGGCGATTTGCTGTGTTTGATAGGATGGCCGAAGACGGCATAACGATCTGTTGTCATCATTTAGGCTCTTTTTTCCATCCAGTATTCCCACAAGACCGTCAATAGCACAATACCGATGGCAATGAGTATTTCTATCCACAGAAAGTGTTCCGTATAAGCGGCAACGACGGCGGAAGTCCCCATGAACAACCCGACCAGACTGAAGCGCCAGCCTACTCGCAGGCCATCGAGAATGGTCGATAACGACAAAATCAATAAAATAACCAGGCCCGCGCTCTCCGGATCGATGCGTCCGGACTTCTGCACCAGGAAAGCGCCGCCGACGACCAGCAGGGAGGTGAACCAGTGGATGGATTGTTCGCGGATTATTTTTTTGAAATCGTCGATATTGTGCTTGGACTGCAGCCAGCCTATCAGTATCCCGAACAGGCCGAACACGAACACCATAATGATCCAGTAGCCCAAGCCATCGGCTGGGGAAAAATCGGTAATGCCGATGCCTACCAGCGATAGGATCAGCAGCAGGACCAGAATGGCTTCTTCAAAGTGAAACCTTCTCTTGGTGACGATTAGGTAGTCTTCTGACATGGTACGGATTCCAGATTCAAAATTGTATAAGGTTATATAAAAATGCCCGTTTTTAAAGAGGGATAAGGCAACAACCGATTAGTCCTGCAGCCATTGGGCCACGGATTTGGCGAAATAAGTCAGAATCGCATCGCTGCCGGCACGCTTAAAGGCCAGCAGGGATTCCAGAACCACCTGTTTTTCATCCAGCCAGCCGTTCATGGCGGCGGCCTTGAGCATGGCGTATTCGCCGCTGACCTGATAGGCGAAAGTCGGCACGCCATAGCGATCCTTTACGCGGCGGATAATGTCGAGATAGGGCATGCCGGGCTTGACCATGACCATATCCGCGCCTTCCTGCAGATCCAGCTGAACTTCGCGCAGCGCCTCGTCGGAATTGGCCGGGTCCATCTGATAGCTGTATTTGTTGCCCTTGCCCAGATTGCCGGCCGAGCCGACGGCATCCCGGAAAGGGCCGTAAAAGCTCGAGGCGTATTTGGCCGAATAGGCGAGTATGCGCGTATTGACATGATTTTGGGCTTCCAGCGCCTGCCTGATCGCGCCGATGCGGCCGTCCATCATGTCCGAAGGCGCGACGATATCGGCTCCGGCTTCGGCATGGGATAGCGCCTGCTTGACCAATACGTCGATCGTTTCGTCATTCATGACATAGCCGTCCTGATTGATCAGGCCGTCCTGCCCGTGGGATGTGAAAGGGTCCAGGGCGACATCGGTAATAACGCCCAGTTCGGGAGAAGCTTTCTTTAAGGCTCTCACGCTACACTGAGCCAGGCCGTCAGGGTTATAGGCCTCGGCGGCATCATCGGATTTTTTATCAAGAGGCGTTACCGGAAACAGCGCGATGGCGGGAATGCCCAACTCGTAGATCTCACGGGCTTCCTCCAGCAGCAAGTCCAGGGAAAACCGCTCGATGCCCGGCATCGAGGCGATGGCCTCTTTTCGATTTGTGCCTTCGATGACGAACATTGGATAAATCAAGTCATCGACGGACAAGCGGTTTTCGCGCATCAAACAGCGCGAAAAATCGTTGTAACGCATTCTTCTCATGCGTGTGCGGGGGAAATTGATGTTATTATATGTCATCTTATCCATAGTCATGGGTTTGGAAATTATCAGAACCTCTGGCCTGAGTCATGCAGTTCGTCGAGTGCGCTTTACGGGCGGGTTGACTGGGAATTATTTTATCAGGGAATGTGGGTCACTGATATTCGAAAATGGAAAGTATTCGCTAGTTTCAATTCTTAGAGGGTTTTATGAAGGCTAAACAATATACGGTGTTTGTTCTATTTGCGGTATTGCTCGGCTTAATGCCGATGATGAAAGGCATGGCGGCTGATCTGCTGCCTCCACAACAAGCGATTGAAGATGCTTCGACAAAACTGCACGCTAGATTGCAGGACAAGACCTTTGCCCAGGACTTCGTCCAGGTTACGCGGTTCGTTAACGAAGTCATCATGCCGCATACCGATTTCGACAGGATTTCCGCATTAGTGCTGGGGCCGATCTGGAAAACAGCAACCAACGATGAACGGCAGCGTTTCAAACAGGAGTTCCAGACTCTGCTGATAAGAACTTATTCCAGAGCCTTTGTCGAATTTCGCGACTGGACCATACGGTTTCTGCCTCTGGAAATGGAGCCTGGCGCCACAAAAGTCATCGTCAAGACTGAAGTTCTGCAGCCCGGCATTCAGCCGGTCGCGGTCAATTACCGGATGGTGCAGAGCCACGGCGACTGGAAAGCCTACGACATCATGATCGAAGGCGTCAGCCTCGTGACCAATTACCGCACGACCTTCAGCAATGAAGTCAAAACCAAGGGTTCATTGGGCGCGGTGATCGACGGCCTGGCCAAGCGCAACGCCGAAGCGCTTGCCTCAGGCAAAACGGCAGCCGCTTCCTGATTGCTTGAACTCGTCTTTTAATTTTGATTGCCACGGAGCCGACAAACTTCGTGGTAATGTCCAATAGTTCCGCTTGACCGTCTACAAAATTCCCCGTTTTTTTTCAGTTAATGCTGTGCCCGGATGCCGACAGCGCATTTAACCTTATCTGAATGATTGATTATCAACCGTTAATTGAAACACTGCTCGAAGCCAGGGCCGACGCCTGGGTCCGGATATTGCCGCAACAACTGGCCCGCGCTTTCGAGCCGGCAAGTCACGGCACGCTGGCCCAGTGGCAGGCACTGATAGAGCGGCTGCCGGAGCCGGAACATAGCGGTTCATTGCTCGATGCCGATGCCGTGCGCATAGGCCGCCCCGAAGATCTCACTGACGAAGCCAGAAAACAGCTGGAAGCCCAGCTCAAGGTCCTGCATCCGTGGCGCAAAGGCCCTTACGATCTGTTCGGCATCAATATCGACACCGAATGGCGCTCGGACTGGAAATGGGACCGCCTGAAGAGCCATATCGCGCCACTGGCCAATCGCCTGGTGCTGGATGTCGGCTGCGGCAACGGGTATCACTGCTGGCGCATGTTCGGAGCCGGCGCGCGCAGGGTGGTCGGCATCGACCCGCTGCTGCTTAACGTCATGCAGTTTCAGGCGATCCGGAAACTGCACGGCGAGGCGCCCGTTTACGTATTGCCGATCGGCATGGAAGAGGTGCCTTCCGGCCTGAAACTGTTCGATACGGTCTTTTCCATGGGCGTGCTGTATCACCGCCGTTCGCCTGTCGACCACCTGCTTGAATTAAAGGAATGCCTGCGGCCGGGTGGTGAATTGGTGCTGGAAACGCTGGTCATAGACGGCGGACTGGGGCAGGTGCTGGTGCCTGAAGAGCGTTATGCCTGCATGCGCAATGTCTGGTTCCTGCCGACTTGCGACACCCTGATCGGCTGGATGAAGCGTTGCGGCTTCACCAATATCCGCCTGGTCGACGTGACTGTGACCAGCACGGAAGAACAACGCACGACGGAGTGGATGACTTTTCATTCCCTGAAGGATTTTCTCGACCTCGATAATCCGAAACTCACCCGCGAAGGCCTGCCGGCCCCCAAACGCGCCATTATTATTGCGAATCCGGCTTAGTCCGGCTGTTTAACATTGTAGAGATTAAGATGACTGCCCCACATATTGGTTTTATTAGTTTGGGTTGCCCGAAAGCCCTGGTCGATAGCGAAAGGATCCTGACCAAGCTGCGCGCCGAAGGTTACACCATTTCGCCGACCTACCAGGACGCCGATCTGGTGGTCGTCAATACCTGCGGCTTTATCGACGCCGCGGTCGAAGAATCGCTGGACAGCATCGGCGAGGCGCTGGCCCATAACGGCAAGGTCATCGTGACCGGCTGCCTGGGCGCGAGAGAAGCCGAAATCCGCGCCCGCCACCCGCAGGTGCTGAAAGTGACCGGCGCGCATGCCCTGGAGGAAGTCGTGGCCTCGGTGCACGAGCATCTGCCGCCGCCGCACGATCCGTTCACAAGCCTGGTGCCGCCGCAGGGCATCAAGCTGACGCCGCGCCATTACGCCTACCTGAAAATCTCCGAAGGCTGCAACCACCGCTGCACGTTCTGCATCATCCCGTCCATGCGCGGCGACCTGGTCAGCCGGCCGGTCGATGATGTGCTGTACGAGGCCGAACGCCTGGCCAATGCCGGCGTCAAGGAACTCCTGGTCGTGTCGCAGGATACCAGCGCCTATGGCCTGGACCTGAAGTATCAAGGCCGCGACTGGCGAGGCCGGGCCGTGCAAACGCGGTTCTACGATCTGGCCGAGGCGCTGGGGGATCTGGGCATCTGGGTGCGCATGCATTACGTGTATCCGTATCCGCATGTCGACGACGTGGTTCCGCTCATGGCCGAAGGCAAGATCCTGCCTTATCTGGACATCCCGTTCCAGCATGCCAGCAGCCGCATACTGAAGCTGATGAAGCGCCCTGCGGCCAGCGAGAACAACCTGGACCGAACCCGGGCATGGCGCGGCATCTGCCCCGATATCACTTTGCGCAGCACTTTCATCGTCGGCTTTCCCGGCGAGACCGAGCAGGAGTTTGAAGAACTGCTCGACTTTTTGTCCGAAGCGCAAATGGACCGGGTCGGCTGTTTCGCCTACTCGCCGGTCAAGGGCGCGGCCGCCAACGACTTGCCGGATCAAGTGCCCGAGGAAGTCAAACAGGAGCGTCTGGCGCGTTTCATGGCGCATCAGGCCGAAATCAGCGCCGCCCGCCTGCAAAAGCGCATCGGCCGCATCGAGACCGTATTGATCGATGAAGTCGTCGAAGAAGGCGCGGTGGCTCGAAGCAAGGCCGATGCGCCGGAAATCGACGGCCAGGTGTTCATCGATGGCGCGACGCATCTGAAAGTCGGCGATTTTGTTGAAGTCGAGCTTGAAGAGGCCGATGAACACGATATGTGGGGCCATCTGGTTTAACGCTTTACCTATATTAAAATCGCAGGGTAGGCATTGCGTATCTTTTTAGAGTGGCGATGAGTCGGCAAGCTTTGAAAAAGGTATGCGGTGCATACCCTACAGCACTATATTCCTGTCGCCGTTCGTGGTTAAGCAATCTACTTGCATTTTATTTTCGTTCAGCAAACCATTTCTGGGCAAAGAATCCGGCATAGATCGAAGCGACCATGACCAGCGCTTCCAATGTGCCCAACCCCAAGCTGGCCACGGCCGGTCCCGGACAATAGCCCGTCATGCCCCAGCCTATGCCGAATAGGCCGGCTCCCAGCAATAGCGGTTTATCGATATCCCGGCGCCTGGAAACGTGAAAACCGTCATCCAGTATGGGGGCAGGGCGCTTCAAGACCCATCTGAAAGACACAAACGCCACCGCCAGAGCGCCGATCATGACAAAGGCAAGGCTCGGGTCCCAGTTGCCGGTGATGTCGAGAAAGCCCAGCACTTTAGCGGGATTGACCATTTGCGACAATGACAGCCCCAGGCCAAACAGAATGCCGCTGACGAGGGCGAGCAGGATTCTTTTATTCATGCGGGCAGCTCCAGAACGTGGCGGATGATGTAAACAGTCATGATGCCGCCGGCCATGAACGTCAGTGTCGCCAGCAGCGAGCGCGGCGATAAGTTGGCGATGCCGCAGATGCCGTGGCCGCTGGTGCAGCCGTTGCTCATGCGGGTGCCGAAACCGACCAGAAAGCCGCCTGCCGCCAGCAACCCTAAAGGGTAGCCCTGCCGCGCCGTAAAGAAGCCAGGCGCAATCAGATCGAATAAAACCGCGCCGGCGACGAGGCCGGCCAGGAAAGCAAGCCGCCAGCGTGCTTCGCTTTTCGGAGAATTGAATACGCCGTTCATGATGCCGCTGACGCCGGCCATGCGGCCGTTGAACAGCAGCAGAAGTGTTGCGCTGATGCCGATCAGCGCGCCGCCCGTTAAAGCCGAAACAGGGGTGAAATTTTCCACAAAAACTCCGGTTAATAATGAATTGAGAATATTCTACTATTTTTCAGTTTATTCTGCTGAGCCAGGCAGAAAGTGAACAGGTCTTTTCCGCCCGCGCCCGCTTGGCATGGGGTTGCCGAAAGGCAGATTCGCCCGGAAGCCGGCTGCAAACGCGGCATTCAGTGGGTTGCGCGCCTATCCCCTACGGCGCCGATCCAGGCGGCGCTGGTCGCGATGATGTCGGCCATGACTGCCTGCTCGCTGCGGTTGAACCGCTTCAGCACTCTAAAGGAATGGTCGCCGCTTTCGATGATATGCAGGTCGGGTTTAACGGGCAGCGTTTTTAAAACCGCCTGCAATTTATCGAGATCGCACAAGGCATCGCGCGTGCCTTGAAAAAACAGCATCGGCGCTAAGATGGCCGGTAAATGTTCCGCGCGCAATTTGTCGGCCTTGCCGGCCGCGTGCAGCGGATAGCCGTACAGAATGACGCCGCCGAATCCCGGCCGTTGCGCCGCTATCATCGACGCATAACGCCCGCCCATGCTTTTGCCGGACAGTATCAGCCGTTCCGGCGCAAGCCGGGTCTTTTCCAGTACGGCAGCGATGACGGCCTGCCAGGCCGCCTCCAGAACGGCCGGCCGGTCGGGCGCCTTGCGGCCTTGTTCCATATAGGGAAAGTTGAATTTGACGGTCAGAATATTGTGTTCAGCGATGCCTTCGTGCAGGGCGCGGATAAAGCCGGCATGCATGTCGTTGCCGGCACCGTGCGCAATAATCAGCGCGTGCCGATAGTTTTCGGGGATCAGCCATACGGAGCTGATTTCGATGCTGTCGTTGACTTTAATGCGATGATCTTCCTGTTTCATAGAGAATAAGCTTGACGGATTAGGAAAATGTTATAGAATACGCGCTCTGCAAACGGAGCGGTAGTTCAGTTGGTTAGAATACCGGCCTGTCACGCCGGGGGTCGCGGGTTCGAGCCCCGTCCGCTCCGCCATTCATGCAAGTGACACTAAAGCCCTGAACAGGGCTTTTTTTATGCCCGGCATTCAGGCCGGATTGTCGCTGCCGATAAAAATGCACTCCGTGTCGAATTGCTCGCGCGTTTTTTCCATCAAGGCCTGTATGCCGAATTGTTCGGTGGCATGATGTCCGCCGGCGAACATGTGCACGCCGTTCTCCTGGCTGTCATGCCAGTCATGCTCGCTGATTTCGCCGGTTATGTAGGCGTCCAGCCCTTCCTGCGCCGCCAACCGCCATTCGCCATTGGCGCCGCCCGTAATGATGCCGACGGATCGGATCAGGGCCTTCTTGTCCGGTGTCGCCAGAATGACCGCATGCCCCAAAATCTCAGCCAGCTTTGCCTGCAATTGCGGCGCCGTCAGCGGTGACGCCAGCACGCCCTTGATGCCCGTCGCCGAGCCCTTGTAATCGCCGAAGGGCTGCTGCTGCCCGCAGCCGATCAGCCGGCCCAGGGTGGCGGCGTTGCCGATGTCGGCATGGCCGTCCAGGGGTAGGTGATAACCGAACAGGTTGATGTTGTGCCTGACCAGCGGCAGCACGCGCCGGGCAAAGGCGCCGGTCAGAGGCCGGGCGCCGTGAAAGCTCCAGAACAGGCCGTGATGCACGACCAGGGCATCGGCCCGGTTGTCGATGGCCCGGTCGATCGAGTCGCGCGTCGCGGAAACGGCGAAGGCGATGCGTTCGATTTGCCCGGCCCCTTCTATCTGCAGGCCGTTCGGGCAATAGTCGGCGTAGCTTTGCGGATTCAGCAGGCTGTCGTAAAAATCGTTGAGTTGTTGCCGCGTAATCATGAGCTTAAGGCCTATAGTGTCGCCAGATCGTTTTGAAGGTTTCGGTCAGTGTCCGGTCATCGGCCGCGATGCGCGCCGACAGTTCTCGCTCCGAAAACCATTCGCCGGTCTCGATTTCCTCTGGCGCCAGCGTGAACGGGCCGTTGTGCCGGCAGCGGTAAACCTGGATGAACTCCATGCCGATGGCGGCCGTAGCGGGCAGTTTGAACAGAGGCTCCAGTTCCCCGTCCACCTTGATGCCCAGTTCTTCCTCGACTTCGCGGAGCGCGCAACTGTCATAGTCTTCGCCGGCATCGACATGGCCGGCCGCCGAAGTATCCCACAGGCCGGCATTGAGGTCTTTCAGCAGCGATCTTTTCTGCAGGAACAGCCGGCTCTGATCGTCGAAGACCAGGATGTGCACGGCGCGGTGGCGCAAGGCCTGGGCGTGGACGTGACGGCGCGGCAGCGCATCGATCACGCGGTCGTGTTCATCGACGACCGGAAGCAGTTCATTGTGCATGAGAGAATTTAACAGTGAAAAAAACAGGCTATGGATTTTAGCCTGTTGTGGCGGGCGCGCAAGCCCCTTTTGAGGCACGCCCGCCTTTTAAGGCGGGCGAGGCAGTGTCTAGCGGGCTTTCCCGGCTTCGGTGGCGGCGGGTACTTCGTTCAGCCGGCCGGATTTCACGTCGTAAATATAGCCATAAATGGGAATATCGGACGGCACCAAAGGATGATTTCTAATGCGCGTTACATCTTCGAGCACGCTTTGTGCCTGATCTTTGATGGTCAGCCAGTCGATGTACTTGCCTTCGGCGGAGCCTGGGCCTTCGCAGCAATCGTGCCAGCCGTTCTCGTCGATCGAGGCGGTCTTCAGGCTGCTGCCCAGCAGATCGCGCATGATTTCGTCGGTGAAGGTTTCCATGCCGCAATCGCTATGATGAATCACGAACCATTCGCGCGTGCCGAGCAACTTGTAGGAAATGACCAGCGAGCGGATCGCGTCGCCGCTGGCGCGACCGCCGGCATTGCGGATCACATGCGCGTCGCCTTCGGCAAGCCCGGCGTATTTGGCCGGGTCCAGGCGCGCGTCCATGCAGGTCAGGATGGCGAAATGCCGGCCCGGCGGCATCGGCAGATCGCCCTTGTCGAATCCGGCCGCATAGTCGCGGTTCGCTGACAGAACCTCATTCAGGATTTTACTCATAGCTACCTCTTATTATTATCAATTATAAAAAAACCGCTGAGCCTCAGCATGTGAATGCATGAGTCTCAGCGGCCTTTAACTATCTCCGGTCAAGAGTCTAGACTAATAAACTAGTGTTTTAAATAGAGCTACAAATTTATAGAATATAAACTAGCAGTTTATAATTAGGTTCATGGATAAATTAAACAATATTCAGGTCTTCTGCCGCATCGTCGAGTTGGGCACATTTGCCGCGGTCGCGCGCGAAATGAATCTCTCGGCCATGATGATCAGCAAGTATATGGCTCAGTTGGAGGAATCGCTGGGCGTGGCTTTGCTGAACCGGACCACGCGCCAGCTGAGCCTGACTGAAGCCGGCGAACTCTATTATTACCGCAGCAGGCAGCTGCTTGACGATTTTTCGGAACTGGACGATTACACCGCGCAGCTGGGCCGGCAGGTGAAAGGCACGCTGAAGGTCAGGGCGCCGATTGATTTCGGCGGCATCTACATGGTGCCCGCCATTGACGCCTATCAGCACGAGCATCCGGGCGTCAGGATTCTGATGACGCTGCACAACAGCCGCGTCAATTTAAGCGAAGGCAGTTTCGATCTGTCCATTTTAGTCACCGACAATCTGGATCCGGGCATCGTGGCCCGGAAAATAACCGAAACGCGCCTGTGCACTTATGCATCGCCGGCCTATCTGGCCGAGCATGGCGAGCCCGAGCATTTCGATGACCTGAATTCGCATCGCTGCCTGCATTATGTCGATACGCCGCACAAAGACTATTGGGTGTTTAATGTGGACAAGGAAGAGATTAGAATTAAAACCAACTGGCATTTCGCCTCCAACAACGGCAGGGCTTTATGCCAGGCTGCGGCATTGGGCATGGGCATCACGCAGGTGCCGGAAATATCGGTCGCGAATTATCTGGCGCAAGGGCAACTGGTAGAGATCCTGCAGGCGTATCGCGTTCCTTCGCTGGCCGTTTACGCCACTTACCTGCAAAGGCGCTTTTTGCCGGCCAAGCTGACGACGTTTGTCGAGTTTTTGATTAAATACTTTGCTGAATATAACAGCCACGGCAAAGACAATTTTAATACAAGGGAAAAGATCTCAACTTAAATATACGGACGGTTCATTATGGCAAGACGAAGCGAACACAGCCTGGAAGAAATCAGGGAAATGGTACTGAAGGCCGCCGAGAACATTGTGGTCGAGGAAGGCTATGCGGCGCTGACCGTGCGCAAGATCGCGATGGAGATCGGCTATACCGTCGGCAGTATCTACATGGTGTTCGCCAATATGGCTGACCTGGGTTTGCACATCAAGGGACGAACGCTGGACGATATTGCCGCGCGCCTGGAGGAAGTCGATGATGATACGGCGCAGCAGTGCATTGAAGCGCTGGCCAAGGCTTATCTGCTCTATGCGAGCCGAAACTTTAACCGCTGGCGCATGATTTTCGAACACCGCTTGCCGGAACAGGCAGCGATTCCGGACTGGTACCAGGCGAAAGTCGATCAGGTCTTCAGGAAAATGGAAGCGCAGTTCGCCCGACTGGCCCCGCAATGCGATGAAGCTCAGCGGAAACGCGCGGCCCGTGCCTTATGGGGCGGCATTCACGGCATTTGCGAGCTGTCGCTGACCGGTAAAATGGATCTGGTCGGCGTTCATGATGTCGATGAGAGCGTGATGCTGCTGGTCAGGAGTTTTATTCGCGGTTGGGTGGCAGAGGCGCGTTCAACGACACCGGCCGAATAACCCCGGTCCGGCTTGAGCCTGATGAAGACATGGCAATTTAGCCATCGGGCGTCTGTCTCGGGTTGGATGCCCGATGGAGCGCAAGCGAATCCGACCCTGCAACGGCATAACATCAACGATAACAAAAAACCTGTTCCCTTTTTTCTGATCCCGGACCCAGGCCATGAACAACAATCAAACACAACAGCCGGCCGGCAATCACGCCATAGGCCATGCCGGGCGCAGGGAATTGCTGGCGTGGGCGCTGTTCGACTTCGCCAACTCCGGCTATACCACGGTCGTGTTGACGACCATCTTCAGCACTTACTTCGTCGGCGTGGTCGCCGGCAGCATGCCGGGCTCGGGAACATTGCTGTGGTCTCTGTCGATCGGCATTGCTAATTTGGTGGTTATGATCAGCGGCCCGGTCATCGGCGCGATTGCCGACGACCGGGCCGACAAAAAGCGCTTCCTGCTGATTTCCACGCTGGGCTGTGTCGTATCGACGGCCTTGCTGGCGCTGGTCGGCCCCGGCGATGTCTGGTCGGCCATGCTGTTGGTCACTGTGTCGGGCATCATGTTCGCCAGCGGCGAAAACCTGATCGCGGCATTTTTGCCGGAAATCGTGCCGGAGCGGAACATGGGCCGAATGTCCGGGTATGGCTGGAGCCTGGGCTATTTTGGCGGTCTGCTGACGCTGGCGATTTGCCTGGCCTACATCACCTGGGCTAAACAGCGAGGCCTGCCTGAAACCCATTTCGTCCCCGTGACGATGTTGATCACGGCCGGCATATTCGCGCTGGCGGCGATGCCGACTTTTTTCTGGCTGCGCGAGCGCGCCACGCCATCGGCCCGTGACCGGAATCTGTCCGTATTGGCTGTCAGCTTCAGGCGTCTGGCGTATACCTTTAAGGAAGCGGCCCGCTTCCACGATCTGTTCCGTTTTCTGATCACGCTGGGCGTGTACCAATCCGGCGTCAGCACGGTTGTGGTGCTGGCGGCCATTTATGCACGGGAGGTCATGGGCTTTGACACCCAGGCATTGGTCATCCTGATCATGGTGGTCAACGTGACGGCGGCGGCCGGCGCGTTCATCTGCGGCCATCTGCAGGACCGGATCGGCTCGGTGCCGACCCTGACCATAACACTGCTGTTCTGGATCGCGGCCGTGACAGCGGCTTTATTCGCCCGTCAATCCGCGCACATGTGGATAGTCGGCAATATGATCGGCCTGGCTATGGGCGCCAGTCAGTCTGTCGGGCGGGCCTTGGTCAGCAAATTCTCGCCAAGGGGGCGCAGCGGCGAATTTCTGGGGCTGTGGGGCGTCATGATCCGGCTGTCGGCCATCGCCGGACCTCTCAGCTATGGCCTGATCAATTACTGGAGCGGCGGCAACCATCGCCTGTCGCTGGTATCGACCTTGCTGTTTTTTGTTGCCGGCCTGCTGTTATTGGCCGGGGTCAATGAGCGGCGCGGCAAGGCCGCCGCTCTCAATGCCGGCGCGGCCCTGGACGAATAGCCGCGCCGGCGAATGCCTATCCGGCCTGCCGCGCCAACTGGCGCCTCGGCAGGCGCAGCGATACCAAAAACGTGCACATGAAGAACAACGAGCCCAGCGTCAGCATGGAACTCACCGGATCGGCGTTCTGGGAAGCGGCATAGGTATAGCTCCCTACCGCGGCCAGCATGGACAGGTTTTGAAAGAACCCCTGCAGAGCCACGGCGCTACCGCTGCCGATGCTTTGCTGTCCCAGTTCCTGCAGGGCGGCGTTGAGGGGCACGATGAACATGCCACCCATGATGCCGATAAAAAGCAGTGCGAAACGGGCCGGCCAGAGGCTGTCGGCCAGGCTCAGCCCGAAAATGAACAACGCCATCAGATAGGCCGGGATTCTGACGCGGCGCAGATGCTCCAGCGGAATCAGGCGCGGCACCAGGGCCGAACCCAGAATGATGCCGATGGCCAGGAACAAGGTCAGGCCGGCGATTTCAGTCGCATTCTTCGACATTAACACCAGCGGCGCCCAGGCTACGAGAATGACTCTCAGCGTCGCCGCCGCGGCCCAGAACATGGACGCGCCGATAATGGCGAAGCGCGAGCGCGGCGTCGTGAAGAACTGGCCTATCTGGCGGCCGAATTCAATGATTCCGGAACCGCCGGCGCTTTTTTGGCCGGCGCGGACCGGCAAAGCCAGCGTGACCAAGGCGGAAGCGACAAACAGCACCATAGTGCCCGCGAGCGCCCAGGCGATCGAGTAATCGGCCACGCGGGCGCCGATCACCATGCCCAGCAGGATCGCCAGTATCGTGGAGCCTTCCATCCAGCTGTTGGCCTTGACCAGAAATTCATGGCCTGCCAGTTCGGGCAGAATGCCGTATTTTGCCGGGCTGTAAACGGCAGCGCCCATGCCGACCACGCAGTAAGCCAACAGCGGTTCCACATGCAGCAGCAACAGCCCGGCGCCGGTTGTCTTGATCAGGTTGGCGGCAATCAGCACCCTGGACTTGGCGTGGTTATCGGCAATACCGCCCACCCAGGGCGCCAGCAGCACGAACGCGACCAGAAACACGCTTTGCAGGGCCGGAACATACCAGCTGGCCAAATGGTTCGATTGCATGACCATGGCGATGACCGTAAACAAAATGGCATTATCGGCAAAGGCGGACAGAAACTGCGCAATCAGCAGCGGATAGAGGTTTCGGTTCATGACACTTTTTTGGTTGCGGGATCAGGCTTGGCGACAGGCATGAGCTTGGCGGCAGCAAGCTCTGTCGCCGCCGGGTAATCGGTTTTGCCGGACGCCATGACCGGAACCGCGCTGACCGCGAGAATTTTCCTCGGCAGGGCAATGTGTGCGATGCCCTCCGCGACAGCGGCCAGCTCATGGATGCTGGCGTTTTTCTGCGTCGTGAGCAATATGATCTGCTCGCCTTTCTTCGCATCGGGCAGGCTGACCGCGGCATGATGTGCCTCGGGCCAGGCTTTGGAGGCCAATTGCTCTACCATTGTCAAGGAAACCATTTCGCCGCTGACTTTGGCGAAACGCTTGGCGCGGCCGCGGATGCTGATGAAGCCGTCCTCATCGATGTGCACGATATCGCCGGTGTCGTACCAGCCTTTGCCGTAAACCGATTCGGGCGGCACCAGCTTGCCCGGATTGTCGGCCAGCAGATAGCCCAGCATGATGTTAGGCCCCTTGACATGCAGCAGGCCTGCATCCTCAATGCCCGGCACCGGTTCCAGCCGGTACTCCATGTCGGGCATGAAGCGGCCGACCGTGCCGGCCTTATAGTCCATCGGCGTGTTGACCGACGTGACCGGCGCCGTTTCGGTCGCGCCATAGCCTTCCAGAATGCGGATGCCGAATTTGTCGGCCCACATCTGGCGCGTGCTTTCCTGCAGTTTCTCGGCGCCGGCCACGACATAACGCATATTGTAGAAGTCGTAGGCGTGGGCTTTTTTCGCATAAGCCGCGAAAAACGTATTCGTGCCGAACATGATGGTCGCGTTGATCTCGTAAGCAATTTCAGGAATAACACTGTAATGCAGCGGCGTCGGATAGAAGAACGCCTTCATGCCGCTCAGGATCGGCAGCAGCGTGCCGACGGTAAAGCCGAAGGAATGAAACATGGGCAGGAAATTGAGCACGATATCCTGCGCGTTGAAGTTGATGCGCGCTTCCAGCTGTTTGTGATTGCCCAGAATGTTGGCATGGGACAACACGACGCCCTTGGGCGTGCCTTCGGAGCCGGACGTGAACAGCACCACGGCCGGACTGTCGGGGCTGAAACGATTATGGTCGTACCATAAGTTGGCCGTTTTGCTTTGCACCAACGCCTGGAATTTGTCCAAAGAGGTAATTTGCGCGGCCAGGTCTTCCAGATAAACCAGCTTGACCACTTTCTGCAACTGCTCGGCTTCATCGCTAAAATGGGCCATTTCTATGAAGCGGCGCGATGTCAGCACTGTCTTTACCTGCGCCGTCCGGCAGGCCGAAACCATGCCGGCCGAACCGGTGGAAAAATTCAGCATCGCCGGCACGCGGCCGTGCAATTGCAAGCCCAGGATCACAAACAGCGTTTTGGTCGAATTGGGCAGGAAAACGCCGACATTCTCGCCGGCTTCGGTAATCTTCCGCAGCGCATTGCCGATCGCAATCGTGCGCGTGATCACTGTATCGTACGATAGCGGAATGCGTTCCAGGTCTTCGGCAACCTTATGCCTGCCGCCGTGTATCTTGCGCGCTTCCAGCAGGGCGGCGAAAATGGGCTGCCGGTAATGGCTGGTGTCGAACATCATTTCGGTCATCATGTCAGCCAAGGCATGGCCGCTGTGTTTGCGGCGGGTTTTGCCCCTCATATCGTCGGGCATGGAAATCTTGGTCGGCGGCAGAATCTGAATCGTGATCTTGGGAAACAGGCGCAAACGCACGATATTGCGCAGGCGCGAGAAGTGCGTGTACTCGGCGCCATCGATGCGGACCGGCAAAATGGTCGCGCCCGATTTATCGGCGACCATGCCGGTGCCGTCGTAGATCTTCATTAAAGAGCCGGTGACCGTGATGCGGCCTTCCGGGAAGATGACGGTGCGGGTATCCTGCTGCAGATGATGAACCACATCCTTCAGCGACATGGGATGCGTCGGGTCCATCGGGAATACGCGCGACAGGCCCAGAAAAGGCTTCAGCCACCAGCGCTGGGAAATGTGCGTGTTGATCGCGAAAGTGATGTCGTCGGGCAGGAAAACGCCCAGCAGCAGCGGGTCCAGAAACGACGTGTGGTTGGATATGATCAGGACACGGTTTCCGGCTTTTTTATAGTTGTCCAGGCCCTTGACTTCAACCTTGTAAATAAAAGTCAGCAGCCAGTGTAAAATTTTTTTCAGCATAAAATTCCTCCTTGCATCATCTTAGCAGACATTAAGGGATGTCTTGATGGCGTTATCTTAAAATAAAATTAAACACTGTTCAATTAGATGATTGCAGTCCCGTATTGTGGACCGCCAGCCCAGTCTGCATCCTGCTCGGGACGTCAAACTAGTTGATGAAGAAAAATAATGACAAGGGGAAAATTCACGACTAAGTTTATAAAACCGATGAGCTTGATGTTCGCTCAACGAGGCGACAGGCAGGGTTGGGCCTTGTCTATTAACCGGATGCACCGATGCATCCTCGATTGTCAGTGGAGATAAATCATGCAGCGAATTACTTCAAGGACCATCCATATGATGGTTCTCATTATCGTCGGCCTGCTTGCTGCCGGCCCGGTGCACGCGGATAAGCCATCGTCACGGTTCGGCAGCGACCAGCCCGGCAAGAACAGGCAGAAAGACAAGCACGAACGTTTCGTGGACCAAAGACCGGACCGGCACGCGAGGGTAGAGGGCAAGACAGGAAGAAACGACTATTTCTTCGATCGGCATCGAACCGCTATCCATGACTATTACATTAAACAGTCTAGTTCCAGGCATTGCCCGCCGGGGTTGGTCAAAAAGCATAACGGCTGCATGCCGCCCGGTCAGGCCAAAAAATGGCACATTGGCCGGCGACTCCCCCGCGACGTGATTTTTTATGATCTGCCGCCCTCGCTCGTTCGGATATTGGGTCCGGCGCCGACGGGGCACCGTTACGTGCGCGTGGCGGCCGATATTCTGTTGATAACGGTAGGAACAGGCATGGTCGTGGACGCCATACAGGATCTGGGCAGAATGTAGCCCTACGCCATGGTTGAAAGCGGGACGGTTTTTTTTATCGCCCTGAAACTAAGGCTGCCTGTCAGGTTTATCAACTTTAACAAGTAAATATTGTCGCAGTAATTATTTATCTGTCAGAGATGACTATGAAGCAGCCCGATAAAACTCTGCTGGAGCAGATGGCAATCACCGAATCGGACGTCGAGTACCGTAAGTCATTGCTGTCGTTCAGCGCGGCCGATGCGGCATGGCTGGTTCGCTGCAGGCCGTTTATCGAGATGAAGATAGACGCCCTGATGAGCGAATTTTACAGAATTCAAACCCGTATCCCTGAAGTTGCACGGCTGATCAATGATGACGACACCATGAAGCGTTTACATGACGCGCAAAGCCGCTATATTCTTGACCTGTTCAGCGGCAGGTATGACCTTGACTATACAAGCAGCCGGTTAAATATAGGGCTGGTGCATAAACGCATCGGCGTCGAGCCCAAATACTATCTTTCCGCCAACCATTCGCTGAAATGCCTTCTGGCCGAACTGATCGATGAAGCGGTCCCGGAAGCCGGCGCGCGCCAGGCCACGCTGGCCGCGCTCGATAAATTATTGCTATTCGATGTCACGCTCGTGTTCGAGACTTATATCCGCAGCCTGATCTCGGAAATCGGGGCCGAAAAAGATAAATCCGAGACTTATGCGCGGACGCTGGAAGCCAAGGTCAGGGAACGCACGCGGCAACTCGAGGAAATGGCGCGCCGGGATCCGCTTACGGGACTGTTGAATACGCGGTTTCTCCATGAAGCGCTCGAGCAGACCATCAAAAGCGCCCGGCGCCGCTCCGAGCCCGTGACATTTGTCTACTTCGATATTGATGACTTCAAGAAAATAAATGATACCGAGGGTCACCAGCGCGGCGATGAGGTATTGCGCGTGATAGGCGATGCCATAAGGAAAATATCGCGCGCTGAAGACTGCTGCTTCCGCTATGGAGGCGATGAGTTCTGCATCATCCTGCCTAATTGCCAGGAGGCACAGGCCAGAGAGATCTATGTCCGGCGATTCAGTGAGCTGATAAGAGGATACCGGCAGGATATCTCGTTAAGCATGGGCATATTCCAGACAGGCCCCGATCGCTATGATAACCCCGAAGTCGTCATCAGACACGCCGATCAAAGAATGTACGAAGCGAAAAAAGCGTTCAAACTGGCCAGGCAGTCATCGGATGCCTGATCCGGAGCCTTGCCGTGCGCATAACTGCCGCGGTTCGGCGCCGCTGCACGCCTATCGGCCATGCAGAACTGGTCTGTTCAGCCTTGCCTCGCCGGTTATTGATTCATGCGCGGGGCCATAAGATTTGTCGCGTTTGTCATCCAGATTTGATAATGCGCTGCATTTCTCGCAGCTTACGGTCTTGCCCCATGTCCTCCGGGACTCAAGTACCGGAATGTTCGCAGTAAAACAGCAACAGATCGATGCGTGCATAACAAGTTAATACAGAAAACCGGCAAATTATGCCGGTTTTTGGGGTGCACTGTTTTCTCAAGCTAGTCCAGCCTGTATCATGTAAGCACTTTCAAAACGTGTACCAAGGTGTGTGCCGAATGCCTGAGCATGAAATGACACCTAATATATAAAACAGTAAGTTATGAAGATACTCAGCATTTATTTTAAAAATATCAAATCATTGGAAGGCGAGAACCGGATCGACTTTGATCAGGCGCCGTTTGATACCGGTGTTTTCGCCATTACCGGGCCCAACGGTTCCGGCAAGTCCGCCATCCTCGATGCGATCACGCTGGCTTTATACGGCGAGACGTTCCGTTTTGAACGGCCTGCCCGGCATGTCATGACCAAGCACACGGCCGAATGTTTTTCCATGATCGAGTTTTCGCTGGATGCTGACAGATACCGGTCGAGCTGGCGCGTCGAGCGCGAAGGCGGCCGCCCCGAGGCGGAACTGATGCCGCCGGTCATGACGCTGACCCGCCTCGGCGAAACCGAGGAACTGCTGGCCGATACACCCCATGCGGTCTGCGCGCTGATCACCGAGATCACCGGCATGAATTTCCGCAATTTCACGCGCTCGATCATGCTGGCCCAGGGCGATTTCGCGGCCTTCCTGAACGCGCTCGACACCGAGCGCATGGATATCCTCGAGAAAATCATCAGCAGCGATATTTACGCCGATTACAAAAAAGACGTCATTGAACAGGCCGAGAACGCGCAAAAACGGCTGGATCAGCTAAGGCAGGATCTGGCGGACGTGCCGGTTATGGCGCCTGAAAAACTGGAAGCGTGCGAGCATGATTTGCTCGACTTTAACGAGCAGTACGCCGAATTGCGCGCCGATCACAACCTCCTGAAGCAGCAGCAGGCCGCGCTGAGGCGGATAGCGACATTAACGGCCGAAATCGCCGACCAGGAAAAACAACTGCAGGACGCCAAAAAACAGGCCGAAAGCCGGCAGGAAAACCTGGCGAAGCTGGCCTCCGGCCAGGACGCGCTGCTTTTCCAGGACGATGCGTCCGCCATTGCGGACAAAAACCAGGCGGTTCAGCAGGACAAAGCCACGCTGGCGGCTTACCGCAACGAGCTGAAACAGTTGGACGCGATGTTCGCCGCCTCGAACATCGATAAAAACGCCCCGGTCGATCTGGCCAATAAATCCGTTGCCGAGCAGAAGGAGGCCATCGACAGCACCAAGGCGCAGATCGACCTGCTCAATATGGACAAACAGTCGGAAATGGGCTTGCGCCAAGCTTTGGGCGCGCAGGTTGAGGAAAAGAAGGCCGTGCTGGAGACCGTGAATGCATGGCTGGACGAGCATGCCTCCGATGAAGCGCTGCTGTCCGACTTTCCTGAAACCGGCCGTTTGAAAAAACTTAGGATCGAGCTGGCCGAGCTCAGGGAAAAACAGAAATCCTTTGCCAAATGGACCAAAAACACGACCTCCTCGCTGAAAAACAACAAAGCCACGATCGAACGCGAGATCAAAAAACTGGCCGAGTTAAAAGAAAAGATAAAAGAAGAAGAGCAGGAACTGGCATCGCTGGCGAAAGGCCACGATGCGGAGGAAATTGAAACATTGCGCTCGGAGCAGCAAGAGCGCGTCAGGGCATTTCAGGAATTGAGCAATCTGGCCCGCGCCCACAGGAAGCTGGCCGATGAAGGCTACGGCTTTTTCAGCAATCTGTTCGGCAAAGAGGAGCCGGAATACGATATCGACGCCTTAAACCGCGATCTGGAAAGGACCGAGCAGGAAATAAGCCGCGAGGAGAACATCCGGCGCGCGCTGGAAGAGTCGGTTGTCCGCGAAGCCCTGCTGAAGCGCATGGAAGCGGACCGGCGGCATCTGGTGGAAGGCAAGCCCTGTCCGCTATGCGGGTCGCTGACACACCCGTATGTCCGGCGTCCGCCGGCCGTCTCCAACTCCCAGCAGGCCTTGGCCGATCAGCGAGCCAAGCTGCAAGCGCTGGCGGCGGCAGTCGGCAAACTGACGCAGCAAATCAAGACCGCGCAACGGCAGGCCGAGAAAAGACGGACGACCGATACGCAACTGGCGCAGCTCGAATCGCAGTGGACGATGTTGTGCAACCGGCTCAATGTCGCCGGCGGCGAGATGGACATCGACAATGCCAGATTGATGAAGCAGTTGCTGCAGGATGAAACCGACGAACTGAAGGAAATAACCACGCTGGCGGCCCGGTACAGAAGCAAGCAGGACGGCATCGAAAAGCTGAAAGCCCTGCTGGCCAAGAACGAGGCCGCTATTGAACAGCTGAGGATCAATACCGAGAAACTCGACGCCGAATGGCAGGGGCGTCCGCAGGATCAGATCGACACGGAAGCGGCCCTGGTCAAATACCAGCAGGAAGAAAAAGAGCTGGTTGACAAGATGACCGGACAGCTGGCCCGGCTCGGAGAAAAGCTGCCGGCCGGCGGCAAGGAAGATGCCTTGTTCGACCGGCTCAACAGCCGCCGCCAGGATTATCAGGGCTACGCGTTCCGCCGCAAGTCCCTGCTGGAGGAGATGGAGGCGATGATCGAAAAAGAGACCGCCTCCCGGGCCAAGATTCAGGCGATCAATGAAAAGCTTGAGATTTACGGTCGCCGGCTGCAGCAGGAAGAAACCGTCGGCCTGCATCTGGCTTTGATCGAGAAGCAGAAGATGATCGCCGACAAGGAACGGCAGATCGCGCAACAGGAAGGCGAGCTTGCCGGCTTGCGGCAGGTGCTGCTGCAGAAACTGCAGGGCACGCCGTTCACGAGCCTGCAGGCGCTTGAAGCCATGCTTGACCTGATACAGCATCAGCCGGAGCTTGAGCGGCAATTGACTGCGCTGGAGAAGGATGTCGAAGCCATGACGGCACAACTGGAGCAGCAGCAGGCCATGTTGCAGGCCGAGCTTGCGCATGCGGACACGACATTGAGCAGGGAAGAGGTAGAGGTTCGGTTAAGAAACCTGGCCGAAAAAATGGATATCGCACAGCTGGAAGTCCAGCGCCTGGAAAGAACGCTGAAAGAGCAAGCCCAGCAGAAGCAGCGGCATGACGCGCTTCTGGCCCAGCTCCATGACCAGGAGGCCATCGCCCGGCAATGCCGGGAGGAAGCTCAGCAGGTACTGGCCGAAAGCGGCATGGAATTCCGCCGCCGCGTGCAAAAGCGGATCGCCGAGAAGCTGCTGGCGCAGACCAACGAGATACTCGAGAAGATCAGCGGCCGCTATTACATCCGGCAGGCGCCCAGCGAACAGGGGCTGGCGCTGGAAATCGAGGATACCTATCAGGCCAACGTCCGCCGCCTGCCCCGGACCCTGTCCGGCGGCGAGAGTTTCATCGTGAGCCTGGCGCTGGCCCTGGGACTCTCGGAACTGGCCAACAACGGCAAGGCCGTCGATTCGCTGTTTCTGGACGAAGGCTTCGGCAACTTGGATGCGGAGAACCTGTACACGGTCATCAGCACGCTGGAAAGCCTGCATACGCATGGAAAAGTCGTCGGCGTCATTTCCCACGTCGAAGGCGTGCAGAAGCGCTTCAAGACGCAACTGCAAGTGGTCAAGAAGCCGAACGGCATGGGCGAGCTGAAGAAAGCTTCATAAAGCCGCGAACGGTATGAGATCGTAGGGTACGCATCGCGTACCTTCTTCAGAGCTGCGATGATTCGGCAAGCTTTGAAAAAGGTATGCGGTGCATACCCTACAGGCTTGGTTTTAAATCCGGCAGCGCCCACAGGCGCCGTTTAAAACAAGGCAGTTATTGATTACCGAATTCTTACGGCTTGACCGCGACGCCCCACGGGTAAAGCCCGACCCCCACGGATTTGGTGACCTGATGCGCTTCCAGATCGATCAGGGAGATATCGTTGCTGATGCCGTTGGTCGTATAAAGCCGCTTCCGGTCCGGCGAGAAGGCCAGATTCCAGACCCGCTGCCCCACCAGCAGGTATTTCTCCGGCTCGAGGGTCTGGGCGTTGATCACGGCGACCCGGTTGGCCGGCCCTAGGGCCACATACGCCCACTGCCGCTTATCGTCGATCACTACGCCGACCGGCTGGATCTTGTCGTCCGTGACGCCCGCGATGGTCATCTTGATCTGCTTGACGATCTTGCGCGTCGCCACATCGATCACCGTGACCGTGCCCGCCATTTCCGATGTGACCCAAAGCTGTTGGCTGTCGGCGGTAAAGCTCAGCGCGCGGGGCCGGGGATCGACCAGCGTGTTGTCGACGACCTCAAGGCTTTTCCGGTCGATCCAGTGCACCATGTTGGTGGCTTCCGAGGCGCTGGCGACCCACTTGCCGTCAGGGCTGACGGTAATGCCTTCCGGCTCGACGCCGACCGGAATTTCCTTGACGGCCTTGCGCTGCCCGATGTCGATGGCCGTCACCCGGCTGTCGTTTTCGTTGGAAACATAGGCGAACTGGCCGTCGGGATCGAGCGCGAAAGTTTCCGGGTCCTTGCCGGAAGGCAGCTGCCCTTCCTCGGCAAAGGTTTCGCTGTTGATGATGCGGATCGTATTGTCGTCGCTGGTGGCGATGTAAAGATGCCGGTAATCCTTGCTGATGGCGATGCCGCGCGGACGCTGGCCGACGTTCACGGTCTTCAGCAATTTGCCTTCGGCCGGATCGACGACCGCAACGGCGTTGTCCTTCTCCAGCGTCACAAAAACCGTTTCGGCATGCGCCATACCGCCTGCAATCAGCAGGGCGGCCGTTATAATATGTTTCATAATTTGCCTGCAAAAAACAGGCAACATAATCATTGCCGGCAAGAAGATAAACATCGGCAATAAAAAAAAGAATTTTTCCTACTAGGAGGAGAGGAATCTGGACACCATAATTGAAAATTTAGGCGAACCGAAGATGAGTTTACGCTACCAGATCAACATTAGAATTCTGCTTACCAGCATCGTGATCCTGATCTTGGGCGGTTCCGTGGCCATCTGGCAGGCGCGCGGCGCTGTCAGCCGGGAAATCGACTCGTCGCTCAATCTGGCCGCCCAGCTCATCCAGCTCAATTTTCCCCAGTCACAGCAGGCCGCGGTTGATGTCGATACCTGGCTGCCCCGGTTCGTCTCGCTGAAGCAGACCCGCCATCTGAACATTCAGTTAAAAAAGCCCGTGGGAGAGGTGGTCAGCTATGGCGCCAAGCAGAAAGACGATGCCGATGCCTATATGCCGCCCCAGTGGTTTATCCATCTGGTTTCGGCGGAATACCCGCAACTGGAGCAGCAACTGACCACGGCTAATGGCGACCGGATCACGCTGATCATTCAGGCCGACCCGCTGGATGAAATCGTCGAGGTATGGGAGGAAAGCGGCTCGTTTTTCATCTCCCTGCTGGTGATGACATTGATCACGTTTCTGGCCGTCAACATGGTTTTCAACAAGGCGTTCAAGGCAATAGCCGTCATTGTCGACGCGCTGAAAGCCATCGAACAGGGCCAGTATCAGCAAAAACTGCCTGATTTTTCCATCAAGGAGTATGACCGCATCGCCAAGGCCATCAACCACATGACCCACGTGCTGGACGCAGCCCACAAGGAAAACCGGGCGCTGACGCTGCACTCGCTGGAAATCCAGGAGGAAGAACGGCAGCGCCTGTCGCAGGAATTGCATGACGAGCTGGGACAATCCCTGACGGCCATCAAAGTCATGGCGGTCACGGCCAAGAGCAACAAAGTCGAGACCGAACGCATTACCGACGCCATCACCGGCATTTGCGATCATCTGATCACGGTCGTGCGCTCCATGATGCGCAACCTGCATCCGCTGATCCTGACCGAGCTGGGCCTGAAGGCGACCCTGGAAGACCTGATCAATCAATGGTCGACCCGAAACCCTGAATTGGCACTGCTCCTGAATTGTTCCGATGAGGTCGACGACCTGGAAAAGAAAATCACCATTCAGGTCTTCAGGATCGTGCAGGAGTGCATCACCAATATCGTCCGTCATGCGCAGGCCGACCAGGCGATCATCTGCCTCGAAATCACGAATCAGGCGGCTTTCGGCAGACAGCTGCGCCTGCAGGTGACCGACAACGGCAAGGGCTACGCGCCGGAACAGATCAAAATGGGCTTCGGGCTGCTGGGCATGAGGGAGAGAATCAAAAGCCTGGACGGCGAATTCCGCCTGCAAACCGGGCCTCAACAAGGCATGAACATCATTGCAACCATTCCCCTGAAATGAAAGAAACCATAAAAGTCATCCTGGTGGACGACCACGCCGTCGTCAGAGCGGGCTTCCGCCTGCTGTTATCCTCCATAGCGCATATCAACGTGATAGCCGAGGCCGAGCGGGGCGAGCAGGCCTGCCAGCTTTACCTGGACAAGAAGCCGGACGTCATCGTGCTGGATCTGTCGATGCCCGGCATCGGCGGCCTGGAAAGCATAAGGCGCATCCTGCTGCGTGACGGCGCGGCCAAGATACTGGTGTTCAGCGTCCATGACGAGCTGGTCTACGTCAACCGGGCGCTCGCCGCCGGCGCGAAAGGCTATATCACCAAGAACACGGCGCCGGCGATTCTGGTGGAGGCGATAGAGAAAATAGCCGCGGGCGAAACCTATATCGAAAAGGGCTTGAGGGAAAGCCTGCCCGAGCCCGATAGCGAGTCCAGGTATCGGGCGCTGATCGACACGCTGTCCGCGCGCGAATTCGACGTCTTCCGGCTGCTGGCGAAAGGCCTGACCATCCATAAAATTTCCGACGAGCTATGCCTGGGCTATAAAACCGTGGCCAATTACGGCACGCAGATCAAAAGCAAGCTCAAGGTCTCGACGACGGCCGAACTGGCGCATATCGCCATGGTACTGGGCATCATGAAAAACTGAATCGTCCCGAAGGCTTGGCCGCTTGTAGGCTTTCCTACATCGCCCTCCAGAGCCAATCCCCTATAAAACAAGCGTTTAGCTCAATTAAGGCGCTGGCATCCATTTTGCTCGTAGTCTGTTGTCATCAACTTCAGCGTCATCATGAAACTCTTTCTCGATTGGTCAGCTTATCAGGACGCCGGCATGGGAGACGCCTATGCCGACATTCCCAGGACCGGCGGCGACTACGCCAAGGCGGTTGCCGTATGCATCGGCAGCCGAGCCTGCGAGCAAGCCGGCAAGGGGGTTATGTGCCCCAGTTTTCGCATCAGCGGCAGCCCCGGGCTATCAACCGGCGGTCGGGTCAAATTGCTGAAAGCGGCGCTTAACGGCGAGTTCGGCAGCGCGCCGTTCGAGCATGATGAACTGGCCGAAGCGATGGACCTGTGCGTCAGCTGCAAAGGCTGCAAGCGCGAATGCGAGAACGAAGTGGATATGGCGCTGATCAAAGCCGAATTTCTGGCCCAGCGGTTCAGTACCGCCGGCATACCGCTACGCAACCGCCTGTTTGCGGCCGTGCCAAAACTGCTGGCCCGGTTTCCCCGGCTGGGCCGGCTGATGATCAGATGGCGCAACCGCCATAGGATGCTGGCGCAGTGCGCGGATCGATTGCTGGGCATCAGCGCCGAAGTGAAACTGCCGGAACCCGCCGGCCAGCCGTTCAGCACGGCATCCGTACGGGACAAACTGAAACATGACACCGGCATGCCGGAAGTCGTGCTGTTCGTCGATACCTTCAACCGCCATTTCAATCCGGCCGTTGCCGAGGCGGCCGTCTCGGTGCTCACGGCCGCGGGCTACCGGGTTCATTTGCTGGATGAAGATGAGCATGCCGGTGCGGCAAAGCGGCCTTTATGCTGCGGGCGAACCTATTTCGCCAACGGCATGATCGACGAGGCCCGTCAGGAAGCGCATCGCTTGCTGCAGGCGCTGACGCCGCATCTTGAAGCGGATCGCTGGATCATCGGCCTGGAGCCATCCTGCATGCTCAGTCTGCGGGATGAATATCTGTGCATGGGCCTGGGCGAGCAGGCCAGGCAATTGGCAGCGAAAGTGTTATTGCTCGAAGAGTTTATCGCCAGGGAACAGGCGGCCAAACGCTGGACCCTGGCGTTCAATGCGCTGGGCAAACAAAAACTGCTGATACATGGCCACTGCCATCAGAAGGCGGTCGGCGCGACCAAGGCGATGCGCAAAGTGCTGAAGCTGATCCCGGAACTGGATAGCCGACAGATTGAATCATCGTGCTGCGGCATGGCGGGACAATTCGGCCTGGAGTCCGAACATGCCGGTTTCTCGCGCGAAATGGCAGAGCAGGGGCTTTACCCGGCCTTGCGGGCGGAGCCCGATGCGGCGGTTGTCGCCAACGGTTTTTCCTGCCGGCAGCAAATCCTGAACGGCGGCCATGCCAAGCCGCTGCATATTGCCGAGATCCTGTATGCTGCGCTCGGCCGATGACCGCGGACTATGGCAGTGAACACGCTGCAATGGACCAACCCCTGGCTGCAACGGCCGCCGTCATTCTGCCAGCGGATTGAACCGACGCCAGTGGCCTCGCCTTATTTCGTGCATTGCAATGCACAGGCCGCGCGGCTGTTGGGACTGAAGGCCGAACAATTAAGCAACGATGCGGCACTGCACTGTTTTAGCGGCGACGAATTGCTGCCCGGCATGCATCCCGTTGCCACGGTTTACGCCGGGCATCAGTTCGGCATCTTTACCTCGCGGCTGGGCGACGGCCGCGCCATTACCCTGGGCGAGACGCGGGGCGCAAACCGGGAGACTTACGAAATCCAGCTGAAAGGCGCGGGTTTGACGCCTTATTCACGCACGCTGGACGGCCGTTACCCGCTCGGCGCCGCGATCCGGGAATACCTGGCCGGCGAGGCGCTGGCGGCGCTTGGCATTCCCAGCACGCGCGCGCTCTGCCTGCTGGGCAGCCGCACGGAAATACGGCGGGAACGCAGCGAGACCGCCGCCATTCTGGTCAGAATGGCCAGATCGCATATCCGTTTCGGTCATTTCGAATACTTCCATCACCGCGATGATGTCGATGACCTGCGGGACTTGTTTCTATTTGTTATCGAACACTATTTTCCCGAATTGCTCGATGAAGCGGCGGAAAAACGGCCGCTGCGGTTTCTGGAAACGGTCATCGAGCGGACGGCCCGCTTGATTGCCGGCTGGCAAAGTGCGGGGTTCGTTCACGGGGTTATGAATACCGACAACATGGCCCTGAGCGGCGAAACGCTGGATCTGGGCCCGTTCGGTTTCATGGAAGCATATGATCCCGGCTTTTCGCCGAATCCGGCCGACGACCAGAATCGCTATCAGTATGACCAGCAGCCCGACATCGGGCGCTGGAACTGCCTGGCGCTGGCCCAGGCGTTTGCCTCGCTGCTGCCCTCGCCGACCATACCGGCCGGCTTGCTGCGCCTGTACCGGCAAACCTACCAGCAGCATTATCTGCAAGCCATGCGGGCGAAACTGGGACTGCAGACGCAGCATCCCGACGATGCCGATCTGGTAAGCGGCCTGTTGTCGGTACTGGCCCGTTCCGGCGCCGACTATGCCGGCTTTTTCCGCAGCCTTGCCGGCTTTGAGCCTGGTCGAGGCTCATTCGATTCCCCGACATTTGCCGCCCCGCTGCAAAACTGGCTGGACAGCTATCAGAATCGGCTGGGACTGGAAAAAGCATCTCCAGACCAGCGCTTGGCATGCATGAACCGGGTCAATCCCTGCTATATCCTGCGCAGGCATTTGTTGGATCAAGCCGTACAAAAAGCCGAACAAGGCGATTTTACCGAGCTGGGAAGACTGTTGACGTTGCTGCAAAACCCGTATGAGGAGCAGACGGGCATGGATTTTTACAGCCTGCCGCCGCAGAAGGCGTAGCGCCGACTTACTATCATTCTCTAGTTCCCACGGTCCTCCGTAGGAACCGATATCGGACTTTAAGAGCGGCACGTCGCATGTAAGCCCGGTATGCGTTCCCACGCGGGAGCGTGGGAACGAGGAAAACCTACAAACTCTCGATTTAAAAGAGGCATCCGAAAATGAAATTGCAGATTGAAAGAAATTATGTTGATGCGATGGTGGCGGAATTTCCGGAACTGATGCCGCTTAAGGACCAACTGCGCTTCGGCAACAAGGCGGAAGTGCCTTTTAACCGGCTATCCAGTTCCGAGCTCGGCTATCTCAAGAATCTCTATCAGCAGGCCGGTTCTGACATGCGCAGCCAGGCGGCGATGATCGCCACACTGCAAAAAGCGCTCAATGACGACGGGCAGAAGTATTCGGCCGACGACCTGGAAAGGCTGGTGCCGGCGATTGCCGGCTATCTGGTTGAGGATGCGCTGCGCGGCTGGCTGTTCCGCGTCAGCGCATCCGGCAGAACCACGGCCTATCTGATCACCCGGCTTGACTATACGCCGCCCGGCGAAGAAGAGGCCGGCAGAATCCTGATCGAGCTGAAGGCCAACTCGCGCGGCAAAATCGCCATCGAAAACCTGATCATTCGGCAAAAAGACATCGACGGGCAGTCGATCAGCGAAATCCTGGCCATGAAGGGCTATCTGAAGGAAACGCCGGAACTGATCGCGGCCTACGACGAATCCGCGGCGCGTTATTTCGACTGGCGGGCGCGCTACGGCGAACAGTTCTCGGGCAAGGGCACGGGCATTTATGCCGAAGACCCGACCGCCAATCATCGCAGCAACGACTGGACCCGCAAGAATGTCGTCGTGCTGTCTTCCGGCGGCGGCAGCACCCGGCTGGTCAACGATGAAAATATTCTCGGCGATCGCGTCTTAACACTGGATGCGTCAGGGGATATTCTGGGCGGCTTTCTGCGCCGGGCCGGCAAAAGCGCGCGCTACGACAGCAAGGTGGAACAGCAGGCGGAAGCCTCCAGGGCATCCATTCCCAAAGGACTGTTCACCGAACTGCCGGTGCACGGCTACATGCTGATGTTCCATCTGGAACTGCATCACCATGTCTGGGTGCATGTCGACAAACTGCAACCCTACCGCTACCAGCCCGAATTGAAGCAAAAGCTGATCCTGCCGCCCGAGCAGACCGATCTGATCGATATCCTGACCGCCGAGATGGATGTGCTGATGGATGACATCGTGGAAGGCAAATCCGGCGGCACGACGGTACTTTGCGCGGGCCCTGCCGGAGTCGGCAAGACGCTGACCGCCGAGGTGTATTCGGAAATCATTCAGCGTCCGCTGTACCGCGTGCATTCCGGCCAATTGGGCTTGAACGTCGCGGAAATGGAGAAGGCGCTCAAGGACACCCTGATCCGCGCGCAACGCTGGGGCGCCGTGATGCTGATCGACGAAGCCGATGTCTACATCCGCCGCCGCAACGACGATTTGTCTTCGAATGCCGTGGTCGGCGTATTTCTGCGCGTGCTGGAATATTTCAACGGCCTGCTGTTTCTGACCACCAACCGCATCGATGACATCGATGAAGCCATCATTTCCCGCTGCATCGCCCTGATCCGCTATTATCCGCCGCAACGGGCGGATCGGGTCAAAATCTGGCAAGTCATGACCGAGCAGTTCGGCCTGGCCGTAGCCCCGGAACTGATCGAAGAACTGGCGGATGCTTTCCCTGATGCGACCGGCCGGGAAATCAAGGGGCTGACTAAACTGGCCGCCAAGTTCTGCCAGCAAAAACGGGTGGCGGCGACCCTGGACGCGTTCAAGCGCTGTTCGGTGTTCAGGGGCATGGACAAGCCGGCCAGGCGGGAAGATGTGCGTACCTGAGCGGTAGAGTCAAAAAAGGAATTGTCCCTGCCGGTATCGGGAAATTTGCCCGATGCCTTTAAGGCGGATTCATCGATACTGTGCCTTTTTAAACAAGGCATAGTATTGATATGAAGTTCACACCCGCAGCATTAATCGCTTTTCTGTTATTTCCCGTAGCGTCCCTGGCCCACGGGCCGACGCCGCAAAAAGCCAAGGAGAGCGTGGTCATCAATGCGCCGGTCGATGCGGTCTGGGCCGCCATCAAGCAATTCGACGGCATCTCGAGCTGGCATCCCGACGTCAAGGAAAGCACCGGCGACGGCAAGCATGAATCCGGCGGCACGCGCACGATCACGCTGCAAAACGGCGGCCAGCTCGTGGAAGAGCTGGATTTCTACAGCGACAAGGATCACGAATACAGCTATCGCCTGAAAACCGAAAACGTGCAGGCGTTCCCGACCAGTTCCTACTCTATCGCGATGCAGCTGACTGCCGGCGAGACGGCCGACAGCAGCGTGGTCACGCTGAAAAGCCGTTTTTACCGCGGCGACACCAGCAACACGCCGCCCGAAAATCTCAGTGACGAAGCGGCTGTCAAGGCCATGAACGCGTTCTTCAAAAACGGCCTGAGCGGCCTTAAGCAAAAGCTGGAAAAGTAAGCCTTCCGGATTCTCCGGCCAGGGCTTCAAGCAGGCTGGGCCGGGGCTGATGCAGCCGGCATTTCAAAGCCGCCGGAAGCTTATGCCGTCGCCGGCAGTCAGCAATGCCAGCCGAAACTCGAAAAAGCGTTTCCGGAATAAACGGCCCAGGTATGGTCTCTGAGCAGTTGATAGCCCTTGCCGTGCACGGTCTGTATGTACGACTGGCCATTGTTCCGATGGCCCAGTTTCTGCCGGATGCTGCTTATGTGCATGTCAATGCTGCGGTCGAAGCGCGCCAGCGGCCGGCCCAGGGCTTTTTCCGATAGTTCGTGCTTGCTGACGGTACGGCCGACATTGAGGGCCAATGTTTTCAGCAAGTTGAATTCGGTACTGGTCAGCTCCAGTTCCTTGCCGAGCCAGACGGCCTTACGCTTGTCGCTCCATATTTTCAGCGGTCCGGTGTCAATCGGCTCATCCGGCGCCCTTTTATCGACAGCGGCTTCGGCGCGGCGCAGCAGGGCTCGGGTGCGCACCGCCAGTTCGCGAGGCGTGCAGGGTTTGCAGAGATAATCGTCGGCCCCATCTTCCAGCAGGCCGATCGTACAGTCGGCATCGTAATCCCCGGTGGTGAGCATCAGGATCGGAATTTGGCTTTCCTGGCGGATGCGCACCAGAATCTCACAGCCATTGATGTCGGGCAGTATGGTGTCGAGAATCACCAGGCCGTATTGGCCCGACAGCGCCAATTGTAATCCGCCCAAGCCGTCATGGACGGCCGCCACCTTAAAGCCTTCCCGTTCCAGGCAGTCTTGAAATAGCCCGGCCTGTTCCGAGTCGCCGTCGACGATCAAAATACTTGTCACTGCTGTTACCTCATTACCCATTGCAGTCATTCAGTTTTATGCGGCCATTATAGTACCGCTTGGCGCCGCGAGCCAAAAGCCGGAAAACGGTTGCCTTCAAGCCGAAAGCCTTGCGGCAATCCGTCAACCTGGTTCACAAATAGATGTAATTTTTGTAAAACAAGTATTTAAGTCAATTACCCGGCGACCAAAATGGTATTATGGAGCGTTCAGGCCGATTTAGCCAAAGCAGATAACATTATTAATGCCATTCATCTATGAATTTATTTAATAACGATACAAGCAGAGAATATTTCATGTCCACAACCGACGCTCTTCTAAGAGCCGTCCGAGAAATCGAGCCGATCATCCGGCAGCACGCCCCCGAGGCCGAATGCGAGCGGAAACTGGCCGCGCCCGTGGCCAAGGCGATGCACCAGGCGGGGCTTTACTGGCTGTGGCGGCCGAAGGCGTTCGGCGGCTTCGAACTCGACCCGATATCCGGCTTCCGCATCATCGAGGAGGTTTCGCGCATCGACAGCGCGGCGGGCTGGAATCTGCAAATCTCCGTTGCTCACGATATGTTCGCGCCCTGGTTCAGCGATCAGGGCGCGCGGGAGATTTTCAACTCCGACGCGATTCCGGTCGGCGCCTTCAACCCCGCGCGCAAGGCCGTGCCGGTCGCGGGCGGCTACCGCATCTCGGGGCGCACGTCATACGTGAGCGGCGCGCACTATGCCACGGCTTTTATCGGTTTCGCCCACATCCATGACAGGAACAAATTGCGCGTCAATGCCTATGGCATGCCCGAAACACGGCTGATCGCCGTTCCCGCATCCGAGGTTGACATCGTGGACAATTGGCACACGATGGGCATGCGCGGCAGCGGCAGCCATGATGTCGATATACGGGACGTGTTCATCCCCGAGCACTGGGTCGCGCCGTGGGAGCCGTCAGTGAAACCGGGCTGCGCCTATCAGGGGCCGCTGTACCGGCTGACGGTCTGGCCGGCGTTCGCGGCCCTCGTCGCGCCGGCGCTCGGCATCACGCGCGCGGCCATCGATGAAGCCATAGACCTCATCATCAACAAGACGCCGGCCTATGGCGCGAAAACGCTCAAGGATTACGGCGTCGTGCAATCGCAGCTCGCGCAGGCCGAAGCCAGGCTCGGCGCCAGCCGCGCTTTTTTGTTCGACGCGTTCGAGGAAGCCTGGCAGGAAGCCGTCGCCGAAAGACCCATCACCCTGGCGCTGAAAGGCCGCATGCAACTGGCCATGACGTATGCCGCGCTCGAATGCGCCAAGGCCGTAAGCCTCGTCCACGAGATCGCCGGCGCTTCGGGCATTCGCGAGGAGTATCCGTTCGAGCGGCACTTCCGCGATATTCATGTCATCGCGCAGCACGGCTTCACGAACGCGAACAAGCTGGAGTCGGTCGGCCAAATCATGCTCGGGCTCGATCCCGATTGGATGTTCTTACGGTTCTAGGATGAGGCAGGCCTTGCCTTGAAATCGGCCGGGGAGCGGCCAGATGCCCAATGCGGGAGGTTCAGGAGGCGATTTGCCACTCAGGCAATCCGCTTTTGTGTTATCGCGGCAATTACCGGAAAGCCGGCTTGACTTTAGCTGATAGCGCAACAACCCGTCGCTCTTCGATAAGCAAATGTAAATTATTTTAAAAACAAGCACTTAAAGCTATTGCCTTATGATGAAAATGGTATTATTCGGTTGAGGCTGACGTTAGCCAGACCCAAATAATAAAAATTATTAATACCGTTCATTCATGGGTTTGTTTATGAGAAAAACAACAATTAAAACCATCGGCATCCTCGGCGCGGGCATTTCCGGCATCGGCGCGGCCAGATTATTGAGCCAGGGGGGGCTTCGACTGTGAAGTCTTCGAACAAGGGGGCGCGTTGGCGGCGTATGGACCGCCGGTTATCACACTTTCGGGCTGCAAACGCCCAGGTCGCTGTACGAAATCCCCGATTACCCGATGCCTGACAGTTACCCGCGCGTTCCCAGCGGCGAGGAGCTGCAAGCCTATTTCGAAAACTATGCCAGAGACACCGGCGTGTACGACAAAATCCGCTTCAAAACCGCCGTCGACCGCCTGGAACAGCAACAGGACGGCCGGTGGACCCTGCAGGTGACCGACAAAGCCACCGGCGAGTCAATGCGGAAGACATTCGATTTTGTCGTGGTGGCCTCCGGGCTTTATTTCGATCCCTACATCCCTGAATTTCCGGGACAGGAAAAATTCAAGGGCAGGATCCTGCATTCGCAGGACTATGCCGGCCCGGCGCTGGTTACCGGACGCAAGGCCGTGGTGGTCGGTTTTGGCAAGAGCGCCCTGGGTGTGGCGGGCGAGGCGGCCAAATTCGCCAAAAGGCTTGACCTGATTTACCGCAAGGCCCATTGGCCCGTTCCGATGGACATCCTGGACATTCTGGATACCTGGAGAATTTGCCTGACCCGCTTTTTCAGCGGCTTTCTGCCTCTGTATCAACGTCCCGACCGCTGGTCCAAACTTCTGCACAACGGTTTTTCCTGGCTGGTGCCCGGGTTCTGGCGTTTTTTCGAAGGGCTTGTCAAATTCCAGTTTTCCCTCAAGGCTTGCGATGCCGTTCCCGAGGAACGCATGGAAATCGATATCTTCAATCTGGACTTTGTGCCGCGCCGAGAGGTTTACGCGCTGATGCGGGAAGGGGGAATCAACAACCGGCGCGCCACGATCAAGGCGTTTACGGAAGACGGCGTGATCCTTGAGAACGGCGAGCACCTCGAATGCGATGTGGTGATTTTCGGGACCGGTTATAAGCCCCGGTATGATTTTTTGCCGGACGTGTTCAAAACCGCCCTGGAAGATGACGGCGTTTATCTTTACCGGCATATCGTGCATCCCAAGCTGTCCAATATGGCATTCATCGGCCGGGCGGCGACGTTTTCCAATTCGTTGACCTCGCATCTTGCCGCCGTCTGGCTGGTCAATCTGCTCAAAGGCAAGTTCCAATTGCCCGATCACGCGGCAATGCTGGCGGAAATCGACGCCATAAAAGCCTGGAAGCGCAGCTTCGCCGGCAATTTCCAGCCGCGCCACGGTAATCAAACTGCACATGTGGAATTATCACGACGAGTTGCTGCAGGACGCGGGCAAAAAGAACTGGCTGTCGGAATGGTTTTCCCATTACCGTCCTGCCGATTATCGAGAAGTTTTAGCCGGAATTGATCCTTCCTAAGAAACTGTTTGGAAACTCCCGCTTCACGCCAGGCGATTCAACATAATGCGGGTCATGGCGATGTAAACCCAAGTTTCGTCAGTGCGAGTGAGGCGCTCATAGCTTTTGCTGAGGCGGCGTGAGTGATTCAGCCAGCCGAAGGTGCGCTCGACCACCCAGCGAC
>Ga0196965_1000073_pt1 | contig 79904 bp, 64 predicted proteins | sample S1_20metaG_FD_148668 | JGI IMG/M metagenome (GOLD analysis project Ga0196965, IMG submission 148668) | Soil microbial communities from Anza Borrego desert, Southern California, United States - S1_20 | ecosystem: Environmental > Terrestrial > Soil > Desert | place: USA: California | collected...
CCTCACCAACCATAAGGTCGAGATCGTGAAGGAGCGCGCCACGCTCGCGGGCGCGCACGAGGTGCGCCTCGCAGGCGGGCGCACCGTTACGGCGCGCACGATCCTGATCGCGACCGGTGCGCGGCCGGTCGTCCCCGATTTCCCGGGCAGCGATCTCGGAATCACGTCCAACGAGGCGTTCCATCTGGAGACGCTGCCGAAGCGGATCGTGATCGCCGGCGCCGGCTATATCGCGAACGAATTCGCGGGGATCTTCCACAATCTGGGCAGCCACGTCACCCTGGTGAACCGCTCGGACGTGATCCTGCGGGGCTATGACGAGGCGATCCGCGACCGGCTGCTCACCATCTCGATGATGAAGGGCATCGAGTTCAAGTTCCACGTCTCGTTCGAAAGCATCGAGAAGAACGCGGACGGCGGGCTCGCGGTCAACATGGCGGGCTGCGATCCGATCGAGGCGGATGCGGTAATGTTCGCGATCGGGCGGCAACCGAATACCGAGGGGCTCGGCCTCGAGGCCGCCGGGGTCGAGATCGACGAGAAGGGCGCCGTAGTGGTCGACGCCGACAACAAGTCGACCTGCGACAGCGTCTATGCGGTGGGCGACGTCACCAACCGCGTCCAGCTCACCCCGGTCGCGATCCGCGAAGGCCAGGCCTTCGCGGATACCGTCTTCGGCGACAAGCCGACTCGCGTCGACTATTCGGCGATCCCGTCGGCCGTCTTCTCGCACCCCCCGATCGCGAGCGTGGGCCTCACCGAAGGCCAGGCGCGCAACACCCTCGGCTCGGTCAAGACCTACACGTCGGATTTCCGCGCGATGAAGAACGTGCTCGCCGGCCGCAACGAACGCGCGCTCTACAAGCTGGTCGTCAACAGCGAGACCGACGAGGTGGTCGGCCTCCACATGATCGGCCCCGACGCGCCGGAAATCCTCCAGGCGGCCGCGATCGCGGTCAAGGCGAAGTTGAAGAAGGAGGATTTCGACGCGGTGGTCGCGCTCCACCCGACGATGGCCGAAGAGCTGGTGCTGATGCGCTGAGGCTCAGCGGGTGCGCTCGTAGCGCCCCTGGGCGGGGCCGCCGAACGGCTGCATCTCGAACGCCGAGACTGCGGTTCCGTTCGCGGAGAATTCGATCCGCATCAGCGGATCCTCCTCGAAGGCGAAGCGATTGCCGCCGAGCGCGACCAAGGCGAAGGGCGCCCGGCTCCCGCGCCGGTAATAAAGCCGCCCGTTCTCGTGCGAGACGATGCGCTCGCCGAACTCGCCCGCATAGGACTGGAGCGGCAGGGCCGCCGGGCGCGGCTCCACCCGCGCGGCAAGCGTCTCGGCCAGGGCCTCGAGCCGAGCCCGCTCGGCAGGCTGAGCCTGGGCGGCGAGCCGGCGCAGGGCGTGGGCCTGCGCCGCCTCCAGCGCGGTCGCGACGGGCGTCGGCATGGTCGGCACGATGCCCACCGCCTCCCAGTCGCGGTTGGTCGAGGCCAGGACGGCGCGGCCGGTCGAGACGCTGAGCACGAAGCCGCCGTCGATCGCGACCATGTCGTTGCGGAAGCCGGCGCCGGCGGTCGTCTCGCCGACTACCTCGCCGAGGCGGTAGCCTGCGACATGACCGGTGAACTCCTCCGCGGCGGAAGCTGTGCCGTTGCTGGTGAGGACGTAGAGCGGCTTGCCGACGAGGCGGCCGGCGGGCACCTCAGCGAGGGCGGAGAGCGTGTCGGTCGGTTGGCCGGCGAAATGGAAGGTGACGAGCGGCCGTCCCGCCTCGATGAAGTGGCTCACCAGATACTGGACTGCTTCCGGGCTGCCGCCGCCGTTGCGGCGCAGGTCGATGATCACCGCGTCGCCGCCGGCGAGGAAGCGCATCGCCGTCTCCAATGCGGCCGCGCTTTCCGCGCCGATCCAGTTGAAGCCGCGATAATCCATGTAGCGGACGTTGCCCGGCAGCACCCTCAGCTCGCGCACGCCGTGATTGCCCGCGCGCGCCTGGCGTTCGACGCCGCTCTGGTCGGGGGCCTCCGCGCGGTTCGCGGCCGCCAGGACCGCGGACTGTTCCGGGTTGAACGAGAAGTTGAGGTGCCGGTCGCGCCCGACGCGCGCGAGGTCCTCGTTGATCCGCTCCGCCAGCAGGCGCGGCTCGGCGACCGCATAGCGGCCCGACGCGAGGCCCTCCGCGAGGACGGCGTCGAGCGCCGGCCGCCGCTCGGGAAGGACGTAGCGCTCGGCGATGACACGCCGCACGTCGGCGACCACCGCCCGCGCATCGAGCCCGGCCGCCGAAGGGGAGCCGGCGGTCGGGCTCTGCGCAGCCGACGCGGGCGCGGCGGCGAGGAGGGCGGAGACGACGAGGAAGGCCGCGATACGCATCAGGTGGCTCCCGAGTGAGTTCTTCGTCGAATATCCGCTTGGCGGCGCAGCGATTTGGCGCAAAGGTGCCCGCGAACTTGCCAGATTCTGGCAAAAATCGCGGGGACGATGCGCATGCGCGCCAGGCTGGACCGGCTCGACCTCAAGCTGCTCGCCTGTCTGCAGGAGGACAATCTGCAGACGGCGGACGCGCTCGCGGAGAAAGTGGGCCGGTCGCCGTCCGCGGTCGCACGGCGCGTGCGGCGCCTGCGGGCGACGGGCGCGATCGCGGCCGACGTCGCCTTGCTGTCGGAAGAGGCGGCCGGCTTTCCGCTCTCCGCCGTCGTGCAGATCCAGCTCGAGCGGCACGCACCGCAGGCCGAGGCCGGTCTTCGCCGGGCGCTCGTGGCCAGTTCGAACGTCCAGCTCTGCCTCGACATTTCCGGCGCGTTCGACATCCTGCTGCTGGTCGTCGCCACCGATATGGACGACTATAACCGTGTCGCCGCGGCCCATCTCGAGGGCCACGCGGCGGTCCGTCGGTTTGAGACCAGTTTCGTAAAGCGCCGGGTCAAGTCGACGCTGGCTCTGCCGCTGGACGCGCTGGCGCGGGCGGAGCGGGCCGGTTAGGAACGCAGCATGACGGATCATGCCTATGTGACCGGCTTCGGCAACCATTTCGCGACCGAGGCCTTAGCGGGTGCGCTGCCGGTCGGGCGGAACTCCCCGCAGAGACCGGCCTTCGGGCTCTATGCCGAGCAGCTTTCCGGCACGGCTTTCACCGCGCCACGGCACGAAAATCGCCGCTCCTGGCTCTACCGGATGCGGCCCTCCGCCGAGCATCCGCCCTATCGCCCCTATGAGGGCGCTCCGCTGTTCACCGCTGCCTCCCTCGCCGATCCGCTGGCGCCGAACCGGCTGCGCTGGGACCCGCTGCCGCTCGACCCGCCGGGGGTCGACCTGATCGACTCCATGGCAACGATGATGGCGAACGGCGGCCCCGAGGCGCTCTCGGGCTGCGCTGTCCACATTTATCGCGCGACCGCCGACATGGAGCGCCGCTGCTTCTTCAACGCCGACGGCGAGTTGCTCTTCATCCCCGAGCAGGGGCGGCTGGCGCTGCTTACCGAGATGGGCCGGATCGAGATAGCGCCAGGCCAGGTCGCGCTCGTGCCCCGGGGGGTCCGCTTTCGCGCGCTGCTCCCCGACGGGCAGGCGCGCGGCTACGTCGCCGAGAATCACGGCGCCCTGTTCCGGCTCCCCGAACTGGGGCCGATCGGCTCCAACGGCCTCGCCAATCCACGCGACTTCGAGACCCCGGTCGCCGCCTTCGAGGACGCGGAAGGCGAATATGAGCTCGTCCAGAAATATCTCGGCCGCCTCTGGGCGACGAATGTGGACCACAGCCCGCTCGACGTGGTCGCCTGGTACGGCAATCTCGCGCCCTGGCGCTACGATCTCGCCCGCTTCAACACGATCGGCACGGTGAGCTTCGACCATCCCGACCCTTCGATCTTCACCGTCCTGACCAGCCCGTCCGAAACGCCGGGGCGGGCCAATGCCGATTTCGTGATCTTCCCGCCGCGCTGGATGGTCGCGGAGGATACGCTCCGGCCGCCCTGGTTCCACCGCAACGTGATGAGCGAGTGCATGGGCCTCATCCACGGCGCCTACGACGCCAAGGCCGAAGGCTTCGCGCCCGGCGGCCTCTCGCTGCACAATCTGATGTCCGGGCACGGCCCCGACGTCGCCAGCTGGAAGGCGGCGAGCGAGGCGGAGCTGAAGCCCCACAAGCTCGAGGGGACGCTCGCCTTCATGGTCGAATCCTGCTGGCCCTTCCGCCCGACGCGCTTCGCGATGGACAGCGAGGCGCTGCAGCAGGATTACGATACGGCCTGGGGCGGATTTCCGAAGGCGCGGCTCGAGTGAAGCGCCCGCTGGCGGCCTCGCCGCGCTCGCGCTAAAGTTCGCGCATGCTCGTCTTGCCAAAGAGCGCGATGAAGGCTGCCGCGGGGCTTGCCGCGCTGCTCGCCGCCGGCTGCGCCCACCGTTCCCGGACCGACGTCGCCGCCACGTTCGACCCGCTGGTGGCCGTGAACGAAGCGATCGCCGGGGCGGCCGCACGCATCCAGTCCTGCTACCGCAGCCCGTCCGTCCCCTCCGCGGCGCGGCAGATCGTGACGCACCTTCGCGTACGCTACGCCATCGACGGGCAGCCGCTCGGCCTGCCGGAAGTCGTCCTCCAGGAGAGCGTGACGCCTCGAAACCGGCCTTATGCCGACATGATGGCGCAGGCGGCGGTGGGTGCGGTGCTGCGCTGCGGACCGATCCGGATGCCGCCGGAGCTTCACAGCGGCGGCTGGGACATATTCGAGCTGACCTTCAGCCCGCGCGCGGTGTCCTGAAGCGCCGGCTCAAGCCGGCTCGGCCGTCTTGGCCAGCGCGCGGCCGAGCGCCGCGCTCAGCGAATCGGCGCCGTAAGGCTTAGCGAGGATCTCGAACTCAGAGGCCGCGCCCCCGAGCACTTCCTCGCTGTAGCCGGTGGCCAGCACCACCGGCAGCCGCGGCCAGCGCTCGCCCACGATGCGCGCGAGCTCGACCCCGCTGCGGTCGGGCATCACGACGTCGCTGAAGACAATATCGACCGGATCGCGCTCCAGCGCCGCGAGCGCTTCGTCGGCGCAAGCCGCGCCGACGACCCGGTAGCCGAGGTCGACGAGCAGCTGCTCGGCGAATTCGCGGACGTGATCATTGTCCTCGACCAGCAGCACCGTCCGCCCTTCGCCGCTCGGCGCGCGCGCGTCCCGGCCCCGTCCGGCCACGAGCGACTTGTCGGCGCGGGGCAGGAGGATGCGGAGCGTTGTTCCCTCGCCGCGTTTCGATTTGAGCTCGGTGCGGCCGCCTGATTGAGCGGCGAAGCCGTGGATCTGGCTGAGCCCCAGGCCGGTGCCCTTGCCCACCGGCTTGGTGGTGAAGAAGGGCTCGTAGGCGCGGTTCAGTACCTCCTCTTCCATGCCGGTGCCGGTATCCGCGATCTCGACCGCGACGAAATCGCCGTCCGGCTCGACCGCGTTCGACGTGCGGATGGTGAGCGTTCCGCCGCCCGGCATGGCGTCGCGTGCATTGATCGCCGCGTTGAGCAGGGAGGTCTCGAGCTGGGTGGCGTCGGCTTCGGTCAGCCACAGGGAATCGGCGAGCTCGAGCTTGACCTCGATCTGTCCGCCGAGGGTGCGCCCGACCACTTCGCCGAACGCGTCGAGCCGGAGGTTGAGGTCGATCACTTCCGGCGCGAGCCGCTGGCGCCGGCTGAAGGCGAGCAACTGCCCGGTAAGCGCGGCGGCACGGTCCGCAGTCTCCACGATCGCTTCGAGGTAGCGCCGCCTCTTGTCGTCGGGGAGGTCGGCGCGCCGCAGGAGGTCGGCCGAGCCGCGGATCACCGTCATCAAATTGTTGAAATCGTGGGCAATTCCGCCGGTGAGCTCGCCCAGCGCCTGCAGTTTCTGCGCCTGGAACAACGCGTTCCGTGCTTCCTCCAGCTCGATCTGGGCCTTGCGCCGCTCGGTGATGTCGCGCGTGATCTTGGCGAAGCCGAGAAGCTCGCCATCGTCATTGTAGATCGGGTCGATGACGACATGAGCGAAGAACTGGGCCCCGTCGCTGCGCACTCGCCACGCCTCTCGCTCATATTTGCCTTCGCGAAGCGCAGTCTCGAGCGCCCGCTGCGGCTCGCCGCCGGCGCGGTCCTGCTCGGTATAGAATTGTGAGAAATGCCTGCCGACGATCTCCTCGGCCTTGTAGCCCTTGATGCGTTCGGCTCCGCTGTTCCAGTTGGTCACCCGGCCATCGGGATCGAGCATGTAGATGGCGTAATCGTGGACGCCCTGGACGAGCATGCGGAAGCGCTGCTCGCTCTGGTGCAGCGCCCGTTCGGCCTCCCTCTTCTCGGTGATGTCGCGAGTGATCTTGGCGAAGCCGATCAACTCGCCGGCGTCCGAAAAGATCGGATCGATCACCGCATGCACCCACATCCGGGTGCCGTCCTTGCGCAGCCGCCAGCCCTCGGTCTCGAACTTCCCCTCGGTTGCGGCGATGCGCAGCGCCCGCTCGGGAACCCCGGCCGCGCGGTCCTCCTCGGTGAAGAAGCGCGAGAAATGCTGGCCGATGATCTCCTCGGCGGCATAGCCCTTGAACCGGCGGGCCCCCGGGTTCCAGGTCGCGACATAGCCTTCGCGGTCGAGCATGTAGAGCGCGTAATCCGTGACCGCATTGACCAGCAGCTGGAATCGCTGCTCGCCGACATGCATGTCGAATCGGGTGTTGTCGGCCACTCAGTCCCTCAACCAACGTCCCCGCCCTTGATCGCGATTAGGTTCGCACGCGGCAGCGTTCAAGGAATCAATTGATCGTTAACGCTCTTTTCGCCCAACCCGTCACCTCAGCGCCCGTCACCTCAGCGCCCGTCACCTCAGCGCCCGTCACCTCAGCGCCGCGTAGATCATCGTCTTGAGCTGCCGCCGCACCGGGTAGGTGGAGGAGGGCATCAGCTGGGTCATGAACACCATCGAGACGCGCTCGACCGGATCGACGAAGAAATAGGTCGAGAAGATACCGCCCCAGTAATATTCGCCGGCGCTGCCCGGCGCCATCGCCTTGGCCGGGTCGGTGTTGATCCCGAAGCCGAGGCCGAAGCCCTGGCCGGAATAGATCGCCTCGCTGAACATCGAACGGCTGAGCTCGGTCAGGTCCGCCCCGCCCGGGAGGTGGTTGACAATCATCAGCTCGAAGGTCTTGCGCCCGACGATCCGCGCTTCGCCGAGCGTACCGCGGCCGAGCAGCATCCGGCAGAAACGGTGATAGTCCGCGGTCGTCGAGACGAGGCCGCCGCCGCCCGACAGGAAGGCCGGCGGGCGCGACCAGCTGCTGTCGGCGCCCCGATCGTAGACGATGGTGCCGCGCTTCGGATCGAGCATCCACGCGTCGGTCAGGCGATCGACCTTCCCGGCCGGCACGGTGAAGCTGGTATCGCTCATGCCGAGCGGCGCGAAGATGGTCCGCTCGACATAAGCGTCGAACGGCTCGCCGGCCAGACGCTGGACGATGAGGGCGAGCACGTCGCTCGAGACCGAATAGTTCCAGGCCGTCCCCGGCGAGAATTCGAGGGGGATCTCGCCCAGCGCGGCGACGAACGGCTCCAGCGCGGTCTCCCCGCGCAGCGCCAGCAGCTTCCGGTCGCGATAGGCGGCGTCGACCGGCGTCACCTGCTGGAAATCGTAGGTCAAGCCCGAAGTGTGCCGGAGCAGGTCGACCATCAGCATCGGGCGCTCCGGCGGCACCGTCCGGAACGGCTCGCCGCCGCCGCCGCCGGCATAGACCTGGACCCCCTCCAGCTCCGGCACCACCGCCGCCACCGGCTGATCGAGCGAGGTCCTGCCCTGCTCGACCAGGGCCATGAAGGCGAGCGAGGTCACCGGCTTGGTCATCGAGGCGACGCGGAAGATCGCGTCCTCACGCAGCGGCTCGGCGCTCCCGGCGCGGTGGATGCCCTGCGTCGTGAAATGGACCGGCACGCCCTCGCGCGCGACCAGCAGTTGCGCACAGGGCAGCAGGGCCGGCCCAACATAGGTCTCGGCCAGGAAGCGGTCGACGCGGCGGAGGCGCGCCGCGTCGAAGCCCTGTTGCCCGGGGTCGGAGGTCTCCATCCGCGCTCCATGCTCGACATCGCGGCGCCGCGCCAGCATAGACCTCGGCTCATGCGGGAGCGGGTAAGCGACGTCGTGATCGTGGGCGCGGGGCATAACGGGCTCGTCTGCGCTTACTATCTGGCGGCCGCGGGGCTGAAGGTGACGTTGCTCGAGCGCCGTCACGTCGTCGGCGGGGCGGCGGTGACCGAGGAGTTCGCGCCCGGCTTCCGCAATTCGACCGCCAGTTACACGGTGAGCCTGCTCAACCCTGAGATCATCCGCGACATGCGGCTCTACCGGCACGGGCTGAAAGTGGTCCTCCGCAAGATCGACAATTTCCTGCCCACGATCGGCCCCGAATATCTCCTCTCGGGACGCGGGGGCCTGACCCGCCGGGAGATCGCCCGCCACTCGCCCAGCGACGCGGAGGGCTACGACGCCTATTCCGAAGCGCTCGGCTCGGTGGTCGCGATCCTGCGCGACTGGATCCTGCGCGCGCCCCCCAATGCCGGCGGCGGCCTCGCCGACGCGCTCGCCGCGCTGAAGCTTGGAAACTCGGTGCGCGGCATGACCGCGGAGCAGCAGCGCAACCTCGTCGACTTCTTCACCAAGTCTGCCGCGGACATCCTCCAGCGCTATTTCCATACGGACATCGTCCAGGCCCTGTTCGGCTTCGACGCCGTCGTCGGCAATTATGCGAGCCCGTACAGCCCGGGCTCGGCCTATGTCCTCCTCCACCATCTGTTCGGCGAGGCTGCGGGCGTGCCCGGCGCCTGGGGCCACGCGATCGGCGGCATGGGCGCAATCACGCAGGCGATGGCGAAGGCGGCACGCGAGCAGGGTGCCGAGATCGTCCTCGATGCGCCGGTCGAGGAGATCCTCGTCGAGCGCGGCCGCGCCGCCGGCGCCGTGGCGGGTGGCAAGACCTACCGCGCACGGGCCGTGGCGGCGAACGTCAACCCGCATTTCCTCTTCGGAACCTTGCTGCCGGAGGGCGCGGTCGCGCCCGAAATCTCCCGCCGCATGGCCGGCTGGGCCGCCGAATCCGCGACCTTCCGCATCAACGTCGCGCTCGCCGAGCTGCCCCGCTTCACCAGCCTGCCCGAGCCCGGCGACCACCTCACCGCCGGGATCATCGTCGCGCCGTCGCTCCCCTACATGGACCGGGCCTACCTCACCGCGCGCGCCGAAGGCTGGTCGCGCGAGCCGATCGTCGAGATGCTGATTCCCTCGACCCTCGACGACACGCTGGCGCCGCCCGGACAGCACGTCGCCAGCCTGTTCTGCCAGCATTTCCCCTACGAGATCGACGGCGGATGGGAGGCGCGTGCCGAAGAAGCCGCCGACCATGTGATCGCCCATGTCGACCTCTACGCGCCGGGCTTCGCCTCCTCGGTGATCGGCCGCCTCGCCCTGTCGCCCTGGCATCTCGAGCAGCGTTTCGGGATCCCGCGCGGCGACATCTTCCACGGCAAGATGAGCCTCGACCAGCTCTTCTCTGCGCGCCCGATGCTGGGCCATGCCGATTACAGGATGCCGCTCCCCGGCCTCTACCTCTGCGGCTCCGGCGCGCATCCCGGCGGCGGCGTCACCGGCGCGCCCGGCCACAACGCCGCCCGGACGATCCTCAAGGACCGCCGCCGGCTGAAGCGACGCCGTTAGCCGGGCCGCCACCGGGCCTGCCCGCAATTTCTCTCACAATGTCAAAGAGCCCCGAATCGGCAGAACCTGCCTAATAGGAAACTTCCTACAAGTCAAGAACGAAAATTGAACGGCGCGGCGCGGGAGTCCGCCGCCGGGGCGCTGCCTGCGCCTCTTCAGATGACCGGGTGCCGCTCGAAATCGGCCTTGGAGGTGCGGCGGCTGAGGCGGCGGTGGAGCTCGTCGGTGGTGCGGCTGCCGGTGCGCTCGAACCAGAAGGGGAAGACGGCATGGACCAGGCAGGCGAGCCCGCCGCCGATCATCTTCAGCCCGAAGCCGGTGGCGTTGACGAAATGCCGGCCGTAGCTTTCCCCGACTTCGGTCAGGTGGCGTGTGAAAGGGTTGTCCGACATGTCCGTCCCGTGGCTGATCCTCCGCGCTCAATATCGGCCCCGAGGCTGACCCGCCAGTGAATAGAGGGCCGCGCGCTGCAGCGGCCTGAATCGGCCCGTCGCGGGATGTCCGGTTTCGGCCCATTGCCGACATTCAGGGCGAGAGCCTTGCGAGATCATCCAGAAGCGACCGAGCTGCCATGCCGAGCGGGCGGTTGCGCTGATGGACGGCATAGATTGGGATCGTTCCTGGCAGGATTGCCGGATCGTCAACTGGCAGTCGCTTCAGCTCGCCGGCTCGCACGTGCGGCTCGATGAGGTGCAGCGGCATCGTCGCCCAGCCAAAGCCCGCCAGCAGGAAGTCCAGCCGCCGGCCTAAGTCGACAAACCGCCACACCCGTGAGCTCACCACCGAATAGCTCGGCCCGCCCTGGTTTTCCGGATCCGTGAGCACGAGCTGCACGTGTTCCGCGAGAACCTCCCTTTCCAGGCGCCGGGTCTCTCGTGCCAGCGGGTGCGAAGGCGCGGCAACGGGTACGAGCTCAATGGAAGTGGCGGGATAAGCCTGCAGGTCCTGCGCCTGGGGCGGGAACAGCAGGCACAAGCCTATTGCCGCTGCGCCGGAACGCACCCGGCGTTCGGCACCACCAAGCGCTTCGGTGAACAAAGTCACCGCCACGTCAGGAAACCGCTGCTGCAGATTGGCAAGGCTGCGTATGACGGGCTCTATCGGCACCAGATTGTCCACCGCAAAAGTGAGCTCGGGCTCCAGGCCTTCGGCAATGGCACTCGCGGTTCGCTCGAACAATGCGGCCTGCCGAAGCACCTGTCGGGCCTGCGTCGCCAGAGCTCGCCCGGCGTCTGTCAGAACCGGCGCGCGACCGGAGCGATCGAAGAGCTGAACCCGCTGCAAGCTCTCCAGCGTTTGCACGGCGTGGCTGATTGCCGACTGGGCGCGCTGCAGCTTCCTCCCCGCAGCGGAAAAGCTGCCGGCTTCCTCGATCGTCACCAACACCCGCAGTTGATCCAGGGTCAACCCGCCCAGCACGACCTATCTCCTTCATCGATAGATACAATCGATCTTTTATCTCTCCTGCAGCGGGTCTGTCTAGCGTATCTAAAGCCGCGACGAGGAAGCCTCGGAGACGATGATGACCAACCAATCGGCAGTAGCGACGGTCCCCACGAGGAGCGCCAGCCGCTACCTTCAGCAGCTCTGCAAGCACTGGTCGCACAATCTGGCGGTGTCGTTCACACCCGAGCAGGGGTCGATCACCTTTCCAAGGAACGGTTTCGGGAGAAGCTATCCCGCCGATGGCGTCGTGACGCTTCAGGCTCGCGACGAGGCTCTGGAGGTGGTGGTGGACGCTTCCGCTCCCGAGCAGCTGGAGGGGCTGAAAGGCGCCGTGGCGAGCCATCTCGATCGCTTCGCCTTCCGTGAAGCCCCGCTCGCCTTCGACTGGCGCTGATCTCGCCCCACCACAAAGGAGCGCCAAGATGACGCAGCGTCTTCCCACCTATTTCATCAGCCACGGCGGCGGCCCTTGGCCGTATCTGGACGGCCCTTTTCGCCGGATGTTCGATCAGCTGGAACAGTCGCTGGTCGACATCCGCCGCGAGCTGGGCGACGCGCCCCGCGCCGTGCTCGTCATCTCCGGCCATTGGGAGGAGAAGGGCTTCGCCATCTCCTCGGCGGAGCAGCCGGGGATGGAGTATGATTACTCCGGCTTCCCGCCGCATACCTACCAGATCAAGTACGAGGCGCCTGGCTCGCCCGAGCTCGCGGCCCGCGTGCAGGAGCTGTTGGCCGGCGGCGGGATATCGGCTCGGCTCGACCCCCGACGGGGCTTCGACCACGGCACCTTCAGCATCATGAAGCCGCTTTACCCGGGCGAGGACATCCCACTGGTCCAGCTCTCGATCGACCTCGGCTACGATCCCGAACTCCATCTGCGGGTCGGCCGTTTGCTCGTCCCGCTCCGGGATGAGGGCGTGCTGATCATCGGCAGCGGCCTCACATATCACAATATGCGCGATATGCGCGGCACCCAGGGTTTCGAGCCTTCGCGCGTGTTCGATGCATGGCTCCAGGAGACTTTGGTGAGGTCCCGTCCGCAGGAGCGCACGAGCCGCCTCGTCGAGTGGGAGGAGGCGCCGCTCGCGAGATCGGCACACCCGCAGGAGGATCACCTCATTCCGCTCATGGTGGCGGTCGGGGCCGCGGAGGATGAGCCCGCTGCCCTCGTCTACCACCAGACAGATTTTTCCGGCGGCATCACCGCCTCCAGCTTCCGCTTTGGCGAAGCGCCCGCCGCTCGTTGAGCGGCTATCTTGAGGAGAAACAGAATGTCCAAGCTCGATAAATGGGCGCCCTATTCGCTCGCCGCCCTTCGCATCATGACCGCCTTGCTGATGCTCCAGCACGCGACCATGAAGTTCTTCGCCTTCCCGACTGCCATGCCCATGCCGGGCCCATTGCCCGGCATCATCGTCGCCGCTGGAGCCATCGAGCTGGTGACTGGCTTGCTGATCGCGCTCGGCCTGTTCACGCGGCCCGCCGCTTTCCTCGCTTCGGGCACGATGGCGGCCGCTTACTTCATGGGTCACGCTACGCGGGGTTTCTGGCCCGTCCTCAATCAGGGCGAGACGGCGATCATGTTATGCTTCGCCTTCTTCCACCTGATCTTCGCCGGCCCCGGGGCGTGGAGCCTCGATGGCCTGCGCAACCGCCGCGACGGCGCTGCCGCTTCCGCGGCGTCCCGGTGAGCGACGCGACCTCAGAGACAAGGAGTATACTCATGAAGATCGCCATCATCGGCAAAGGCAATGTCGGGTCCTCGCTCGAAGCCGGGCTCGCCCTTGCCGGTCACGAAGTCCGGGCCGTGGGCCGCGAGGCCGGCGCGGTTCGCGAGGCGGGTGCGTTCGCGGAGATCGTCATCCTGGCCGTTCCATTCGGCCAGATCGACAATGCCGTTTCGGAGCTCGGAAGCTCCGTCGCGGAAAAGGTGGTGATCGATGCCACCAACGCCCTGACACCGCAGATGGAGCTTGCCGTCGGCTTCACCACCAGCGGTGCGGAGGAGCTTCAGCGCAAGCTGCCGGAAGCCAAGGTCGTGAAGGCGTTCAACACCGCCTTCGCGGCCGCAATGTCCACCGGTCAGATCAACGGGGAGAAGCTTGCCGGCTTGGTTGCCGGTGATGATGCTGATGCCAAGGCTGAGGTCCTTGGCCTGGTGGAGCAGCTGGGCTTTGACCCGGTCGATGCCGGCCCGCTCGCCGGCGCCCGGCTCTTGGAGCCCCTGGCGCTGCTCAACATCAAGCTCGGCTTCGTTCAGGGCTACGGTCCGAACAGCGGCTTCCGGCTCGTTCACTGAGGCATGACTGAGGCGCTGGGGATGGTTTGATCCTACCCAGCGCCTCGTGAGAAATGTCCGGCTTCCACCCGTTGCGGACATCGACGCGCTTGCCGCCGCCCGCCTCAATATCGGCCCCGACGCTGACCCGTCAGTGAATAGGGCGACGCACCGTAATGGGTGGATCGCCTATCGGGACCGCTCGCCGGCCAGCACCGAGCCCCCGGGGGGCCGTTCGGCGCTACAGGTAGAAGTCCGCGGCAGTGAGTGGCTGGAGCGCCTGGACCTCCACGCGGATCAGCAGGTCCGGAGTGCCGTTGCCGTCGGTGTCCCCTTCGATCTGCCAGGTGTTCGGTCCGAACGAGCCGGGAAGCTGGGTGGCGCGCAGCTGACCCGCCGAGCCGCCGGCCGGAGCGAACGCGGTGCTGCCGATGAACGTGAAGGCCTGGTTTCCGGCAGCATTCGCGTTCGCGTCGATGACGGACAGGTCGATCTTGTCGACGAGATGGGTGAAGCCGCTGATCAGATCGAAATCGCCCGGCGTCGGAGCGGACTCGGCCGTGCTTTGATAGCGGAACACGTCGGAGCCGCCATTGCCGGTGAGCCTGTCCCATCCGAGGCCGCCATAGAGGAGGTCGTTGCCGCCGCCGCCGGTCAGCGTGTCGTCCGCCGCGCCGCCGAAGAGCTTGAAATTGCCGAGCAGCTCGTCCGAGCCGATGAACCGCATCGTCTCGTTGGCGCCGAGCCCGCTTCCGTTGACCGTGATGGTGACGCCGTTCGCGAGCATCGCATCGTCCCACACGATGTCGTAATCGAACTCGCCGTCGCCGCCGCCGACGAACTGGGTGTCGGTCGTCGAGCCGAGGGTGACGCTCTCGATCCCGGAGAACCCGCCCGTGAACCCGCCGGCCGTGAAGTCGAGCGAAAAGTCGCCGCGCAGGTAGAGGGAATCGTATCCCGCCCCGCCCTCGACCACGTCGGCGGTGCCGAAGCGACCGTCATGACCGAAGACGAAGATGTCGTTGCCGTCGCCGCCGACGAGATCGTCGACCCCCTGGCCCGCCAGGATCAGGAACTTGCCGTCCTTCTCGGCGACGCCGTTGACGGAGAGATCCTCGTCCGCGCGCAGGTAGAAGCCGTTGATCTTGAGCGTTGCGCCCGGGTCGATATTCGAATCGAGCGTGGTCAGATCGTAGTCGTAAAAGGCGCCGGACGTGTCGCCCCAGTCGGTGAAGCTGCCCGGCGCGAGCGAGATCGATTCGATGCTGCTGATATTGCTCGTCGTGCCTGCCCCGAGCGCCATGGCGTAACTGCCCTGGAGGATGATCGAGTCGACGCCGTCGCCGCCATTGACCGTGTCGGCGGGGGTGAAGGCCGCACCGAAATAGACGGTGTCGTTGCCGGCGAGGGCATGGATCGTGTCGTTGCCGCCCTGCTGGACCATGAAATAGTCCCGCTGCGGCGTGCCCGTGATGACGTTGGCGGTGCCGTCGCCCAACAGCCGCTCGTCTGCCGAGACGAGGCCGTTGACGGTGACCGAGACGTTCGCCGTCGAGACGGCGCCGACGAGCTTGTAGCTGAAGACGTCGAGCGCGGACGTGTTGACGGCGCCCGATCCGGGCGCGGTCAGCTGGTTGAACTTCCCGTTGGGATTGTAGGTGATGGTCCCGTTGCTTTCGAGCTTGGCGGTCGCGCCGGAGGCGAGCGTGACGGTGTCCCCGGCAACAACGGAGACGTCGTTGATCTCCGCGATTGCGGGCGCGGGACCGTCGGCGTCGGCGTCGTTGCTGAGCACGGCGATGTTCGTCGTCGCGGCTTCGGTGGTCGCGGCGGTGTCGTTGCCGGCAACCGGCAGGTCCTCGACCGACGTCACGTGCACCAGCGCCGTCGTCTCGTTGCTGATGCCGGGCCCGCCGTCGGTGATGGTGACGGCGATCGACCGGTCGGCCGTGCCCGGACTTTCCGATACGTTCGTGTAGGCGATCCTGCGGACGAGCGCGATCACCGCGGCCGGGGTCGCGTCAGTATCGAAGGTGACGACCAGCGGCGTCGTTCCGTTGGTGCCCCCCGCGAAGGTGGCGATCTGCACGTTGCCGTAGAAGACCGCGTTGCCGCTGACGCCGATCTGCCCGGCGCCCATCCCCTGGTTGACGATCGTCAGGCGATCCTCGGCGAGGCCCGTGGCGCCGAAGCTGGCGGTGAGCTGGCCGCCGCCGAAGTGGGGGGAATCCGGATCGATGACGTTGGCATTGGGGGCCAGCAGCTTCGCGCCGTCATTCTCGGTATAGGCGATCTCGACGTCGGTGCCGTCGCCGGCATTGCCCGAGTTCAGCAGGTCGAGCCACGGCGGATCGTTGGTCGCGGCGATGTTCATCCTCACCGCGCCGCTGTCGGTAGCGGACCCGCCCGACCCCTGGCCCGCGCCGGGCGCGCCGTCGTTGAGGGTGTAGACGAGATCGACCGTCGCGGGCGGCGTGTCGCTGGCATTGTTGTACTCGATCGTCCGGAGCACCGCGTTGACCAGGGCCGTGGTCGCGGTCGTCTGGGAGCTGGTGAAGTTGACGGTCAGAGTGCCGGCGCCGTCCCAGTTCCAGTTGCCGAACGTCTGGCCACCGGACTGGAGGTCGCCGCCGCCGAGGATCGTGCCGGTGACGGTGAAGCCGACCGCATTTGCGTTGCCGATGATGAACTGGTCCTGCGCGTTGGCGCCGGCGCTGCGGCTCATCACGAACTGCGCTCCGCCATAATCGCCCGCGCCGCCGTTGCGCGCGTCCAGCTCGAGGTCGCTGACGGTGAGGGCGGCGTTGACGGTCGCGGACGAGCCTTCGATCGCGGCGACCGCGGGCGAATCGGGAACGATCGGGGAATCGTTGACCGAGGTTACGCCCAGCGCCGTCGTCGCACCAATGCTGCTCGACGTGCCGTCGCTCAGGGTCCAGCTGATGGTCCGCTCGGACCCGGGATTTTCGCTCGTCGAATAATAGCGAACCATCCGGAGCGCGCTTTGGAAATCGGCTGCGCCCGGTGCCCCGAGGCTGCTGAGCGTCAATACGCCCGTTGCTGGGTCATAGCTCCAATCGATGGAGCCCGCAGCGCCACTGTTGCTTGCGGAGACGGCGTTTTCGAGCGTCAGCCGGTCTCCGGGCTGGAAACCGCCGATGCTTATCGTGCCCCCGTGAATAACGGAGCTGTCGACGTCATCGACCGTCGCGCCCGGTGCGAGCAGAAGGGGGTCATCGCCCTCGGTGTAGGACGCGGAATTGTCGATCCCATCGCCTGCGCCGTTGAGGTCGACCGTGGGCGCGTCGTTCACCGGTGTCACGGTGACGGCGAAGCTCTGCCCGCTGACCCTCCCGCCGGCGCCGTCGGAGACCGAGAACCCGAACGCGCCGCTGGTCGTCTCGCTTCCGTCGTGGGCGTAGCTGACGAGACCTCCATTGACGTCGGCCTGGGTGAAGGTGCCGCCCGTGCCGAGCGCATTGCCGCTCAGGCGGACCGTCCCGGAGGTGGCGCCGGTCACAGTGTAGGTGATCGCCGGATCCGCGTGCTCGGCGTCGTTATAGTCGAGCATCGCGGCGGTGATTGTGACGGCGGCGCCCTCATCCACCGTAGCGCCGGTGTTGGCACCCGCCGTCGGAGCGGTATTGCCGACGCGGAAGGCGCTGATGCCGCCGTCGCCGGAGCTCGCACCGATCAGGTAGGTGACCCCGTCCACCACCGCGCTCACCATGTGCGATTCGAAAGCGAGGTTGATCGTCGCATTGTCCGCGATCGACTGGTCGAGGGTGAGGAGGCCGTCGCTTCCGATCTGGAACAGGCTGACCCCGTGGTCCTGCCCGGTGACCGAAAGATATTGCTCCCCTCCCTCCTGGAAGACGTCGAGGCTGATCGGCCCGTTCAGGAGGAGACCGGGCGTGTCGGTGATGTTCTGGACGTTGGCGAGCGCTCCGCCAGCGCTCAGGGTGAAGACGCTGACCCCGTCGTCGGCGAGACCGCAGACGTAGACATAGGTGACCCCGCCGACCACCGCGGTCGCCACGTGAAACGCGTCGTCGAGCTCGAGGGCGCCGGAATCGCCCACCGCGGTCACGAAGGTGAGGCCGCCGTCGGCGCCGACCTGAAACAGGTTCAAACCATTTTCGACGGAGCCCGGCACCAGCAGGAAGGTCGTGCCGCCGACTGTGACCGCGTGCGGACGAGCGGCGCCCGCCAGCATGTGGCTCGGATTTGCGGAATCGGCGACGGTGCCGAGGAAGGTGAGGGCGCCGCTGGTTTCGACGCGGTATCGGGTGAGCCCTGCTTCCCCGTAAGACGCGACGTAAAGGTAGGTCGTCCCGCCTACCGTCACCGTCTCGCTGCCGAACGAATAATGCAACAGGGTGCCTGGCGTGTCGGTGACGTCCTGGACGAGCGTGAGGCTCCCGTCCGCGTTGACGCGAAACGCGCTGAAGCCGGAATCGAATCCGCTCACGTAGATGTAGGTGCTGCCCCCCACGATCGCGCTTTCGATGTTATAGGGGGCGTTGAGGTGAAGCGCCGGGGAGTCCGGGAGGTCGAAGACGGAGGTCAGGGTTCCGCCGGCATCTAGGCGGAACACGCTGACGCCGTTGTCGCTGATCCCGCCCGCGATCACATAGGTGACGCCGCCGACCACCGCCGTGCCGAGCGCGAAGGCGCTTTCCAGCTCGCGCGTCGGGCTATCGTTCTCATTGTCGGTGTTGGTGACGACGATCGGCATCGCAAGCTCCATCGCTTCGCCGCCGGTCAGGTCGGGCGGCCGGTTCTCATTGGAGCTCGGGAAGGGGCCGAACCCGTTGCCTCGGCGGTGGAGCTGATCCCCCACCCCGTTCGCTTACCCGCAGCAGGAATATCCCTCCCCCCGGCACGGACTGCCGCTGCGTAAGTTCATTATCCGAGCCTGTCGAGGGGGAATATTGAGCAACCAAAAGGGGTTGAGGCGCGAGGTCCGCAGGCCGGCTCGCGCCCCTGAACGGTCGGGCCGCCGCCTTGAAGGCCTCCGGGTGCGCCGCTAGAGCGAAGTGACGTTAACGTAAGGGAAGCCGCAATGGCCGAAGCCTATCTCGTCGCCGCCGCCCGCACCGCCGGCGGCAAGCGCGGCGGCGCACTGAAGGACTGGCACCCCGCCGACCTGGCCGCCGAGGTGCTCGACGCTCTGGTCGAGCGCTCGGGGATCGATCCTGCTGCGGTCGAGGACGTGATCATGGGCTGCGTCGGGCAGGCCGGCGAGCAGGCCTTCCATGTCGGGCGCAACGCAGTGCTCGCCTCGAAGCTGCCCCAATCGGTGCCGGCGGTGACGATCGACCGGCAATGCGGCTCCTCGCAGCAGGCGATCCAGTTCGCCGCCCAGGCGGTGATGAGCGGGACGCAGGACGTGGTGATCGCGGCCGGGGTCGAATCGATGACTCGGGTTCCGATGGGCCTGCCGGTGACGCTGCCGATGCAGCACGGCATTGGCACCGGCCCCTTCTCGAAGCGGATCCAGGCGCGCTTCGGCGTACCGATGTTCAGCCAGTTCGTCGGCGCCGAGATGATCGCCGAGAAATATCAGTTCCGAAAGGAAGATCTCGACGCCTTCGCGCTCGACAGCCACCGCAAGGCGGCCCTCGCCACAAAGACGGGCGCGTTCGACGACGAGATCGTGCCCCTGCGCATCGTCGACGCCGACGGTAACGAGGCCCTTCACGTCCGCGACGAAGGCATCCGCGCCGACGCCACGCTGGAGGGCATCGCCTCGGTCAAGCTCATCCAGGAAGGCGGCAAGATCAGCGCCGCCAACGCCTCGCAGATCTGCGACGGCGCCTCGGGCGTGCTCGTCGTCAGCGAGCGGGCGCTGAACGAGCATGGCCTCACCCCGATGGCGCGGGTCGTCAACCTGACGGTCACGGGCGGAGATCCGGTGATCATGCTCGAGGAGGTGATCCCGGCGACCCGGCGCGCCCTCGAGCGCGCCGGCATGTCGATCGCCGACATCGACCTCTACGAGGTCAACGAGGCATTCGCCCCGGTCCCGCTCGCCTGGCTGCGCGAGATCGGGGCGGACCCGGCACGGCTCAACGTCAATGGCGGCGCGATCGCGCTCGGCCACCCGCTCGGCGCCTCCGGGACCAAGCTGATGGCGACCCTGCTCCACGCCCTCAAGGCCCGCGGCAAGCGCTACGGCCTCCAGACCATGTGCGAAGGCGGCGGCCTGGCGAACGTCACGATCGTCGAGAGCCTGGCCTGAGGAGTCTATTCCGCGGCGGCGCGGTCCTCGTGGTTGCTCAGCCGCTGCGTCCGCGCCTCGGCGCAGAGCTGGCGCAGGTCGCGGCGGATGGCGTTGCCGCCCAAATGGGCGTCGACATTGTCGTAACGCTCCTGCTTCAGCTGGCGGGCGATCTCGTCGATCGCGCGGCAGCTGCCCTCGCGGGCGAGCTCGTAGGCGCGCTCGACGGTCGACAGGCGCCTGGCCGGGGGCTCGGGCGTGTCCATCAGCGCCGCGTGCCCGCTTCGAGCCGGGCGTAGCAGAGATGGTGATCGGCGGGTGACATGGACGCTCCTCGTCGGGCAAGCGGGAGCGCGGCTGGTCTCTCGAGCGCCCCACCTTGCACGGCGATCGGGGCGATCCGCCGACGTTAGCACAGGCGCGCCGAGCCCGCCAGAGCGGGCCCTGTCAGCCTCCGGTCTTGGCCGATCCCTTGCGGCCGCTGCCTCCGCCGGAGCTCTTGCCCCCGGACGCCTTGCCGGCCTTGGACGACGACGCCTTGGCGGAGCCACCCTTCGAGGAGGACGATTTGCCGCCGCTTGAGCTCCCGGCGCCTTCCGATTTGCCGCGGCGGCTCTTCACGACGGCCCTAGCAGCGGCCACCGCCGCGCCGGCGACCACAGCGCCCGCCGCGACCTTCGCCGCGCGGCTGCCGCCGACCTTCTTGGCCACCTTGCCGGCGCGCTCCTTCAGCGAGCCGCCGCCGCCCTCATTGCCGCCGCCCTCGCCGCCGCCGCCGCCCGCGCCGCCTTCCGGGCCGCCGCTCTCTGCGGCAAAAGCATGGGGAATGGCTTTGCTCGGGATGCGCGACATGGCTGTTCTCCGTGGCTGATGTTTCGCCCGCCCAACGATGGCGCCGCCGCGAGGGTTCCACCGGCCGCGCGCCGCGGCGGGCGATGTGCTAGGCGGGGGCCATGTCGGACTTGACCATCCGGGACGAACGCGAGGGCGACCGGGATTCGGTGAAGAGCGTCATCGAGGCGGCGTTCGGGAGCAGCGCGGAGGCGGAGCTGGTCGAGCGCCTGCGTGACGACGGCGATTCCGAGATCGCCCTCGTCGCGAAGGAGGAGGGGCGGATCGTCGGCCATATCCTCTTCTCCCGCATGGCGGCGCCGTTCCGCGCTCTGGGACTTGCTCCCGTCGCGGTCGCGCCCGAGCGGCAGAGGCGCGGAATCGGCGGCGCCCTGGTCCGCGCCGGTCTCGCCCGCGCGCGCGCTCAGGGCTGGGACGCGGTCTTCGTCCTCGGGGACCCCGAATATTATGGCCGCTTCGGCTTCACCGTCACAGCGGCGACGCCGTTCCGCTGCGTCTATTCAGGGCCGCATTTCATGGCGCTTCGGCTCGGCGAGGCGCTGCCCGCGGCCGGCGAGGTCGCCTACGCACCAGCCTTCGCCGCTCTCGGCTGATTCAGCCCGCCCGGCGCCGCCCCAGCCGCGAGAGCAGCCCCGGCCGCGCCCTTTTCTCGAACAGCTCGTCGGCGGCTTCGGGATCTAGCAGCTCGCTCTGCGCCAGCTTCTTCTCCGCCGCGCTCGGCTCCTCCGGCTCGAGCGGGACGAGGGTGCGGCCATGCCCGCGCATCCGCTCGATGCAGGCGATCAGCGAGCCGGTTTCGGCGAAGCAGGCCGAGACCTCGGCAGGTTCGGCCCCGAAATGCTCGGCGAGGATGTCGGTCCGGATCTCGGCGATCCTCGCCCGCGTCTGCGCATCGTCGCTGCCGTCGATCAGCAGGTCGCATTCGCTGTCGAGGCCCATCGAGCGGTTGTTCATGTTGGCCGAGCCGACGCGCAGCATGCAATCGTCGACGATCATGATCTTGGCGTGGACGTAGATGTCGGCGCCGCCTTCGGTGACGGGGTAATAGATGGCGAAGCGCCCGCCTCCGTCCTTGTCCTTGAGCGCGTTGACCAGATGGTAGCGCGCCGGGCTCATCACCTTGCCGTCGAGCCAGCCATAGGCGGTGCGGGGGTTCACGATCACGAATTCCGGCCCGTCCGGTTCGGCGAGGCGCTCGCCGATCGCCTCGGCGATCACGCGCGACGCGAAATATTGGGTCTCGACATAGACGAAGCGCCGCGCCCGGCGGATCAGGTCGACGAACAAAGCCTCGATCTCGCGGATCTCCTCGATCCTGCCGGCCTTGCCCCGGGTGCGCGCGACGGCGATCTCGACGTCGCGGAAATGCGGCTGGAGGTCGGCGGGCCAGGGGTCGTGGCCGACGCGCGGCGGCACGGGCAGCGGCGTGCCGGTCGCACATTCCCACCGGATGCGGGCGAGGTCGCCGATCGCCTCGGCCGCCGTGCCGTCGATCGCCATGGTCGCGTCGTGCCAGGGTTCGTAGGCGCGCCCGGTGAACGGGCGGCGGCGGCGGGGCTCCTCGTCCTTGTGGCGGCGCGTGTCCCAGCGCGAGCCGGTGATGTCGATGCCGCCGCAGAAGGCGATCCTGTCGTCGATCACGAGAATCTTCTGGTGGTGGCTGCCGTCGAGCGGGTGCTGGTGGTCCCATTTGACGTGGATCTGCCTGTCCAGCCCCCAGCGCAGCATCCTGAGGAAGGTGGTGCCACGGCCGGGCACGCTGATCGCCCCCTGATCCCAGGCGAGGATGTGGATTTGAAGCTCCGGCCGCCGGCGGGCGAGCCAGGAAAGGAGTGCTCCCAGCCCCGCCGGAGCGCCCTCCGGCGCGTCGCCGTCGATCAGCCGGACGCGCGTGTCCACGTCCCAGCCGATCAGCAGGATCTGCGAGCGCGCCTGGAGCATGGCGTGAAGGGCGTGGCGGTAATAATCGGCCGCGTCGACGATCAAGGCAGCCCGCTCGGCACACCCGATGCGCCAGCAATTCCGCCCCGGTTCGAGCAGCGAAGAGCTTTTTCGAAGGGTCGCGGTCGAGTCGGCCACGGGGCCCGAACGCCCCATCGCCGCGACGGTTGCCGCCCCGGAACGAATGTCAGGCGGCGCGGGTGTCGGGCTCGGGTGCGGCGAGCGGGGCAGCGCCGCCGTGGATCACGGCCCAGCCGTGCGCAGCCGCGGCGCGCGCGGCATCGCCGCGGGCGCCGGCCATCGGCCCGGGCGCCGTCCAGCCGCAACGCGGGCAGTCCTCGTCATTGCGGATTTGCGGATGGATGCCCCAGGGCGTGGCGGGGGAGCATTCGAACCTTTTCATTCGACGCGACTCGATCTGCATAACACAAGTTATGCATATCTATGCACTGTCCTGCATAGACGCAAGCTTAACGGAGGCGCTGGCGCTCCACCGCCGCTCGGGCCGCTTCGATCGCGGCGCCGACGTCCATCGCGCTGGTGTCGATCAGCTCGGCATCCTCGGCCTGGCGTAACGGTGCCGCGGAGCGGGCGGAGTCGCGTTCGTCGCGGGCGCGTATGTCGGCGAGGACGTCTTCCCGCGCGGCCTCGAGGCCATTGCGCTTGAGCTCCTCCCAGCGGCGCCGGGCGCGGACCTCCGCGCTGGCGGTGACGAACAATTTCGCGTCGGCCTCGGGCGCGATGACGGTGCCGATGTCCCGGCCGTCGAGCACCGCGCCCCCCGGCTGGGCGGCGAAATGGCGCTGCCGCTCGAGCAAAGCATGGCGGACGAGCTTGTAGGCCGAGATGCGGCTGGCGACGCCGCCGACCGCTTCGGAGCGCAGCTCGGGGTCGTCGAAATCGATCTGCGAAACGTCGCAGGCGCGCGCGGCGTGGAACTCGCTCTCCGGATCGAGGCCGAGGCGGAGGAGATTGAGCGCGGCGGCCCGGTAGAGCAGCCCGGTGTCCATGTGCGGCAGGCCGTAATGGCGGGCGAGGGCCTTGGCGATGGTGCCCTTGCCGCTCGCCGCGGGCCCGTCGACGGCGATGATCATGTAAGGCTCCTCAACGTCTCGGCGAATCCGGGATAGCTGGTCGCCGCGGCCGAGAAATCGTCTATCCCGACCGGGGCGCCCGCGTGAAGTCCCGCCACAGCGAAGCTCATCGCGATCCGGTGGTCCATCCGCGCCGCGACGGTCGCCCCGCCGGCGATCGGCTCGCCTCCCGATCCGCAGACGGCGAGGCCGTCCTCGCTCTCCCGGGCCTGGACGCCGATCGCCCCGAGCCCCGCCGCCATCGCGGCGATCCGGTCGGATTCCTTGACCCGCAGCTCCGCGAGCCCGCGCGCGCGGCTGGTGCCCTCGGCAAAGGCGGCGGCGACGAAGAAAATGGGGAATTCGTCGATCATCGCCGGCACCAGCTCGGGCGGCACCTCGACGGCGCGCAGGGCGGAGTGGCGGGCGACGATGTCGGCGACCGCTTCGCCGGAGGCCTGGCGCTCGTTCTCGAAGGCGATGTCTGCGCCCATCTCCTTGAGAACCTCGAACAGGCCGGCGCGGCGCGGATTGATGCAGACCCCTTCGATGCGCACCTCCGAGCCGGGCACGACGAGAGCGGCCACAACCAGGAAGGCAGCGGCGGAGGGGTCGCCGGGGACGGACAGGAGCTGCGGCCGGAGCTCCGCTTCGCCGCGAAGCACGATCTCGTCGCCTTCGGCCGCGATGTCGGCGCCGAACAGCTTCAGCAGCCGCTCGCTATGATCGCGCGTCGCCACCGGCTCGACGATGCGGGTCGTGCCCGGCATGTTGAGCCCGGCGAACAGCAAGGCGGACTTGACCTGCGCGGAGGCCATCTCGAGCCGCGTGGTCTGCGGCACCGCGGGGCAGACCCCGCATAAGGTGACCGGGAGGGTGCCGCCGGGCGCCGTGTGGATCCCCGCCCCCGACCGTCGCAGCGGCGCCGCGACCCGCTCCATAGGCCGGCGAGAGAGCGAGGCGTCGCCCGTAAGGGTCACTGTGAGGGGATGGCTGGCGGCAAGACCCATGAGCAGCCGTGCCGAAGTCCCGCTATTGCCGAGATCGAGCGCGCCTGCAGGCTGGAGGAGAGCGCCGACGCCCACTCCGTCCACCTCCATCGCCTTTTCGCCCGCAAGCTCGATCCGCGCGCCCATCGCGCGCAAAGCGGAGACCGTCGCGGCCACGTCCCCGCCGTCGCAAAGGCCCTCGATCCGGCTGCGCCCGGCGGCCAGCGCCGCCAGCATCAGCGCACGGTGGGAGATCGACTTGTCGCCTGGGACGAGCGCCGTCCCGCGCAGCGGCGCGCCGGGTCCGAAGTGCATGGTCTGCGGCCCGGCCCTCTCCATGTGCGCGGCTTTTGACAGCGGCCTTTCCCTATGGCAAGGCGCCGCGCGACCAGCGGCACCCGCACCGGCGCCGCTCTACCAAATCCACTTCTATCGGAGACTTTTCACCCATGGTGAAGGCTGAATGGGGCACCAAGCGCACCTGTCCCAAATGCGGCGTCCGCTTCTACGACCTCGGCAAGGAGGATCCGATCACCTGCATCGCCTGCGGGATCGCCTGGGATCCGGAGCCGGTGCTGAAGTCGAAGCAGCCGCTTCCCTATGACGAGCCCGCCAAGGCGGCCGCCGAGAAGCCCGAGACGGACGATACCGATCTCGCCGCCGAGACGCTCGACATCGACGAGGATGCCGAGGAGAATCCGGACGACGAGGTCGATCTCGGCGGCGACGACGACATCGGCGTCCCGGGCGCCGGCGGCGACGACGAAGAGGTCTGACACTGCTTGTAAACGGGCGCCGGCTTTTCTAAATGCGGCGCTCGCGGCCGCCCTCCCAGGGGCGGCGCGAAGGGTCTGGGGCCGTAGCTCAGCTGGGAGAGCGCTGCAATGGCATTGCAGAGGTCAGGGGTTCGATCCCCCTCGGCTCCACCAGCCTGCTCGCGACTTGCGGCCAGCAGGTCCTCCTCGTCCTAATGTGGCTTTGATGTCGGGCTGGAACCGGTCCAGCGCTTGAACGCGCGCGAAAAGGCCGCCGGATCGGAGAAGCCCAGGCGATAGGCGGCTTCCTTTACCGACAGCCCCTCCTCGCGGATGAAGCGAAGCGCGAGGCGGCGGCGCACCCCGTTGAGCAGATCCTCGAAGGTCGTGCCCTCGGCCTTGAGGCGACGATAGAGCGTTTGGCGGCTGAGCCCGAGATCGCGCGACATCTGCTCGATCCTGGCCCCGTGGCCCGAAGCCAGGAGCGGCTCGATCCGGCGCTCGATCTCGCCGCGCAACGCGCTTGGGGTCTTCTGCGTGGCGGGCTTCTTCCCCGGATCGAGCGCCTGTGCGACTCGGCCAAGGAACGCCAGAAACGAACCCGGGCGGGGCGGCGGACGTTCCCGGCGCGGCTCGGCGGGACGGGCAAACGGGCCGCCGGGCGCGATCAAGCCGCCGAACAAGTGGGCGCAGGCGTCGCGCCGCTCGCAGCTGCCGCACGCATCCTGTCTAATCTTGTCGATGCAACCTGCGATCATGCGATTGGCTTCTCGGATCATGGGCTCAGGTGTCTTAGCTAACTAATACTCCTCTGCATGCCGCCGTGCAAGGCGGACCATCGCAAGGAGGAAAAGGAATGCGCAAATCACTTCTGCTCGCGGCCGCGTCGGCTGCGCTCATATTCGGCGCGCCGCCGGCTTCGGCCGACACGGTGTGCGACTGGATGGACCTGGCGGCTCGCCTCGGCAACGCTTCGCAAGCCTCGCCGACGCCACAGACTGCGGATCAGGTCCGGGCGACCACCCGTACCGCGCTGGCCATCTTCGAAGCGGTGAACGCTATCGACCGCCGCTACGAAAGTTATTTGCGCTTGCCGCAGGCTGAGGCCACGGCGTCGCAGGACGCGGCGGCGGCGACGGCGGCGTTCCGGGTCCTCCACCACCATTACCCCGCCCAGCGCACCGCTCTCGAGGAGAGCTATGCCTTGGCCATGTCCTCACTGCCCGATTCGCCGGCGAAGGAAGCGGGGCGGCTCGCCGGGGAGGCGGCGGCGCAGGCCGCGATCGCCGCGAACGGTCTCGATCCCGCGATCCCGCAGGTCCCTTACCGTCCGCGCACCGCGCCGGGCGAATGGATCGGCGCGTCGCTGCCCTCGCTCGAGCCCTATTGGGGCGCGCTGCGGCCGTGGGTCCTGCGCAGCGTCGACGAATTGCGGGCTCCGCCGCCGGTGCCGCTCGCCAGCGAGCGCTGGGCGCGCGATTATGAGGAAGTGCGCCGCCTCGGCGGTCGCAATTCGGCCGAACGCACGCCGCACCAGACCCTGGTCGCGCGCTACCGGCAAGCGTTCGACACGATGCCCTCGCTCCGCCTCGTCGCCGACGCGCCCGGCCGCCGCCCGGTCCAAAATGCGCGCATGTTCGCGGTGTACCAGATGGCGTTCGACGACGCGGCACAGGCCATGATCGTCGCCAAGATGCATTATAATTTCTGGCGGCCGATCACCGCGATCCGCAACGGCGCGAACGACGGCAACGATGCCACCCACGCCGATCCGGCCTGGGTACCGCTGCTGCCGACTCCCAACTTCTCGGAATATCCGTGCGGCCATTGCACCGTCGCCGCGGTCATCGCCGAAGTGATGAAGGCGGAGACCGGCAATGCGCCTCCGGGCGGCGTCCGGATCATGTCGCAGGCCATTCCGATGTCGGTCCTGCAGACATTTCCGAGCTGGGATGCCTGGGCGCAGGAGGTCTCGGACTCGCGCATCTACGGCGGCGTCCATTTTCGCTTCTCGAACGAAGCGGGCGAGCAGATCGGCCGCCGCGCCGCGCGCCTGGCGCTGGAGCGGGCGCTGCAGCCGCTGCCCTCCGCGCGCCGTCGCCGATAAGGAGGCGAGCAACATCGTAGCGGGCAGCCGCGAGCGCCTGACTGTCGCCAATTCCCCCCGGGCGCGGGCGATGGTAGAAGGCGGGCATGTTCACCGACATGAAACAGGGCACCGCCGAGGATTGGGCGCATATCGCGGCTGAGCACGGCAGGCACCAGCAATCGGCCGCGGCGAAGCAGATCATGGAGAGCCTCGCCCGGCTCGAGGCGATCGAGGTCGGCTTCGCGGCCGACCAGCTCACCCATTCGCTGATGGCGGGCACCCTCGCCCGCCGCGCCGGCGCGTCCGACGAGGAGGTCGTCGCCGCGCTCTGCCACGACATCGGCAAATTGTTCTCGATCCCGAACCACGGGCCGATCGCCGCCGAGATGCTCAAGCCCTATGTCCGCGAGGACATCTACCACGCAATCTACTGGCACCAGCATTTCCAGGGCCGCTATTATTTCGAGCATCTCGGCCTCGACCCCGAGGCGCGGGCGCGCTTCGAGGGCGAGAGCTGGTACGATTTCGCAGTGAAGCTGGTCGACGAATGGGACGCCCCCGCCTTCGATCCGGGCTTCGACGTCGACCCGCTGGAAAGCTTCGAGCCGGAAGTGACCCGCATCTTCTCCAACCCGAAAAAGATGGTCAGCTGAGTCCGACCCACGGCATTTCGCGCCGTTTCGGACCATTGATTGATCGCCTCTGCAACTTGCGGCAGCACAGCCTGTGAACGGCCAAACGGAGGCACCATGCTCGCAATGACGATCCTGCCGGTCCTGGCGCTCGCGGCGGCCGCAGAGACCCCGGCATTGGCCCGGGCGGTGATAGACTGCACCGATCAGCATGCCGCGATGCTCGCCTCGTCCGCGCGGACGGCCGCCGGGATTGCGGACGCGACGGTTTCGTTGTGCTCCCACACATTGGATCGGCTCGACACCATGTCCTCGCAAGACCCTGTCGAAGCCGAACGGAAGCGCCGGACGAACGCCGCGCTGCGCGAGGGGATCGTGGCCTGGATGCGCGATCGGGCGGTCTCCGTCGCGGAGCGCGAGCGGTCGCGTCCCTGAGCTAGCGCGCTAACGCCCGCCCCGTCGTCTGTTCCGGCGCGGGACGAAGCGTTTTCGGGGCGCGGCGGCGCTTGCAACCTTGTGGTGAATCGAATCTTAAGACGGTCATGAACCGTCTCTCGCCGCTCATCGCCCGCCGGCCCCGCGCCTACGCCGTGGCCGCAGCTCGTCAGCCGGCGCCGCGGCGCGTCTTCGAGCCGTTCGGCGATCCGCCGCCGACAAGCGACGAGTGGCGCCTGTTCCTCACCAGCTTCCTCGGCGGCCTGGTCTTCTTCGGCACATATCTGTCCTGATCAGACGGTCGGCGGCAGCCCTTCCGTGTCGGCGCAGGGATTGTCGTCGCACGCTTTGTGAAGCCGCCAGCCGAGCCAGGCCGAGACCAGGCACATCGCCGCGGCGAGCAGCAGCTGGTCGGCCGCGCCGATCCCGAACACCGACAGCGAGATCGCGACCAGCGATCCCGCGACCATCGCGCCCGAATTGACGATGTTGTTCGCCGCGACCGTCCGCGCCGCTTCCGCCTTGCGGACCGTCGTGGTCAAAAAGGCGTAGAGCGGCACCACGAACATGCCTCCCGCGACCGCGATGCCGAGCAGCGAGAAGAGCAGCCAGTAGGTGTTGGCCTGGCCGAGGAACTCGCCGACCGAATAGAGATGGTTCCCCGCCGTCGCCGGCCAGCTCACCGAGAGGAAGTGGAAGGCCAAGACGAAGCCGCCCATGGCGATGACGGAGGGGGCCGAGAATCGGGCGGAGACGGCGCCGTCGAGCAACCGGTTGATCGCGACCGAGCCGATCGCCACGCCGACCGAGAAAATGGCGAGGAACAGGCTCGCCACCTCCCGGTCGGCCGAGAGGACGTTCTTCACCAAAGGCGGGAACTGGATGAACAGCACCGCTCCGATCGTCCAGAAGAAGCTGATCGCGACGATCGCCAGGAACAGGCGGGGGATGTGCATCGTCGCGCTGATCAGCCGCGCCGACGAGCGGAACACGTTGAGGTCGATCCGGTGGCCCTCCTCGAGCGGCGGCGCGGGCGGCACCTGGCGGCCCGAGGCATAGCCGATCAGGGCGATCGCGATCACCCCGGCGGCGGCGGCCTCGACCGGGATGACGCCGGCGAGCAGGGTGCCGCCGAGGATGGCGACATAGGTCCCCGCCTCGACCATGCCGGTGCCGCCGAGCACCTCGCCGGGCTCCAGATGCTGCGGAAGCAGCGCGTATTTGATCGGCCCGAAAAAGGTCGAATGGACGCCCATCGCGAACAAAGCGAGCAGCATCAGGGGAATGGCGAGCTCGTGGACCAGCGCGTGGTTCCAGGCGAGCGCCAGGCCGGCGGCGCCGACGAGCATGATCAGGATCTCGCAGAATTTGACGATGCGGATGATCCTCGCTTTGTCGCGCGCGTCGGCCAGCTGCCCGGCCAGCGCCGAGAGAAGGAAGAAGGGGAGGATGAAGACGCCGGTGGCCACCGCGGAGAACCAGGTCTCCGCCATCTCGTCATTGTAGATCTGGTAGACGACGAACAGGACCATCGCGTTCTTGAACAGATTGTCGTTGAACGCGCCCAGCATCTGGGTGACGAACAGCGGCAGGAACCGCCGCTCGCGGAGCAATCCGATCGCGGAGGGGTGACTCATCCCCTCGCCGGCCGCCGCGCTGCGGCGTCGCCGGACGCCCTCGTCATTCTGTTCTGCGGCATCCTCTTCCTCGGCCCGCCGGTCGGGGCCGCTTTCATAGGCGGAGGGTCGCGCGCCGGGCAAGTGGGGAGTCCCGGTCCCGGAAGGCCGCGACGTCTCGGCTTCGCACGACACGGGTCCTCGACTTCGCTCGGGCCGAACGGCTGGGCACCTGCGCCGGCGCCTCAGAGATGGGAACGCATCTCAATCCGTTCGCGTCGAGCGAAGTCGAGAGGCCCTGCCGAGCGAAGCCGAGGCCTGCAGCGGCCCGGTTTCCCTCCCGTGCCGCGGGGAGAGCCACAGCGCACTCCCCATGCCCCCGCTTTGGCGCTAAAGGCGGGCCGCCGATGCTGACCCTGCCCAACCTGCTGACGCTGTCCCGCATCCTCGCGGTGCCGATCCTCGTCTTCCTGCTGTGGAAGCCGGACTGGTACGATTATGCCGTCACCTTCGTGCTCTACTGCCTGGTCGGCATCACCGATTATTTCGACGGCTATCTCGCCCGAGCCCAGGGGACCGTGTCGCGGCTCGGCATCTTCCTCGATCCCATCGCCGACAAGATCATGGTCGCCGCCGTCATCGTCATGCTGGTCTCCACTCGCAACGAGAGCGGCGCCCCGATCATCCACAGCTTCCATATCGTTCCTGCTTTGGTCATCCTGCTGCGCGAAATCGCCGTTTCGGGTTTGAGGGAGTTCCTGGCGGGCCTGCGCATCTCTCTGCCGGTGAGCCATCTCGCCAAGTGGAAGACGACGTTGCAATTGGTCGCCCTCGGCGCCCTGATTCTCGCCGGGGCGCTGACCCAATGGCCCTGGGTGCACCTTGTCGGGCTCGTCTGCCTCTGGGCCGCAGCGGCGCTCACACTGGTCACCGGGTGGGACTATCTGCGCGTCGGCCTCAGGCACATGGATTGAGCCGGCCATGGATTTCGCCAAGCGCGCCTTCGATCACAGCTATCATATCGATCCGATCGTGCGGTCGCTGCTCGACACCGATTTCTACAAGCTGCTGATGCACCAGTTCATCTATCACAAGCATCCCAACGAGCGGGTCGGCTTCGCCCTCAAGAACCGGACCACGTCCGTCCGGCTGGCCGAGGAGATCGACATCGGCGAGCTTCGCGAGCAGCTCGATTTCGTCCGCTCGCTGCGCTTCCGTCCCTCCGAGATCGTCTGGCTGCGAGGCCAGAGCTTCTACGGCCAATACGGCCTGTTCGAGGAGAGCTACCTTCACCATTTGAAGACGCTGCACCTGCCCGAATACGAGCTCGGAACGACGGACGACGGGCAGATCCGGCTCGAATTCCACGGCCTGTGGATGCACACCACCTTGTGGGAGATCTACGCGCTCGAGATCATCAACGAGCTTCGCTACCGGCGAATCATGCGCGGCATGAACCGCTCGCAGCTCGACATCATGTACGCCCGCGCCAAGGTGAAGCTCTACGACAAGCTGGAGCGCCTGCGCGAGGTGGGAGGGCTGGAGATCACCGATTTCGGCACCCGGCGCCGCCATTCGCACCTCTGGCAGGAGCATTGCATTCTCACCGCCAAGGAAGTGCTGGGCGACGACGTCTTCACCGGGACCTCCAACGCCTATTTCGCCGCCAAGCACGATCTCGAAGCGAAGGGCACCAATGCCCACGAGCTGCCGATGGTCCTCGCGGCGCTCGCCGACGATGACGAGGAGCTGAAGGAGGCGCAGTACAAGGTGCTGAAGCAATGGCAGAACGTCTACAGGGGCGGGCTGCTGGTGATGCTTCCCGACACGTTCGGGACGACGCAATTCCTCCGCAACGCGCCCGAATGGGTACGAAACTGGACCGGCGCGCGCCCGGACTCCAAGCTGCCGATAGCGGGCGGAGAGGAGCTGATCGAATTCTGGCGGGACCGCGGCGAGAACCCGGAGAAAAAGCTGCTCATCTTCTCCGACGGAATGGACGTCGCCTTGCCCGGCCAGCCGCCCAACGGCTCCGACATCCCGGAAGTCCTCGCGCATTTCCGCGGCCGCGTGCGGATCGGCTTCGGCTGGGGCACCAACCTCACCAACGATTTCATCGCCTGCCATCCCGAGGACCCCGACCGGATGAAGCCGATCAGCGTCGTCGTGAAGGTGAAGGACGCGAACGGACGCCCTGCGGTGAAGCTCAGCGACAATTACGAGAAAGCGACCGGGCCCGCCGACGAGGTCGCGCGTTACCGCAAGGTCTTCGGCACCGAGGGCGTGGCGGATGTTCCGGTGACCGTTTGAGGAGGAAGCGATGAGCTATGAGATCGGCCCGACGGACGCGCTGATCGTCGTCGATCCGCAGAACGATTTCTGCCCCGGGGGCGCGCTCGCCGTCGCGGGCGGCGACGAGATCATGGATGCGATCTCCGCACTGGCGCGCCGTTTCCGGGCCGCCGGCGGCCTGGTCGTCGTCACCCAGGACTGGCACCCCGGGGACCATAAGAGCTTTGCCGCCAACCACGAGGGCGGCACGCCGTTCGGGACCACGGAGATGCCCTACGGCGCCCAGGTGCTGTGGCCGGATCATTGCGTTCAGGAGAGCCCCGGCGCCGAGTTCCATCCCGACGTGGCGGGCGCCGTGGCGACCGCCCACCTGATCGTTCGCAAGGGATACAATCCCTCGGTCGATTCCTATTCCGCCTTCTTCGAGAACGACAGGGCGACCAGCACCGGCCTCGGCGGCTGGCTGAAGGAGAAGGGCGTGGAGCGCTGCTTCTTCGTCGGCCTGGCCTACGATTTCTGCGTGGCCTATTCGGCGCTCGACGCGGTCCGTCGTGTCGGCCTGGAGGCGATCGTGCTCAAGGATCTCACCCGCGCCATCGCCATGCCGGCCGGAGAGGGGACGACCGTGGACCAGGCCGAGCGCGAATTCCGCGAAGCCGGCGTCGCCGTCGAGAAGAGCGCGGCCCTATGATCGATTTTACCGCTCAATCTGAGCGGATTTCCTCGCTTCCGTCGATCTCGGCGAAGGCCTAGGCCGTTCGGAACCAACCCAAGAGAGAGGCGATTACGATGGATGCAAAGACCGGCGAAATGGGTGGCTGCCCGGTAGAGCGCCCGACCACCGTCCGCTCGCTGCTCGGCCGCACGAACCGCGACTGGTGGCCGGAATCCCTCCCCCTCGAAATCCTCAACCAGGGCGGCCTCTCGCCCGATCCTATGGGCGCCGATTTCGACTATGCCGAGGCGTTCAACGCGCTCGATTATGCGGCGCTCAAGGCCGACCTCACCGCCTTGATGACCGACAGCAAGCCGTGGTGGCCGGCGGATTACGGCAATTATGGCGGCTTGATGATCCGAATGGCCTGGCACGCGGCCGGCACCTATCGCACCGCCGACGGGCGCGGCGGCGCCAACAGCGGCCAGCAGCGCTTCGCCCCGCTCAACTCCTGGCCGGACAACGGCAACCTCGACAAGGCGCGGCGCCTGCTTTGGCCGATCAAGCGCAAATACGGCAAGCACATCAGCTGGGCCGACCTCTTCATCCTCGCCGGCAACGTCGCGATCGAATCGATGGGCGGGCCCGTCTTCGGATTCGGCGGCGGGCGCCGCGACGTGTTCGAGCCGGAGCGCGACATCTATTGGGGCTCCGAAGAGCAGTTCGTCGGGCACCCGGACAACAAGACCCGCATCCTCCCCGAGGAGGAGCTGGAACTCGAGCATCCTTTGGCGGCGATCCAGATGGGGCTCATCTACGTCAACCCGGAAGGACCGGGCGGAGTCCCGGATCCGCTCCAGTCCGCGCGCGACATCAAGATCACCTTCGAGCGCATGGCGATGAACCACGAGGAGACGGTCGCGCTGACCGCCGGCGGCCACACCTTCGGCAAGGCCCACGGCGCGGGCGATCCGAGCCTGGTCGACGCCGCGCCCGAAGCCGCCGACATCGCGCTCCAGGGTCTGGGCTGGGCGAGCGCGCACGAGAGCGGCTTCGGCGAGCACACGATCACCAGCGGCATTGAGGGGTCCTGGGTGAACACTCCGACGGAGTGGTCCGAGAATTATTTCCGCCTGCTGCTCGACTACGAATATGAGCTCGTCCGCTCGCCTGCGGGCGCCCAGCAATGGCAGCCGATCAACCAGCGCGAGGAGGACATGGCGCCGGCCGCGCACGACCCGTCGAAGCGGGTGCCGACGATGATGACGACGGCCGACATGGCGCTGAAGGTCGATCCCGAGTTCCGCGCGATCTCCGAGAGGTTCCGGCGCGACCATAAGGCGTTCAAGGACGCGTTCGCCCGCGCCTGGTTCAAGCTCACCCATCGCGACATGGGGCCCAAGGTCCGCTACCTCGGGCCGGAAGTTCCGGAGGAGGATCTTATCTGGCAGGACCCGGTCCCCGCCGGGCGGGCGCCGTCGGACGGCGACGTCGAGGGCTTCAAGTCCAAGATCCTGGATGCGGGCTTCACCGTCGGCCAGCTGGTCAAGACCGCCTGGGCGTCGGCTTCGACCTACCGCCGGTCGGATCATCGCGGCGGAGCCAACGGTGCGCGCATCCGGCTCGAGCCGCAGCGCGGCTGGGCGGTGAACGAGCCGGCGGAGCTGGAGCAGGTCCTCGCCAGGATCGACGAACTTCGCGGGGCCCTGTCGATGGCGGACGCGATCGTGCTCGCGGGCACCGCCGCCGTCGAGAGGGCGGCGAGAGACGCCGGCTTCGACGTCGAGGTGCCTTTCGCCGGCGGGCGCGGCGACGCGACGCAGGACTGGACCGATGCGGAAAGCTTCGCGGTGATGGAGCCGGTAGCCGACGGCTTCCGCAACTACCTCAAGACCAAGCAGAGCGTGAAGACCGAGGAGCTGCTGCTGGACCGCGCTTCCCTGCTCGGCCTCTCGGTGCCGGAGATGACGGTGCTGCTCGGCGGCCTGCGCGTGCTCGGCGCCAACTACCAGGACCGCCCGGAAGGCGTCTTCACCGCCCGCAAGGGGCAGCTCACCAACGACTTCTTCGTCAACCTGCTCGACAACGACACCTTCTGGCAGGTCGTCGACGAGAGCGGCGACGAGGAGTTCATCGGCTACGACCGCGGCGGCCGGCAGGAGAAATGGCGGGCGACCCGAACCGACCTCATCTTCGGCGCCAACAGCCAGCTCCGCGCCGTCGCCGAGGTCTATGCCGAGAAGGGCCACGAGGAGAAGTTCGTCCGCGACTTCGTGAATGCCTGGACCAAGGTGATGAATGCGGACCGCTTCGACCTGCCGCAGAACCCCGACAGCGTCGAACCGATCGGCATCGCCGAACCGGCGGCCGGATAGAGCACGGAAGCCGTTCGCCCTGATGATCAGGTCGCCATGCCCCCGGCATCGCTGCGGATTGCCGGGGGCAATCCGCAGCTGATCATTGTCGAAGGGCTTTCCTTCTTTGACAAAAAGAAGGGGCTTCGACAGGCTCAGCCCGAACGGAGTGGCTCGAACCGCGTAGAGGGAAATCCGATGCGTCGCTGCGAGGTCGATAGCCTCGATGCTACCCGCACCCATTGGGTGCCCTCCGTCGTGTCGCCCGAGCGGAACTGGGCGGGGGCGCCCGGCTGCCGCAGGGGGGCGAGGTTCCTGATCGAGGGGCGGACGTTCCGCGCGAGCCGGGAAGAGTTCGAGACGTTCGACAGCGAGCTCGGCTGTCTCAGCTGGATCATGCTCCATCGCAGCGACCTCAACCGGACCTTGCCGGGCGCGAAGGTCAGGCCGGTTCTGCTGGATCGCTGGCTTCTCGGTCTGGACTGAGCTCGCGCATGATCCGGCGCAACGCGGCGCCGAGCAGCTGAAACTCGCTCTCGCGCGGGCTCGACCGGCGCCAGATGAGCGCGATCCGCCGGAAGCCGCGATCGGAGCGCAGCGGCCTTGCATCGACAGTGGTGCCGTCGAGAATGCCGGCCTCGATCGCCATTCGAGGCACGAAGGTCACGCCCAGCCCGTTGTCGACCATCTGGACCAGGGTGTGGAGCGAGGTTCCCATCATCGCCGCATGGGCGCGCAGGTCCGGCCTGTTGCAGGCGGAAAGCGCGTGGTCCTTGAGACAGTGGCCGTCCTCGAGAAGGAGCATCCGGCTCTCGTCGATCGCTTCGACATTGACCGTTGCTCCGCCCGGCGCCTCGCCGCGCGGGAAGGCGACGAACAGCGGATCGTCGAACAGGGTGAAGGAATCGACGTCGCCGCATCCATATGGCAGCGCAAGCAGCACGCAGTCGAGCTGACCGCGGTGGAGCGCCTCGCAGGCGGCCTGGCTGGTCTCCTCGCGGAGGTAGAGCTTCAGCTTCGGCCATTCACGGCGGAGGTGCGGCAGCATCGCCGGGAGCAGGAAAGGGGCGATGGTCGGGATCACGCCCATTCTCAGCTCGCCGTGCAGCGGCTGCCCCTCGGCGCGCGCCATCTCCGCGAGCTCCTCGGCCTCGCGCAGCACCCGCACCGCCTTGTCCGCGATGCGCTCGCCGAGCGCGGTGAAGCGGACCACGCGGCGGGTCCGCTCCACGAGCGTGACGCCGAGCAGGGCTTCCAGCTCGCGCAGGGCCGCCGAGAGGGTCGACTGGGTGACGTAACAGGCGTCCGCCGCCTTGCCGAAATGGCCCTGCTGACGGAGCGCGACGAGATATTGCAGTTGCCGGATCGTAGGGGGATGGACTGTCATCGTGATCGATAATTCCAATCAATAAGCGTCTATAGATCGGTTGAACGATCAATACCAGCACCCTACATGCTGCATCGCACAAGAGATTCACCGCACCGCAAAACAGGAGATCGACCAGCGATGCTCACCGTAGGCGACAAGCTTCCCGCCCTGACCCTTCCCGTCCAGCAGGGCATCGACGCGCTCCCCGCCGGCGAGACGATCGACCTCGCGCAGACCGGCGGCAAGTGGAAGATCCTGTTCTACTGGCCGAAGGATTTCACCTTCGTCTGCCCGACCGAGATCGTCGGCTATGCCGAGCTGGCCCGCGATTTCGCGGATCGCGACGCGGTATTGATCGGCGCCTCCACCGACACCGCCCACGTCCACTTCGCCTGGCGCAAGTCGGACGAGCGTCTCGCTGCCGCCGACTTCCCGTGGATCGCCGACAACGGCAAGCAGCTCGCCGAGGCGCTCGGCATCCTGGACCGCCAGGAGCATGTCGCCTTCCGCGCGACGTTCATCGTCGATCCGGACAACGTCATCCAGCATGTTACCGTCAACGGCTTGAATGTGGGGCGCAATCCGCAGGAGGCGCTGCGCGTCCTCGACGCGCTGCAGACCGACGAGCTCTGCCCCTGCAACTGGGAACCCGGTCAGGAGGTCCTGCGGCCCGCGGCCTGACCCCCCTCCGGGCCGCCGCCGCAGCGACCTCGCGGGGGGCGCGGGAGCTTCGGTTCCCGCGCCCCCTTTTTCCTCCCCGGAACGGGGAGGGGACCATGCGAAGCATGGTGGAGGGGGCCCGCGTCCGTGCAGCTCGCTGCGCTCGCACCCCTCCACCGCACTTCGTGCGGTCCCCCTCCCCGTGCCGGGGAGGAGCAATAGGAGAACATCATGTCTCTCAAGGAATTCGCCGACGCTCTCCCGGACTACGCCAAGGACCTCAGGCTCAACCTCGGCTCGCTGCTCGGCGACCAGGCGCTGGGCGACCAGCGCAAATACGGCCTGCTGCTCGCCTGCGCCCACGGCACCGGCTACAAGCCGATCGTCGCCGCCGCCGAGGCGGAGGCCGAAGGCAAGCTGACGCCCGAAGCCGCCAATGCCGCGCGGGCGGCGGCGGCGGTGATGGCGATGAACAACGTCTATTACCGCTTCGTCCACCTCGCCTCGAACCCGGAATATGGGACGCTCCCGGCGCGGCTTCGGATGAACGTCATCGGCAATCCCGGCATCGACAAGGCCGACTTCGAGCTGTTCAGCCTCGCCGTCAGCGCGATCAACGGCTGCGGCATGTGCATCGACAGCCACGAAAAGGTGCTCCAGCAGCACGGCGTCAAGGCCGAGACGATCCAGGCCGCCGCCCGCATAGCCGCTGTCGTCAAAGCGGTCGCGACGGTCCACGCGACGCTCTGAGGGCCCTTTCCCGGCCCCGTCTTCCGGCCTAGCTTCTTCAGGCCGGAAGAGAGGGAGGGGTCATGTCGTTGCTTCACATCGCAGCCGCGGCGCTTGCGCTTGCGGCTGCAACCCAGGCTGCCGCGCAGACCCTGGCCGAGGCCGCCGCCGCCCTGGACCGCTTCACCAACCCAACGCTGACCCGCTTCGCCGACGAAGCCGCGTTCGAGGCCTATCTCGCGGCGGTGCGCGACTATCGCAGGAGTGCCGATCTCGAACGAGTGCGTGCGTTTCGCGTGGCTCAGGGGCGGCCGGCCGGGCCGCTGGAGCCGGCCTGTCCGGCCGGGGACGCGGCCTGCCTTGCCGAGTTGGAGAACGACACCGTCACCGTCGCCGGCACCATCGCAACCGCGAGCAATGCGTCGATCACCAACAATCAGATGCGCGGAGTCGAGGAAGGCGACATCGTCAAGCAGATCGGCGGCTTTCTCCTCGTCCTGTCGCACGGCCGGATCTTCGTCATCGACACGCGGCCTGACGGGCGCCGCGCGCTCGCCCTTGCCGACCGGGTCAACGTCTATCGCGATCCGACCTCGCAGACCTGGTATGACGAGATGCTCGTCTTCGGCGATCGCATCCTCGTCACCGGCTATTCCGATAGCGACGATGCGACCGAGCTTTCGGTCTTCCGGCTCGATCGGGAGGGCCGGCTGGCGCGCGAAGGGGTCTTCTACATCTCGTCCGACGATTATTACGATCCGGAGAATTATGCGACGCGCCTCGTCGGCGACCGGCTGGTCGTCTACACGCCGATCCGCGTGCGGCACATCGGCGACAGCGGATTCCTCTATCCGATCGTGCGCCGGTGGATTCCGGGCGAGGCGCGCGAGGAGGCCGAGCGGCGCGGCCGGCGCCTGTTCGACGCCCGCTCGATCTATCGGCCGGTCCGGACCGAGACCGATCCCACCATCCACACCGTCTCGGTCTGCCCGCTGGGCGAGGCGGGCGCCGATCGCGATCTCGAATGCCGCAGCACCGCGTTTGCCGCCCCGCGGGACGCGGAATGGTACGTCACCGAGAACGAAGCCTTCCTCTGGACGAGCGCCGGGAACGAACCCTGGCATCGGTGGAGCCGGGACCTAGATCCCTGCCGGCCCGGCAGCGTATCGCCGCTGGGGGCCGTGCTGGAGGCGACGGTGTACCGCGTGCCGCATGCGCAGGGCGCGGCGCCGGAGGTGGCCGGCGCGCGCGGCGTGCCGTTCGATCAATTCTCGCTCCAGGCGAACGACGGCCGCTTGCGGGCTCTGGTCGACCGTGTGCCCGTGCGCTGCAACCGCGAATATGAAGGGCCCGCCGAGCCGGTTTATTTCGACGCCCCCCTCGCGGCCTTCGGCAGCCGAATCTCCGAGGTGCCGCACGAACGCTACACGGCCGTGCCGAGCCCCGGCTCCCAGTGGATCGCCAACCGCTTCACCGAACGGTATCTCGTCTATGGCGGGCTCAGTCAATTCCGCAGCGGGCCTCCCGACCTCTACCCGGACCGTTACGCTCCCGAATATCTGCGCCGATTGCTACGGGAGAGCCGCATTCCTCCGGCTTATACCGTCCCCGCCGATCGGCCGCGGGACGTGACGCCGCTCGACGTCGGCCACAGCGTCATTCGCGCGGAGCGGGCGGGGGAGAATGTCGTGCTCACCGGCTACCGCGATCGGAGCGGCCTTTCCGTCTCGCTGATCGACCTGCGCGCCCGCCCGCGTGTCGCCTCGACCCTCCGCCTCGACGGGCGCTACGAAAGCGAGGGGCGCAGCCACGCCTTCAACAGCCTCATCGCCGAGGACGGCAGCGGCACGATGGGGCTGCCCACCACCCCCAGGGCGGCAGAGGGCGACCGCAGGTGGTGGCGCAGCCGCGCCTCGGACGTCTCCTTTTTCGCAGTCGACCGCGAAGGGGATCTGGACGATCTGGGCATGCTTGGCAGCAGTCTGACCTATGGTTCCCGCGGCGCCGATGACGAAGATGGCCTCGAGGGTTATGAGTGCGAGGTCTCCTGCGTCGACTGGTACGGCAACACCCGGCCGATCTTCACCGATGGCCGGGTGTTCGCCCTGACCGGCGCGGAGCTTGTCGAGGGGCGGGTCGTCGGGCGCAGCATCAGGGAGGTGCGCCGGCTGGACTTCGCCCGGGCCCGCCCCCGCGGCAGGCGGCGATAACGGTCCGCCCCGGCATCGTCCCGCTCCGGGATAGCGGCGGCGCGGGCGCCGCGGCGGCCTTAGCGCGCGGATCGGCCCATGCTAGAGCGCGTTGCCTCGGGATGCTGAAGCCGCTCGCCCTTACCCTGTGCCTCCTCCTCGCCGCCTGCGCCCGCGCGCCCGCCCCGCCGGCGCCGCCGGTCCGCCACGAGGTGGCCGCCGTGCCGGCCTCCGGCGACGCGGAGATTGCCGCATTCTACGCCAAGCGGGGACAGCGTGCGCTCTGGACCGACAGCGCCGCAGGTGAGCGGTTGCTCGCGGCGCTGAAGCGCTCGGCGAGCGACGGCTTCGATCCCGCGCGCTACCGCGTCGCCGAGATCGGCGCCGCGCTGGCGGCGGGGGATCCCGCTTCGCTCGCCCGCGCCGATCTGATGCTGTCCGAGGCCTATGTCGCTTATGCGCGCGACCTGCGCACGCCGTCCGCGGCGGTGCGGCCGCTTTATGCCGAGCAGGGCCTGGCACCCGCGCCGCCGTCGGCGCGGAGCCTGCTCGATGCGGCCGCCCGGCATGCGCACAGTGCGACACATGCCGACAACGTTCGACATCTGAACGCCGTCTATGACGGCCTGCGCGACGGGCTCGAAGACTATCGGCGGCGCTGGTCGCGGCTGCCGCAGGTTCGGCTCCCGGAGCGGCCCGATGCCGCTTCGCTCCGGCGCCGGCTCGGCCTCGGCGAGGGCGGTCTCGACGCCGCTCTCGGCCGCGCGCTCGCCCACTTCAAGCGCGTCCACGGCCTGCCGGAGACGCCTGCGCTCGACGCGCAGACGGTCGCCGCGCTCAACGTTCCCGCCGCCGAGCGCGAGCGGGTGATCCGGCTCAACATGGAGCGCGCCCGGATCCTTCCGGCGAGCGGCCGCTTCGTCCTGGTCGACGCCGCCGCGGCGCGGCTGTGGATGTTCGACGGGCGGCGCCCCGCCGGCCAGATGCGGGTGATCGTCGGCAAGCCGGGGATGGAGACCCCGGCGATGGCGGCGCGGCTGCGCTACGCGGTGCTCAACCCCTATTGGAACGTCCCCGTCGATCTCGCACGGCAGCGCGCGCGCGACGTGCTGCGCCGCGGCACGCGCATCCTCGCGGCCGAGCGGCTCCAAATCCTCTCCCAGTTCCACGCCGAGGACCGGGTGCTGAGCCCGGCAAGCGTCAACTGGCGGCGGGTCGCCGCCGGGCGCGAGCCGCTGCGGCTGCGCCAGCTTCCGGGCGGCGCCAACGTGATGGGGGCGGTCAAGTTCATGATGCCCAACGACCGCGACATCTATTTGCACGATTTCCCCGACAAGAACCTGTTCGAGCGCGCTGACCGGAGGATCAGCTCCGGCTGCGTCCGCCTCGAGGACGCGCCGCGCCTCGCCCGCTGGCTGTTCGAAGGTGCGGCGCCGCAGCCGGACGGTCCGCGCCCGGAACAGCGGGTCGACCTGCCCGCGCCGGTGCCGGTCTACATCCTCTATTTCACCGCCATTCCGGATGCGGGGCAGATCGCGTTCCAGGCCGACCTGTATGGACGCGACGCGGCCCAGCTGGCGGCGTTGGAGCGGCCGGCCGCCTGATCGGGTCCGAGGGTCGGGCCGGCCGAATTGCCGTTCACCGCGAAAACACTTAATATTTCAGCGCGAAACGTCGGTCGCTTGAGTCGCGCGCTTTCCGTTTCGCCGGGCGCGCAGGAATAAAGAGGCTGCACTACTCCGAAGGAGGGGTGCCGGACATGGACACGAGGATGCGGTCGACTTCGAGCGGCTCCTCCCCAGGGCTCCAGTCATGATGCGGGTGCGCGATCTCTTCCGCGCCGCGACCGAGGGCGAGCAAAGCGCCCCGGCCGACGGACCCCGCCAGCGCTCCCGCAGAATGAAGCGCCCGCTCCATCTGGTCGTCATCGGGCTTCTCGGCTTGCTCGTCGCCTATTTCGCCGTCCTTCTTCTGAAATCGACGGAAGATGCCCGGGTGCTCACCGTGGCCCTGGCCTGCGCAGCCGTGGGGGCGTTGCTCGGATTCATCTTCGCGATACCGAAGCGCACCGACATCGCCATCGTGCGGCCGAGCGGCGAAGCTCCCGGCGGCGCGCGGGTGACTGAGACGCAAGCGATCGGCGCCGCCGCCAATTCCGCCTACCGGCCCAATACGTCGCTCGAGGAAATCTCCGACTGGCTCACCAAGATCATCGTCGGCCTCGGTCTCGTCGAAGCGGGCGCCATCGCCGCTTTCGTCGACCGGCAAGGGACGGCGATCGCTCCGATCCTGTTCGGCACCGGGGCCCCGCCGATCACGGGCGGGGCGATGCTGGTGGCGACGACGGTGCTCACATTTCTCGCCGCGTTCCTCTACTTCCGCCTCTATCTCGCCGAGGAATTCACGCGCAGCGACAATTACGCGCTGGAAGAACAGCGACGGTTCGAGGAAGCGAGGCAGCGCGGCCGAACGCAGCAGACCGCCCCGAAAAATGTACTCGAAAGCGTGGCCGAGAGCCTCCGGCCGACACCGCCGGGCGTGAGCGATCCGCGCGACGCAGGCCCAGGAACCTCGGACGCCGCGGCCGCAGAGCCGGCGTCGCTTTGGGCCTCCCGCGAGAAGCTTATCGAGGCGATCGAGCGAAAGATTTCGGCCATCCTGCAATCGCAAAACCAGACCGATCCTGCGAAAGGCCTGTTCGGCGGCCGAGCCGCCGTCGTCGTGCCGGGCGTCCGCCGGCTCGACGCCCGCGTCCAGCATGACCGGGGCGACCGCGACTGGTTCCGAATCCAGCTGATCCTTTCGTCGGACAGCCCCCGTCTCAAGGGCGAGGCCGCGTTTTTCTACCATCCGACCTTCGCCACGCCTTATGAGCGGGTCCCGATCGTCGACGGCAAGGCACAGGTGGAATTGTACGCCTACGGCGCTTTCACCGTCGGCGTTCTTGCCGACGGAGGGGAGACGGAGCTGGAGCTGGATCTCGCGGAGATCCCGGATGCGCCGGCGGAGTTCAGGGAGCGCTGAGCGCCACGCCGGAGCCCGACGGGAACGCGCAGCGTTCTCGTCTCATGGTCGATCCCGCCTCCCCGAAGCCCATTCCCGGCACGGCCGGGAAGAGCGGGGAGCCCAGCTACAGGAAGCCGAAGCTGCCGCCGAAGGAGGCGATCCTGGCTTATTACCGGGCGGTCGCGCCGCTGTTCCTTCGCCACGGGGCGGGGCGGCCGCTGAACCTGTTTCGCTGCACCGGCGGATACTGCTTTTTCCAGCGCAACCGGCGGCATCCGGCGACGCACGGCGAGTTCGGGCCGCCGATCCGCTTCGTGCCGGTCGCGCAGAAGAACAAGCGGACCGAGGACTATCTGTGGGTGGCCGACGAAGCCGGCGTCGCGGCCTGCGTCGCGGCGGACGCGATCGAGTTCCACGGCTGGGGCGCCAGCGCCGCCGACGTGGAGCGGCCGGACCGGATCGCCTTCGACCTCGATCCGGGCGAGGGGACGGGCTTCGCCGAGGTCCGGGAGACCGCCTTCCTGATGCGCGCCTTCCTCGCCGAGCTGGGACTCGAGAGCTTCCCGCTGCTGAGCGGCGGCAAGGGGGTGCACGTGGTAGTGCCGCTGGCCCCGGAAGCGGGCTGGGAGGCGGTGCGCGGCTTCGCGCGGCGCCTCTGCGCGACGCTCGCCGCCGCCGAGCCGGCGCGCTTCACCATCGCCCTCCCCAAGGCCGAGCGCAAAGGCCGCATCTTCCTCGATTATCTCCGCAACCAGCGCACCGCGACCGCGATCCTCCCCTGGTCGCTGCGCGCCCGCCCGGGCGCGCCAGTCGCGGCGCCGGTGCGCTGGGACGAGCTCGCCGGGATCGAGCGGGCGTCGCTGTTCACCATCGCCGACGTCGGAGAGCTGGTCCGCCGCGGGCGGAGGCTCAAGGATTGGGGCAAAGGTTCTCAATCGCTTCCTACGATATGAGAAAGGCTCGAGCCATTGGTACGGTCAGGTCACGCTGAATCGAGCGTCATGTCCCTAGGATAATGGTATATGCTACGCGCGGGCGGGATCAGCCAGTTGTACTGCGGTCAAGCTACAAATGCGCTTGGCGATGCTAGCGTTCGGCCTGATTCACGCAGCTGCCCTGAAAACCGCTGCTCAGAATGGCGGATGGAGATGAAGACAGAGGATTTTGTGCAAGCGCGGCAATCCTTATTTCAAGGTGAAGGAGCGTATTGAATCGTTCTATACGATGACTGGTCATATTAATTAAATAATACTCACATCCGAGATCAGCATCATTGCGTCGCTCTGCTAATAGATGTCTCCCATCTATCCCGAATGAAACTACATTAGGTTGTACGACACGAGATCTACGACCTGCTTCATTTCGGACGATAGCGACATTTCCTGGACCGCCGTCCCACCATTCATATCCACAGCATATGGGATTATATGGCGAGCAAGCGGATAGCACTACGCACACAGCCAGCGAAATTATCGTTTTCACGTTGCTTGTCTCAATGACCGATTACGCGGGGCGTTCCCTGAAAGCGTATCTGAAATGGACTTCCTGAATAGCGGCCACCGCGTGTAGCACGATCTCGGCCGATGCCTGTTTCAATGTTGCGAAACACTCCTCTAATACGTGGACTATACCGAGCAGAGCTATGCTGTTCAAAATCATAATTCTCCGGCAAGATACGGTATGTTCCATCTCTTTGTAATTCTACTGAGACGCTGCCATGAGTGCGCCAAGCCGTCCCTTGTACGGTCGCCCCAACCCTGTCCCCGGGGCCAGAGGGCCTCTCATCTATTCGAATTGTAAGTTTCGACGCATCAACAGCGACGGGCGCGCCACCACCGTGGCGGTAATGGCGATCCGCTTCATCGTGTGAGAGCACTCCGTCTCCATTTGTCGGGTCAGTCCGGTCGTAGGTCAATTCCTGCTCTTCGAGTGAGTCCCAGATAGCCTGACCTTGCCGTGAAGCCCAGTCCCGTTCAGGATCAATGCTCTCCGGCGGAAGGGCCAGTTCACCGGATGGGTCCACGCGATTGATCGGGTCGTTACCGATATAGGCATAAAGATTGATCTGATCCTCATAGCCGATCGGATCGGCCTGCAGGAAGCGGCTGCAGATGGCGGTTGACCGAGCGAAGCCGTGGTCGATCTGCCTGCCCGATCCGCTGGACCGGTCCGCCGTTGCATATGGGCTCATGAACGTGGGAGTCTCCTGTGGGCCTTTGTGAAGCAGGGGGTGCGCTCATTCGACTGGCTCCCAGCCGAGGGCCTCGGCCGTCGCGAAGCAGCGTCGGTTGGTCTCGGCCAGGAAGGCGTATCGCGGCCTGAGAAATGGGGGGATCAGGAAGGGCGAGCGATATTTCGTACCGTACTCGCGCTCGATCATCTCGGCGCAGGCGGTCCCGCGCTTCACCATCGCATAAGTATCGTGGGGGCTGTGGCGCAGGATCGTCGCGCCGACGGCCTCAGCCTCAGCGAAGTAGCCGTGTCGAAGCAGATGTTCGAGGACGACGCCGGCCATCATGGCCACGCCTTCGCGTCGGCCAAGAGAGCGCATGTAGATGCCGGATTGCAGCGCCAGATCGGTCATCGGCATGTTCTGCCGGTACCACAGGTCGCGGGCCGGAAGGGCACCGCTGGTCGTCTCGAGATTGACGGTGCGGCCGGCTTCATCGCGATGCCGCACGAAGATGTGAAGCGGCGCCGTCGCTAGCGCGACGTTCAGGCCGAGCGCTTCGCCCAGGATGAGGAATAATATCGGCATCGAGACACAATTGCCGCGGCGCGTGCGCAGATAGTTGGCGATCAGCTTGTTCTCGATCTTGGTGCCTTCGGGATCGTCATGGTCGTAGGCGAACGGCCGGCAGTCGTTCCATGGGCCGGGCTCGTAGATCAGGATCCGCAGCGCGCGGAGCTTTGCGCCCGAATCGGAGGAGGGGCAGGCCATGTCCAGCGCGGCTCGCGCCCAGTGGGCCAACTCGGCAGCGGTCGCTGTGGCACCGAACGCCGGGTCTACGATCTCGTCGAAACCCAGCTTCGCTTCCGTATAATCGAGCGCGGCATCCGGCCTGTCGAGGATCGCTGCGACGGCGTCAGGTGCCGTCAGCAGCGGCGCAGCCGCGGGCGGTACGGCAACGCGCGGAAGCGTCGAGAGGGCGGCGGCAGGCATGGACTTTCCTCACGCGACTCGGGGTCGAACGTAAGAAGAACATTTGGAATCCTACATTGCAAGTGGCGCGGACGGCGTAACTACACCGTGCCCCCGCCGCGCTGCCGGTCGCGAAAGAGCAAAACGTCCAGCGACCACCGCCCGCCTCCGCGGCAGGCGAAATGGAGGCCGAGGAAGACGAGCACGATCGCCGGCCACCAGCCGCGGAAATCCTCCGGCCAGTGCACCATCCACACCGCGACGACGAAATTGAGCGCGACCACCAGCCCCGCCCAGCGGGTGAGCAGGCCGAGGACGAGGAGGATGCCGCAGACGAGCTGCGCCCAGACCGAGAGCGGCGCCATCAGCTCCGGCATGACGAAGCGGTGCGCCTCGAGGAAGCCGACGAACTCCGCCATCCGCTCGGCGCTCATGACATTGTCGTGGGTCCCGTAGATCAGGAAGAGGCCGGTGAGCACGCGCAATGCGGCGAGGCTGACGTCGGAATATCGGCCAAGGAAGGCGGGATCGAGGATGCTCATGCAGGGCATGCTAGCGCAATGGCGGCGCGGCGCCAGACTCCCGTTGCGGAGCCTTCGTTCGCGTCCTTATATGGCGCGCCCTTCCGGCGCCCGCCCCCGCTCGCGCCGACGCCACGTAATTGGAGACATGCGTTGAAAGCATATCTGTTGACCGGCGCCGCCGCTCTTGCCCTGACCGCCTGCGCTGCGACCCGGGATGCCCCGCCCGAAGGCGCTGCCGCCGCGCCCGCGGTCGAGGCGACGCCCGAGCTCGTGGCCGAGGTCCCCCGCCCGGTGCCGAACAACATCCTGCTCGCCGACTGGTCCGGACCGTTCGCGGGCGTTCCGCCCTTCGACCGGGTGACTCCCGAGATCTTCCCCGAAGCGCTCCAGTACGCGATCGACGAGCTCCAGCGCGAGGTCCGCGCGGTCGCCAATGCGCGCTCGGCGCCGACCTTCGCCAACACCGTCGAGCCGCTCGAGCGCTCGGGCCAGCGGCTCGAGCGGGTGCTCGCCGTATTCGGGGTGATGACCAGCAACATGGCGACCCCGGCCTATCAGGCGCTCGACCGCGAATGGTCGCCGCGCCTCGCCGCAGCCTCCGACGAGATCATCCTCAACCCGGCCCTGTTCCAGCGCATCCGCACCATCTATGAGGCGCGCGAGAGCTCGGGCCTCGACGCGCAGCAGCAGCGTCTGGTGACGCGGCTCTACAACCAGTTCGTCCGCTCCGGCGCCAACCTCAATCCCGAGCAGAAGCAGCAGCTCACCGCCCTGAACCAGCAGCTCGCCGGCCTGTTCGCCCAGTTCAGCGAGCGGGTGCTCGCCGACGAATCGACCCATATCGTGGCGACCCAGGCGGAGCTCGCGGGAGTGCCCGAGGACGTGCGCAACGCCGCGGCGGCGGCGGCGCGCGAGCGCAACCTTCCGGCCGGCCAGTTCGCCATCGTCAACACCCGCTCGGCGGTCGACCCGATCCTGACCTTCGCCGACAATCGCGCGTTGCGCGAGCGGATCTGGCGCGCCTTCGTCAACCGCGGCGACAATGGCGGCGCGAGCGACACCAATGCGATCATCGCCCAGATCGTGAAGGCGCGGGCCGACCGCGCGCGGCTGCTCGGCTTCGAGACACACGCCCACTGGCGGATGCAGGACACGATGGCGGGGACTCCCCAGCGGGCGATGGACCTGATGATGCGGGTGTGGCCGGCGGCGGTGGCACGGGTGCGCGAGGAGGTCGCGGAGCAGCAGGCGGTCGCGCGCCGGCTCGGCCATCGCATCACCATCGAGCCGTGGGACTATCGCTATTACATGGAGAAGGTCCGCCAGCAGCGGTTCAACCTCTCGCAGGACGAGATCAAGCCCTACTTCCAGCTGTCGAACATGATCGACGGCATGTTCCACATGGCCGGCCAGCTTTACGGGCTCGAATTCCACGAGATCACCGGCCGCGTCCCGACCTGGCATCCCGACATCCGAGTTTGGCACGTCGCCGACCGCCAGGGCAGGGACGTGGGCGTCTTCTACGGCGACATGTTCGCGCGTACCGGCAAGCGCTCGGGCGCCTGGGCGACCACCTATCGCAGCCGCTCGCGCCTGCTCGGCGACAGCATCGTGCTCGGGTCGAACAACAACAATTTCACCAAGCCCGGGCCGGGCGAGCCGGTGCTGATCAGCCTCGACGACGCGGAGACCCTGTTCCACGAGTTCGGCCACGCCATCCATTATTACCTCTCGGACATCAATTATCCGAGCCTGGGCGGCACGCCGCGCGACTTCGTGGAATATCCGAGCCAGGTGCACGAGAACTGGGTGCTGACGCCCGAGATCCTCAACCGGTTCGCGCGCCACTATCGGACCAACCAGCCGATGCCCCAATCTTTGGTCCAGCGCATCGAGGCATCGCGGACGTTCAACCAGGGCTTCGCCACGGTCGAATATCTCGCCTCGGCGCTGGTCGACATGCGCCTCCATTTGCGCCCCGACGGGGTGGTCGATCCGGACGCGTTCGAACGCGAGACGCTGGCCGAGCTCGGCATGCCGCGGGAGATCGCGATGCGGCACCGGCTGCCGCAGTTCAACCACCTGTTCTCGTCCGACGCTTATTCGGCCGGTTATTATTCCTACCTCTGGTCCGAGGTCATGGACGCGGACACCTGGGCGGCGTTCCAGGAATCGGGCAACGTCTGGGATCCGGCCACGGCGCAGCGATTCGCGCGCTACCTGCTCGCGACCGGCAACGAGACCGACCGCGCCGAGGCCTATCGCCAGTTCCGCGGCCGGGATCCGGACGTCAACGCCTTGCTGAGGCGGCGCGGCTTCCCGACCGGCGGCGCGCGGTAGAGGGGGGGACAGCCTACTTGGCTGTCCCCTTGCTGAGTCGGAAAGGGGACAGCCAAATAGGCTGTCCCCGGGCTGTCCCTTTCCACGGCCGCCCTATGGGGACAGCCAGATAGGCTGTCCCCGCTAAGCCGGCTGCTGGACGGTGTCGATCAGCAGGTCGAGCTGGGCCTGGCAGCCATTCTGGATCAGCGCGGCGGCAGTCGCCTCGATGCCGCTCGGCGCGGCGGGGAGGATGCGGAAGCGCAGGCGGGTCGGCAGCGGGACCCCGGCGACGCTCAGCCGGTATTCGGCGTCGTTGGCGATGCGCAGGTCCGAAGGCCAGGCGAGTGTCGCCTCGCCCGCGCTCCACGCGACCGTGCGCGGCGCGCCGCCCATCATGGCCGGCGCGATCTCGAGGCTGATCGTGCGGGTAGCCGTCGGCCGCCACAGCATTACGTTGGAGGCGCCCGGAACGCAGATTGTGGCGCTTCGCGAAACGTCGACGTGCCAGATCGAAGGGCTGCGCGGCTGCTCCGGCGTGCCGCGCGACGCGCCGACCCGCCCGATGCGCCCGTTATTGTTGACGGTGAGCGCGCTCCGGGTCGTCACCCGCGCCGCGGCGCCGGCGGCGAAGCTCGCAGGCCCGCGCAAGGTGCGGGTGCCGCGGCCGTCGAGCAGGACGATGGTGTCGCCCTGGCGGAGCGTGACCCGGGCATTGGGAGCGAGCGACCGGCCCGGCGGGTAGGCTTTCGCCGACGGGCCCGACGAACGGACGACGAGGACGTTGGCCGCGGCTGCGGTCGCACCCAGGGCGACGGCGGCGGCCAGGACGACATGGGGCAGACGGAGCCTATTTGGACGCCAGAACAAAGCTACCTCCCGGGCCGACTTCGCGCAGACGATACACGAATAAGCCGAGCGCTTCATCCTCCTTGTGGTCGGCGGCGAGGGCGTCGAGCGCGTCGAGCGCGCCGGGCACGCCCGCCTCGAACCGGCGCCACAGATCGGCGAGGCCCGCGCGAAGTTCGGGAGCGAGGTGCGGCACCGGCTCCCACAGCTCGACCGCGGTGGCGCGGCCGCTCAGCACCACTCGACCCATCGGCCGGAACCAGTCGAGTCCCGTCTCGGCCTTCGCCTCGGCGCTGACGAGGATCGTCGTCTTCAGGAGCTTGTTGGCGGATTCGAGGCGGGCGGCGGTGTTCATGCCGTCGCCGAGCGCGGTGTACTGGATGCGGCCCTCGCCGCCGAAATTGCCGACCACCGCGTCGCCGCGATGCAGGCCGACGCGGGTGCAGCCGACCGGCGGAATTCCTTCGCCCGGGTCGCGGCGGAAGACTTCGCCCGCCTCGAACATCGCCACCGCCGCCCTTGCCGCCCGCTCGGCGTCGTCGGGGCGGGCGATGGGAGCGCCCCAGAAGGCGACAACGGCATCGCCGACGAACTTGTCGATGGTGCCGCCGTGACGAAGCACGATGTCGCTCATCAGATCGAGATAGCGGTTGAGCAGCGTCGAAAGCTGCTCCGGCGTGATCGCGTGGCTGAGCTTGGTGAAGCCTTCGAGATCGGTGAACAAGGCGTAGATTTCGCGCTTCTCGCCGCGCAGGGCGAGCAGCTCGGGCTGCCGCAATATCTCGCTGGCGATGTCGCGCGGCAGATATTTGCCGAGCGCCGATTGCGCGAAGCGGCGCTGCTCGGAGCCGACCGCGCGCGCCGCCATGCCGACGCCGACGAAGGCGAGCAGCCATCCCACCCCCCATCCGAACGCGGGCAGGTCGAGCGTGTCGACGCCCGCCGACTGGAGCCGGAAGGGCAAAGCGGCGATGGCCGCGATCTGCGCGGCGAGGATCAGCGCGAGCTTCCAGCCGCGAAGCTCGAGCAGGCTCGAAAAGGCTCCGGCGGCCACGGCGAGGATGGCGACAGCCCACAGCACCCAGTGCGGCACCGGCGCGGGCATCCGCCCGTCAAGCTGCTGCGCGAGCATATGGGCGTGGACCTCGACTCCCTTGGTCCAGCGCCCAGTGAACCGGGTCATCGGCGTCTCGAAATCGTCGTCGTCGAAGATGTTGCCGCCGATCAGGACGTAGCGCCCGGCGATCGACTCGCGGACGGCGTCCGGGAATTCGGCGACGACGTGGATCGGCAGGTTGACGAACACCGCGTCGTCGGGATTGCGCGGCAGCAGGAAGTCGATGCTTCTCGTGTAGCGGCCGAACTCCGGATGGACGGGCGAAAGCGCGTTGGCGAGATAAGGCGGAAGGCCTTCACGCTGCGCCGGCCAGCGGCGCACGACATTGTCGTTCTGGTCGGTCTCCATCCGGATGCTCGCCGGCCGAACGCGCCCGGACCCCGCCCGGCCGAGGAAATCCCGGAGGAACTGCTCCTGCTCGTAGCCGATCTGGGCGGCATTGGCCTCCGCCGAGGCAAAGCCGAGGAAGACGGGCGCGCGCATTCCCCGCAAGGTCTGGAGGAGCTCCTCATCCTCGTCCTGCGGTTGATCGATCAGGATGTCGACGCCGATCGCGCGCGGCCCCATCGCGTCGATCGCCCGCAGCGCACGCGCCAGCATCGCCCGGTCCAGCGGCGAACGCTTGCGCAGCTGGCGCAGGGTGTCGTCGTCGTAAGTGACGAGGACGATGCGCGGGTCCTGCTCGTCCGCGATTGCCGCCGTGCGGAACACGCGCAAGTCGTACAGCGCGCGCTCGGCGTCCCCGGCGAGCGGCAGCTCCCAGCTGGCGCGGGCGAGCCAAAGAGCACCGAGCAGAAACAGAAAGGACAATGCCAAGCGGGCGACGCCGATCTGCTTCAGCGCCCGCCGCAGCCTTTCCGTCGTCGGTCGCCGTGCCGGCCCTTCCGCCATCGTCCCCCCGCGGCTTTGCCGGGGCGGAACGTAAGGCCAAAGCGCCAGGGTGAACAGCCTAGGCGGCGCCGGCCTTTTTCGCCTGCGCCCAGGCGAGCTCCGCGAGCGGCTCGAGCCTTTTCGCCATGTCGGCCGCGTGGGCGGAGGCGGCGGTGCCCCGGACCAGCCGGCCCTTGATGCCGTGGACGATCCCGGCCAGGCGGAACAGGTTGAAGGCCATATAGAAATCGAGGTCGGGAAGGCCGCCGCGTCCGGTCCGCCGGCAATAGGCCGCGACATAATCGTCCTCGGAGGGAATGTTCAGCGCAGCGAGATCCGCGCCACCGAGCGCGTCGGGCATGCGGTACATCATCAGATGGTAGCTGAAATCGGCGAGCGGATGGCCGAGGGTCGACAGCTCCCAGTCGAGCACCGCCAGCACCTCCGGCCGTTCGGGATGGAAGATCATGTTGTCGCAGCGGAAGTCTCCGTGGATGACCCGCGCCTGCGGCTCGTCGGGCGGAATGTTGTGCGGCAGCCAGGCGACCAGCCGGTCCATCGCCGGAACGCGTCCGGCCTCGACGTCGCCCTCATATTGCTGCGACCAGCGGGCGATCTGCCGCGCGAAATAATTGCCGGGCTTGCCGTAATCGGCGAGCCCGGCTGCCTCGGGGTCGATCAGGTGAAGCCGCGCGATCGTGGCGTTCATGGCGTCGAAATGGAGCGGGCGCTCCTCGCGCGGGACTTCGGCGAAGGTCGGGTCCCAGAAAATGCGCCCCTCGACCATGCCCATCACATAGAAAGCGGTGCCGATCACGGCCTCGTCGAGGCAGAGGCCGTAAGCGGGTGCCACCGGGAATTCCTGGTGGGCGAGCGCGCTGATCACCCGATATTCGCGCTCGATTGCATGGGCCCCGGGAAGGAGCTTGCCCGGCGGCTTACGGCGCAGCACGTAGCAGCGGCCGGGCGTCTCCAGCCGGTAGGTGGGATTGGACTGGCCGCCCTTGAACTGGGCGACTGTCAGAGGGCCGGTATAGCCTTCGACATTGTCGCGCATCCATCGGTCGAGCCGCGCGACGTCGAACCGGTGGGCTTCGCGGACCTCGCTCGTGCCCCGATTCTGCGCGCTCCTGTCCATGGCGACCCGCCTAGCCGGTCGGCCCGAGATTTTCCATGCGGCTGGCTCAGGACGCCCGGCGGGCGCCGATCGCCGCGCGCAAGGCGCGCGGCACGTTGGGGAGCTTGCGGCCGATTTCGGCGGCCTTGTAGCGCCAGCCCGGCTGCAGCATCAGCACCGCCAGGTTGAGGCGTGCCGCGCCAAAGGGCCGCTGCTTCACCTCGCGCGGTCCGCCGCCCGCCATCGTGATCAGCGCCGCGCGCTCGAGATAGAGGGTGACGCGGTCGGCGCGCAGCTCGCCGCCGAGTTCGGCGCCGAGCCGGGTTGCGAAGAGCCGATGGGCGAGCAGCAGCGCCTGCGCAGGCGCGCGCCCAGGGGAAAGTTCGGCGGCGCGCCGGTAGAGCCGGTCGATTCCGGCCTCGTCCTCGCCGGCGACGAGCGCGGCGAGGTCGGCAAGCCATTTGAGGCGCGACCAGGCGGTGAAGGCGCCATGGACGCACAGATAGGCGAACAACGCGTCGTGGCCTAAGGTCGGCAGCGAAACGCCCGGCGCGATCTCGACGCACTGGGCGGGCGAACCGGCGCCCACGCCGGGGAGCAGCATCGGATTCTCGGTCAACCGCTGATGAAGCTCCACCTTGACGCCGCCGTCCGAGATCCAGGCGCTGTCCTTCGCCGCCGCCGCGTAGCGCGCGATGCCGTCGAGGTCGGCGCCGGCGGGGTGGAAGCAGCGATAGCCTGCTTCGCCGAGCAACCGGCAGGCGTCGGCATAATCTTCGGGCGCGACGAGCAGGTCGATGTCGCGCGCGCGCTTCAGGGCCAGCGTGCCGTAGGCGAGGATGTTGAGCGTGACGCCCTTGACGAACAGATGGGCGATCCCGCCCCGCTCGAACCGCTCCGTGAGGCGCAGCGATTCCGCTGCATAGAGCAAGTTCTCCCGGGCGATACCCGACGCCTCGGCGGCGAGCTGCGCGGCTGCCTCCGCGGGCACGGGCGCGCCGGCGCGGCGCAGCGCATCGTGGACCAGGCCTTCGACCCGGTGCCTCGCCGCCGTGGCGAGCAGAAGCGGCCAGTCGACGGAATGGGCCGCCCGGCGCACGGCTTCGTCGCTCTCCTGCGACGGCGGCCGGCGGCAGCAGGCGACGAGCAAGGCGAATTCGGGAGAGAGCTTCATAGCGCCCGGATTAGCCCAGACGCCGCCGCTTGAACATTGCCGCCCTGTGCGGCGATCCGCTAGACGGCGGCCATGGCTGGACATCGACTATCGCCGGCGAGGCGGCTGGCACCGCGGCGGATCGCCCTGCACGCCGAAGCGCTGGCGGCGGTGGTGGGAGCATCGCTGGCGATCCGGCTGCTGCCCTTTCGCCGCGTCGTGGCCACCGGCGCGGCGCCGGGACGAGCCGGCAGCGCGGACGTCGCCTTGCTCCGCGCCGCAGTCCGCGCCTGGTGCCGGCGGGTGCCGTGGCGGGCCTTGTGCTTCGAATCGGCGCTCGCGCTCAGGACCATGCTGCGCCGCCGCGGCGTCGACGCAGTCCTTCATTACGGCATGGCGCAAGCGGAAGGGCTGCGCGCCCATGTCTGGCTCAGCGTCGCCGGCGAGACGGTGATCGGCGGCGAGGCGGACGGCTATAAGGAGGTGGCGCAATTCCCGCCGGCCCGCGCGCGGTGAGTGAAGCGCATCGTTACGCTTTGTTCGGGCTCAGCCTGACCTCCGAGCTCCAGCTTCCCGGCTTTCCCGAAGCGGGCGAGGGCGCCCCCGTCACGGTACGGTTCGGCCCGGTGGCCGTGCAGGACAAACCGGTCGCGGTGGCGGAGGGGGCGCTGGTGCTGTCGGTTCCTGAGGTCGGCCGCTTCCGGATCGCGGGCGGCGAGGAGATCCTGATCGATCCGGCCCCGGATGCCAGCCGGCGCAACCTGCGCGTCTACCTTCTCGGCTCGGCGATGGGCGCCTTGCTCCACCAGCGGGGGATCTTGCCGCTCCACGCCAATGCGGTGGCGCACGGCGCCAGAGCGGTCGCCTTTGCGGGCCGTTCGGGCGCCGGCAAGTCGACCCTCGCGGCCTGGTTCGCCGCGCATGGGCGCGAGGTGCTGTGCGACGACGTCTGCGCGATCGGTCGCGACCAAGCGGGCGCTCCTTTGGTCCTGCCCGGCGTGCCGCGGCTGAGGCTGTGGAGCGACGCGCTCGCCCGCTCCGGCCGCGATTCGGCGGATTACGAGCGTTCGTTCGACGGCCAGGACAAATATGACGTTCCGGTCACACCTGCGATGGAGGCCGCGCCGCGGCCGCTTGCCGCCTGCTACCTGCTGGACGAGGCCGGCGAGGGTGCGCCGGGGATCGAGCGGCTGAGCCCGGGCGAAGCGGCCGAGGCGCTGGTGGCCAACACCTATCGCGGCAGCTTCGTCCGGCTGCTCGGGCTCGGGGAGCGGCACTTCGCGCAATGCGTGGCGCTCGCCCGGACCGTCCCCGTCTACCGCGCCCGGCGCCGCTGGGGGGAGCAGCTGTTCGACGAGGAGGCGCAGCGGCTCGCCGACCATGCCGAGGAAATGCTGTAGTCGGCTTATTTCAACAGCTTAAGTAATACATCCATCGATTTTAGCAGGATTCCGCGATTTTTCTATGAAAAGCGAAATTTCGGAGAGGGCTTTTCTTTTGGTTTCGTTGCTGTATGACTCGCCGTCGTACTCGCAACAGGGGGGAGCGAGATGGCTGAGCCATTCCTGTCCGAAATCCGCATAATGTCCTTCGTCTTCGCACCGAAGGGCTGGGCGCTGTGCAACGGCCAGCTCCTGCCGATCAACCAGAACCAGGCTTTGTTCTCGCTGCTCGGCACGACCTTCGGCGGCGACGGCCGCGTCAATTTCGCGCTTCCCGATTATCGCGGCCGGGTGCCGATCCATGTCGGCAGCGGGCACACCCTCGGCGAGAGGGGAGGCGAGCAGGCGCATACGCTCAGCATCGCTGAGCTGCCGACGCACACGCACGTGCTGAACGGCACGAGCAATAATGGAAATGCGCTGATCCCCGCGGGAAACCTGCTCGCGCAATCGGCCACGCAGCTCTACGCCCCGCCGGGCTCGCTTCAGGCGATGGCTGCGGCTTCTGTCACCAATGTGGGCGGAAGCCAGGCGCATCTCAACATGCAGCCGTTCCTGACGCTCAGCTTCTGCATCGCCCTTCAGGGCATTTTCCCGTCGCCGAATTGAGGGGGTCGAAAAATGGCACAGCCTTATGTCGGTGAAATCCGCATGTTCGCGGGCAATTTCGCCCCCGCCGGATGGATGTTCTGCGAAGGGCAGCTCCTGCCCATCTCCGAGAACGAGACGCTCTTCCAGCTGATCGGCACGACTTATGGGGGCGACGGCCAGTCGACCTTCGCACTGCCGGACCTGCGCGGGCGGCTGCCACTGCACCAGGGGAACGGCTTCATCCTCGCGGAGACGGGGGGCGCCGAAGAAATCACGCTCACGGTCAACCAGATTCCGAGCCATACGCACCCGCTGCTGGGAAATAGCGGCGGCGCCTCCGCGGCATCGCCGGCGAACGCGGTCATGGCCGAGCAGCTTGCAGTCAGCGCTTATCAGAGCTTTGCGCCGGCGACCGCCATGGCGCCGCAGTCGATCGGGCCGGTCGGCGGAAGCCAGCCGCATACCAACTTCCAGCCTTATCTCTGTGTCGACTTCATCATCTCGCTGTTCGGCATCTTCCCGAGCCCAACCTGAGGAGAGCTTCGAAATGGCCGATCCTTTCGTCGCCGAAATCCGCATCTTCCCGTTCAACTTCGCGCCCAAGGGCTGGGCGTGGTGCGACGGGCAGCTGATGCCGCTTTCCCAGAATACCGCGCTGTTCTCGCTGCTTGGCACCACCTATGGCGGCAACGGCAAGTCGAATTTCGCGCTTCCGGACCTCCAGGGCCGGGCGCCGATGCACCCGGGCCAGGGGCCGGGCCTCAGCCTCCACGATCTCGGTGAGACGGGCGGGAGCGAGACGGTGACCCTGCTCGAGAGCGAGATCCCGTCCCACACGCATACCCTTCAAGCCCAAAACCAGCCGGGCAACCGGACGACTCCGGTCGGCAACAGCATTGCCCGTCTGGTCGGCGCCACGCCTTATCTTCCGCCCGCAGGCGCGCCGCTCGCCATGATGGCGCCACAGGCCCTGACGCCGGCCGGTGGAGACCAGCCGCACAACAATATGCAGCCGTACCTCACCTGTTACTTCTGCATCGCACTGCAGGGCGTTTTCCCGCCGAGGGGATGAGGGCCGACAATCTGGAGGAGGACGGGGCCGTTTCGGCCCCGTTCTTCTTTGGTCCGGGCGCGCGGATATTCGGTAGCGCCGAGAAACCAATGTCGGCGAAAATCCGCTGGTCATCGTTACATTACAGTGCCATGCTCGCCTTCGAGCGGATCGTGCGCGCCCGGGGACCTGCGCGCCGCCGCCATCAAAGCCCAGTGGGGGAAGTAAAAAATGTCTGCAGATATGAGCGTCATCCGCGAAACCACCCTGCTCACCGATGGGGACGAGACCAGCTCGCTTACCCCGCCGCCGGGCAATGTCGATCCGGGCGACGTCCTCTATCACAAGCTGATCATCACCAATAACGGCACCACCGACGCCACCGAGGTGACGATCGAGGATACCTTCTCCGGCGAGACGATGGTCGCCGGCACTCTCAACGTCTCCCCGATCGCGTTCAACGATAGCTTCACCGCGGTCGGCAACACGGTCCTGCGCGTCGGCCTGGCGGGCCAGGAGGCGCTCGGCGCCAACGGCAATCCGAGCGGCAACCCCTCGCTGATCCAGAACTTCAACCTGCTGAGCAACGACCGCGGCTCCTCGACGCTGGGCACCGGCATCATCGCCGGCGACAACGTCCAGGGCTTCCAGATCCGTCCCGCCACCGGCACGAGCGGCCAGGGGGGCAGCTTCACCGTCTTCGCCGACGGCTCGTTCACCTACGTCAACCAGGCCGGCGACACCGGCACCGACACCTTCACCTACACGATCGAGGATGCGGGCCTCGACGGCAATTACGCCACCACCGGCGACAACCTCACCAGCACCGCCACCGTCTCGATCAATCTGACCGGCGAAGTCTGGTACGTCGACGCAAGCGCGGTCTCGAACGGGACCGGCACCTCGGCCAATCCGTTCAACTCGATCACGAACCTCAACGCGGCCAACAAGGACGGCCAGGGCGACACCATCTATGTCGAGGGCACCGCGGGGACGCCGGCCACGGGCGCGATCGTGCTCGAGGCGGACCAGCTACTGGTCGGCACCGGCGCGGACCTCAAGGTCGCCGGCTACACGCTGGCGACCGCGGGCGCGAACTCGCACATCAGTTCGAACGTGACCAACGGCTACACGGTCACCGTAGCGACCAACAACACGATCGCCGGCATCAACATCGTCGGCACCGGCAGCAATACCGGCGGCATCACCGACCAGGCGGGCAGCTTCGGCACCCTGTCGCTCAACCCGGCCGCGCTCAACACCGCGACTCCCGGCTACCAGTCGACGATCAACTCCACCGGCGCCGCGATCAGCCTCTCCGACGGCGCGATCGCAGGCAACGGCCTGTCGAGCACCACGTCGAGCGGCGGCTTCAACAATGTCGGGCTTTTCAACATCACCGGCACGCTGGCGCTCGGCGGCGGGTCGATGACCACTGCGACGAATTCGTCGTTTCTGGTCGCCGGCGGCACCGTCTCGACCACTTATACCGGCAATATCACGCAGGCCGACACGGGCGCCCTGCTCGACGTCCAGAACCATAACGGCACGCTCACCTTCAGTTCCGGCACGCTCAGCGCGACCAACGGCTTCGGCCTCGGGTTCAACAATGCCGACGGCACCTACCATTTCAACGGCACCACCACGCTCGCCGGGGGCGATGCCGGCATCGACATCGTCGGCGGCTCGACAGGCACGTTCAACTTCACCACCGGCACCACGATCACCAGCCCGACCGGGACCGCGCTGCGCATCAACGGCAGCGACGCCAACGTCACCTATGCCGGCAACATCACCCAGGCGAACAACGCCGCCATGGTCGACATCAACGACCATTCGGGCACGGTCACCTTCGGCGGAACCCTCGACGCCACCAACGGCAGCGGCCTCCAATTCTCGGACTCCGACGGCACATACAATTTCAACGGAGACACCAATCTCCACGGCGGCGATGCGGGCATCGACATCGACACCGGGTCGGCCGGCACGTTCACCTTCAACCTCAACACCGACATCACCAATCCGACCGGCGACGCCTTCCTCGTCGACACCAGCACGGCGGCGATCACCTACGCAGGCACGATCACCGACAATTCCGGCCGGGTCCTGAACATCAACCAGCACGACACCACCAACAACATCACCTTCACCAGCACGAGCTCGATCACCGCCACGGCCGGCTCGTCCGGAATCCTTATCCAGGAGAGCGGCACCGGCGGCACGATCGCATTCAACGGCCAGGTGCAGCTCGCGACGACGACCCAGAACGCCATCACCCTGACCAACAATTCGGGCAAGACGATCAACTTCAACGCCGACGATCTCGGCCTCGACATCACGACGACCAGCGGCAACGGCTTCGTCGCCAGCGGCGGCGGGACGATCACCGTCTCGGACGCCGGCAGCGGCAACACGATCAACGTGACCGCCCCCGCCGGAAACACCAGCGCCGTCGCATTCAGCGTGGCCAACACGACGATCGGCGCGGGCGGGGTGACGTTCGACACGATCAACCAGACGAACGGCGCCAACGCCATCCTTCTCAACAACACCGGCAGCGGCTCCTTCACGATCCTCGGCACCGGCGGTGCAAATTCCGGCGGTACGATCGACAATACGTCCGGCGCGGGCATCAGCCTGACCAATACCGGCGCGGTCAACCTCACCCGAATGCTCATCCAGAATGGCGACAATGACGGCATTTTCGGCACGGGCGTGAACGGCTTCACGCTCACCAATTCGAGCGTTCTCAACAACGGCAACGGCAGCCTCGAGCACGGCATCGACCTGAACAACGTCACTGGAAGCCTGCTCGTCGACACTGTCACCGTGCGCGGCTCGTTCGAGCATAATTTCAACCTCAACAACCAGTCCGGCACCCTCAACACGCTGAACATCAAGAACAGCACGTTCGATCACCTCGCGGTTCCGGGCACGGGCGGCGGCAACGGCGTGCTGATCGTCACCGGCGGCACGGCCGTGATCACCGACGCGTCGATCAGCAATTCCACCTTCCGCAACAATTTCTCGAACGGCATCCTCGTCAACGTCGAGGGCGGCAGCCGGATCGGCGCCAACGATGCGACAGGCGCATCAACCGATGGATTCGTCGTTTCGGGCAACACGGTCGACGACAACAATATCGGCATCCAGTTCGGCGTGTTCGACACGGCGGACCTCACCGTCGACATCCAGAACAACTCGATCATCAACGACGGCCGCAGGGGCACGTCGGGAGTCGCCTCCACCAGCACCGCGATGGTGGTCGGCTCGTCGGCGATCGCGGGGGCAGGCTCGTCGCTCAACGCGCGTATCGACACCAACGTCATCGGCAATAACAGTCTCGCCGGCTCAGGCTCGTCGATCGGCAACGGCATCCGGGTCATCGTCCAGGGCCTCACCGACGCCACGGTCCTGATCCACAACAACCAGGTCTACGAGACCCCCAGCGGCCGAGGCATCGAGGCGACCTTCCTCGGCCACCAGAACGACCTGACTCCGGTGCCGACCAGCGACATCACCGTCACCAACAATACCGTCGATCATACCAACCTTCCGTTCAATCCGGGCGGAGGCGGGTCCGACGCGCCGTTGCAGGCGATCTTCATCGCGGGGGACAATCAGGCCGGCGCCGCCGGCGCGCCCACCGTTCGCGCCGACGTGCGCGGCAACATCGTTCCATCGAGCTCGGCAAGCGGCGTCGGCTTCACTAACAATTGGCTCGAAGTCATAGAGTATCCCGGCCCCTCTGCCGGCAATATCTCCGTCCTCGACACCGGCGCCGCCAATGCGACCGCCGACGCGCAACTCAAGGCCAACAATACGGGTGTCGTCGGCGCCAATTCCGACGTCGGGCTCATTACCGGCTCGATCAACCTCCCGCCGGATCTCTCGCCGCTGCCGATTTATGCGGAAGCGCCGCTGGTCGAGCCGCCCGTCGTGACCGAGCAGCCGGTCGATGACGGGCTCGGCGATACGCCGAAGACGGACAACGGCCCGGCTCCCGCTCCCGAGCCGGATCCCGCCCCGGCGCCCGCGCCGACGACGGCGGATTCCGGCCCCGTCGTCGTCGATGACGGCGTCCTCACCCAGGCCGAGCTGGCGCTGATCGTCGAGGCGGCGATCCAGCGCTGGGCCGCCGCCGGCGCGAGCGAGGAGCAGCTCGCCGCGATGCGCGCAGTCACGGTCTCGGTCTCCGACATGGGCGGGCTGCTGCTCGGCGAGAGCGGCCTCGGCACGATCAGGATCGATGACAATGCCGGCGGCTGGAACTGGTTCGTCGACCCGACGCCGGGCGACGACAGCGAATATGCCGGATCGGGCACAAGGCTCGGCGCGGTCGACGCCAACAGCGCGGCCGGCACGCGCATGGACCTTCTCACCGTCGTCACCCACGAGCTCGGGCACCAGATCGGGCTCGAGGACAGCTATGCCGCAGGCGACCGCAGCGAGCTGATGTACGGCACCATCTCCGCCGGCGAGCGCCGCCTCGTGGGCGACGACGACCTCGCATATGCCGGCGACGGGCCGGTGACCGGCGCCTTCGCCTTCTCGCCGATCGCGCTGGGCGAGATCCCCGCGGGCCGCACCGTGACCGTCGAGTGGCGCGCGACCGTCGATGCGCCGGGCGAAGACCGGCTGGTGTCGGCCGTGCTCGGCCAGGGCATCCTCACGTACAAGGATACGACCGATCCGGTCGATCCGACCGGCTTCAAGACCGAGCTCAGCAACGCACAAAGCTTCAACGTCGATTCGCTGAGCCTCGGCAACCTCGTCTACACCGACGTCAACAAGGACGGCGATTACGATGCCGGCACCGACGCCTTGATGTCGGGCGTGACCTTGAGCCTGTACGCCGACACCAACAATAGCGGCTTCTACGAATCCGGGACGGACCTCGCGATCGTCTTCTTCGACGCGAACAATAACGGCACCTACGAGCAGGGCATCGACGAGGCGCGGCCGGCGGGCGCGACCGGGGCGAACATCGTACAGCTCACCGCGACGACCGATGCGAGCGGCGTCTACGCATTCAACTCGCTGGCGCCGGGCGACTATATCGTCGTCGTCGACAGCGCCAACTTCGGCGCGGGCGTGCTCGGCAGCCGCCGCGCGCATCCCGGCGCACCCGATCCCAACCTCAACCAGGACGGCTTCAACAAGGCCGAGCAGTTCCTCCCCGGCGATCCCGCGACCTATGCGGCAACGCGGGCGATCCGCCTCGATTACGGCCTCGAGCCGACCGCCGGCCCGAGCGGCCCCGCGGGCGACACCAACAACACGCTCGACATCGGCTTCGACCTGCCCAATCAGCCGCCGGCGATCGGCGCGCTCAACGGCGACAACGTCACCTATACGGAGGACAGCGCCCCGGTCGCGCTCGACCTCGACGGCAACGCCACGGTCGACGATCCCGAGAACGGCGATTTCAACCTCGGCACGCTGACCGCGCAGATCACCACCAACCGCATCGACGCCGAGGACACGCTGACCGTCAAGGACGGCGGCAACATCACCGTCGACTTCCTCAATTCCAAGATCCTCTACAACAATGTCGAGATGGCGACCTTCAACGGCGGCACCAATGGCGCCGCTTTGGTGATCACGTTCAACGCGACCGCGTCCGAGACGCGGGTGCAGGAGCTGCTCCGCCTCGTCTCCTACGAGAACGTCAACGTGACGAATCCGAACACGGCGACCCGCACCGTTACCCTGACCCTGGTCGACGGCGACGGCACCGCAAACGGCGGCGACGAATCGGAGAGCGTCACCACCACCGTCACCGTCGTCGCGGTCAACGACGCGCCGTTCGGCAACGACCATCTCGACGTGGCGATCAACGAGGACGCCACCTACGTCTTCAAATACATCCCGGTCGGGAATCCCGGCGCCGTCAACGACTTCAACTTCAGCGACACCGACGGCAACATCTTCGCCGGCGTGCGCGTCGTCGACCTGCCGCTGCTCGGCACGCTCAAGGTCAACGGCGCCGACGTGGTCGCCAACCAGGTGGTGAGCGCGACCGACATCCAGAACGGGCTGTTCACCTACACGCCCGCGCCGGAGGGCAGCGGCAACGATTACGCCTCCTTCACCTTCCAGGTGATCGACGACGGCTCGAGCACCCCTCCGAACGACAATGAGGACGACGCCGCCGACACGTTCAGCTTCGACGTCGCCGCGGTCAACGACCCGCCGGCGGTGGACCTCGACGGAGGCGCGCCGCCGATCGACAATGCGGCGAGCTATACCGAGGGCGACGGGCCGACCCTGCTCGCCCCGTCTGCGACAGTCGCCGACGTCGACACCACCAACCTTTCCGGCGGCACGATCACCATCGGCGGCTTCCAGGCCGGCGACCGGCTGACGCTGGAGAACGCGATCAGCCCGATCACCAGCTCGAACGCCGGCAACATCATGTGGAGCTACAACACGCTCACCGGCGTGATGACCTTCAACAGCCCCGGCGCCGCCACCGCGGCGGACTATCAGGCCGCGTTGCGCCTGGTCCGCTATTATTCGACCAGCGAGAATCCGGGCTCCGGGCGCACCATCACCTGGACGCTCAGCGACGGCAGCGGCAGCAGCCCGCTCGCGACGACCGTGCTCGGCGTGACCTCGGTCAACGACGCGCCCACCGTCGGCGACGGCACCGAGATCCTCGCGCAGGCGACCGAGGACCAGGTCTCGGCGGATCCGCTCGCGCACCAGAATGTGCTCCAGGTCTTCGACGGCCAGTTCACCGATCCCGACGGCATTGCGAGCCTCGCCGGCGTGGCGGTGGTCGGCAACGACACCAGCGGCACCAACGGCCGGTGGCAGTGGTGGGACGGCGCCATTTGGAAGGATATCGGCGCCGGCACCGACGACGCGGCCTTTGCGCTGACCGCTTCGACGCCGATCCGCTTCCTGCCAAACGCCGAGTATAACGGCGCTGCGCCGACCCTGACGGCGCGCCTGATCGAGAGCGGCGGCGCCGCCTTCGCGAGCGGCGACACGCTCGACGCCAATCCCAATGGCGGATCGACCCGCTATTCCGCGGGCACGGTGACGCTCGACCAGAATGTCGCGGCGGCCAACGACAATCCGGTGCTCGACATGGACGGCGCGGGCGGCGCCGATACGGCGGCGGGCTACGCCTACGAGCAGGATCCGACCGGCACGGGCAGCATCGCCTTCGACGCGACCGTCAGCGACATCGACTCGGCCGATTTCGCCACCGGCACGCTCACCGTGGGCTTCACCGCCAACGCCCAGGTCGGCGACACGATCGTGCTGCCGAACTCCAACGGCATCATGGGCCACGAGGTCAGCACCGCCAATGGCGAGGTCAGCTATAACGGCACCGTCATCGGCAGCTACACGGAGGGCGACCACGACACGCCGCTCGTCGTGACGTTCGACGCCGACGCGACCGCCGAGGCCGTCCAATATGTCGTGCGCGCGGTCCGCGTCCTCCATATGAGCGACGCGCCGAGCGCAGCGGTGCGCTCGCTGAGCTACGCGCTGACCGACGGCGACGGCGGATCGACCAGCGGCACCGCGACGGTCGCCGTCACGGCCGACAACGACGCCCCGGCGTCCACCGCGCCGACCAGCGCCGCGATCGGCTTCACCGAGAATGCGGCCAGCGGGACTCCGCTCATGCAGGGCGTCGTCCTGTCGGACATCGACCTTCCGGCCAATTTCGCGGGCGGCAGCCTCAACCTCAACGTCAGCGGCGGCGAGGGCGGCATCAACCTCAAGGCCGGCTCGCTCTTCTCGATCGTCGCGGACGGCATCGGCGGCTTCGACCTCGTCTATGACAATGCCGGGACGCCCGTCACCATCGGCAAGATCGCCGGCTTCGGCACCGCCAACATGACGGTGAGCGCCTTCACGAGCGAAGCGACGCTCGCCCGGCTGAACGATCTCGTCGACGATTTCACCTACATCCTGGTCGGCGACAATCCGACGCCGGGCGACAAGACCGTCACGATGACGTTCAACGACGGCAACAATGTCGGCAACGGCGGCACTCTCGCAAAGACGACGGTCGAAACGCAGACCTTGACCGTCACCGTCTCGGAAGATGCGCCGACCATCGACAACCTCGCAGGCGACGCGCCGACCTTCACCGAAAACGGCTTCCCGGTGTGGCTCGACGTCGGCGACAACGCCATCGTCGCCGACCCCGATACCGCCAATTTCGGCGGCCACGACCTCACCGTCGCGATCACGTCCGGCTACCATTCAGGAGACCGGATCACGACCGGGCCGGACGTCACCTTGTCCAACCTCTACAATCCGGGATCGACCGTCACCGTCGACGGCGCCGTCATCGGCACCATCCAGTCGTCGGCCGCCGGCACGCTCGCCATCGCCCTCAACAGCAATGCGACGGCGGCGCGGGTCCAGATACTGATCCGCGACTTCACCTTCCAGACGCCCGACCACAACCCCACCGCCGACGTCCGGACCATCGTCACGACCCTCGACAATCACGCCGGCAATGCGGTCACCGTCACCAGCAGCGTCAACGTGGTGCCAGTCAATGACGGGCCCGGGCTGACGGGTTTCGGGCCGTCGGTCACCTTCAGCGAGACCGCGGTCAACGCCGTGCCGCAGCTGCTCGACTCCGACGTTACCGTGATTGAGGCGGAGGGCAATTGGACAAATGGGACGGTGACGGTATCCGGGCTGCTGCCCGAGGACAGCGTCATTGTCGGCTTCGGCCCGGGACCGATTACCTCCTCGAGCGGCAACGTCAGCTACAACGGCGTCGTCATCGGCACTGTCACCGGCGGCGTCGGCGGCTCCACCTTGACGGTCACGCTCAACGGCGATGCGACGACGGCGGCCGTGGACGCGCTGGTCGAAAACCTGTCCTACGTCAACGGCAGCAACGCGCCCACGGCCAGCCGGACGCTGATCGTCAACGTTACGGACGGCGACGGCGCCAGTGTCGGCCCGGCCGCGCTCCCGGCGACCTTCTCGCCGCTGGCCGGCGCCAGCAACCCGTTCGACGGGGCCGACGTCGGTTTCTATGCCACTCCGACCTTGGTCGATCTCGACCGCGACGGCGACCTCGATCTCCTTGTCGGAAACAATGACGGGTTCCTCACCGCGTTCAAAAACGATGCCGGCACGTTCACGGCCGATACCGCGATCAATCCCTTCAACGGCATGGATCTCGGAACCAACGTATCGCCGACCTTCGTCGATCTCGACGGCGACAACGACCTCGACGCCGTGATCGGGACGACGCTGGGCGACCTGCGGGCGTTCCAGCGCAACGGCAATGTCTACACCGAGCTCGTCGGGGCCGGGGTGAATCCGTTCCACGGCATCGACGTCGGCAACGACGCCAACCCCGTCTTCGCCGACGTCGACGGCGACGGCGACCGCGATCTCGTCGTCGGAAACGACGACGGCGAGATCATCACTTATGCGAACACCGCCGGCAGCTACGGCCTGCTCGCCGCCGCGACCAATCCCTTCTACCTGGTCGACGTCGGCGGCCGGGCGACACCCGACTTCGTCGATCTCGACGGCGACGGCGATCTCGACGCGGCGATCGGCGCGCTCGACGGAACGGTCTACGCCTTCCGCAACGACGGAAACGGCCTGTTCACGCCGCTCACCGGCACGAGCAATCCGTTCGACGGCATCGACGTCGGCGCCACTTCCAGCCCGAGCTTCGCCGATCTCGACGGCGACGGGGATGCCGACATGATCGTCGGCGAATATGAAGGCGGCCTCTTCGCCTATGAGAACACGACGCCCCCGGGACGTGCGATCGTCGTCAACGTCACCGCGGCGAACGACGGGCCTTCGATCACCGTCCCGGGCCCGCAGGACGGCACCGAGGACAGCGACCTCACGATAAACGGGATCAGCGTCACCGACGCCGATGCGGCCTCGGGCGACGTGACCGTCACCCTGACCGTCACCAGCGGAACGCTGACGCTCGCGACGACGTCCGGGCTGTCCTTCGGGACCGGAACCGGCACCGGCGACGCGACGATGAGCTTCAGCGGCACCCTCGTCGAGGTCAATGCCGCGCTGGCCGGCCTCACCTATCGCGGCAGCCTCAATCACGAGGGGGCCGACACGCTCACCGTCCAGATCAGCGATAACGGCCTCACCGGGACCGGGGGCCCCTTCACCGACAGCGAGCAGGTGGCGATCGCCCTGGCCGACGACGGCATCATCCACGGCGATACGGGCAACAACATCCTGAACGGGACGCCCCAGAAGGACATCTTCCACGTCCAGCAGGGCGGCGACGACACGGTCAACGGCCTCGCCACGGGCGACACCTTCTATTTCGGCAAGGAGTTCACCGCGGCCGACACCGTCAACGGCGGCGGCGGCGCTGACGCGATCATCCTCCAGGGCACCTACGCCGCGCTGACCTTCGGGACCGGCGTCACCAGCAACATCAACTCGGTCGAGTCGATTTCCTTGGCTCCGGGCGACATCACCGCCTACGGAGACACCGCCAACGCTCTCTACGGTTACAACCTCACCACGCTCAATTCGAACGTGGCCGCCGGCGAGCTGCTCAAGGTCAACGGCTTCTACCTGCGCGCCGGCGAGAATCTGACGTTCAACGGCGCAGCCGAGACCGACGGCCAGTTCATCCTGCTAGCCGGCCAAGGCGTCGACAACCTGACGGGCGGCGGCCAGGCCGACATCTTCGTGTTCGGCCATGACGGACGGTTCGCCAGCAGCGACGTGGTCAATGGCGGCGGGGGCTACGACTCGCTCTACCTGCGCGGCGACTATGCGCTCGATTTCACATCGGTCGGCTCCCCCACGGTCTCCGCAATCGAGAGCATCACCCTCGGCGGGAGCAGCGACACCAGCTTCATAGGCGGCGGCGACGGTGAGTTCGATTATTCGATCGTCTGGAAGGATTCGATGCTGGCGACCGGATCGACGATCACGGTCAACGGCAGCGGCCTGGGCATCGCGGAGACGATGGCGTTCAACGGAGCGCTCGAGGGCGGCGGCCACTTCCGCCTGTGGGGCGGCGCGGCGGCCGACACTCTGACCGGCGGCGGCGGCAACGACCTCATCTATGGCGGCCGCGGCGCCGATCAGCTGCGCGGCAATGGCGGGGCGGACACCTTCCGCTACCAGGCGACCAACGAGTCGCCGATCGGCCTCGCCAACATCGATACGATCCTCGACTTCGTCCACAATGTCGACAAGATCGACCTGAGCGTGATCGACGCCAAGGTCGCGGCGGCCGGCAACCAGGCCTTCTCGTTCATCGGCGCCGCGACGTTCACCGCCGCCGGCCCGATCTCGGCCGGGCAGCTGCGGGCGCACCAGATCGACGCGGTCAACAACATCTGGCAGGTCGAAGGCGACACGGACGGCAACGGCGTCGCAGACTTCGTGCTGCGCGCCTACGTCGACCCGCTGCAGTCGCTCACGGTCGGCGACTTCGTTCTCTGATTCGGTTCCTGGAGGGGGTGGGCGGCGGCCGTCAGGCCGCCGCCCTTCTCTTTTCGGCCCGGCACCGGCGGGCGGAGGCACAGAAAAGCGGGACCCGCTGAACGCAGGCCCCGCTCGATCTCTACGCAGGCGGCAGAGCGGCGGTGCGCCGCTCGCTTTGGCTCAGGAAGGGCGGATGCCCGAATCGGGATGGGTGTTGGCGCCGTCCTCGGCGCTGCCGGCCGACATGCGGCGGACGGCGGGGCGGATCCAGTCGCGCCGCGCCGGCTGCGATCCCGGGCCGTTGCGGTCGTCTTGATTGCGAAGATGTGTCATGGACCTGCCTAACTCTGGTTGACGTTTCAGCGTGCACCTATGCATTTGCGCATCGCTGTGTCAAACGCAAGCGCTGCGCCCGCGCTGCGACGCGAAATAGCCGGAATGAAGGGAAAAAATCGTTGAGCGACCTCCTCGTGCGCCGCCGCGGCCGCCTGATCGAAGCCGAGCTGGACGACGAGCTGATCGGCCTGGAGGTCGAGCGGGGGACCTGCTTCGGCTTCAACGCGACCGCGACCCGAATCTGGAGCCTGATCGAGACGCCGAAGCGCACCAGCGAGCTGCGCGACGCGCTCGTCGCTGAATATGACGTCGATCCCGAGACCTGCGAGCGCGAGATCGGCGAGCTGCTGGACGCGCTGGAGGCGGACGGGCTGGTCGCGCTGGAGCCGCTCGACAGGTGACCGCTCTCGCAGGGCTGTGGAGCTTCGGCGGCGCGATCGACGCCGCCGGCGGCTGCGCGCGCATTCTCGCGGCGCAGTCGGTTTACGCTCCCGATCCGCCGGCGACATGGTCGGACGGGCGCATCGCCCTGGGCCGCCGCCTCTTCCGTCTGCTCCCGGAGGATCGTTTCGACCGCGGGCCCGCCGTTTCGTCGGACGGAAGCGGCGTCCTGATCGCCGACGTCCGGCTCGACAATCGGGAGGAGCTTTCCGACTCGCTCGGGACGAGCCGCGGCGAATCAGCACGGCTTTCCGACGCCGATTTGCTGCTGAAGACGTTGGCGCGCTGGGGCGAGGGCGCGCTCGACCGGATCCTCGGCGACTTCGCCTTCGCCTGGTGGCAGCCGGAGCGCCGGACCCTGCTGCTCGCCCGCGACGCGATGGGCCAGCGGCCGCTCCACTTCCATCGCGGCGACGGCTTCGTCGCCTTCGCTTCGATGCCCAAAGGCCTGCACGCGCTGCCGGAAATCCCGCGCAGCCCGGATCGCCGCGCCGTCGCGGACTTTCTCGCTCTCCTCCCGGAGACCGGCCGCGAATCCTATTTCGAGGGCATCGAGAAAGTGCGCGCGGGCGAAATCGTATCGATCGACGCCGAGCGGCTGAAGGGCCGCCGATTCTGGGATCCGCGGCCGGCCGAGCTCCGCCTCAAGCGGGCCGAAGATTATGCGGAGGCCTTGCGCGAGCAGCTCGACCGCGCCGTTGCAGCCCGCCTGCGCGGGGGCGGAGGCCGTGTGGGCGCCCATCTCAGCGCGGGCCTCGACAGCTCCGCCGTCGCCGCCACCGCCGCCCGCCTGCTCGCGCTCACGAACGGGAGCGTCGTCGGCTTCACCGCCGTGCCGCGAGAGGGCTTCGACGCCTCTGGGCTGGACGCCGTCGTCGCCGACGAGGGTCCACTCGCCGCCGCGGTGGCGGCGATGCACGCCAATATCGACCATGTCCGGATCGCGCCCGCGGTCGTCTCGCCGCTTGACGAGCTCGGCCGCAACTTCTTCCTGTTCGAGCGGCCGTTCCTCAACCTTTGCAACGGCGTCTGGGTCGCGGCGACGCTCGACGAGGCGAAGCGCCGCGGCCTTTCCGTACTGCTCACCGGACTGGCGGGGAATGCGAGCTTCAGCTTCCACGGCTTTCCCCTTCTCCATGGCCTGCTCCGTCGCGGCCGGCTGCTCCGGCTGGCGGCGGAGGGGGCACGCCTGCGCCGCCGGGGCACGCGACTCGGCACGATCGCCTCGCAGACGCTCGGGCCATGGGTGCCGCGCCCGGCCTGGCGCGCCATCGCGCGGCTGCGCGGCGCCCCTCTCGGTCTCGGCGGCATCGCCGCCGTCGACCCGGCGCGCGCGGACCGGCTCGGCATCATCCGGCGCGCGGCGGAGCGCGGCCACGATCTCGATTATCGGCCGCACGCCGATTCCGTGGCGATGCGCATCGCCATGCTGCGCCGCGTCGATCCGGGCAATTATGTCAAAGGGACCCTCGGCGGGTGGGGCGTCGACCAGCGCGATCCCGCTTCGGACCGGCGGCTGGTCGAATTCTGCCTCTCGGTGCCGCTCGACCGGTATCTCGCCGACGGCCGGCCGCGGGCTCTCGCCCGCAGCGCGTTCGCCGACCGGCTGCCCCGCGCGCTGCTGCTCGAACCGCGAAAGGGCTTGCAGGCGCCGGACTGGCACGAGGGGCTGTGCGCCGCACGGGAGGCGATCGCGGAAGAGGTGGCCGCGATCGCCGACTGCCCGGAGGCCGCCGAGACCCTCGATTTCGGCATGATGCGTCGGCTGGTCGACGACTGGCCGCAGGGCCGGTGGAACGATCGCGCCGTCGTCGACCGCTACCGCGTCGCGCTGCTCCGGGGAATCTCGGCCGGCCGTTTCATCCGCCAGGCCCTTGGCGCCAACCGCTAAGGCATCCGCTTGCGCACGTTGACGCACCCCTGCAGGGAAAATAGCATGGCCGCGTCGACGAGGCGACACTCGGTCCGCGAGCAGGGTGGAACCCGCCTGGCCCTTCGTTTCCCGATACCCTTCTTTCTGCCCGCGGCACGCGGACTCCGGGCACCTGGAAAGAAGGTTCGTCATGCCTGATCCGCTTCCCCCGCGTGCAAGCCTCGAATGGCTGAAGAAGGCTGCCAAGCAGCAGTTGCGCAGCCTGCGCGAACGAAGTCCCGGGGCCAGGCTGGCCGAGGCCCAGCGCCAGGTCGCGCGAAGCTACGGCTTTTCCAGCTGGCGCGCCCTCCACGCCCATGTGCAGCGACAGGACCGGGACGGGCCGGGAGAAGAGGAAGCGTCCGCTTTCCTGCGCGCGGTGGGCGACGGCGACATCGAAACCGTGCGAACGGCGCTCGAGGCGAAGCCGGAGCTCGTCAACGCGAGCGGCCGGCATCCTTATTGGGGCGGGCGCCCGCAGCCCCTGCACGTCGCCGTCGAGATGGGGCGCCAAACATGTTCGGCCTGCTGCTCGGTGCGGGCGCAGACCTGGACGGCCGCAACGAAGCCTACGACCACTGGTCTGCCCTCATGCTGGCCGTCTCGCGCGGGCGGGAGGAAATGCGCGCCTCGCTGATCGCGCGCGGCGCGACGGTGGGCCTGGTCGAGGCGCTGATGATGAAGGACGATGAACGGGTCGGCGATCTGCTCCGCAACGGGATTGCGGCGGACGCGCCGAACGGCGGCTCGATCCTCGCCTTCGCGCGGACCACGTTTGCGATCGACCGTCTGCTCGAGCTCGGCGCCAGTGCGGAGGAGAAAGACCGCTGCGGCGTCACGCCGGTCGACGCGATGAGCCGCCTCGGCGCCGAGGGCCGCGAGCTGATCCGGCACCTCATGATCCGCGGCGCAGCCCCGGCGCCGGAGCAATTTGCGAGGCTCGGCGACGAGCAATCGCTCGCAATCCTCGCCGACAGCGACCCCACGATCCTCGCCCGCGGCGCCGTGCTGCTCGCCGCGGTCGAAGGGCGGCATCACGCGCTGGTGCGCTGGCTGCTCGGCCGGGGCGCCGACCCCAATGCGCGCTCGGACGACGTCTCGCGGCAGACGGCGCTTCACGCGGCCGCCTGGGCCGGCGACCTGGAAATGGCGCAAATCCTTGTCGCAGCCGGCGCCGACGTCGGGGCGCGCGACGCCGAGCATCGTGAAACGCCGCTCGGATGGGCGCGGACCTCGATTCGGGTGTCGCGCAACCCCGCTTGTGCGGAGGTCGCCCAATATCTGTCGTCGCCGGAGCCTTAGCGTGCCGGCCAGTGGCTTGCCCGCCTGTAAGTGGATTTAACGAAGCAGGTCGCAGTAGAGCGAGTCCGACGCTGGCCGTCGTTGCTGAATACTTCCATCATCGATAGTCTGCGCAAGAACGGATTCTCAAGGAGTTAGGAGCCGAACAGGCGACCTTTCGCTCGGTATATCCACATCCGAGTATCCTCCATCCGAAATGGATGGGTTTACATCACCCAAGAGTAGAGTTTTTGTATAAGATTTCATCGGCGACTCGCCACGGGAGGTTATCATGGAAGTCAAAGCACGCCAGATGAAAAGTATGTCGCTTCCGCTGACGGCAGAGCAAAAGACTGCGATACAGCGCTTCTGGGCCGACACGAAAAGCATTGGTACCGTAGAAATCCAGGTCGACGTGGTAGGCGGCAAGATTTCACCGGCGTCGATCCAGGTCGGGACGGCAAAGTAATTTAAAGGTTGCCGTTTGGGCGATTGCCTTCGGCGCACGCGTGGCGGAAGGGGCGGCAACGTGCTCGGGATTCGATACAGCAAGGAAGACTTCGGTTATCTGATCGTCTTCCCGGATGGGTCTATCGACCTCTACACCGACTCCGCGGCTAGCCTCTTCTCCACCGCGCATGCCAAGCAAGACTTCGAGCCGCATCGGCTCAGTCGCCTCACCGTACCTCCGGATTTCCACCTTCGCAGTCCGCTCATCGTATGGTTCGAGGTCACTCGTGCTTGCGATCTACGATGCTCCCCACTGCTACATAGATGCGGGGCGAAAACGCCCGGCAGAGCTGTCCACGGACGAGGTGTTCGCGGCTCTGGACGATTTCGCACAGCTCGGCGTCTTCTCGCTCGTATTCGCGGGCGGCGAGCCATATCTCCGCAAGGACTTTCCAGACATATTGACCTATGCCGCCGGCCTCGGGTTCGTGATCGCGATCGTCACCAACGGCTCGCTCCTGACCCCCGAGCTCGCCAGACGCATTCCGCGCGAGAGGTGCAGAGTCACGCTCAGCGTCGACGGTATCGATGCCCATAACAGAATCCGCGGCGGCCGATCGACATTTCCCCTCATGAAGCAGCGTCTCGCGATGTTGCGGGAAGAGGGGGTCCAGCACTCCATTTCCACCGTCATTTCCAAGGCAAACATCGGGGAGCTCGAAGAGCTCCTCGAATGGTGTATCAGCGAAGACATCATTTTCCGGACGGTGACGTTCAATCCGCTGGGCCGTGGGCTTCATAACCTCGGCGTTCATTCGCTCTCCGCAGACGATGCGGAGGCCTCAAGTGCCGTCTTCATGATGCAGAAGAAATTCGAGAAGGAGAAGGATAAGCAAACCGGTATGTGCGTCAGCAAGTTCTTCGATTACGCGCTAAATCTGATGTACATGACCCGCCGGGAGCATTGCTCGCGCTCCATCGCGTATCTCGCTGCCAATGGCGACGTTTACCCATGCGTATCAAGCGCCGCTACGGAGACGTTCAAGGCGGGGAACATCCGTGAAGCCCCCTTCTCTGCCTTGTGGGAGAATTCGTTCGCGGACATGCGGTCGATCACCTGGCAGAACTTCATCGACGAAACCTGTCATGGATGCCCTCTCAACGGCGACGGCTATTTCTGCGCCAATCGCTGTCCCGTCATGTCGCTCGTGCTGAACGGCACGCTGTTCGGCTGTGGCGCGACGGAGTTCGAGAAAGCCGATCTGCGCCTCCGCACCGAGCGTTTGCAGGCAGAGATGGGCTATGTCTATTAACGAACTCCTTCCGAGCTTCGGCTGGAACCGCGAAGCCGCCCTTGCGCTTGCGCGTGCCGAACAGGCGGTGGAGAGGTTGTGCCATCCTCAGACCGGCTACCGGCCGGTGCCCCGCGAGATCGACCTTGGACTCGAGGGTGGGCGCGGCAGCTCCTTGCTTGCCGTGGTGCAGGACGCATGCGTTGCGCTGGAGTCCTGCGGCTATGCCGCGCGACATCCCCAATCGCTCGCCCATATGGTTCCGCCGCCAGCGACGGTGTCCGTCATCGGCGACTTCCTGAAGGCCGCCGCCAACCAATGCGCCTTCACCGTCCAACAAGGACCGTTGGCGCCGGCGCTGGAGCAGGCCGTATTGCGCTGGCTCGGAGCGACGCTCGGATTTCCGGAAGGCAGCGGTGGAATGCTGACCTCGGGTGGAACCGTCAGCAATTACGCCGCGGCATTTCTGGCCCTCGACCGCGCACGTCGCACCTGGCCACCCGATGCGACGCCGTGCGTCATCGCGACCGATCAAGCGCACTTCTCGATAGCCAAGGCAGCACGCCTCATAGGTCTAGGCGAGAAGGCGCTGTTCCGCGCGCCTACCGGGCCCGACGGACGCCTAGACCCGGGAGCTGTCGCGAAGACGGTCGGCCGCGCGGAACTGAGCGGCTACCGACCGTTTCTGTTCGTCTGTACCGGCGGCACGACGAACGCGGGGCTCATGGAACCGGTCGAGCCGTTTGCCGAGGAAGCGGCCAAGGCCGGCGCATGGCTCCACATCGACGGCGCGCACGGCGGCTTACGGGCATTGGCGAGCGCGCCTCCGCAAGATTATTGGCCGCAAGCGAATTCGGTCGCGTGGGACCCTCACAAAACGATGTTCGTCCCGTTTCCCGCGGGTGCTTTGATCCTTCGCGATCCCGGCGCCGCAGCGGCGCTCGCCCACCGCCCCGATTATGCCTTTCAGGAGGTTGGTGCGCCCGATCCGGCATTGGGCCATATCGAAGGGTCGCGCGGGCTCGACGCGCTCAAGATCTGGATGGCCATTCGCCATTTTGGGCGCGACGGCCTGCGCGTCATCGCAGACCACCTCCTGGACCTGGGGGGTTACCTCGCGAAACGGGTCGCTTCAGATCGGCGGTTCGAGCTCATCGCCAGGCCCGACACGAATATCGTGTGCTTCCGATGGGTCGAGACCGGGGGAACCGATGTCGACGCGATCAATCGCGCCATTCAGGTTGAGCTGTACGAAGAAGGTCACACCCTGCTTTCGCGGACCCGCCTCGGTGGCCGGACTGCGTTGCGCGCCGTGATTCAGAACCCGCTGACGACTGAGCGCGATGTGCACGCCCTTCTTGCGGCGGTTGCCGCGTCCGCAAAGTCGCTCACGAACGAAGCCGACACCGCAGCGGACGCACCCAGGTTCGCGAGGAGCGCCTAGCCATGAAGATCATTCTCTGCACCAGTCCCCATCTGGATCGAAGCGCGCTGTTCGACGGGCGTGACCGGCAGCCGAGCCAGGAGCCCGTGGCCTTCGCTCAAACCTTTCTGCCAATGGGCCTGCTGTCCCTGGCGGCAGCCGTCGACGATCTGGCCACAGTCTCCATCTTCGACATCAACAAGCATATCAATGCGGGGACCGTGCCTCTGGACGGTCATTTATACGATGAGGCTGCGGACCGCATCCTGTCCGGCCTGCCGGACCTTGTCGGATTTATGACAGACTGCGACTCTTTCCATCACGTGATCCGTGTCTGCTCCAGCCTCAAGGCGCGCCGCCCAAGCCTGACGATTGTCCTCGGTTGCGTTCATGCTTCCTACAATGCCGCGCAAATCCTCTCTCGCTATACCTTCGTCGATTATATCATTCGCGGCGAAGGGGAGGTTGCCTTTCGGCAGCTGATCGAATCGATCGGGGGCACTCGACCTTTGGGCGAGGTCAGCAACCTGACCTATCGTAGCGGAGGCGAAGTCTCGCGTACCGCCGACACAGCGCTGATCCCGGATCTAGATACCCTGCCGTGGATCGATCCCGAGTTGGTGAGCCTGGAGCCCGCTGATGCCGTGTGGGTCGAGATCGGTCGGGGTTGCCCGTTCAAGTGCAATTTTTGCGTGACCGCTCCCTATTGGAACCGAAAGCATCGAATCAAGTCGCCTGAGCGCATCATTGCGGAGCTGACGATGTTTCGCGATCGCTACCACCGCCGCGACTTCAACTTCACGCACGACCTCTTTACCACCGACAGGCGGTGGGTCCTGAAGTTCTGCGATGCAATGGCGAGGGCGGGCCTTGGGGTGAGTTGGACCTGCAGCTCGCGCACCGATACGCTCGACGAGGAGCAACTCGCTGCAATGTCGGCCGTCGGATGCCGGGACATCTATTTCGGCGTCGAGACGGGCTCGGCCCAAATGCAGAAGGCTATCGACAAGTCGCTCGGGCTCGCCGAAGCTCGGGACATCATTGCGCTTTGCCACCGTTATGGCGTCTCCACGACCGTCGGATTCATTGCCGGGCTGCCGGGCGAAAACGCGGCGAGCCTGCAGGGAACGCTGAGCGAGGCCGCAGCCTACCTCCAGCTCGAACACACGACCGTGCACCTCTTCGGTTTCGGTCCCTATCGCGGCAGCACGAATTTTGAGGCGATCGAGCATCGGCTCGTGCCGGAGCTCGATTTCGTCGATTTCCCCCTCGACACCCTCACGAGCAACGAAAACCGCGCCCTGATTGCATCGCACCGCGATGTTTTCGCGCGTTACTCCCGGCTGGCAGAACACCGGGAAGAGGGCTTCGTCCGTACGCTCGAGGTTGCGGAGGAGTATTTTCCCATCCTCAACTCGCTTCCGACGGTGACGGCCTATTTTCATGAAAAGGCGATCGACCCATTCGACCAGCTCAACGCTTGGGCGGCGTGGCTCGCACAGCGGTCTTCGTCAGCCGACGCAGCATCCTATCATTCGCATCTTGGCGGCATTTCCGATTTCATCGAGTTCGCTTCGCATTTCGCGGTCGAGCGCGGCGTGGGCGGCGAGAGGTTCGACGAAATTATCCGGTGGGAAAGTTTGAAGCAATCTTTCCGCTCAGTCGCGCCTGAAACGCGATGGGGTGCCACAAACGGCGAGGGTCCACACGCCGGCATCAATCCGACGATCCACATCGAAACATTCCGATATGCTCCCGAATTTGCCGAGGCGGCGGAGGCAACACCCCAATCCTTTGCCTTCATTCGCCGTCGAGACGGACAGGTATGTGTGGTGCGGGTGGGACCGCTCGCGCTCAAGCTCATCGAGCTGGCCCGGGTCGGCGAGGGAGAGCTCGAGGCAATCGCGAGGGACGCGCCGGCCAAAGGCCAGGCCGTGCGGGAGATGATTGCAGAGCTTGCGGCCAATGAGCTGGTTTTCCTTGGGAGCTGAGGCGAACCGGAACCCCCGACTAAGACACGGTTGCTCTCTCGAGGCGATTCGGCTCGACCTGCCATTGCCCGTTCATATTGAAATCATGATCGGCTTGGTGTGAAGATCGACCAGCGGCTGGAGGCCCGAGCCGGAATCGAACCGGCGTGCAAGGATTTGCAGTCCTCTGCGTAACCACTCCGCCATCGGGCCGCCGCCCGCGGAAATGCGTGGGGCGGGAACGAATGTCAACGGATTGCGCAGCGCGGCCGCCGCCCCTGTCCGCAGGCGGACGTTTCGTGTGCGATTCCGGACATTTCTCGGCTTTCCTCGGCCGCCGCGGCAGGGCAGGGTCGTGGCATGGCTCTTGCTCCCATCGAACGGAGCGGAGTTCGGGCCTTATCGGCTTGGCGCCACCCGGCGGGGCCGATACAAGCCCAAGGACAGAAGGTGTATTGTATCCCTAAGACAGTCGTGCGATAAGGCCCAGGATGAGCGGTTACGATTTCGAGCAGATGCGCAGCGCGATGGTGGCGAGCCAGCTGAGGACGACGGGCGTCGCCGACGCGCGCGTGCTCGCCGCGGTCGGCGCGGTCCCTCGCGAGCGCTTCGTCCCGCCCGAGCGCGTCGCTTTGGCCTATGCCGACGCCCTGGTGCCGCTGGGCGGCGGGCGCGAGCTCAGCCCGGCGATGGCGACGGCGAGGCTGCTCAGCGAGGCCGGTCCGCGGGGCGGCGACCGCGCCCTGGTGGTCGGCGCCGCGACGGGTTACGCGGCGGCCTTGCTCGACCGGCTGGTCACCTCGGTGGTCGCGGTCGAGGAGGATTCGCGGCTCGCCGCCTTTGCGCGCGAGGCGCTTGCCGGGACGGCGGTGAAGCTGGTCGAGGGGCCGCTGGCCGAGGGACATGAAGCCGGCGCGCCCTACGATCTGATCCTGATCGACGGGGCGGTGGAGCGGGTTCCCGACGCGGTCGTCGCCCAGCTCGCCGAGGGCGGTCGCCTCGCGGCTGCGATCCTCGATCGCGGCGTCACGCGTCTCGGCGTCGGGCGCAAGGCCGGCGGCGGCTTCGGCTTCACCATCTTCACCGACGCGGCCGCGGCGGTCCTGCCGGGCTTCGCCGCGCCGCGCATGTTCAGTTTCGAGAGAGCGGAGTAGGGGTTTCGATGCGGGGAGGTTTGTTGGCGGCCGCGGGTCTTGCCGCGATGGTGACGGCTGCGGCCGCGCACGGCGAGACGCTGCGCGAGGCGCTGGTCAAGACCTACGCGACCAATCCGACGATCATGGGGCAGCGCGCGCAGCTGCGCTCGCTCGACGAGGGCGTGGCGATCGCCCGCGCCGCGCGGAGGCCGCAGATTTCGGCCAATGCCGGGGTTAACCAGAACGTCTATTCGAGCCAGGGCGGCTTCGGCAACGGCCGCAACTTCAACGCCGGGGTGGAGGTCAGCTATCCGATCTTCGAGGGCGGGGCGAACCGCAACCGGATCGGCGCCGCCAACGAGCGCGTCTTCGCCGGCCGCGCCGCTTTGCGCGCCACCGAGGGCGACATCTTCGCCGAAGCGGTCAGCGTCTACATGGACGTCATCCGCGACCGCTCGATCGTCAGCCTCAACCAGGGCCAGGTGCGCGTGCTCGAGACCAATTTGCGGGCCACGCGCGACCGCTTCGAGGTCGGCGATCTCACCCGCACCGACGTCGCCCAGTCGGAAGCGCGGCTCGCGCTGGCGCGGAGCAACCTCGCCGGCGCCCAGGGACGGCTGCGCTCGAGCGAGGAAGCCTATCGCCGCGTGATCGGCGAGCTGCCGGCCGATCTCCAGCCGCCGCCGCCGCTGCCGCCGCTGCCGCGCACCGCCGACGAGGCGGTCGAGATCGCGCTCGCCAACAATCCCGACCTGATCTCGATCGCGGCCCAGATCCGCGCCGCCGGT
>Ga0196965_1000074_pt1 | contig 78107 bp, 75 predicted proteins | sample S1_20metaG_FD_148668 | JGI IMG/M metagenome (GOLD analysis project Ga0196965, IMG submission 148668) | Soil microbial communities from Anza Borrego desert, Southern California, United States - S1_20 | ecosystem: Environmental > Terrestrial > Soil > Desert | place: USA: California | collected...
CTCACCACCACCAATTTGCGCACCGTGATGGGCTCGATGGACCTCGACGAGACCCTCTCCAAGCGCGACGAGATCAACGCCCGGCTCCTCAACGTCGTCGACCAGGCGACCGAGGCGTGGGGCGTCAAGATCACCCGCGTCGAGATCAAGGACATCCGCCCGCCCGCCGACATCGTCAATGCGATGGGCCGCCAGATGAAGGCCGAGCGCGAGAAGCGCGCCGTCATCCTCGAAGCCGAAGGTAGCCGGGCTTCGGCGATCCTGCGCGCCGAGGGCGAGAAACAGGGTCAGATCCTCGAGGCCGAGGGCCGCCGCGAGGCCGCCTTCCGCGACGCCGAGGCGCGCGAGCGCGCCGCCGAGGCCGAGGCCAAGGCGACCCAGGTCGTCTCCGAGGCGATCAAGGACGGCAACACCCAGGCGATCAACTATTTCGTCGCCCAGAAATATGTCGACGCGATCGGCCTGTTCGCCTCCTCGCCCAACAGCAAGACCATCCTCTTCCCGGTCGAGGCGACGGCTTTGATCGGCACCCTGGGAGGCATTGGCGAGCTCGCACGCGACGCGCTCGGCCGCGGCGACGGCGGCATTGGCGACGGCGACGGCCCGGCACCCGCGCGCCGCGGCCCGTTCGAGGGCAGCGGCCGGTGAATTTCGCCAGCCTCGAGCCCCATTGGTGGTGGCTGCTGGCGGCGGCCTTGCTTGCTCTGGTCGAACTTGTCGCGCCGGGCATCTTCTCGATCTGGATCGCGGGCGCGGCGGCCGCCACCGGCCTTGCGGTCCTCGCCTTCGACCTGCCCTTCGCCTTCCAGCTCGCCCTTTTCGCCTTGCTCTCGATCGGCGCCGTCTACGCCGGCCGGCACTGGTACGAGCGCAATCCGGTCGACAGCGACGACCCGATGCTCAACGACCGCACCGCCCGCCTGATCGGCCAGACCGTGACGGTCGTCGTCCCCTTCCGCAACGGCGAGGGCCGGGTGAAGATCGGCGACAGCGTCTGGGCCGCCCGCGGCACCGATGCCGAGGAAGGCGCGCAGGTCCGCGTCACCGGCGCCGACGGCTCCTGCCTTCGGGTCGAGCCGCTCCCGTCGCTCCGTGAATCCCCCTCATCCGAATGAAGGACGTCCCTCCAATGCGTATCACTCGCCGCGAGCTGCTGCACGGCGCCGGCGCGGCCGCCGCCGCCTCCCTGCTCCCCACCTCCGCCTTCGCGGTCCAGACCGCGGGACCCGACGCCGAGGCCGAGCGGCTATTCGCCCAGCTGGTCGAGGAATATCTCTGGATCGCACCCGAGACCGCTTCCGGCCTCGGCATCGACACCGGCGGCCGCGCCCGCCTGCGCGGCCTTCTCTCCGAGCGCGGCCTGGAGCGGCGCGTGCACGACATCGGCTGGCTGCAATCCGCCGCCTACCGGCTCGCCAGCCTGCCGCTCCCCCGCCTGAGCCAGGGCAACCGCGCCGAAGCGGAGATCGCGCTCACCGTCGCCCGCACCGCACTCGACGGCCTCGCTTTCCCCTATGGCGACGTCGCCATCGGCGGCTGGCGCAACGGGCCCTACGTCGTCGCCCAGAATATGGGCTCCTATCTCGACGTCCCGCGCTTCCTCGATTCGAGCCACAAGGTGGAGAATGCGCAGGATGCCGAAGCCTATCTCTCGCGCCTGCGCCAGCATGCCCGCCAGCTCGACGACGAGACCGCGCAGATGCGCGACGCTCGCGGCCGCGGGGTCGTCGCGTCGGACGTGGTCCTCGACCGGACCCTCGCCGCTTTGCGCCGCACCCGCGCCGGCGAGCCGCGCGAATGGCTGGTGGTCACCTCGCTCGCCCGCCGGGCCGAGGCGATTCCGGGCGACTGGGCGGCGCGCGCCGAGCGAATCGCCGCCGCCGAGATCGCCCCCGCGCTCGACCGCCAGCTCGCCGAGGTCGAGGAGCATCGCCGCGTCGCCGGGTCGGAGCCGAGCGTGCTCAGGCTCCCCGACGGCGAGGCCTATTACGCCTGGGCCCTGCGCGCCGCGACGACGACGACGCGGACCCCCGACGAGGTGCACCGCCAGGGGCTCGAGGAGCTGGCGCATTATCAGGGCGAGATGGACGTTCTTCTGCGCCGCCTCGGCTTTTCGCAGGGCAGCCTCGCCGAACGGATGCGGGCGATCGAGGCCGATCCGCGCTACGTCTTCGCCGAGGGCGATGCGGGCCGCGCCGAGATCATGGCCTTCATCGAGGGCCGCATCGCCGACATCCGTCCGCGACTGCCGCGCGCCTTCGCCACCCTGGTGCGGGGCATCGTCGAGGTCCGCCGCATACCGCCGGCCGAGGAGATGGGCGCGCCGGGCGCTTATGGCGGCGCCGGCTCGATCGACGGCAGCATCCCCGGACGCTTCTGGATCAACCTGCACGACCCGCGCTCGCACAGCCGGGTGAGCCTCCCCAGCCTCACCTATCACGAGACGATCCCCGGCCACGTCTGGCAGGGCGAATATACGTTCCGCCTGCCGTTGATCCGCTCGCTGATGGGCGACGGCTTCAGCGCCTACAGCGAAGGCTGGGGCCTCTATGCCGAGCAGCTGGCCGGCGAGCTGGGGGTCTACGAGACCGAGCCTGCGGGGCGCCTCGGCTTCCTCTCCTCCATGGCCTTCCGCTCGGCGAGGCTGGTGGTCGACACCGGCCTCCACGCCAAGCGCTGGTCGCGCGAGCGGGCGCTGGCCTGGTTCTCGGAGGCGACCGGCGACCCCGACGTCTCGAGCGAGGTCGACCGCTACAGCGTCTGGCCCGGCCAGGCCTGCGCCTACAAGGTCGGCCACAGCGAGATCGTCCGCCAGCGCGCCCGCGCACAAGCCGCCCTCGGTTCCCGCTATGACCTCAAGTCCTTCGACGACCTCGTCGTCGGCGGCGGCCCGAGGCCGCTGACCGTCCTCGCGCGCGACATCGACCGCCACATCGCGGAGCGGCGCCGGGGGTGACGCAGGGACAGTCACTAGTGACTGTCCCCAAGGCGCGTAGGACGTCCCGGCCGGCCTGGGCTCTCTGCGCGCTGGCGCTCGCGGGATGCGGGGCTCCGGGGCAGGACTGCTCGCTCGCCGCGCGGCTTGCGGCCCACTCCGCCGAAAGAGCGGATTTCCGGCGGGCGCTTGGGCCGGTCGTCTACTCCATCCCCTGCCCCTCGACCCGACCGGAAGTGCTGATCCACGACGAAAACCGGGTGTCGGCTTTCCGCCAGCGGCTTTTGGCGCGCATGCGCGCTTCCGAACTGGGCGGCGACGTGGCGGCGGCGGAGCGCCAGGCATTGGAGGCGGCGAGCAGGATGTCCGTCGATTGTCTCGGCACACGCTGGATCGGCGAGGAGCATGTCCGCGCAGGACAAGCGAGCCTGCAACGCGAGGAGCGCGAGCTCAAGGCGATCGAAGCGAGGTTCGACCACCTCGCGCGTCGCGTTGCCGCCTGTTGACGCCTTCCCGCTCCGGCGGTCCTACCGCAGCCAGAGCCAGGCGAAGGCGGCTGCGACGGCAAGCCAGACGGCGACGATCACGACGGCGGCGGCCTTGCTGGTGGGTTTCGCTCGGCGGTCCGCTTCCTCGCGCAGCTCCGCCATCAGCGGCGGAGGGATGAGCCGCACGGCGAGCCAGATTCCCGCCGGGACGATCAGCAGGTCGTCGAGATATCCCAGCACCGGGATGAAGTCGGGGATCAGGTCGATCGGGCTCAGCGCATAGGCCGCGACCGCGCCCGCCAGAGCCTTTGCATGCCAAGAGACGCGCGGATCGCGGGCCGCGATCCACAGCGCGACGGCGTCGCGATTGAGCGTCCACGCCCAGCGCCGCAGGCGAAAGGGGACGGTCGCTGTGACTATCCCCTTTCCTAGCCTTTCCTACTCAGCTCTCGCTGCGCCCGCCGCCGCGGCGGCTGAACCAGGTGGCGCCGGCGGCGACCAGGCCGACGGCGGCGGCGCCGATGCCGGCGTTGCGCCAGTTGAAGATACGGCGGTCGGCCAGCGCCTCGCCGCCTTTTTCCTCTTCGAGAAGGATGGCCGCGTCGGCGTTGGCCGAAAGCCGCACCGTCTCGCCCTCGACGCCGGCGACCAGGCCGCCGGAGAGATAATGGTGGTGGCCGCTGTGCGAACCGCTGTCGGCCTTGGTCAGCTTGATCCGGTCGCCCTCGACCGAATCGACGGTCCCGACCCTGGCGCCGTCCGCGCCGATCACTTCCATATGCTGCCTGATGCCGCTGAGGTCGGCCATCTCTCTTCTCCCTTTGGTTTTCGTTCGCAAGGCTCAACGATCCGGGGAAGGTCTGGATGCAGGGGTCTGCAATAATCCCCTCAGGCAGGGCGTGGCGCCGCCCCTTGCGACCGGGGCCGCGGCGCCCTCGCAGCGCATCGCGGTCTGGCTGTGGCCCCCCCTGGTAGGCGGGATGTGCTCGATACCCCAGATCGTCCGGGATCGGCGGAAGCGCGCCGTGCAGGCCAGCCTGTCGGGCGCTGGCTCGCCCAGATAAGTCGCACCGCCTCCCTCGCGGAAAAGCGTGAAGTGGCAGACGCGCCGGGTGCCGCGGCCCCGGCACCGCAAATCGAGGATGTGCAGGAGAGGGTGAGTGGTTCCGTCGGCTCCGGCCTGGTACCACAAGGCGGCGATCCGGTTGCCGTTGCCGATCATCGCATTCAATTGAAGGTCGTCCCAGATCGCGCCGTAGAGCCGGCGGGCGAGAGGCTGACTCGGCGGCGTCATCGGAGCTTCGGCCGTCGCTACGGCAAGGATTGCGGCAAGTCCCAGCATGGCCGGAACATAGCGTGCAACGGCCGTGAAGGCTGCAGGTTATCGGCTCCGGCGCGGGTCATGCGCCCGTGCGTAACGGAGCCGCCTCCCCGGCTGTGCGCTTGCGGAACGGGAGCAGGCGCCATTCGACCAGCGAGCGCCACGCCCATTCGACCGGCGCGATCCGGAAATGGCGGAGGTAGATATTGGCCGCCCACAGCAGCGCAAGGTTGATGAGGAGGGCGGCGAGCATCAAAGGCGCCCAGCTCCACTGCCCGTAGAAGCCGAGCGCGAACGGCGGAAACAGGATCCACAGGCAGATGATCGTCTGGACGATGTATATGCTGAGCGCGGTCCGCCCGGCTGCGACCAGCGGGCGCAGCGCCCTTTCGCCGGCCGCGCTCATCACCAGCAGGTTGACCAGGCCGACATGGCCCAAAGTCATCGCCAGCCGGCCATATTCGCTGGTCACGTGGATCAGCATCGGCCCGTCGCCGAACCGGCTCTGCTCCCACGCGCCCCAGGTCCGAACGGCGAAGCCGAGCGCATAAGCGATCAGGGTCATGTTGAGATAGAAGCGCCGGGATCGCCGCCCCTGGAGGATGCCGAGCTTGAACAAAGCGCAGCCGATCAGCATCGTCGTAGCGGCCTCGAGGACGAATATCAGCTCGATCTGGGCGCGCTCGAAGGTGACGCGCCACTGGTCGGCCGCCCAGCTGTAGAAATTGCCGTCGGGGCCGCGGGCCCGGTCCTCGGTCGCGATCGTGCGCTCGGTCTCGGCCCGGCGCTCCGCCCGCTCCCGACGCTCTTTGACGGCCTCGGCGAGGAGCGTCCGCTCCTCCGGGCTCACCGGCTGGCCAGCCTGGTGGCGCGCCTCGATCCGCGCCACCTCCGCCCGCTCCTGGAGCGGCTGGTAATAAGCGAAATAGCCGCCGGCGAAGAGCTGCATCGTCGCCAGGAACAGGCCGATCGCGATCAGCCAGCGCGGCCTCAGGCGGCGGAACAGGAAGACGACCAAAGCGGCGAGACCGTAAGTGTGGAGGATGTCGCCCGGCCAGAGCAGGATCAGCATGTGGGCCACGCCGAACAGGAACAGGACGATGTTGCGCACATAATATTGGCGCATCACGGTCCAGCGACCCTCCGCCGCCGCCGCCGCCCGCTCGGTGAGGATGACCATGCCGGCGCCGAATAGCATTTCGAGGAGGCCGCGCGCCGTGCCGTTGCCGAGGATCTCGCGGATCCACCACACGACCTGGTCCACCGGGCCCCATCCGAGGTGGCGGATGTCGCTGCCCGACGCCTCGAACGACTGGCCCATGTCGTTGATGTTCATGAACAGGATGGCGAGGATGGCGAGGCCGCGCAGGATGTCGAGCACCTCGATGCGGGGTGCGCCGTCGGGCTCCGCCGGCGTGGTCGCGATCTTTTCGGTCATCGTCCTGGCCCCTCACCGTGTTAGATCACCAATACACCAATAGGCTGGAATGGCAAGCGCGGTTCGATCCGCTATAGGGTCATATCGAGGGGGGCTTCGAAGATGCGCAAGACCATGTTCGCCTGGATGATCGCGGCTCTGGCCCTGGCCGCCCCGGCCGAAGCGCAGCCGTCGCACGGGCGCGAGCTCGCGGAAGGCGCCGCCAATCTCGATTTCATCCTCGTCAACCGCACCGGGCGGACGATCGTCGCCGTCGCGATCACGCCGAGCGGCGAAGACTCGCCGTGGAGCGACGACATCCTCGTGCAGCGGGAGGTGCCGGACGGCGAGCGGGCCGCGGCCTCCTACACGCGCGACGTCGAATTGTGCCTCTGGGACGTCCGCGCCACCTTCGAGGACGGGCGGGCGCAGAGCTGGCCGAGCGTCAATCTGTGCGACACGATCCGGGTCGTGCTGCGCTGAGGCGCGCGCGCCGGCTCAGCCATCGCCGCTTTCCTTCAGGCTCTGCCGGGCGAGCAGCATCGCGGCGACGATGCAAGCGGCGAACAATGCGCCCTCGAGCGCGCCGGTGATCGCCTGGCTCAAAGGCCCGAAGCCGCCCTCCCCGACCAGCGCGCCGAGCGGGTCGAGCCGGAGGCGGGAGCCGGGAAAGGAGCGCGCGAGGAGATCGAGACTCCCCCCCATCAGTCGTCCTCCGGCGAGCGGAATTGCCGCCCCGGCGCCGGCGCCGGCGAGCGCCGCGGCGGCGGCGGCGCGGCGCACCGTCTGCGGCCTGCGGTACGCGAGCCAGGCGCCGAAGCCGACCGCGGCGCCGAGGGCCGCGCCCTCCGCCGCGCCGGTAATATCGCCCGGCGCGCGCCCGACCAGCAGGTTGAAGGCGTCGAGCCCGAGCAGCTTGACCGCGCCGCCGACGGCCATGCCGCCGAGCGCTCCCCCCGCGACGCTCCATCCGGGCGCGGCCAGGAATCGCGAGGCGGCGATCCCGAAGCTCACGCCCGCGCCGCCCATCAGGGCCGCGGCGACGGTGAGCCAGAGCAGCACGAGCAGGACCGAGGCCGCACCGGCACCCGCCGGCTCGGCGGCGCCGGCGAAGCCGTAGACGAGGCCGCCGATCGCTCCCGCCACACCCGCGCCCAGCGTCCCCGCTCCGCCGAGAAGCAGGAACTGGCGCCAGTCGCGAGGCCTAGCCGCCAAAGGCGGCGGCGGCGAGGCAGGCGGGACCGCGTCGCCGATTCGCTCGACGGCGGCGACGAATCGGTAGCCGTGCTTGGGAACGGTCTCGATGAAGCGCGGGCTCGCGGCCTCGTCGCCGAGCTGCCGCCTGAGCGTCCGGATGCATTGGGTGAGCGCCTCGTCGGTGACCGGCACGCCGCGCCAGACCTCCTCCATGAAGCGGTCCTTCGAGACCAGCCGGCCCGCCTCGCGCACCAGCAAGGTCAGGGCGTCCAGATAGCGGGCGTTGAGCTCGACGGGGACGCCGTCGCGGCTCAGCCGCCGATCGGCCGGATCGAGGCGGTATCCTTCGAAGCGATAACCTGCCGATGCCATGGATCCTGGAAACCCCGTCTGCCTGCGCGCGCCGGGCCATGGATGGCGGCAAGCCGGCGGCAAAGGAAGCGGTAAAATCGGCCGCCGCACACCGGGCCGCAAGCCGCGATTGTTTCAACTATTTCAGCAATGGTTTCAGTGGTTTCAGTCGTTGACGACCCGAAACGACTCGCATAACCGGCGGCGCATAACCACGCTTTCGACGAAGGGAGTCGTTCGATGAACAAGCTATTCACAGCCGCGGCCGCCGCCCTTTTCGCGGTCGCGAGCTTCGCCGGCACCGCCGACGCGCAGACCCAGCAGCCGACCGGCGTGTGGCGCAATCCCAGGAACACCGTCCACGTCCGCATCCAGCCCTGCGGCCGGGCGATGTGCGGCACGGTCGTATGGGCTAGCCCCCGCGCCCAGCAGAAGGCGCGCGAGGCGGGCACCCGCAACCTGATCGGAGCCCAGCTCTTCCGCCAGCTCCAGCCGCAGGGCACCGGCACTTGGGGCGGCCGCGTCTTCGTCCCCGACCGGGCGCGGACCGTCGCCGGCACGCTGCGCGTCACCGGCCGCAGCGCGATCGTCAGCGGCTGCATCGTCGGCGGCCTCGTCTGCCGTTCGCAGACCTGGACGCGGGTGTCCTGAAGGGGGACAGCCTATCTGGCTGTCCCCACCTACCCGACCGCCTCCGCAAGGGGGGACAGTTACTTTCGCCCGCGGCGGCGAGAAGCTGAACGCGATCGCACGTGAAAGTAACTGTCCCCAGGCTGTCCCTAGGCCCCCCCGCTCGTGAACACCGCCAGCTGATCGGCGAAAGCGCGCCGGTAGGCCGGCCGCGCCTCGCCGCGGGCGATGTAGGCGGGAAGGTTGGGATGCTCTTCCAGCAGCCCCGAGCCTTCCAGCCGCCGCAGCACCGTCACCATCATCAGGTCGGCGGCGCTGAACGGGCCGTCGAGCCAGTCGGAATCGGCGAGGCGGCGCGACAGCTCACCGAGCCGCACCCGCACGCGCGCGTCGAGGATCGGCAGCCGCGCCTCGTACCAGGGCTCGTCCCGCTCCAGGATGGTCGCGGCCGAGCGCTCGACGATCGGCGGCTCGACCGTATTGAGGGCGGCGAACAGCCACGCGATCGCCCGGGCGCGCGCGTCCGCGTCCTTGGGCAGCAGGTCGCCATGGCGCCGGGCGATATGGAGCAGGATAGCCCCCGATTCGAACAGGACGAGACCGCCCTCCTCGTAGGTCGGAATCTGGCCGAAAGGATGGCGCGCGAGATGCGCCGGCTCTTTCATCTGCGCGAACGAGACCAGCCGCACATCATAGGCCTGGCCGACCTCCTCGAGCGCCCAGCGCACGCGCATGTCGCGCGCCAGCCCCCTCCCCCGGTCGGGCGAGCTTTCGAAGGCGGTGATCGTGGGTCTCATCCTATGCTCCCGACCTGTTGGGAAAGTGAGAGTCTAGTCCCGCACCGGCGACGTGCGCAAAGGCCGAGTCGCCCCTCCCCTTGCCTGGCGCCGCCTGGCGGGCAACAACGTCGCCAAGTGTCACCCGGCAAATGGCTGGGGCGGGAGGGACAGAAGGGAATGCTCAGCGACCTGGCCGAGGTTCGGGGCAGCCTCGACCGCGAAAGCGAGGTCTGCATCATCGGCGCCGGCGCCGCGGGGCTGACGATCGCGCGGCGGCTGCTCGGCGCCGGTCACCAGGTGGTGCTCCTGGAGAGCGGCGGCCGCGATTTCGAGGCGCCGATCGCGGACCTGAACGCCGGGGAGAATGTCGGCGAGCCTTATTATCCGCTCGATCACGCGCGGCTGCGCTTCTTCGGCGGGACCACGGCGATCTGGGGCGGGCGCTGCGCCGAGCTCGATCCGTTCGATTTCCAGGCGAAGCCCTGGGTTCCCGATTCCGGCTGGCCGTTCCCGCACGAGGCGCTGCGCCCTTATTATGACGAGGCTTGGCGGCTGTTCGGCCGCGCGGCGGGGCCCGCCGCGGCCGAGACGCTCAGGGCCGCGGGCGTCCCGCTTCCCCGCTTCGACCCCGATCGCCTGGTCACGCCGGTCTGGGCTTTCGACAATCGCTTCAACCGCTTCGCCTTCGAAAGCTGCCGCGATCTCGTCGAGCATCCGCGCTGCGAGGTCGTGCTGCATGCGACGGCGACGGCCATCGAAGCCGCCTCGTCCGGGAGGGGCATCGAGCGGGTCGTGGCGAAAGCGCATGGCGGCGCGACGATGGCGGTGCGCGCGCGCACGTTCATCCTCGCGGCCGGGGGAATCGAGAATCCGCGGCTGCTCCTTGCATCGAACGCGCTGATGCCGGAGGGGCTGGGCAACGCTCACGACCTCGTCGGCCGCTTCTTCATGGAGCATCCCCACGCCCGCGGCGGCCGCATCCTGGACGCCAAAGCCTGGCAGCTGCTGATGGCGTTCGGCCGCCGCCACCGCATCAGGGGGGAAGACATGGCCGCGCTAATCGCTTTGGCGCCCGGCGTGCAGGCGGAGCGCGGCGCCCTCAACAGCTCCCTCGTAATCGTCGCCCGCCAGCCAGAGCGTGCCGCCCAATTCTGGGGGATGCGGGCTTATTCCTCCCTGAAGCACGACATGAAGCCGACGCGGTCCGGGCGGTCGCTGTGGATGGCGACGAAGCGCGCCGCGACCTGGGGGCAGCGCGTCGTGGATCCGCTGAGGCCCTGGCTCCTGCACAAGACCGGCAAGCTCGATCTGGCACTCCTGGTCCGCGCGGAGCAGGCGCCGAACCGGGACAGCCGCGTGACGTTGGGCGGCGAGCGCGACGCTCTCGGCCTGCCCCGGGCGAGGCTGGACTGGCGGCTGTCGCCGCTCGACGTCCACAGCGTCGCGGTGCTGGTGGAGACCTTGCGCGACGAGCTCGCCCGGCTGGCCCTCGGGCGGGTCGAGGCGGCCGATTGGCTGAGCGATCCGAAAGGGGGCTGGCGGACCGACCCTTTGGTCTCCTCGCATCCCATCGGCGGCTACCATCATATGGGTACGACGCGCATGGCCGAGGACCCGCACCGCGGCGTCACCGACGGGCGGACGCGGGTTCACGGGATCGGCAATCTCTACGTCGCCGGCTCCTCGCTCTTTCCGACCAGCGGCTGGGCCAATCCGACCCTCACCATCGTCGCGCTCGCCCTGCGCACCGCCGATGAAGTTTCCAGGGCGCTGGGCCGGCCGGCGGCGGTCGCGGGTCGCTAGCCATGGCCGCTTCCCCTCCCCGCTGCCTGGAACTGGTCGGGCAGAATCCGACCCGGCTCCGGGGCCTGACGGGCGAGGAGCGATGGCGGCGGATCGGCAAGGCTCTCGGCCTCGAAGCCGGCGACGGGATGCCGCGCATCCTCGCGAACCTCGACTTCGCGTGCGATCCCTATTGGCTGAAGTGGATCTCCGAACGCCCGGGCCATGTCGTGACGCGGGAGGGCGAGGCCGTCCTCGCGCATTGCACCGACCGCGCATCCGCGGATGCAGTCCGGCTGGCGATGATCGAGCGCCGCCCGCCCGCCCCGTCGACCGCGACCGTCCTGGTGGCGCAGGAGGGCTTCGAGGCGCGCCACGACCGGCAGTTGCGCAAGCGCGAGCAGCCGTTCATCGAGCGGCTGACGGAGGAGCGCGCACCCGCCATCGAAAGGCGGACTTATTATGCGGCCTACAAGGGCGTCACCGATCTGCTGACCAAATATCTGTGGCCGGAATGGGCGCTGCATATCACCCGGCTGGCGGCGCGGCTGGGCCTCAGCCCGAACGCGGTGACGCTGATCGGCGCCGTCTTTTGCGTCGCGGCGGGCGTCGCGTTCTACCGCGGCCACTACTGGCCCGGAATGGCGGCGGCCCTGGTCTTCATGGTCCTGGACACGGTGGACGGAAAGCTGGCCCGCTGCACGATCACCTCCTCCAGGATCGGCGACGTGCTCGATCACGGTATCGACCTCGTCCATCCCCTGATCTGGTGGTGGGCCTGGGGGATCGGCCTCGCCGCCTACGGTCGCCCTGTCGACCCTCACCTCTTCCTGGCCGTCATGGCCGCTTTGGTGGGCGGCTACGTGGTCCAGCGGCTGATCGAAGGCCTGTTCATCCTCTGGTTCCGGATCCACATCCACGTCTGGGAACCGATCGACACGCGCTTTCGCCTCGTCACCGCCCGCCGCAATCCGAACATGGTCCTGCTGTTCGTTTCCCTGGTCTTCGGCCGGCCGGACGTCGGGCTGATCGCGGTCGCCGCGTGGACCGTCTTGTCATGCCTGTTCCACCTGGTCAGAATCGTCCAGGCGCGGTTGCGACACGGCGGCGCGCCGATTGCTTCCTGGCTGGAGCGACAGTGAACGAGACGATCCTCCGCTTCGGCTACCCCGGCACCCTCGTCGCCGCATATCGGCACTGGCTGGTCCTGCTGCGGCCTCAGCAGCCGACGCTCGGTTCGCTCGTGCTTGCCTCCACCGGCGACTTCACCTCGTTGTCCGATTTGCCGGCGGAGGCCTTTGCGGAACTCCATCGCGCCGTCTCCGACATCGAGGCGGCGCTGCGCAGCGCGGTCGGCTATGGCAAGATCAACTATCTGATGCTGATGATGGTGGACCCCCACGTCCACTGGCACGTCATCCCCCGCTACGAGGGCACGCGCGAGGCGGCAGGAGTGACGGTCGCCGACAGAGGCTGGCCGAAGCTTCCGGAACTCGGCGAAGCCGTCCCCCTCGAGCCGGCGCAAATCGAGGCGCTACGCGCCTGGCTCCGCTCGCACTGGCGCGCCGCCGACTAGGTCGGCAGCGGCCCAGCGGTCGGTCATGCGCCGAGCCGCGTCCAGATCGGCGGGATAGTCGACCTCCGCCCAGTCCAGCCCGCAGATTCGCGCGGCGTGGACGATTCCGATGTCCGCGAGCCGGTCGATCGCCCGGAGATAGAATTGCGAGGTCCCTTCGGGGGTCCGCATCATCTGCTCGAGCATGTCGCGAAAGGCGGCGCCGCCGTCCCCGGTGAAGCGGGCGAGGCCGATCGCCTCCGCATTGCAGCCGCCTGCCGGGAGGCGCTTGTCGACGCGAACGAGGCGGTCGCCGTCGCAAAGCACCTTCATGTCGTCGGCGTCGTAAGCCTCCTTCGCGTCGACCGCGAGCGTGATCGGCGCAGGCGGCGCGGCGAGCAATTTCGCCACCAGCGCGGGCGGTACCAGAGTGTCGCCGTTCAGCAGCAGGAAATCGCGGTCCATGGCGTCTCGAGCCATCCACGCCGAGCCGAGATTGTCGGCGACGTGATAGAAGGGATTGAAGATCGTCGTTACCCTGCCCCGGCCCGGGCCGCGCCGGGCGAGAAGGGTCTCGACCAGTTCGACTCCGAATCCCGCCACCACCACCATCTCGCTTATGCCGGCGGCGAAGAGTGCATCGAGCTGCCACTCCAGAAGCGTGCGCCCCGACATCTCGATCAGGCATTTGGGACGGTCAGCCGTCAGGGGGAGCAGGCGAGACCCCTTTCCGGCACTCAGGACGATCGCCCGATATTCCCGCTTGCCACCCGCCATCGACGCGCCCCGTCATCGCTCCAGGGCCGGGATTGCAGGGTTGGGGCCTTTGGTGCAACATTTGATGCGGATTTTGCGGGGCCGGTCCTATGCGATCAGTGGAAGGGGGCGCGCCTGGCGCCGCGGCCCGGGGCGACGCTGAGGCCCGCGGACCAGGCTGGACGGCGATCGTGCTCGCCGGCTCACGACCGGAAAAGGATCCCCTGGCCGCGCATTTCGGGCTGCCGTTCAAGGCCCTTGTCCCGGTCGCCGGCGCGCCGATGATCTCGCACGTCGTGCGGACCCTCGCCCGGTCCCCCTCGATCGCGCGGATCCTGATCGTCGCCCAGCGGCCGGAGCTGCTCGGCCCGCCTGAATCGTGGAGGATCTCGAACGACTGCCCGGTGCATTTGGTCGCCGGCAAGGACGGCATCGCCGAAAGCCTCGCGATGTTCGTCGGGACCGAGGCGGCGCCATGGCCGGTGCTCGTCACGACGGCCGACAATCCGTTGCTGACCCGGGACATGGTCGAGCACTTCCTGATGCGAAGCGGTGCGGCCGACTTCGGCCTCGCCGTCGTCGCTCGCGAGCTGCTTTCCGCCCGCTACCCCGGCAGCCGGCGAACCTGGCTCCGCTTCCGCGGGGGCGCCTATACGGGGGCCAACCTGTTTGCGGCATGCACTCCCGGCTGCGCGGAAGTCCTGCGGGTGATGGCGAGAGCGGAGTCGAGCCGCAAGAACCAGCTCAGATTACTCTGGCACTTCGGACCCGCACTGGCGCTCGGAGCACTGATCCGCGCCTTGTCGTTCGGACAGTTCGTCAATCAGGCGGGCAAGCGTTTCGGGCTGAAGCCCGCCGTCGTCAGCCTCCCCTTCGCCGAGGCGGGGATCGACGTCGACTCCCTCGAGGATTGGCGCTTTGCCGATCGGCTCCTCTCCAGCGCCGCGCCGCCGCCGGGCGCGCCGCCGCTGCCGGTCACGGTGTTCGATCTCGACCGGACCCTGACTCGGCGCGGCACCTATACGGCGTTCCTCCTCTATGCGGCCTGGCGCCGGGCCCCGTGGCGGCTGCTCCTTGCGCCGCTGGCGGCCTGCGCCTTCCTCGCTTATCTTTGCGGGGCATCGAACCGCAAAGGCCTCAAGGAACGGCTCCAGGCCCTGTTCCTCGGCGGCAGGGCGCCGCGCGACGGAGTCGCCCGGCTGGCGGCGGAATTCGTCCGGCGGCTTCGCTTCCATGCGGACGCCCTGCGCACGATCGAGGCGGAGCGGCGCGCCGGCAGGCGGATCGTGCTCGCCACGGCCGCCAACGCTTTCTACGTGGAAGCGATCGCCAGCGAGCTCGGCATCGACGAGGTCGTCTGCACGCAGTCGACGTGGGACGGCGACTATCTGACGCCTCGCATCGCCGGCGAAAATTGTCACGGCCGCGAGAAGCTGGCCATGCTCCAGGCTTATTTCCGCGCGGCGGGCCTCGACGCGCGATCGCTCCATGTACGCTTCTTCTCGGACCATCCGTCGGACCAGCCCGTCTTTCGCTGGGCCGACGAGGCCTATGTGGTGAACCCGCCGCGCAGGTTCCGCTCCCACGCCGCGGCGGCCGGCTGGCCGGTGCTGAACTGGACCTAGCCGGACTTCGAGGTGAATCGGCTCGGACCCGCTCTGTCGATCCTGCTGCTCGCGGGCTGCGTCGCTCACGGGACGGGCAGCGGCCCGGCGATGCCGGCTGCCGGGGAGCTCCGCGACGCCGTGATCGCGGACCTGATGGTGGACGCGATGTTTCGCGGCGATACCTGGTTCTGGTCGGACCGCAGCCGTCCCGCTTACGACCCGGAATTCGCATTGACCGAGGCGGTCTGCCGGGGCTCTTCGCGACGCGCGGCCTGCCGCTTCACCCTTGCCCGCCGCCAGGTCGAGCCGGGGGCCGCCGGACGCCTCGTCGACCGGCGGACCCGCAGCAGCTGCCGCGCAACCTTGGCGAAGGGGGACGCCGCCGCCCGATGGCGCATAAGGCGCTTTCCACCCATTGCGGGCGGAAGCGGACACTCCACGAGCTCGCTGCGGTGCAGGCCCCTAAGCGGGTCCGCGAGCCCGAGTGCGGCCTAGCGGGTCTGCTGCGCGGTCATCCGCTCGATCGAGCGCGCGATCGCCGCGCCCTGCGCGGCGGCGGTGAGGTTGGCCGGGGCGCCGTAAAGGCCCGCGAGATAGCCCCGGTCCACGGCGGTCAGCCGCCGCGGCGCCCGATCCGGCGCGCCGGCGAACAAGGTCAGGATGCTGTGCTCGCCCGCGGGCAGCGCCGGCGCGGTGATCGCGAGGCCGCGCATCGCCGCGTAATCGGCGACCTGGAGCAGGTCCATGCCGAAGATGGCGCGCGTCTCCAGCACGACGAAGCTGTGCTCGATCGATTGGACGACCTGCGGATTGACCAGGGACGTCCTGTCGACACGAAGGACTCTGGTGCCGCCGATGGCCGAACTGGGCTGGCTGACGGGCGAGGCCGCGGATTCCGTGCCACGGTCGCTCGGTGCGACGTTCGGGACGCGGCCGTTGGCGTCGCGGACCATGGTCTTGGTCCAGCCGCGCGTCGGCCCCGCCTCCTGCGTCAGGCGGCGCAGCTCGGCGCGCGCGATTCCCGCGAACGCGCCGGGCTGGGCGCGATGCAGCTCCCGCGCGAAGCCGGGGCCGTCGTCGACGATCACGAGATGGAGGTTGGGCGTGCAGCCGGCGCCCGCCACCCGCGCACCGGCTTCGCGGGCCACCGAGCGGATGCGCTCCGCGACGATCCCCGCATAGGGCTCGGGGAAGCCGCTCACCTCGGGGCAGACCGGCGCCTCGAAGCGAGCGAGCTGGCCGTCGCGGCGGACCGCGATGCGCTCGACGATCCGCCGGGCCGCATCGCCCTCTACCGGCGCCTGCCCGGTCACGAGGATGGTCGAGTCGCGCGGCTGGGCCTGCGAGCTCGCCTCTGAGCCCGATCCGGCGAGCACCAGGGCGAAGGCTGTCGAAAGGAAGCAATGTGCAGGCTTCATCTTTCCGTCCCCTTGTACGAGCTACCGAGCCTTAGGATACGCCGCAGCGATGCATCTAAACTGCAAATAATGCGCCGGCCCGGCACCCTGTTTGCAAATTCTCCACCTCGCGCGCATATCGGCCGCATGGACGAAATCGACCGGCGGCTGCTCAACCTGGTCCAGAAGGACAGTCGGCGCACCGCCGAGCAACTCGCCGAGGACGTCCCCCTCTCGCCGACGGCGATCACCCGCCGTCTGCACCGGTTGCGTGCGGACGGCACGATCGAACGCGAGGTCGCGCTTCTCGGGGCGAAGGTGCAGGAAGCGCGCATCACCGCCGTCATCCAGCTCCAGTTCGACCGGCATAGTCCGGCCGAGCTTGCGGAGCTCAAGCGGACCCTCGCGGCGGCTCCGGAAGTTTTGATCTGCGTCGAGATCACCGGCACGAGCGACATGCTGATCATCGCATCCACGCGCGACATGGCCCATTTCAACGAGCTCGGCGACCGCATCGGCGGCCAGCCGCTCGTCCGCCGCTATGAGACGAGCTTCGTCAAACGGCGCATCAAGATGTCGCTCGCCGTCGAGCTGGAAGCATCCGACGCCTGACCGAAGCCGGACCCTTCGCGCCCCCTCGAAACGCTGGTCGAAGACGGGAGGGGAGCGCCGGGCGCAAAAAAGGGAGCCGGTCCGTGCGGACCGGCTCCCGATCTTCGTTCGCGCGCTGCCCGGGCAGCGGCGGCCTTCTTACCAGCCGGAGCCGGGGCCGAAGGTGATCTCCACGCGCCGGTTCTGCGGCTCGCGAACGCCGTCGGCGGTCTCGACCGCCGGGCGGCTCTCGCCGAACGCCTCGGTCCGCATCGCACCCTCGGCAACGCCGCGGCCCGCCAGATACTGGCGGACATTGTCGGCACGACGCTGCGACAGGCCGACATTGTACTGATCGGAACCCGACCGGTCGGCGTGACCGGCGAGCACGACCTGCGCATTGCCGGTCGCCCGATACTGCTCGGCGGCATTGTCGAGGATGCCGGCAGCCTGCGGGGTGATCTCGTCGCGATCCCAATCGAAGAAGACGATGAAGGGACCGATCGCCGGGCACGTCTCACCCGGCATGACCTGGGTGCCGTTCGGGCACTGCACCGGCGTCGGTGCAGGCGGGGTCGGGGCCGGCGGCGCCACGGAGGGCGCCGGCGTCACGACCGGCGGAAGCGGCGGAGCGGCGCGCTCCTGACCGCCCAGGTTGAAGGTGATGCCGCCCATGATGCTGTGCGAACGCATACGCATCTCGGTCGCGCCGCCGTTAAACGCGGTCAGCTCGACGTTGCGGGTGTTGAAGTAGCGGTACCGGACGGTCACATCGACATTGTCCGAGATCGCCTGACGCAGGCCGGCGAGCAGCTGCCAGGCCGGCGTCCAGTCGGAGCCGTCGAGAAACGGCGTGGCGTTGGCGAAGTTGCGGTACAGGTTCGCCTCGACCCGCGCCATGCCGGCACCGCCGCCGACGAAGCCGGAAATCCCGTCCTCGTTGCCGAAGTCCAGCAGGGCATTGGCCATGAAGCTGAGAGCGGTGGTGTTGCCGCTCGCCTCGCGCTGGGGCGCGAAGACGGCGCCTTCCAGCGGAAGCCTGATCAAGGTCTCGTAGGAATCCAGATCCGCGCTTTTGTATGCGGCCTCGGCCTCGAGCCGGAACGCGCCGAAATCGTAACCGATGAAAACGCCGCCATCATAACCATATTCGTGCTCGACCGTGACGGCGTTTTCGACCGCCCCGATGTCGATGTCGATGTCGCCGACTCTCATCGCGCCGAAGTCGCCGCCAATGTACACCCCATCGCGTGCCAGCGCGGGAGAGGCCAAGATGGCTGCGACACTGGAAAGCCCAACTGCTAACTTTCGCATATTCAATCCCCTTGTTCTGGGCGTCCGAAGCTTTGCGCCCGTCCGTTCAAATCGGCACGTCAGCGCAACGCATAATCCTGGCATGCTCGTTACACAAGAAAATGTGCCGCCAGAGCCGTTCGATGACACAGTGATGCGGTGGAGCGCGCGAGTGGGAATGCCATAGACTGGCCCGCGTCAGCGTCGGAAGGCGAGTCTGAAGCTCCACCAAAGCAGGGCCAGGATCCCCGCGCTGACGATCGCGCCCCAGAACCAGTAAGGCAGAAGCAGGGCGTCCGCGATGGCGCCGGTGTCCGATCGATGCAGCTCGCCGCCGACGATCCCGCCCGGGCTGAACAGATAGTCGAACTGCTGCCACGCGCTGATGCAGGCCTGAACGCCGAGGAGCTGGACGACGAAGCGCCGCCAGGGCTCGGATCCGCGAATCGCGAGCAGGACGAGCGCCAGTCCCAGCGCAGGGAGAACCAGCCAGCCCGCCGGCGACCGGACCCAGATCACCGTGGACACGACCAGGGTGACGCCCAGCGCCGTCAGGGCGTGGCGCGTCGCGGCGGGAGAGCGCGAGCAGACGATCAACACCGCTCCCGCGATCGCCGGCCCGAGCGGTCCGCTCGCGGCGACCAGCGCGTCGGTCGCCCCATACCCGTCGGCGGGGCGAAGCGACTCGGCGACGCCCGACCCGTCGGCGAAAATCAGCAGCCGCTCGAACCCGCGGCCGGCGAGCATCGCGGCGACGCCATGGCCCATTTCATGAAACCAGGTCGCCAGGATCGTGAAGGGATAGAGGAGGAGCCGGCCGAGCGCGGTCTGCCACAGCGCGATCGAGGCGAGCGCGATCCCCAGCAGCAGCGCGACCCGCTGTCTTCGGTCCTGGCCGGCGACACTGCTGGGCATCGAGGGTTCCAATTGAAGCGGTTCAGCCGCTCGGGGACCTGGAGCGGTGGGCGCGAAAATCCGAATCACTCGTCGTGCCGGGCCCGAGCCCGATCCACCTTCTTGGCTGCGGCGACCGCAGGAAGGTGGACCCCGGGTCGAGCCCGGGGCGACGGCGCAGGTTAGCGCACGGTGCTTCAGGCTCGCAAGAGCGTCGGGCCGACCCGGCGACGGTCACGGGACCGTCGCCGGGCTCGGACGGATGCCGATGTCCGCTCTCCGCCTGGAAGCCGACGTCACGGCGCAGGTGGCAGCGCCGCCAGATCCGGCTCCACCCAGCCCAGCCGCGCCGCTCTCGAGAAGAGCAAATCGGGCGAATAGAAGCGCAAGGGCCAGTCCCGCCTCCCCTCGTCCGCGCGGAGCAGGCCGTTCACCTTCTCGACCAGCGCCGGTGCCGCGGCGCTTCGGGCGAGGTAGCCGCGCACGCCGCGGATCGAGACCAGAGTGATCGTCTCGTGATAGCCTTCGGTGTCGCTGTTCACGCCCCCGACGCTTTCATTATAGCCGCGGATGATCGCCGGGAGGTCGCGCTCCGGCAGGACGTCGCGCCGCTCGAGGATCAGCCAGGCGGTGGCGGCCAGATGGGCCTCGTGGGTCCAGTCCGCTCGCGGCAAGGTCCGCGAGAGAAGCCCATCTCCGATGCGGCGGACGGCGGCGTCGGAGGGGAAGAGGCGGGGTTCGTGAGTCATCGTCGTCATCCTCGGGCACAAAGAAAAGGAGCGCGCCGGCCGCAGCCGACACGCTCCTTGTCGAGTGAGCGAATGTCGCGTCAGGCGGCGCTTACCGTGGCGATCTCCGCTTGTTGCCGGGGCTCGGGCGCTCCGCCGACGCGCGGGGCCGAGGCGCGCACGCCCGCGTCGACATGGTCCGCGAACTTGGCGAAATTGGCGTTGAACAGGTCGACCAGCTTCGCCGCGGCGGCGTCGTAACCGCTCTTGTCGGCCCAGGTGGCGCGCGGGTCGAGGATGGCGCTGTCGACGCCGGGGACGGCGACCGGGACCTCGAAGCCGAAATTGGGGTCCTGGCGGAACTCGGCGCCGTTCAGAGAGCCGTCGAGCGCGGCATTGAGCAAGGCGCGGGTGGCCTTGATCGGCATGCGGCTCCCGGTGCCGTATTTGCCGCCGGTCCAGCCGGTATTGACCAGCCAGCAGGAGACGTTGCCGCGGGCGATCCGCTCCTTCAGGAGGTTGCCGTAGACGCTCGGGTGGCGCGGCATGAACGGGGCGCCGAAGCAGGTGGAGAAGGTCGCCTCGGGCTCGGTCACGCCGATCTCGGTGCCGGCGACCTTGGCGGTGTAGCCGCTGAGGAAATGATACATCGCCTGGTCGGGCGTCAGGCGCGCGATCGGCGGGAGCACGCCGAACGCGTCGGCGGTCAGCATGACGACGTTCCTCGGCACCGGCCCCATGTTGCGCTCCGAGCAATTGGGGATGAAGTCGATCGGGTAGGCGCCGCGGGTGTTCTCGGCGAGGCTGTTGTCGTCGAGGTCGAGCTCGCGGGTGTCGGGATCGACGACGACGTTCTCGAGCACCGTGCCGAAGCGCCTGGTAGTCGCGTAGATCTCCGGCTCCGCCTCCGCGCTCAGGCGGATCATCTTGGCGTAGCAGCCGCCCTCGAAATTGAACACGGCATCGTCCGACCATCCGTGCTCGTCGTCGCCGATCAGGGTGCGGCTGGCGTCGGCGCTGAGCGTGGTCTTGCCGGTGCCGGAGAGGCCGAAGAAAACGGCGGTGTCGCCTTTGGGGCCGATGTTCGCCGAGCAGTGCATCGGCATCACGCCCTCGACCGGGAGCAGGTAGTTCAGGATGCCGAAAACGGACTTCTTCATCTCGCCCGCATAGGCGGTGCCGCCGATCAGGATCATGCGCTCCGAGAGGTTGACCGCGATCACGGTCTCGCTGCGCGTGCCGTGGCGCGCCGGATCGGCGCGGAAGCTGGGCAGGTCGACGATCGTGAACTCCGGCACGAAATCCGCCAGCTCGCCGGCCCCGGGGCGGACGAGAAGCGTGCGGATGAACAGGTTGTGCCAGGCGAGCTCGTTGATCACCCGCACGCGCACGCGGTGCTCCGCCTGCGAGCCGCCGTAGAGGTCGGCGACGTACAGCTCGTCGTAGGTGCCCAAAGCGGCGAGGAAATCGGCCTTGAGCGCGTCGAAATGCTCGGGCGTCATCGCCCTGTTGTTGTCCCACCAGATGGTGGCTTCGGTCTCGGAGTCGCGGACGATGAACTTGTCGTTGGCCGAGCGGCCGGTGTGGCGGCCGGTCCGGACGACGAGCGGGCCGTCCTTGGCGAGCATGCCCTCGCCGCGGCGCAGCGCCTGCTCGACGAGCTGGGGTGTGCCGAGGTTCCAGTGGATGTCGGCGGGCGTGAGGATGCCCTGCTCATTCAAACCGTGAGCCGGCACGCGATTGGCCACGTCGATTCCTCCTGTTTTATATGACAAATATGGCGGAAATCACCGCCTTTCGAAGGCTGAGCGCATAGTCGAGCCGGGCGGTTCCGTCAAAGCCCGGCGTCAAAGGGTAGCGCGCTTCCCGCGCGCTGGGGTAAGAAAGCGCCCCCGGGGCTAAAGGCGCTCGAATGTCGGTCACCATCGCGCTCGTCGACGACGACCGCAACATCCTCACATCCTTGTCGGTCGCGCTCCAGTCCGAAGGCTTCGTCACGCGCGTCTATTCGGATCCGGAGGCGGCGCTGAAGGCCCTGGTCGAGAATCCGCCCGACCTCGCCGTGCTCGACATCAAGATGCCGCGGATGGACGGCATGGAGCTGCTCCGCCGCCTCCGCGAGAAGAGCGCCGTCCCGGTCATCTTCCTCACTTCCAGGGACGACGAGCTCGACGAGGCCCTCGGCCTGGCGATGGGCGCGGACGACTATATCGCCAAGCCCTTCTCGCAGCGCCTCCTGATCGCCCGCATCCGCGCGGTGCTGCGCCGCACCGAGCTTCGCGACGCCCCTCCCGGCGGGGAGGAGGAGGAACCGGCCCAGCTGATCGAGCGCGGACGGCTGACGCTCGACCCGGCGCGCCACCGCGTGACGTGGGCGGGGCGCGACGTGACCCTGACGGTGACCGAGTTCATGATCCTGGAGGCGCTCGCCCAGCGGCCCGGCATGGTGAAATCGCGCAACCAGCTGATGGACGTCGCCTATCAGGACGACATCTATGTCGACGACCGCACGATCGACAGCCACATCAAAAGGATGCGGCGCAAGTTCCGCGCAGCCGACGACGATTTCGCGGCGATCGAAACGCTCTACGGCATCGGGTACCGCTTTGCCGAGGAGTGAGAAGAGCGAGGATTCCGCCCTCTCGCTGCGCTGGACCGGGCGGATCGCGCTTCGCCACCGCATTCTCGCGGTCAACATCTTCGCCCTGGCGATCCTCGCCGGCAGCCTCTTCTATCTCGACAGCTTCCGCAGCCGGCTGACCCAGGTGCGGATCGAGCAGATGGCGAGCGAAGCGACGATGATCGCCGACATCGTCGCCGCGGTCCCTCCCGAGCGGCGCCAGGCCCTTCTCATCAGCCTGAGCCAGGATTCGCGCACCCGGCTGAGGCTCTACGGGCCCGACGGGCGCAAGCGTCTCGACAGCTGGGACGGCGCGCCGCCCACCTACGAGCTTCGCGACCCGCGCAGCGAGCCGTGGAACCGCGACGTCGCGCGCGCACTCGACAACGTCTTCGACGCGGTCGTCGGCGCGCGCCGGCCGCCCCCGTTCGACGAGCCGGCCGAGGACGCCCTGCCCGCCTGGCCGGAGGCGCAGGAGGCCTTGGCCCGGCGGGCGGTCTCGACCCGGCTGCGACGCGCGCCGGAGGGAACGCCGTTCGTCTCGGCGGCGGCGCCGGTTGCCGGCGGCGACGGCCAGGTGCTGCTGCTCACGGTCAACGCGCGCGACATCCGCCGCGTCGTCCGCGACGAGCGGGTCACGCTCGGGCTGGTCCTGTTCACGACGATCACCGTCTCGGTGCTGCTTTCGCTGTTCCTCGCCCGCACCATCGCCCGGCCGCTGCGGCACCTCGCCCATGCCGCGCACCGGGTCCGGCTCGGCCGCGACCGCGAGGTCAACGTCCCCCTCCTTCCGGCGCGGCGCGACGAGATCGGCCGCCTCGCCCGCGCCCTCCACGACATGACCCAGGCGCTGCGCGACCGCATCGACGCCACCGAATCCTTCGCGGCCGACGTCACGCACGAGCTCAAGAATCCGCTCGCCTCGCTCCGCTCCGCGGTCGACAGCCTCGACCGGGTCGAGGATCCGGCGCTCCGCGCGCAGCTGCTCGAGGTGGTGCGCCACGACGTCCACCGCCTCGACCGGCTGATCGTCGACATCGCTGAGACCTCGCGGCTCGACGCCGAGCTGTCGCGGGCGCGGTTCGAGCCGATCGATCTTGGGCGCACGATCGAGAGCCTGCTGGCGATCTGGGAGCAGCGCGGGGCCGAGCGAGGCATCGGAGTGGCTTTCGCGCGGCCGCGGACCGGGTCGGCGGTGGTGATGGGGGACGAGGCGCGGCTGGTGCGGCTGATCGACAACATCGTCGACAATGCGATCTCCTTCTCGCCCGAAGGGGGCCTCGTCGAGGTCGTTGCGGCGAATTCGGGCGGACACGTCACGATCAGCGTAGAGGATGAGGGGCGCGGTGTCCCGGAGGGGGCCCGCGAGACGATCTTCAACCGCTTCCACTCGGACCGTCCGGACGAGGATTTCGGCCGCCATTCCGGGCTCGGCCTCGCCATCGCGCGGGCGATCGCGCTGGGCCATGACGGCCATATCGAGATCGCCGACCGCCGCGACGGCCGAGCCGGCGCCCGCTTCGTCGTCCGCTTTCCAGCGGCCGCCCGATGAGCGGCGAGGTCCATGCCGGCTGCGTGGCGATCGACGGCTGCGGCGTGCTGATCGCGGGAGCGTCGGGGCGCGGCAAATCCGATCTCGCACTGCGCCTGATCGATCGCGGCGCCCGCCTCGTCAGCGACGATTACTGCCTGCTGCGCGCGGCGGGCGGCCGGCTCTACGCGATGCCCCCGCCGGCGATCGCGGGACGGGTCGAGGTGCGCGGAATCGGACTGGTCGCGGTCGAGGCGCTGGCGGAGGCGCCGGTCTGCCTGCTGGTCGATCTCGATCGGGTGCCGGAGCGACTCGCACAGCCGCGATCCGTCTCCTTCCTCGGCCTCGAAGTACCCGCGGTCGCGCTGGCCGCGCTTGAGGCTTCGGCGGCGATCAAGGTAGAGCTGGCGCTCGCCAGCTTCGGACTTCCCTTGCCGTGAACCGCACCGCCAGCCCCCAGCGCCTGCTGCTCGTCACCGGCCTCTCCGGCGCCGGCAAGTCGACCGTGCTCAACACGCTCGAGGATCTCGGCTGGGAGGTGGTCGACAACCTTCCGCTCGCTCTGCTCGACAATTTGCTGGCGACGCCGCCGCCGCGCGGCGCCCGAGCGCGGCCGCTGGCGATCGGAGTCGACACGCGCACCCGCGGTTTCGACGCGGGCCGGATCGTCCGCCAGATCAAGCGGCTCGCCAGCGAGTTCGAATATCCGGTGGAGACCCTCTATCTCGACTGCGCCGGATCGGAGCTCATCCGCCGCTATTCGGAAACCCGCCGCCGCCACCCGCTGGCGCCGGACCGGCCCGCCACCGACGGCATCGCCGCCGAGCGCGAGCTGATGGAGCCCCTGCGCCGCTGGGCCGATCATGTCCTGGACACGACCGACACCGACGCGAACCGCCTCCAGCAGCAGGTGCGCGCCCGCTTCGCCACCGACGCGCGCGCGCCGACCCTCAGCGTCATGTCGTTCGGCTTCGCCCGCGGCCTGCCGCGCAACGCCGATCTGGTCTTCGACATGCGCTTCCTGAAGAACCCGCACTGGCAGCCGGGGCTGCGCGACCTCACCGGCACGGACGCGCGGGTCGCGGCCCATATCGCCGGCGACGAGGCCTATGCGGACGCGCTCGAGCGGATCGAGGCGCTGCTGGCGGCGCTGCTTCCGCGCTACGCGGCGGAAGGAAAATCCTATGTTACGGTCGCGTTCGGTTGTACCGGAGGGCGACACCGCTCGGTCCACGTCGCCGAGCGAGTCGCGGCCCGATTGCGCGCCGAGGGCTTTTCGCCCACGGTGGAGCATCGCGACCTCGCCTCGCCGCCGCGCGACCTGATCGAAGGTGCTGCGGGGGCAGGCAGAGAGCTTCAAGGTGAATAGATGATCGGTTTGGTGTTGGTGACGCATGGCCGGCTCGCGGCCGAGTTCATCGTCGCGATGGAGCATGTCGTGGGGCGGCAGGAGCGGATCGAATCGATCTGCATCGGCCCTGAGGACGACATGGAGAGCCGCCGCAACGACATCGCCGAGGCGATCGGCCGCGTCGACCAGGGCAAGGGCGTGATCATCCTCACCGATCTGTTCGGCGGCACCCCTTCCAACCTCGCAATCTCGCTGATGAAGACCGAGAATATCGAGGTGATCGCGGGCGTGAACCTGCCGATGCTGATCCGTCTCGACGGCGCCCGCAAGAAGATGGACGTCAAATCCGCCGTCGCCGCGGCGCGCGAGGCGGGGCGCAAATACATCTCGGTCGCTTCCGAGATCCTGGGGGAAGCCGCCGCCTGATGCCGAGCCGGACGGTCGAGATGACCAACAAGCGCGGCCTCCATGCCCGCGCCAGCGCCAAGTTCGTGACCCTCGCCGCGACCCTTCCCCCCGAGGTCGAGGTCGAGGTCGAGAAGGACGGCAGCCGCGTCTGCGGCACCTCGATCATGGGCCTGATGATGCTCGGCGCCGCTTATGGCGACCGGATCACCATCCACGCCGAAGGCGAAGGCGCCGAGGACGCGCTCGGCGCGCTGGTCGATCTGGTCGAAGCCCGCTTCGGCGAGGAATAGGTGCCCCGCACGATCACCGCTTTCTCGAACGCGCTGGTGAAGCAGGTCCGGAGCTTGCGCGACAAGAAGCACCGGCGCGAGGAAGGCCTCTTCATCGCCGAGGGGCTGCGCATCCTGACCGAGGCGCGGGAGGGAGGCTTCACGCCGCAGATCCTGTTCTACGGCGCGGGGACCAGGCACGAGCTGCTGGACGCGCTGATCGGAGACGTCGAAGCCGCCGGCGGCGAGGCGATCGAGACCAGTGCCGACATCCTCCACAAGCTCTCGGGCAAGGACAATCCGCAGACGGTGCTCGGCGTCTACGAGCAGTTCGACACCGGGCTTGAGCGCATCGACCGGTCTGCGGCGCCGCTGTGGATCGTCGCCCAGGCGCTGCGCGATCCAGGCAACCTCGGCACCATCCTCAGGACCGGCGACGCGGTCGGCGCGGGCGGGCTGATTCTGGTCGACGACTGCGTCGATCCCTTCTCGGTGGAGGCGTCCGCGCTTCGATGGGGCGCTTTGTTCACCCAGCGCATCGCCGCGGCGCGCTGGGACGCGTTCGAGGCCTGGCTGCGTGCCGGCCCGGGCGCGCTCGTCGGCACCAGCCTCGATGCGGCGCTCGACTACCAGGAGCCGCGCTACGAAGCCCCCGTCTTCATCCTCGTCGGCAACGAGGCGCAGGGGCTTCCCGAGGCCTATGAAGCGCAGTGCGACCTGCTCGTGAAGATCCCGATGCTGGGCAAGGCCGACAGCCTCAACGCGGCCGTCGCCACCGCATTGATGGCCTATGAGGTGGTCAACCAGTGGCGCAGCCGCCCGTCCGGTTGACGGGAACCGCGCAGACTCGCGTCCGTTCTCGCGCGGTTACGGAGTTGCGTCGATGCGTAAGAAAGCGACCATGCCGCTCTGGCCGGCATGGCTGTTGCTGGCGGGCGCCGCCGCCTGCGCCGTCCCGGCCATCACCACCTCCCGGCCCGCTGAGCCGCGTTACGTGGCGAGCGGGCACGAGCCGGGATGGTATCTCGTCATCGACCGCGGGCGGATGGACTATATGGGCGATTATCGAGAGATCCGGATTACCGTCCCGCAGCCGGAGCCGCGGACGATCGCGAACGGACGCCGCTTCCGGACGCCGCGGCTCGCCGTCGACATCGTCCGCGCCCGCTGCAACGAATTGCTGACCGGCCTCGGCTATGAGGACCGGGTGACGGTGGTCGCCGACGGCCTCCGCTTCAAAGGCTGCGGCGGCGCGAGGCGGATCGACTGGGACGTTCAAAATTGATCAAATTGCTGTGAGAGGTGCGAGAAAACTGTTTGTTTTCAGTCGCGGCTTGTTCGGGATTCTCTGAGTGCAGACGATGAGAAAGAGCCGAGTCGCGGCGAGGATGACACATGGAATCCTACAAATGAAGCGGGCCGCTCTTAAGCCCTCCCCCTTGAGGGGGGAGGGTTTTGGGCGGGGGTGGACTCGTCACATGGGCAGCGTCTGCTCGGAGACTCCACCCCTCCCCAAACCCCTCCCCCTCAAGGGGAGGGGCTTCAGGCTCTACTCGGCGGCGATCGCCTCATCCTCCGGGCCTGAGGTCAGCTTGGTCAGGGGCCGCGGACTGGTCTCGACCATCGGCAGCGGCTCGATCTCTTTCGCGCCGCTCGACACTTCGAGGGCCTCGAAGCGCTTGGCCTGGGTCATCACCTGGCTTTCGAGGCTGCCGACCATCGCATTGTAGGCGCTGGTGGCGAGCTCGAGATTTCGCCCCATGCGGGCGACATGGGACCCCATCGTCGCGAGGCGGGCGTGGAGCTCCCTGCCCAGCCGGGCGATCTCGGCGGCTTCCTCGGCGAGCTTTTCCTGGCGCCAGACGCTGGCGACGGTGCGGGCGATGGCGACGAGGTTGGTCGGAGTGGCGAGCAGCACGCGGCGTTCGAACGCCCATTCCCACAGGCGGTCGTCCTGCTCGAGCGCGGCAGTCAGGAAATGCTCGCCCGGTATATACATCACAACATAGTCGGCGGCGTCGCCGAACTGCTGCCAATATGCCTTGGAACCAAGCTGCTCCGCGTGCCGACGAATCGAGGACGCGTGGGCCTTGAGGTGCATGACGCGTGTCGCGTCGTCGACCTCCTCCGAAGCATCGAGGAAGGCGTTCAGGGAGCATTTTGCATCGATGATCAATTTCCGCCCGCCAGGAAGGCGCACGATCACGTCGGGTCGGAGGCGACCATCTGTGGTCTCGACCGAAACCTCCGACTGGAAATCCGCGAATGGCGACAGTCCCGCCTGCTCGAGTACGTTCTTGAGACTCTGCTCGCCCCAGCGGCCGCGCGATTTCGGGCTGTGGCGCAGCGCGCTGACCAGCTTGGCGGTCTCGTCGCGGACTTGGGTCTGGCCGGAACGGACCAGCTCGACCGCCTCGCGCAGGCCCGCATAGCTGTCGACGCGTTCCTTCTCGACCTTGCTCAATCCCTCCTCGTAGCGCTTCAGCGTCGCCTCGACCGGCTGGAGCAAAGACTTCAATTTCTCCTCGTGGCGCTCGCCGGCCTGATTGAAGCGGGCGTCGGCGCGCTCAAGGAAATTCTTTTGAGCCTCGCCGAGAAGCTTTCCGCCTATCTCACTGAATTGGGCCGATAAAGCCTCGCGCGCTTCCTTCAGCTCGGCAAGCCTCGCCTCGAAGGCGCGCTCGCGCTCGTCGGCCGAGGCGGAGAGGCGGGCGCATTCGCTGCGGGCGTCGGTGCAGTCCTGGCGGACGGCGGCGAGCTGCTCCTGCAGCGCGGGCACCTGCTTGGCGCGCTCCTCGGCCGCGGCGAGATCGGTGATCGCGCGGCGGAAGTCGTCGAGCCGCTCGTCGCGCTCCTTGCGGAAGGCGGCCGCCTGGCGGCTGCCGAGATACCAGCCCAGAGCGAGGCCGATCGCGAGCAGCAATGCGGCGACGAGCAATGCGGCGGAGTCCATTCGCCTTCCCTTCGTGCGGAACGGAAGGCGAACCTAGAGCAGGCGCGGGCGCGGCTCAAGCGGGGGCATGATTTTGCTGTGGAAAAGGGGGTGCGACGGTGGGAGCGGCGTCACCCCGGACTTGATCCGGGGTCCATGAACACGGCGGTTGGCGAATTCCGCCGTCGGTGTTCATGGGTGCGGGATCAAGTCCGGCAGGACGGTTGCGTGCGGCTCAGAATGCGCCCGCCGTCACGCCGCGCGCTTGGACTGTTCCTTGCGGGCTTTGGCGATCTTCTTGAGGATCATCTCGCGCTTGAGGCGGGAGAGGTGGTCGATGAACAATATGCCGTTCAAATGGTCCATCTCGTGCTGGAGGACGACCGCCAGGGTGCCGCTGATCTCCTCCTCGTGCGACGCGCCGTTCTCGTCGAGCCAGCGCGCCCGGATGCGGTCCGGCCGGTCGACGTCGGCATATTGATCGGGGACCGAGAGGCAGCCCTCGGTATAGGGAACCTCGCGGTCCGAATTTTCGAGGATCTCGGGATTGACAAACACGCGCGGCTCGCGGACCGGCTCGCCGCCCTCGACCTCCGGCTCCTGCAGGTCGATCACCAGCAGGCGCTTCGGCACGCCGACCTGGATCGCGGCGAGGCCGATTCCGGGCGCGGCGTACATCGTCTCGAACATGTCGCGGATGAGGGCGCGCGTGTCGTCGGTCACCGCTTCGAGCGGGGTCGAGATCTGCCGCAGGCGCGGGTCCGGGACTTCCAGGATCGGGAGGATGGCCATGGCCGGAATGTAGGGCGAAACGCCTGTTTCTTCAAGCGGACCGGTCCCCCTCCGGCCCGCCTGAACAGCGCTTCGCCCCCTTCCCCTCCGCCGCTGCCGGACGACCGCGGATCGGAGCAGATCGCGTTCTCAGGGCCAGAACAGGTCGGGCGGCAGCAGCAGCGGCCCGGCCAGGTCGAGGTCGACCCCGAACGCCGCGGCGGTACCGGTGTTGCTGGTCTCCAATTGCTCGGTCGCCGTCTGTCCGCTCGGCCCGAACGGATTGTCGACGAGGTGCATGTCGCCGGCGGATTCGTAGACCTCGATCATCGTGCCCAGGAAGAAGTAGGAGGGGTCGGTCGGCACGGCGTTGCCGCGTATGTCGAGGTTGAAGGCGCCGGTCGCGCCGAGGCTGTCGCCGTAGACCCAGATCGCCGGCAGCGGGAAATCCGAGCCTCCCGGCAAATAATCGGGATTGGTGTGGTCGACGTCGTTGTTTGTGATGGTGACGTCGCTGGCCGGCGGCGTGCCGGAGCCCGAGCCGAGGGACTGCACCTCGATGCCGAAGCCGAGCGGCGCCTCGCGGATCGTGTTGTCGTCGATCAGGGCGGTGACGTCGGCCAGGCCCTGGATGATCAGGCTGATGCCGCTCCCCACCGACGAGCCCGAGCCACCGATGCTCTCGTCGCCGATCACATTTCCTTCGACGCGCGCGTTCAGCGTCGAGCCTGCGGCGGACAAAGACGACGTGCCGAGGACGATCGCGGTGGAGGTGTCGCCGACCCCCGTCCGCTCGTCGTTGACGATGGTGTTGCCCTCGATGTCGACCGTGATGTCCGAGCTGTGGAAGACGCCGAACTGGATCGCGATATTGTTGTCGTCGAACGTGTTGCCGGCGACGATCGCGCCGTCGGTGGAGCCGCTCCCCGCATTGTCCTCGCCGATCCTCGAGCTTTGCTCGGTATTGACCAGGATGCCGTTCGAGAAATTGTTGCGGAAGGTGCTGTCGACAATCGCGAGGTCGGTGATGACCGCCGAGTTGTGCAGGGTGATCAGCACGCCGCTGCCGCCGGCGACGCCGGACTGGACGGCGAGATGATCGAAGGTGCTGTCGGTGATCTCCAGGGTGTCGAGCGTGCCGCTGGTGTTGAGCAACCTGAAATTGTGCTCGAACGATCCGCGAATCGTGCTGTTTTCGATCGCCGCCGTCCCGGTCAGCCCCGTCATGTCGATGCCATGCTCTTCATCGGCATTGCCGTTGTCGAGAACGGTCGAATTGCTCAGCATGAAATTGACGACATTGTTGCCGTTGATCCCGTCATTGCCGCCGTTCTGCACAATCATCTGATCGAGGCTGACGTCGCGCGTGTTGGTCAGCGAGATGCCGGCGCCCGTCGAGCCCGTGATCGTGCCGCCCGAGCCGTTGACCGCTGAACCCCCATCGCCGGTGACGGTGAGTCCGCCGGCCGCTCCGGTATTGGCAAGCACGATGCCGCTGACGGCGCCCGTGGAGCTGATGCTCTCGAAGGTCAGGCCGGCCGCGCCGATCGTCGTGTTCGAGACGCTGAGCGCGGTGCCGGTTGTGGAGGTGATCGAGCCTCCGCTGCCGGTCGCCGTCACGGTCCCGCCGCCGGAAGCGTTAAGGCCAGAGCCGCTGGTGGTGACGATGTCGAGGCCGCCGTCGAGTGCGAGAGTCCCGCTGTTGCCGACGTAGTTGATCGCCGTGTCGGCGCCGGTCGAGACGGTTCCGCCGTTGAGCGTCACCGTGGCCGAGGAACCGGTGACGTCGACGCCGCCGCCGGTATGGACGCCGGCTATCGTTGTTGCGTTGGTCACGGTGAAGGTTCCGCCGACGCCGGCGAGGTCGATGGCGCCACCGGTCGACGCAGTCGACGACGCCTCGTTCAGCGTGACGTTGAGCGTGCCGCCATTGTCGATGTCGACGACCTGGCCGGTGCGCGCCCCGCCGATGCCGACGTCGGTGACGGTAAGGGTCCCGACCGTCCCGCCGTCGTCGTCGATGCCGGCGCCGCTGGTGCTGCCGATGTCGATGCCGGAGATGGTATTGTTCTCGGCGACGTCGATGCCGTCGCCCGCCGTGGCGACGATGGTCGGCCGAAGCGAGCCGTTGGCGTCGCCGACCAGGATCTGGCCGTCGAGCAGGTTGATGCCGTCGGCCTCGACGTAGGTGCCGGTGCCGGCGCGCAGATGGACCGTATGCCCGGGCTGCGGCCCACCCAGCGAGCCCTGAGCCGCGTTGAACGCGGCGATCGAGGTATAGGGATCGGCCGAGGTCCCGGTATTGGCGCTGCCGACGGCGCTGTTGTCGATGAACCAGACGGTCTGCGGGCCGACGCCGACGCCGGCGCCGGTAATCGTGATGGTGACGTTCTGGGTCGCGGTGCCGCCCTGCCCGTCGCTGATCTGGACCGCATAGGTCTGGGTCCGGATCTCACCTTCGCTGAGGCCCTCGAGCGCGGCGTCGGAGACAGTGAAGTCCCAGCCCACGCTGTCGTTCATCTGATCGACCGCATCGAGGCTGAATGTGCCGAGATAGAAGGCGCCCTGCGGCGTGAACGTGGCGCTGTGCGTGTCGTTGAGGTCGACGTCGTCGAACGCGACCGTGCCGCTGTCGTTGTGGACGGTCGTCCCCCCTTCGTTGGGATCGCCGTCGGGCAGCTCGGTCACCGCGCCGCTCGCGTCGGTCCCGCCGACGTCGATGGTCGGCGCGTCGTTGGTGCCGGTGACGATGACGGTCAGCGTAGCCGTATCCGATCCGGTGCCGTCGGAGGCGGTGTAGGTGAAGACATCGTCCACCACCTCTCCCGCGGAGAGTGCGTTCGCCGCAGCGTTCGGCGTATAGGTGTAGCTGCCGTTGGAGGAGAGGGTCAGGGTGCCGTAGTCGCCGACATAGGTGCCCGGGTCCGACACCGTCAGCGGGTCGTTCTCGGCGTCGGTGTCGTTGGCGAGCACGTTGCCCGAAACAGCATTGTTCTCGGTGGTCGAGGCGGTGTCGTCGACGGCGTTCGGAACGCCGCTGAGGCCGGTGACCGCGATGGTGAGCGTCGCCGTATCCGAGGCGGTGCCGTCCGACGCGATGTAGGTGAACACGTCGTTCGCGACCTGCCCGTTGACGAGCGCCTGGGCGCCGGCGCCGGGCGTATAGGTATAGCTGCCGTTGGCTGCCAGCACGAGCGTACCGTAAGCGCCGATGAAGGTGCCGGCGTTGACGACGGTCAGCGTCTCGACGTCGACATCGGTGTCGTTGGCGAGCACGTTACCGGAGACGGGGCTGTTCTCGTCGGTGGCGTTGGTGTCGTCGTTCGCGACGGGAGCATCGTTGAGGCCGGTGACCGTTACGGTGAGGTCCGCCGTATCGGAGGCGGTGCCGTCGGAGGCCGCATAAGTGAACACGTCGAGCGCGCTCTCGCCGACGTCGAGCGCCTGCGCACCCGCGCCGGGCGAATAGGTGTAGCTGCCGTCGGCGGCGATGGTCAGCGTGCCGTAGGTGCCCACATAGGTGCCGGGGCTCGCCACGGTCAGCGTCTCGCCGTCGACGTCGGTGTCGTTGGCGAGGACGTTGCCGGCGACGCTGCCGTCTTCGGTCGTGGAGGCGGCGTCGTCGTTCGCGACCGGCGCATCGTTGGCGCCGTTGACCGTGACGGTGAGCGTGGCCGTATCGGACGCAGTGCCGTCGGACGCGGTGTAGGAGAAGACGTCCTGCCGCGTTTCGCCGTCGTCGAGCCCCTGCGCCGCCGTGTTGGGCGCGTAGGTGTAGCTGCCGTCCGCGGCCAGGGTGAGCGTCCCCCAGGCGCCGACATAGGTGCCCGGATTCGCCACGATCAGCGGCTCGCCGTCGACATCTGTGTCGTTGGCGAGGACGTTGCCGGAGACGCTCGCATCCTCGGTCGTGGAGGCGGCGTCGTCGAGGGCCACGGGCGCGTCGTTGGCGCCGTTGACGGTGATCGTGACCGTCGAGCTCGACGTGGCGCCATGCTCGTCGGCGATCGTGTAGCTGACGACGACCTGCGCGGTCTCGCCGTCGTCGAGATAATCGAAATCGGTGCCGGGATTGAACACCACCTGGTTGGCGACGACCGAGGCGCTGCCCTGCCCCGTCGGCGCCGAGGCGGCGGTGACGGTGAGCACCGCGCCATTGTCGACGTCGCTGTCGTTGGCGAGGACGTCGACGGTGACCGACGCGTTCTCGCCGGTCGAGGCCGTGTCCGGATTGGCGACCGGGGCGTCGTTATTGCCGGTGACCGCGATGGTGAGCGTGCCGGTGTCGCTGAGGCTGCCGTCGCTGACCGTGTAGGTGAAGCTGTCCTGGACGATTTGGCCCTGCGCCAGCGCCTGGGTCGAGGCGAAAGGCGAGTAGGTGTAGGTGCCGTCCGAATTGAGGACGAGCTGGCCGTATGTGCCGTTGGTGACCGCCGGGGTGACGCTGAGCGAATCGCCCTCCCAGTCGAAATCGTTGGCGAGCACGCTCGACCCGGAATAGGTGCCGACATCCTCGTGGGTGGCGGCGACATCGTTGAACGCGATCGGCGCATTGTTCTGGGTGAGGTCGATCACGGCGTCGGCGAAGACGAGCCGCTCGACGTGGAGCAGCCGGTCGTTGCCGTCGATCATCGAGCCGCCGACATGGTTGAGGTACAGGTTCTCGCCGTCGATCATGTAGCTGTATTCGACGACGGAGCCGGAATAATAAGCCGTGTCGGTGCCGATGCCGCCGTGGATCAGGTCGTCGCCGCGTCCGCCGCGCAGATGATCGTCGCCCGCGTCGCCGTGGAGCTGGTCGTTGCCGTCGTCGCCGCTGAGGGCATCGTTGCCGAGCTTGCCCTGGAGGTAGTCGTCGCCGTTACCGCCACTGATGATATCGGCGCCGTTGGTTCCTTTGATGTTGTCGTCCCAGGCCACGTGCATTCCCTCCCCGATTTTCGATGATCGTGGCGAGAAACTACAGCATTTCCGATGATCAAATGATCATCTCACGCCGAGAGCCCCCGCCCTGACCTTCCCGCATCAGCCGTATCCAAGAGGAACTTCTAAGGAAGAAACGGACCACCCGCGCCAGAGACTTGGGCGCTGCGACTCGCCTCTTGGTTCTGCTGTGAAGGAGTCAGACTGACTCGCGCCGCAGCAACTGTCCAGTGACAAAGAACCGCGTCGAATCAGTGCCGAAACGGGGCATGCCCCGCAGAGGGACAACTGGCACAGGCGGATTCCGGGGCCACCCGACCGCGGTCAGGCGACCGGCCGCCGCGCCCTCAGAGCCTGGGCCAGGGTGCCCTCGTCGAGATAGTCGAGTTCGCCCCCCACCGGCAGGCCGTGGGCGAGCTGGGTGAGCCGGATCGGGAAGCGCTCGAGCCGCTCGGCGAGATAATGGGCCGTCGTCTGGCCTTCGAGCGTCGCGTTCATCGCCAGCACGACCTCGTCGACGCCACCGGCGGCGATGCGGGAGACGAGGCGATCGATCGACAGATCCTCCGGCCGCACCCCTTCCAGAGCCGAGAGGCGGCCGCCGAGCACGTGGAAGGCGCCCGGAAAGAGCCGCGAACGGTCCAGCGCCCAGAGGTCCGATACCTCCTCGACGACGCAGAGCATGCGGCGGTCGCGGCGCGGGTCGGCGCAGATCGTGCACGGATCCTGGGTGTCGACATTGCCGCATTCGGAGCAGGTGGACAGCGTCTCGCTGACCTTCTCGAGCGCCCGCAGCAGCGGCACCAGCGCGGTCTCGCGCCGCTTCATCAGGTGGAGCACCGCCCGGCGCGCCGAGCGCGGCCCAAGTCCCGGCAGGCGCGCCAGCGCCTGGGTGAGCAGGTCGATCTCGGAGGAAGCCATGAGGCGCGATGTAGCTCGCATACTGCGTCATTGCGAGCGAAGCGAAGCAATCCATGGCGCGGAACTGGATTGCTTCGTCGCTCCGCTCCTCGCAATGACGGAGCATGCGCCTCGCCTTCATGGGAACGCCGGACTTCGCGGTGCCGACGCTCGACGCTTTGCTGGCGGCGGGACACGAGGTGGCGGCGGCCTATACGCAGCCGCCTCGGCCCGGCGGGCGGCGCGGGCGGGAGCTCGTCCCCTCCCCCGTCCAGCGGCGCGCCGAGGCGGCGGGGATCGCGGTGCGCACGCCGACGAGCCTGCGCGACGCGGCCGAGCAGGAGGCGCTGCGGGCGCTCCGTCTCGATGCGGCGGTGGTGGCGGCCTACGGGCTGATCCTGCCCGTCGCGGCGCTGGAGGCGCCGCGCTTCGGCTGCCTCAACGTCCACGCGTCCCTGCTGCCGCGCTGGCGCGGCGCGGCGCCGATCCAGAGAGCGATCCTCGCCGGCGACGCGAGGACCGGCGTCACGATCATGCAGATGGAGAAGGGGCTGGATACCGGACCGATGCTCGCGGTTCGCGAAACCGGCGCGACAGGGAAGACTTCCGGGGAGCTGACCGCCGAGCTTGCCGAGATCGGCGCCCGGCTGATGGTCGAGGCGCTGGACCGGATCGAGGAGCTGCCGCGCGTGCCGCAGCCCGATGACGGCGTGACCTATGCCGCGAAGATCGAAAAGCAGGAGGCGCGGCTCGATTTCACGCGCCCGGCCGTCGACGCGGAGCGCCGGGTCCGGGCCTTCAACCCCGCGCCGGGAGCCTATTTCGAGCATCGCGGCGAGCGCATCAAGGTGCACCAAGCGGAGCTTGCTTCCGTCGAGGGGTCTCCGGGGACGGTGATGGACGAAGCGCTCACCATCGCCTGCGCACAAGGCGCGCTCCGGCCGCTGAAGCTTCAGCGAGCCGGGCGCGGCGTCATGACGGCAGAAGAAGTGCTGCGCGGCTTCCCGATCCCGCCGGGGTCGGTGCTGGGATGACCCGCTTCCGGCTGACGGTCGAATATGACGGGCGCCCGTTCATGGGTTGGCAGAGGCAGGCGCACGGGCCCTCGGTGCAGCAGGCGCTGGAGGAGGCGGTGAGGGCGATCACCGGCGAGGATGCGGTGCTCCACGCCGCGGGACGGACCGACGCCGGAGTCCACGCCTTGGCGATGGCGGCCCATGTCGAGATCGACAGGCCGATCACGCCGTTCCGCCTCGCCGACGGAGTGAATGCCAAGCTCCGGCCCCTGCCGGTCGCGGTGCTGGCGGCGCAGGAGGTGGGGGACGACTGGCACGCAAGGTTCAGCTGCATCGGCCGACGCTACGTTTACAGGATCGTCAACCGCAGGGCGCCGCTGGCGCTGGACGCCGGACGGGCCTGGCGGGTGCCAGTCGTCCTGCACGCCGATACGATGCACGAAGCGGCCCAGCTGCTGGTCGGCCGGCACGATTTCACCACCTTCCGATCGGCCCAATGCCAGTCCGACAGCCCGGTCAAGACGCTCGACCGCCTCACCGTTCGACGCTTCGGCGAAGTCGTCGAGATCGAGGCGGCGGCCCGCTCCTTCCTCCACCATCAAGTGAGATCGATAGTGGGCTGCCTCGAGCTGATCGGTCGCGGCAAATGGAGCGCACGGGACTTGAGGGAGGCGCTGGAGGCCAGGGACCGCGCCGCTTTGGGGTTCAACGCACCGCCCGCCGGGCTCTATTTCGCCGAGGCCCTGTACGCGGAGGACGTCTCGCCGAAGCCGAAGATGCGCTGAAGCGATTTCTCCAGCATCAGCAGCTGCCAGAGCAGCCGGCCGTGCTCGGCGCGGCCGGAGACGTGCGCGGCGGCGAGGCCGGCGATCGCCTCCGGTTCGAACCAGCCCAGCTCGGCGAAAGCCGGACTGTGGGCGATCGCCTCGGCCTCGGCGCGCAGCGGGCCGCGGAACCACGCCCCGACCGGCGTGACGAAGCCCATTTTCGGCCGGTGAAGGATCTCGGCGGGCAGGCGCGAGGCGAGCGCCCGCTTCATCAGAACCTTGCCTGATCCGCGATGGATGCGCGCATTGAGCGGAAGCGTCGCGGCGAACTCGACCAGACGGTGGTCGAGCAAAGGCTCGCGGGCCTCGAGGCTGACCGCCATCGAGGCACGGTCGACCTTGGTCAGGATGTCGCCCGGCAGCCAGAGCTTGATGTCGGCATATTGGGCGCGGCCGAGCGCGTCGGCGGCGGGGGCGGCGCGCATCGTCTCGACGTAGCGGCGCTCGGCGCGGTGGCCGCGAAGAGCACGCGTGAAGTTCGCCGTATAAAAGCTTGATCTGATTGGCCATGAGCAGGCAGTGACTGCGTCGGCATAGGAATCTTCGCCGCTCTGGCCGATTGCGATCAGGGTGGTGCGGGCGCGCAGGTAGCGCGGCGCCCAGTCGAGCTTCGGATAGACCGAGCCGAGCGCGCCGACGCCGCGGCGGACGGCGGTGGGGAGGAGCCGGCGGGTGCGTTCCTCGGCCGCGAAGAAGGCGTGGCGCCGGTATCCCGCGAAAATCTCGTCGGCGCCGTCGCCCGACAGCGCGACCTTGACCTTTTCGACCGCGAGCTCGGAGACGCGGTAGGTGCCGATTGCGGAGGCGTCGGCGAACGGTTCGTCGAACGCGTCGGCAAGGGTGTCGATCAGCGCGAAGTCGTCGGCGGCCACGATGCGGCTGCGGTGGCTGGTGGCGAAACGCTCGGCGACCAGGGCCGCGTAGCGGCTCTCGTCGTGATCGGCCTCTGCAAAGCCGATCGAACAGGTCAAAGCGGCCGCGCGCGATGCTTCGGCCATGAAGGCGACGACGGCCGAGGAATCGACTCCGCCGGAGAGAAAGGCGCCCAGCGGCACGTCGGCGACCATCCTCGACCGCACCGCGGCCCGAAGGCGGTCTTCCAATTCCTGCTCCAGCGCTTTCAAAGGCTTGGATGACGGATTGGAGAAATCGACGTCCCACCATTGGACCGGTGCGGGAACGGGATGCCCGCGGCGCACGAGCAGCCAGTGGCCCGCGGGCAGCTTTTTCACGCCGGCGACCATCGACGAATCGTCCGGAACCCAGCCGTAAGCGAGGAAATCCTCGACGGCGCGGGGATCGACCTCGCGACGCAGGCGTGGATGGACGAGCAGGCCCTTCAGCTCGGAAGCGAAGATCAGGGCACCGTCCGAAAGCTCCGCATAGAAGAGCGGCTTCACGCCGAGCCGATCGCGAGCGAGAAACAGAGCGTCGCGGTCGGCGTCGTACAGCGCGAGCGCGAACATGCCGTTCAGCCGCGACAGGCAATCGGGACCCCATTGGCGCCAGGCGGCGAGGATCACCTCGGTGTCGGAGCTGGTCGCGAAAGCGTGGCCCATCCCTTCCAGCTCGGCTTTCACCTCGCGGAAATTGTAGATTTCGCCATTGTAGGTGAGCGCGACGCGGCGGTCCGGCGTCAGCATCGGCTGGGCGCCGCCGGCGAGGTCGATGATCGAGAGACGGCGGTGGCCGAGGCCGACCCCCGGCGCGGTCCAGACGCCGGTGCCGTCGGGGCCGCGATGGGCGAGCCGGTCGGACATGGCCCGGATCCGGCCCGGATCGACCGGCTTGGGCACGTCGGCGTGGAACAGGCCGGCGATGCCGCACATGTCAGCGCGCTCCGGCGGCGCGGTCGGCGAGACGCTCGACGGAGCCCAAAGCGGCGAGGAAAGCGTCGATCTGAGGGCGCGCGCTGCCGCCGCCGGGAGGCGCCTCGGCGGAGACCAAAACCGCCACCGCCCGCTGCGGTCCGCCGAACAGCCGCGTCCTCATCGTCTCGAGCTTCACCCCCATCGCGCTTCCGGTCAGGATATCGCCGACGCGGTAGAAGCTGACAACCTCGCGGGTGACGCGGTTCGAGGCGATCAGCTCGGCGCGGCCGTTCGCCGGCGCGGCGGCGGCGGCGGTCCAGGCCCAGGCGCCGCCTTCGCGAGTGGCGCCCTGGCCGTGGCCAATCAGCTCGCGGCCTTCGCTCTGGCGGGCGAAGACGGCGACCGCGAGATCCACTTCCCTGCCCTCCGCGTCGCGGTAGCGGGCAATCCGGGCGATGTCGGCGCCGGCGAAATGCGGCTGCCACAAACGGCCGTCGTCGGCGCGGACGCGCTCCCAGCCGGGTATTTCGGGAATGGCGATGGTGCGGGGTGGAGGGGCCGCGCCGGCGGCGGTCACGGCCGAGGACCAGAGCAAGGGCAAAGCGGCGAGCGCGACGATCGCCGCGGCGGCCGCGCCTGGGCGGGTACGGCCAACGGGCGCCTGCAGCGCGGCCGGATCGAACCACGGGTCGCCGACGCGGCGGTCGAAGAAGCGCCACGCGGCGCCCAGGATCAAAGCGATGACCAAAGCGAAGAAGAACCAGCCGTAGACGATATGGTCGACGCTCGCCGCGAATTCGATGCCGGAGCGGTCGGCGATGTAGATGGTGCCGAAGGCGCGCACGCCGTTGGCAAGGATCGGCACCACGGTCGCAGCAAGCATGAAGGCGGCGCGCCGCTTCCACGAGCGAAAGCAGAGGTTCGCGACGAGCGCGCCGTACGCGATCATCGCGATCAGGAACTTGGCGCCGGCACAGGCTTCAGCCACCTCGAAATAGCCGGTCGCCGTGGTGATGAAGATGCCGTCCAGAAGGGCGGGTATCCCCGCCCATCCGAGAAGAACCATCGAAATCTGCGCCGTCACCGTTTGCAAGGCCGGGACCAGCTCCTCCCCGGCGGGGATCAGGAAGAGGAGGTAGAAGAGCGGGAAAGCGAGGCCGCGCGCGAGCGCCTTGCCGAGGCAGCAGACCACCGCGCCCTGCAGCATCAGCACCAGTCCGGCATGGCGGACGAGCGCGACTCCGGCGGCCTCCCCGAGCAGCCATCCGAACGCCCCGGCGGCGACCAGGGCGAGCGGCGCCCACCAGACCGAAGGCGTCAGCAAGGCGAGCTCGGCCCGCCGCTGCCAGACCAGCCAGGCGAGGATCGGCGGGATCAGGAGGATGTGGTTGAACGTCGAGCTCGTCCACCAGACGGTCGCCATGTGCGCGGCGTCGCGGTGGAACAGGATCAGGATCGCGGCCACCGCCGCAGCGAGGGCCGTAAGATGCGCACGCCAGCGAGAGTCCCGAGCGGCCAGAGGCGCCGCCTCGATCGGAAGCAAGGCCGTCATGCCGCCGCCCTTTCAGCAGACAGGACGAGCGCGTCGAGCGGGGCGAGCCGAGCGTCCCAGCGATAGTCGGCCTCCATCCTGCGGCGGGCGGCGAGACCGATGTCGCGCGCCTTGGCCGGATGGGCGAGGAGATGCGCGATCGCCGCCGCCTGCTCCGGCGCAGCGGCGAGGACCAGCTCGCGCCCGGGCTCCGCCTCGATGCCTTCGAAGGCGGCGGGCGAGGCGACCACCGGCCTGGCCATCGCCATCGCCTCCAGCACCTTGTTCTGGATGCCGCGCGCGATGCCGAGCGGCGCCACGACGATGTCGGCGGCGTCGATCCAGGAGCGCATGTCCGCAACCTCCCCGGTGACGATCGCCCCGGCATCGCGCAGCGCCAGCACCTCTGGGGCGGGCTTGCGCCCGGCGACGGCGAAGCGGACGCCCGGCAGCTGCGGCAGCACCTCCTCCGCGAACGCCGTCACCGCCTCGACATTGGGGCGATAGTCCATCTGGCCGGTGAACAGGAGCAAGGGCCCCTCCCCCCGCTCTTCGCTCGTCAGGCGCGGGAAATCGGCGGCGGGATCGAAATGGTCGACGTCGATGCCGTTGGAGATGGCCACGACGTTGCAAAGGCCCGTGCGGGCCCGGAACAAGGCCGCTTCGGCTTCGGAGACGAACAGGCAGACATCGGCACGGGCAGCGACGGCGCGTTCGAACGCCGCGAGGCGCTCCGCCTCGCGCCGCATCAGCCAGCGCAAGGCGGCCGGGCCGCTCTCGGCATAGGCCTCGAACTTGGCCGAATCGACGTCGACGAAATCCATCACCAAGCGCGCTCCGGCGGGCACGAACTGCGCCATCTGGCCTGAAAAGGCGAAGACCGCGTCGATCCTTCGCACGGCCGCCAGCCGCGCCACGAAGCTGCGCAGCGAGGCGCTGTCGAAGGCGGTGAGGGAGACCGGACGGCGCTCCAGCAGCGCCCGCGCCGCGGCGACGGCCTTGCCCGTGCGGCGAATCTCGACATGGCACTCGCCGAGGGTGTCGCCTAGCGCTTCGCGGAGGGCGTGGAGGTGGGCGGCGTCGGCTTCATCGTCGGCGAAGCAGGCGAGATGGACGCGGCCGAGACGGGCGAGGCGCTTCAGCATCCGCCAGGAGCGGATCTTGTCGCCACGGTCCGGCGGGAACGGGATCCGGTGCGCGAGGAAGAGGAATTCCGCCATCAGCCGAGCCCCCGCGCGACGAGCGGGCCGATGCGGTTGGCGATGGGCAGCGGCAGCTTCTTCCAGAGCGCGACCTTGAGGCGGTGCTTCGCGCTCAGCGGGTTGGTGTCGCGCAGCGCGCCGTGGACGGCATAGGTCAAGGGCTCGGGCTCGAAGCCCCAGTTCTTCTTGAACGCGAAGGCCCCGGTGCCGAGCTTCGAGCGGCCGAAGTCGAAGCGCGTGCAGCCGCGCGCGGCGGCATGGCGCATCAGCGCGAAATAGAGCGCTTCGTTGGCCCTAAGCCCCCGCGCGTCGGCGGTGCCCCCGCCCCAATAGGGGTAGACCGTGCCCTTATGATAGAGGCTGAGCACGCTGGCGACGGCGCGGCCGTCCTTGCGGACGGTGAGGATGTCGGCGTCGCATCCGAACGCTTCGAGCACGGCCTCGAACAAAGCCCGGGGGAAGACGGGCGTGCCGAGATTGCGGACGCTCTCGGCATAGACAGGGTGGTGCAGCGCCGCGTCGCGGTGCACTTCGGCCTCCAGCCCGAAAGTCATCGCCCGACGGACCTCGGCGCGCTGCTTGCGCGGGATCGCCTTCAGAATCGCCTCGTCGCCGGCCGGCAGAGGCCGGGCGAAACTGGCGTAGACCCCCTCGCAGCGCCGCCAGCCGGCGGGCGGCTCCCCGCCGCGCAGCTCGACGGTCGGGCAGCCGAGCTCGCGCGCGAGGTCGACGGCTGCCGCGGCCAGGCGCTCTGCCGCGACCGGATCGGTCGCCAGGATGCCGCCGCCGACGGCGAAGCCGGTGGAGACCAGAGCCGATCCGAACAGCCGAGAGCGGACGTGGCTGAGGGGCAGATATCCGGTCACGGCGCCGCGCGCTTCGGCGACGAGCAGGTGCGCGCGGTGGCCGCATCCCTGTTCTACGCCACGAAGCCAAGCCGGCCGGTGAAACGGCGTTCCCCGATCGTGACGGGCGACGAAGGCGTCGATCGCGGCATCGTCGGCGGCGCCGGCGCGGCGGATGGTAAGCGTCGCGATGGAGGAGACGGCGTTCACTGCATCCGCTCCCGCTCCGCCGCGACCACCGCATCGGTGCGCCCCCAGCTATGATTGCCGAGGAGCTTCAACAGCTTGCTCTCCATGACGGAGAGGTTGGCGTAATGGCGCAGGCGCGATCGGAGCGGTGCGTTCGCGACGCGCGGCTGGCCCGGATCGATCTCCCAGGGATGGAAATAGAAGACCGCCGGACGCCGCTCGCGCCGGTTGACACGCCCGATTGCCCAGTCGCTGAAGCGGTAGGGAAGCAGGCGGAAGAAGCCCCCTCCCCCCGCCGCCAGACGCCGGCCGCCAATCTCGACGGTGGTGACGGGAAGCTCGATCAGGCCGGAGCCCTCGACCGGCCGAAAGGCGAAGCGGGGCGCCTCGCGCCAGCCATAATGGTCGTGGGCGATCGGCGCGACGCTCGAGGAATAAGCGAAGCCGAGATCGGCGAGGACCCGATGCGCCCAGGGGGTGCGTGCATCGATCGAGAAGCTCGGCGCCCGATAACCCGTCGGCGTCGAGCCGCAAGCGTCCCGGATCGCCTCCTGCGCCCGCTCCAGATCGGCTCGGAAGGCGGACGCATCCATGGTGAAGACGCGGCGATGATCCCAGCCGTGGCTGGCGATCTCGTGGCCCTCGGCGACGATGCGGCGAACCAGGGCCGGGTAGCGCTCGGCGACCCAGCCCAAAGTGAAGAAGGTCGCCTTGACGCCGGCGCGGGCGAAAAGGGCGAGCACGGCTTCGCTGTTGCGTTCGACGCGCGCGGGAAGCCGATCCCAGTCGGCCCGCGAGATCACATTCTCGAAGGCGCCGACCTGGAACCAGTCCTCGACATCGACCGAGAGGGCATTCTGCACGTACCCTCCGTTCAGGCGGCGTTGCTGCGGTAGCCCGGCTCCGCATTCTCGACCCAGTCGACGAGCATGGCGAGGACGCGCCGAAGCGCCGCCTCCTGCTCCTGGGCACGCGCCTCGAGTGCGGCGACGCGCCGCTCCAGCGCGAGGTCGGCCACCGGCGACTGCGACTGCTGCGCCGGCGCGGGCGCGGGCTCTGCGACGGCGCGCGGGCCGCCGGGCTGGGAGCCGACGCTGCGCAGCGGCAGCACCCGCTCTGCGAAGGCGGCGCGGACGTCGAGGCGCTCACCGGCGAGGTCGGCGACGACCGAATCGACGGCGAATGCGCCGATCTCCCCATGGCCCTCGACGGCGGCGAACAGCATCAGCCGGTTGGCGAGCTGGTTGACCCTGCGCGGGATGCCGTCGGTATGGCGGTGGATGGCCGGCCAGGAATCGGCGGCGAAGGCGGGGCGCCCCTGCCAGCCGACCAGCTTCAGCCGATGGGTGACATAGGCCTCGACCTCGTCCGGCCCCATGGCGTCGAGATGATGATTGGCGATGACTCGCTGGCGGAGTTGCTCCAGCCCGGCGGAATCGGACAGCTTGTCGCGGAACTCGGGCTGGCCGAGCAGGAAGATCTGGACGAGCGCGCGGCCGCCGATCTGGAAGTTGGAGAGCATGCGCAGCTCTTCCAGCGCCGAGACCGGCAGGTTCTGCGCCTCGTCGACGATCAGCAAGGTCCGCTTGCCGGCACGCGCTTCCTCTTCCAGCCGGCGCTCGACGAGATCGAGCAGTCGCGCTTTCTCGACCGACGCGGTCGCGACGCTCAAGCCCTGCGCGACGAGGCGCAGCATGTCGTCGCCCTCGACCTGGGTCGAGACGATCGAGAGCGCGTTGAGGCGCGCGCGGTCGATGGTCGCAAGCAGATGCCCGACCAGGGTCGACTTGCCGGCGCCGACCTCGCCGGTGACGACGATGAAGCCCTCCCCCTGGGCGAGCCCGTAGCCGAGATAGGCCATCGCCTTCTTGTGGGTCCGGCTGCCGAACCAGAAGCGCGCGTCCGGCGTGAGCTGGAAGGGCTGTCCGGAAAGGCCGAAATGGTCGCTGTACATGGTCGATGCCCTCAGAAGGTGTAGCGCAGGCCGATCAGGGCCTGGAGGATGGTGCTGTCGAGGAGGCCGGAATTGGTGTGCGAGATGCCGAGCGCCGCGTTGAGCTGCAGCCCCGGGATCAGGAACGAGCGGTAATAGCCGGCGGTGACGCCGGTGCTGAACACCGGCTCGAAGGCGACGCGGTCGCTGTCGAACCAGCTCGCCACCGCGTCGATCGACATGGACGAGAAGCGGCCGAGGCGGCGGCTGACGCCGGCGTTGACCACGAAGCTCTCGTCGCTGAGCGGATCGAAGGCGGTGATGTCGCCCTCGAACAAAGCCGAATAGCGGCGATGGGCGTAGCCGGCGCCAAGCCCGAAGCTCCACGGGCCGCGCGTGCCGGAAAGCAGGACGTTGGCGCCGCGCGCATGGAAGCTCGCGTTGGAAAGCGCCTGCAGGGCCTGATCGAAGCAGATGCCGGTGCCCGGGTCGCGGCCGAAGACGCAGCCGTCGAACGCGCCGGTCAGCGGGTTCCGATTGGCGTTAAATTCTGTCGGCAGCGCATTGAGATTGTTGACGATATGCGTCGAGGTCGTGCCGACGCTGTCGTAGACCTGGGCGCTGAGGCCGAGGCCGCGCGGCAGCTGGTGGCGGAGCGAGCCGGTGACGGCGGTGCCGCCATTGCGGTGGCCGGCGCGCGCCTGCAGCTCGGTGCGCGGGGTCGGCCGCCAGATAATGCCGCCGTCGTAGATGAGCCCGCTATTGCTGAGGCCGCGAAGGCGCGGGCGGGTCGGATCGGCGACGAACCGGCCCCCGATCAGCACCGGGGCGCCGTTTGAGTCGCGCAGCACGTCGCTCTGGCTGGAGGAAATGTCCTCGTAGCCGATGCCCGCGGTCAGCGCGAGCGTGGGGCCGACCGGGAACACGACGTCGCCGCGGACATAGGCCGCCTCGAACCGGTTGTCGAAGTCGCCGCCCGATTCCTCGCGGACATAGCCGCCGCCGACGGTCCAGCCGACCGGCAGCCGGCCGGGCCCCATGCCGACGCTGGCGCTGGCGTTGTGCACGACCGCATCGCCGAAATCTCCGCCGGAGCCGCCGGCCAGGCCGTCGTCATCGACATGGACATAGCCGAGCCGGTAGGCTGCGTTGACCTCGAGCGGCCCGGCCTGGGTGCTGAGGGTCGGGCCGGCATAAGCGCTGAACACCTGCCCCGAGGACTGGCGGCCCGGGCCAGCGAGCGGCGCGCCGCCGCCGCCGCGGGCGGCAAGCGCGCCGGCATCGAGGCTGAGGCCCGGAGCGATCTGGGCGTGAACCATGGCGACGCCGCTATGCGAATCCTCGTCGCCGACTTCGCCGTCGATGGCGATGCTGCGTTCGTAGCGGTAGCTCGCCTGGGCGGTGACGCGGCGGGTCTCGACCCGCCCGTCGACCCCGGCGGCGACCGAAGTGTAGGTGAGGACGTCGTCGTCGCCCCCGCTGAGATCTGCGCTGACTCCGGCATTGACCTCGACATAGGGACGGATCTCGGCGCGGGGATGCGCGACCGCCTGGCGCCCGCCGCGGCGCCGCGACGCGGCGGGAGGCGTCTCCGAGGCGCCTTCGGGAGGAGCCTCGCCGGCGAGCTCGTCGTCGCCGCCATCGGCGGGCGGACCGGACTGGGCGAAGCCGGGCCCGGCAGCGAACAGAGCGGCGGCGAGGGCGCCCGCGCACAACAGCCTGCGCATGCTCATGATTCAGGATTCCTCATATTGGCCGAAGCGGCGGCCGCTCGCGGCGAAGCCCGCGCCGTTCAGCAGCAAGCCGACATGGTCGCAGGCGGAAAGGAGGCCGATCGCCTCCTTGAGGTCGCTTTCGGTGGTGCGGTCGGCGCGAACGACGACCAGGACCTGGCCGACATGGCCGGCGAGGATCCCCGCCGGCGAGGCCATCAGAACAGGCGGCGAATCGATCAGGACGATCCGGCGCGGATCGGCTGCGGCCAGTCCGGCAAGCACTTCGCCGGTGCGGGCGGAGGCCAGCAGCTCGGGGACATTGTTCGCCTGGCGGCCGGCGGGGAGCACGGACAGGCCGTCGACATCGGTCCGGACGACGCAGGATTCGGGGTGGAGCGCCGGGTCGGCGAGCGCGTCGATCAGACCGGCGCCGCTCTCGATGCCGAGCAGGGCCAAAGCTTCGGGCTTGGCGACGTCGCAATCCACCAGCAGCACTTCGACGTCGCTCTCGGCGGCGAGCGAGAGAGCGAGATTGAGGGTGCAAAAGGTCTTTCCTTCCCCCGGCTGCGGCGAGCAGACCAGGACGGTGCGGCGCTTGTCCGCGCCGATACCGGTGCGCCCGGCGACGCCGCGGAGCAGCTGGCGCTTCACCAGCCGAAGCTCCTCGGCGAGCGTGCTGCTGCCCGATTCCGGAAGGACGAAACCGCGCTCGCGAAGCCGGACGCGGTCGATCGCCGCGCGCCGGCCGGAAGTCGCCGCGCGGCGCGGAGCGGGCGCCCGGCGAAGCGGCAGCGGCTGCTCGGCGGCCTCGGCAACCGGTTCCGGCTCGGGCTGGAGCTCCGGCTCCGGCTGCGGCTGCGGCGCCGCCGGCCTGGCGACCGGGACGAGCATAGGCTCGGGCTCGACGGGCGGCGGGGGCGCGATCAGCGCGCCGGAACCGAAATCGTAGATCTCGGCGGCGCGCTCGAGCAAGGAGGGCCCGGTGCGGACCGGCACGTGCTTCATCTCTTCCGATCCCCTCATGCGACCGTGCTTCGCTGCCAGAACTCGATCACCATCAGCACCGCGTAGGCGGCGCAGAGGGCGGCGACGCTGCCGCCGAGCCAGCGCAGGCGCTGGCGGCGGAAGGCGCGTTCCGCGGCGGTGACGACCTCGCCGATCGTGCCGAAGACCGGCAGCCCGGTCGCGGCGGCGAGGCGGTTCTCGGTCGGGAACGTGGTCTGGAGCTGGCCGCGGACGAAGGCCGCCCCGACACCCGCGGCGAGGGCGACGATCAGGACGAGGCTGAGCAGCAGCGGCCGGTTCGGCGCGGCCGGGACGGTCGGCCGGCTCGGCGGGTCGATGACCCGGAAGCTGAGCGCGTCGGTGCGGCTCTGCAGGTCGCTTCTCAGCCGCACCTGCTCGCGATTGGCGAGCAGCCGGTCATATTGCTGCTTCATCACGTCATAGTCGCGGTTGAGGCGCGACTGCTCGGCGACGACGCCGGGCTCGGTCGACTGGCGGGCGGTGAGCTGCTGGAGGTCCGCCTCGATCTGGGCGCGGCGGATGCTGGCGGCGCTGACCTGCGCCTCGCGCTCGGCGAGCATGGCGCGCAGCGAAACGTAGCTCGGATTGGCCATCCCGCCCCCGCCGCCCGAGCGGCGCTCGGCTTCGGCGAGCGGCCTGAGGCGCGCGATCTGGGAGCGGGTGACGATGACGTCGGGATGCTGATCGGTGCGGCCCATGCCGAGCTGCGAGCTGAGCTGGGCCTCGAGCTGGGCGAGCTGGCCCGCCGCCCCGCCGCCGCCGCCGGCGCCGCCGGGAAGCATCGCCAGAGTGGCGTTGAGCTGGGCGCGCAGGCTGCTGACCGCGCTGCGGGCGGCGATCAGCTGCTGGTCGAGATTGGAAAGTTCCATCCGCGCCGCGGCCATGCGCTGGCTGATCGAGCCTTCGCCGGGAAGTTGGCCCATATAGCGCTGTTCGAACTCAACGCGGCGCTGCTCGGCCTCGCGCAGCTGGGTCTCGCGGCGGCGCAGCTCCTCGTCGAGAAAGGCGAGAGACTGGCCGGTCTCGGTGCGGTCATCGCCGAAGCTCTCCTGCGCGAACAGATCGAGCAGGCCTTGGACGACGGCGGTCGCCGTCCGCGCATTCTGGGCGTTGGAGAAGCCGCTGAGGTTCGACTTGGCGACGATCTCGACGAGATTGTCCTGGGTGGCGATGATCTCGATCCGCTCGCGCAGCGCCTGCACCTCGCGCGCGAGGTCCCGCTCCGAGCGAACCTGGCCGTTGAGGTCGGTCCGGCGCACCACCCGCTCGAGATTGGCCGTCGAGGTCAAGGTCTGGCGCAGGCGCAGCATCTGGTTCTGCCGCTCGGCCGGGCCGATCCCGATCTGCTCGGGCAGAATCGACTGGACCTGGACGAACACCTTGGCGCGGGATTCGTAGCTGTTGGGGATCAATGCGATGGCGAGCCAGCCGAGGACGCACACGCCCCAGGCGACGGCGACCGCCAACCAGCGGCGCCGCCAGACCTGGTGCACTGCGATCCGCAGCTGTTCGTAAAGTCCGTCCATGCGCTGTTCCTGCCCCGCCTTTCGCTCAGAACATGCTTTCGGGGATGATGATGACGTCGCCCGGCTGAAGGGCGACGTTGGCGCTGGTGTCGCCGCGGCGCAGCAGCCGGGCGATCCGGAGGTCGTATTCGCGCTGCTGGCCGGTGGCGCGGTCGCGGCGGATCAGCCGGGCGCGATCGCCGGCGGCGAACTCGGAAAGGCCGCCGACCGCGATCATCGCGTCGAGCAGGGTCATGTTGGCGCGATAGGGAATCGAGGCTGGCCGCTCGGTCGCGCCGACGATCCGCACCTGCTGCGCAAAAGTCCCCTGGAAGCGGTTGATCATCACCGAGACGAGCGGGTCCTGGATATACTGGCTCAATGCGACGCGGATGTCCTCGGCGAGCTGCGCCGGCGTCTTGCCCGCGGCGACCATGTCGCTGATCAGCGGGGTGGTGATCCGGCCGTCGGGACGGACCTGGACCTGGGCGCCGAGCTCCTCGTTGCGCCAGACGAAGATCCGGATCTCGTCGAGCGGGCCGATCACGTAGCTTTCGGTGACATTGTCCTCGCTGCTGCCCGCGAACGGCGCCGGGGGGAGGCTGTTTCCGGTCCGCGGCGTGCCGGCGCAGCCGGCGACCGCCAGCGCGCCCAGGCTGACGGCGAGCGCGAGCTTCGTTTTCGCGTGATGAAGCATGTTCGGTCCTCTTCAGCTGCCCTGCCGACGCGCCTGCCGTGCCGGGGCACGCACAGGCGCGGCGGTTTGGGGCTGCTATGGGGTGGAAGAGGTAAAATTACCGTTAGGAACGAGGGGCCTCGTCGCCTCAGTCCCGGATCGGGACGGCGGCGGTGGGGGCGGTTAACGCCCTGCGCCCACCACCATCTCCAGCGCCGACTGCTGGCCGAGGAAGGCCTGCGGGCTCGCCGAGAGGCCGTAAGCGCCGGCGAGGAACACGGCCACCAGATCCCCCGCCTCCGCTCTGGGCGTCATGACGTCATCGGCGAGCCGGTCGAGCGGGGTGCAGAGACAGCCGACGATGCTGGCTTCCTCTTCCGGATCGGCGCCGAACCGGCTCGCGATCGCGACCGGATAGTTGCGGCGCACCACCTGGCCGAAATTGCCCGACGCTGCGAGCTGGTGGTGCATGCCGCCGTCGGTGACCAGGAACGTCTTGCCGTGGCTGACCTTGCGGTCGACGATCCGGGTCAGATAGACTCCGCATTCGCCCACCAGCCAGCGGCCGAGCTCGATCGCAAATCGCGTTTCGGCAAGCGCTTCCGGCCGATTGCTCAGAATCTTCTCCAACTCGGCGCCGATGCGTTCGACGTCGACCGGCTGCTCGCCATGGAAATAGGGGATGCCGAAGCCGCCGCCGAGATTGACCAGTTGCGGCGATGTTCCGGCAGCATCGGCGAGCTTCTCCGCCAACAGCACGCTCTCGCGCTGCGCCTCGATCAGCGCGTCGGTCGACAGCGCCTGCGAGCCCGCGAAGATGTGATAGCCCTGAAAGTCGGCTCCGCGCGCGACCAGGGAGCGCGCCAGAGCGGGTACCCGCTCGGCGTCGACTCCGAACGGCTTGGCACCGCCGCCCATGCGCATCCCGGAGCCCTTGATCTCGAAATCCGGATTGACCCTGACGGCGACGCGCGGCGGCGTGGCCAGCCGCTCGCCGATTGCGGTCGCCCGATCCGCCTCCCCTTCGGATTCGCAATTGAGGGTCACGCCCGCCGCGATCGCCGCCTCGAGATCGGAATCGCGCTTGCCGGGGCCGGCGAAGCTGGTCGTGCGCGGGTCGACGCCCGCGTCGAGCGCGATGCGGAGCTCGCCGCCCGAAGCGAGATCGAGGCCGTCGACACGTGACGCCACATGCTTAAGCAGCCCCGCATAGGGGTTGGCCTTCATCGCATAGTGAAGGTCCACCGAGCCGAAGGCGGCGCGGAAGCGGGCGATGCGCGCGTCCACCATGCCGAGGTCGTAGACGAAGAGCGGCGTGTCCCCAGCCTCCGCGACGAGGGCATCGACGCGGCGGCCGCCGATCAGCAGCATGCCGTCGCCATCGGCCTGGAACTCGGCCGGGATCGGGCCCATCGGCTTGCTCATCCCATCAGCTCGCTTTTCAGCCGCTCGCGGTCGAGCTTGCCGTTCGGGCTCCGCGGCAGTTCGTCGCGCCACAGGATCGTGGAAGGCTGCATGAAATTCGGCAGCTCGCGCCGGAGGCTGGCGCGAAGCTCCTCCTCCCGCTCCGGGGCGGCGGGTCGGACGACGAGAGCGATCGCCTCGCCGAGGCGCGGATCGGGAACGCCCAGCGCCACCGCCTCGAGCGCGACGCCGCTCGCCACCGCCGCCTCCTCGACCTCGGTCGGGCTCACCCTATTGCCGCTGGTCTTGATCATCGCGTCGTCGCGGCCGACGAAATAAAGCAGCCCCTCGCCGTCCTGCCGCACCCGGTCCCCCGACCAGACGGCGGTGCCGCCGTAGCGCGAGGCGCGGGGCGCCGGCCGGTATCTGAGCGCCGTGCGCGCCTCGTCCTGCCAATAGCCTTTGGCGACCAGAGGCCCGCAATGGACCAGCTCGCCTTCCTCGTCCGGCGCGGTCAGGCTGCCGTCCGGGCGAACGCAGAGGATCTCCGCAAAGGGGATGGCGGTGCCGATCGAATCGGGGTGGAGATCGACGAAGGCGGGGTCGAGGGTGGTGGAACGGAAAGCTTCGGTGAGGCCGTACATCAGATGGACCTCTGCGGCCGGGAACAGCTCGCGCAACCGGCGGACCACGGAGGCGGGGAGGCGACCGCCGCTGTTGGTCAGGCGGCGCAGCGACAGGGCCGCGCGCGGCGGCCACGGCGCCTCGGCCAGCTGCACCCAGAGCGGCGGCACGCCGGCCAAGGTCGTGATCTCATGGCGCTCGACCGCCCGGATGACGTCGCGCGCGGCGAGATATTCGAGCGGCACGACGCAGGCGCCAGCCGCCCAGGTCAAGAGCAGCTGGTTCTGTCCGTAGTCGAAGGCGAAGGGCAGGACCGCGAGGGTGCGGTCCTCGGGCGCGAGGCGGAGATAGGCAGCGACCGAGATCGCGCCGAGCCAGAGATTGGCGTGGCTCAGCATCACCCCCTTCGGCCGCCCGGTCGACCCCGAAGTGTAGAGCAGAGCGATCAGATCGTCGGGATCCGCTTTCGAAGGCGGCAGGCGGTCGGCGGCGGCAAGCATGGCCGCGGCTTCGGCCTCGGTGGCGGCAGAACAAGAATCGGGGAGCGAGCCGCCTTCGAGGGTCGCGAGGCGGGCCTGGTTGCCGATCAGCAGGGAGGCTCCGCTGTCCGCCAGGATGTGCGCCGCCTGGGCGCGCTTGAGCAACGGGTTGATCGGCACGTGAACGAGCCCGGCGCGCGCGCAGGCGAGCGGCAGGAGGCTCGTCATCAACGTCTTCGGAAGCCAGCTCGCCACCCGCGCGCCCGCCGCGAGCCCCCTTCCCTTCAGCGCCGCTGCAAGGGCGCCGACGGCCCCCTCCAGGCCCGCATAGTCCAGCGCATCCTCGCGAGTGACGAGCGCCGGCGCGTCGGGCGCCCCCCGCTTGGTCAGATGGTCGAGAGGATGCGGGGTCGGATCGAGGGCTTGCACCGGGGCTCCTGTTGGCCGAGGCATGAAGGCGGTTGCGAAGGCGGTCTGTGGGGCGGGATAACGCGGTGAGCGTAGAGGTTAAACTGTTCGATAGCGTTAACGAAGCCGCCCTCGACGCCGCGGGGGCGCTCGACCGGCCGGCGCAGCAGTCGCTGTACGACCGGCTCGACTGGTTCGCTCTGGTCGCCGAGCATTGCCCGCTCCCCGGGCGCCCGATCGTCGCACGGGCGCGGCACGGGCACGATCAGGCCTGGATGTTCCTCGCGCTCGCAGATGCGAAGGCGAGCGCCTGGGCGAGCTGGTACAGCCTGCGCTGGCGACCGATCGGGGACCCGGACCTCTTCCGCCACATCCTCGCGGCGCTGCGCGACCGCCGCATAAGCGCGCTCGACCTCGCGCCGCTCGAGCAGACCGAGCCGCTGGTCCGCGCCTGCGAGGAAAGCGGCTGGATCGCTTTCGTCGAGCCCGCCAAGGCGAATTGGCGCGCTTTCACGCAAGGCATGGACTTCGACGCCTACTGGGCCGGGCGCCCGGGGAAGCTGCGAAGCACCGCGAAGCGCAAGGCGAAGGCGGCGGGGCTGGAGATCGAGATTTTCGACCATTTCGACCAAGCCGGCTGGGCCGAATATGAGGCGGTCTACGAAGCGAGCTGGAAGCCCGGCGAAGGCTCCCCCGCTTTCCTGCGCGCGCTCGCCGAGCAGGAGGGGCGCGCGGGGACGTTGCGGCTGGGCGTGGCGCGCAAGGACGGTGTCGCCGTCGCTGCCCAGCTCTGGCTGATCGAGAATGAAGAGGCGACGATCCACAAGCTCGCCTATCGCGAGGACGCGAAGGCGCTCTCGCCCGGCACGGTGCTCAGCATGGCGATGTTCCGCCGCGCGCTCGACGAGGACCGGGTGGGGCTGATCGACTACGGCACCGGCGACGAGCCGTACAAGGCGGACTGGATGGACGAACGCAGGACGCTGTGGCGGCTTCGCGCCTACAACCGGGGCACGCTGCGCGGCCTTGCCGGCGCCGCGCGCCGGGCCGCCTCCTCCCTTGTCGGGCGGACGCTTAGCCGTTAGGCGCCGCGCGGACGGGAACGAGGCAGCATGACCGGCTTGAACGACGAAGAAGAGGTGACGGCGACCTTGCGCGCCGTCCTCGCCGATGTGCTCGGCCTCGACGAGGCGCGGGTGGCGACGTTCGACGAGGCGACGCCGCTGTTCGGCGCGCTCCCCGAATTCGATTCGATGGCGGTGGCAGGGCTGCTCACCGAGCTCGAGGAGCGGCTCGGAATCCTCATAGAAGATCACGATGTCGACGCTGACATGCTTGAAAGCTTTGGCTCTTTGCTGAGCTTCCTTCGCGCCAAGGCGATGCAGTGAGCGCCAGCGGCGGTCTCGCTTACGATCGCTATACCGTCGACGGCTGCAGCGAATGGATGATGCGGATCGGGGCAGCCGAAGCGCCGCCGCTGCTGATCGTGCCGCCCTTTTTCGAGGAGATGAACCGCACCCGCGCGCTGCTCGCGGCGATGATGCGCGCCCTCGCCGGCCGCGGCTATTGCTGCTGGCTCCCCGATTTGCCCGGGACCGGCGAGAGCGAGCGCGCGCTCGACGAAGTGAGCTGGGACGACTGGCGCGCCGCGGTGAGCGAGGCGGCCGACCATGCCGCGGCGGCGAGCGGCCGCGCGCCGGTAGTCGCCGGGGTCCGCGGCGGCTGCCTGATCGACGACGCCGCCGAAGGCGCCGGCCGCTGGCGGCTGGCGCCGGTCGTCGGCGCCTCGCTCACCCGGGACATGGAACGATCCGGAATGGCGGGGGTGGCCTGGGCCGGCTATGCGCCCTCGCCTTCGCTGCGCGCCGAGCTCGAGGCGGCTCTCCCAGAGCCCGAGGCGCGGCTGCGCACCGTGCGGCTGGCGAGCGACCGCGGCGAGTCCGACGCCAAGGTCGCCGGCCCGGCTCTGTGGCGGCGCTCCGAGCCGGGCACCTCCCCGGCGCTCGCCGAGGCTCTGGCGGCCGACCTCGCCGGCTGGGCGAAGACATGCGCCGGCTGCTGACGGTCGAATGCGAGGGGGCGCTGCTCGGGGCCAGCCTCGACGAGGGAGTCGGCGCGCCGCGCGGCAGCGGCCTGCTGATGGTCACCGGCGGCACCCAGACCCGGATCGGCTCGCATCGAATGTACGAGCGGCTCGCCCGCCAGCTCACCGCCGCCGGCTATGCGTCGCTGCGATTCGACCGGCGCGGAGTCGGCGACAGCGAGGGGGAAGATCCGGGCTTCCGCAGCTCGGGGCCGGACCTCGCGGCGGCGGCGGCGGCGTTCCGGAAGGAAGCGCCGCATGTCGACAAGCTGTTCGGCTTCGGCCTCTGCGACGGCGCCACCGCGCTTGCGCTGCACGGCGCCGCCGCCGGCCTCGACGGCCTCATCCTGGTCAATCCCTGGCTGGTGGAGGCGGAAGCCGGGTCGCCCGCGCCGGCCGCCGTGCGCAGCCATTATCGCGAGCGGCTGCTCAGCCTCGAAGGCTGGAAGAAGCTTGCGACAGGCGCGGTCGACTGGCGCAAGCTCGCGGCGGGCCTGCGCCGCTCGACGGCGACCGCGGGCTCGCCGCTCGCGGCCGAGGCGGCGGAGGCGATGCGCGCGAAGCGCCTGCCCTGCGCCGTCGTCCTCGCCGAGCGTGACGCCACCGCCGTCGCGGCGAGGCACGAGCTGAAGCGACGGGAATTCAAAGGTTTGATCAGCTTTCTTCAGACAGTGCCGAGCGATTCCCACACCTTTGCGCGGCCCGGCGATTCCGGCGCCTTGTTCGGAGCGACTTTAGCCCTGCTCAGGCGTCTTGGAGGCTAGTTGCGGCCGGCGCGTGTGCGGCGACCTCAAAATCCGCCTCGGCGAGGAACTTTTCGGCGTCGAGCGCGGCCATGCAGCCGGTCCCGGCCGCGGTCACGGCCTGCCGATAGACCTTGTCCATCACGTCGCCGCAGGCGAATATGCCGGGGACGCTGGTCCGGGTCGTCCCCGTCTCGACGACGATATAGCCTTCGGGGTCGAGCTCGAGCCTGCCGCGGAACAATTCGGTCGCCGGCGAATGGCCGATCGCGACGAAGCCGCCCTCGACGTCGAGCGCGCTGAGCTCCCCCGTCTTGGTATCGCGCAGCTCGAGCGCGACCAGCCCCTCCGGCTCGCCGCCGCCGACGAAGCGCTCGACGACCTTGTTCCAGATCACCTTGATGTTCGGATGCGCGAACAGCCGGTCCTGCAGAATCTTCTCGGCGCGGAGGCTGTCCCGGCGATGGATCAGGGTCACGTCGTGGCTGTGGTTGGTCATGTAGAGCGCTTCTTCGACCGCGGTGTTGCCGCCACCGATCACCGCGACCTTCTTGCCGCGATAGAAGAAGCCGTCGCAGGTAGCGCAGGCGGAAACGCCCTTGCCTTTGAGATGCTCCTCGGACGGCAGGTTCAGCCAGCGCGCCTGCGCGCCCGTCGCGATCACCAGCACGTCTCCGACATAGACGGCGCCACTGTCCCCTTTCAGCCGGAACGGGCGCTCCGACAGGTCGACCTGCGAGATATGGTCCCAGACCATCTGCGTCCCGACATGCTCGGCCTGCTTCGTCATCTGCTCCATCAGCCAGGGGCCCTGGATGACGTCGGCGAAGCCGGGATAATTCTCGACGTCGGTGGTGATGGTGAGTTGTCCCCCGGGCTGAATGCCCTGCACGACGATCGGCGCGAGACCGGCGCGGGCGCCGTAGATGGCGGCGCTGAGTCCCGCCGGACCGGAGCCGAGGATCAGCATGCGCGTGGAATGGGTGGCGGGCATGGGCCGGAGGTAAGGGCCGGCCGTGCGAGGCGCAACCACCGATTTGCCGCCCTCGCCGGCCGCTGATAGAAGCCGCCGACCCTCCATGAAATCCGGAGCCTCGACCCGATGAACGCGACTCACCAGGACAATCCGCTCGGCCTCGACGGCTTCGAGTTCGTCGAGTTCACGAGCCCCGATCCCGAGGCGATGGCGGAACTGTTCGGCAGGCTCGGCTTCGTCCATGCGGGCGACCACAGGCGGATCGCGGCGCGCCACTACCGGCAGGGCGACATCAACTTCCTCCTGAACATGGAGGCGGTCGGCCATGCCGACGAGTTCAGGAAGGCGCACGGCCCTTCGGCCAGCGCGATGGCTTTCCGGGTGAAGGATGGCAGCGAAGCGCTGAAGCGCGCCATCGAACGGGGCGCCACCCAGGTCGAGGGCGAATATGGCTATCCCTGCATCGAGGGAATCGGCGGGTCCTACCTCTATCTGATCGACCGGTACGGGGAGAGCTCGATCTACGACAGCGACTTCCAGCCCGTGGCCGCGGCGGCGCAAGGCTTCGAGGGCGCCGGCCTTCACACCCTCGACCACCTCACGCACAATGTCTTCCGCGGCCGAATGAACCACTGGGCGGGCTTCTACGAGACGATCTTCAACTTCCGCGAAATCCGCTATTTCGACATCGAGGGCCAGCAGACGGCTTTGCTTTCCCGCGCCATGACCGCGCCCGACGACAAGATCCGGATCCCTCTCAACGAGAGCCAGGACGACGTCAGCCAGATCGCGGAATATCTGCGCGACTATAACGGCGAGGGGATCCAGCACATCGCCCTGGCGACGGACGACATCTTCGCCACGGTCGACGCGCTCCGGGCGGCCGGCATCCGTTTCCAGGACAGCCCCGACACTTATTACGAGATGCTCGACGAGCGCCTGCCGGGGCACGGCCACGATCTGGCCGAACTGAAGAAGCGGCGCATCCTGATCGACGGCTCGCCCGAGACCGGCGAGGGCCTGCTCCTCCAGATCTTCACCGAAAACATGTTCGGCCCGATCTTCTTCGAGATCATCCAGCGGAAAGGGAACCAGGGCTTCGGGGAGGGCAATTTCAAGGCCCTGTTCGAATCGATCGAGCTCGACCAGATCCGCCGCGGCGTGCTCCCGGCCGCTCAGGAGCATGCCTGAGCATCGTTCATCGTCGACGACCCAAACGAATCGCCGGCGTCATCACGACCGTCTTTCTAGAACGTCAGTCGGCCCGCTCCTCGGGCCGATAGTCGACCCGCGCGCCATGCAAGGTCGTTCCCGGGCCGCGGGTAAACTGGTGGCGGATCGCGCCGACGAATTCCTCCACCGCCTGGCGAAGTTCGGGCGGCAGGCCGAGATAGGCCGATAGAAGCTGGCTGGCGCCCTCGCCCAACGCTTCGGCACCGCTTCTTCGGCCCGAGAGAATGTAGACCACATCGACGTCGGCATCGACCAGCCGCGCCAGATATTCGGCCCGCAGCTCGCGCCGGTCGTTCTCGTAGAGGCTCTGCTTGGGCACGTCGGTGCCCACCAGACCGGCGAAATCGGCCTGCTTCAGCCCGAGTCGCTTGCGCTCTTCTGCCAGTCTTGCACCAAAACTCATCGGTTTCGAAAAATCCTCGTTGACAATTCATCCGAAATGGAGAAATTATGGATCGATTCGTCGTCAGGGCGTAAGTGCACGAGGACATGAAAAGCCGCATAGTCGCGCCAATTGCAAGTGGCGCGCTGTCTTTGCTGTGCTCTCCGCACGGCCCCAGCCTCAATCCAACCGCAGTAATGCTCGCTCGTCCCTGCTTCGCTGTTCGGGGAATCGCGTGAATAGCGACCGCGCAGAGCGCGACCACGAGCTGATCGTCGCCGCGGCCCGCGCCGTGCTGGCCTCGCTCCGCAAGGAGATCGAGGACCGGCAGCTCCCCCGCCCCGCTTTGGGCGCGCTGCGGATGCTGGAAGCGGCCCTCGAAGAAGCCGGTCGCGGTCCTCGCTAGCCCGCCTGGACCGGGGACAGTTACTTTCAGCCGCGGCGGTGCCGGACCTCGCGCCGCCGAGCGTGAAAGTAACTGTCCCCACCCGCCGCGCCCTCGACCGGGGACAGTTACTTTCATCCGCGCCGCCGCCGGACCTCGCGCCGCCGCGCGCGAAAGTAACTCTCCCCCCTCCCCTGCGGCCTGAACCAGGGACAGTTACTTTCAGACGCGGCGGTGCGGGACCTCACGCGGCCGGGCGTGAAAGTAGCTGTCCCCTCGCGCAGCGGAGGCACTCCCCTTTCGGGCTTTAGCCGCTTCCGGAAGCCATCGGCGGCGGATAGACGGGCGCTTCGACCGGATCAGCGGGGACGTGACATGAACAGCTTGGCTCTGGCGCGCGGCGGGGAAGAGGCGACGGGTCCCTCCCCATCCTGGCGCGAGGATGCGCTCGGCTTCCTGATGGCCCCGGTCGCCCGCGCCGCCTTCGTCGACGATTATTACGAACAGCGTCCGCTGCTCAACATACGCGGCGAACCCGAACGCTACGGCGAGCTGCTCAGCCTGGCGATGGTCGACGACTTCATCGCCAGCGCGGACCTGCGCGAGGGCATGATCGAGGTCACCAACCGCAAGAACCCGATCAGCCGCGAGGACTATACCTATGAGGACGGGCGGATCAGCCGCAACGCGGTCGCGCGGGAATATCAGCGCGGCGCCACCATCATCCTCCCCCATCTCCACGAGTCGCTGTTCCAGCTCGGCGAGTTCGCCCGCTCGCTGGAGGAAATTTTCTCGTGTCACATCCAGACCAACATCTACCTGACGCCGGAGGGCAATCAGGGCTTTCCTCCGCATTACGACAATCACGACGTCTTCATCATGCAGATTGCGGGCGCCAAGGCGTGGCGACTCTACGATACGCCGGTCGCGACCCCCTATCGCGGCGAGCGCTTCTCGCTCGAGCGGCACAAGCCGAGCGAGGTCAAGCAGGAATTCACCCTTCGCGCAGGCGATTGCGTCTACATTCCGCGCGGACTGATGCACGACGCCGAGAATGTCGGCGACGAGCCGTCGCTCCACGTCACCGTCGGCATGATCACGAAGACCTGGGCGGACCTGCTGCTCGAGGCGGTCTCGGAGCTGGCGCTGGAGGAACCGGGCTTCCGCCGCTCGCTGCCCCCCGGCTTCGCAACCCGCGAGTTCGACCGCGAGCTCGCTCGGCGGCATTTCGACCAGCTGATCGCGCTCGTCGCCGACAAGGCCAGCATGGATTCGGCCTTCGACCTGATGGCGGACAATTTCATCCGCGGCCGCCGGCCCAACCTCGCCGGCGTGATCATGGAGCACCCGCCGGTGCCGCAGCCCGGCCAGCGCTTCCGCCGCCGCCGTTTCGTCCCGTGGAATGCCGCCGAAGACGAAGGCGCGCTGGTGATCGTCGGCCCGGGCGGCGACCTGCGCTTCGCCGAGGCCGACGGCGACGCGCTCGATGTGGCGCTATCGGGGGAGCCATTCGCCGAGGCGGACCTCAAATGCGGCGACCCTGCCGAGATGATCCGGCTTCTGTGGTCGGCCGGCTATCTCGAGAAAGCGGACTGAGCGCCGCGAAGGCGCTCCCGCGAAAAAGGCCCGGCTTCCGTGACGGAGCCGGGCCTTTTCACATTTCCGCCAGGGTCAGCAGCGGCGGCCGCGTCCGATCGGGTCGGCGTAGCGGCCGCGGTCGCTGTCGCTGCACGAGCGACGGCCGCGGCCGTAATTCGGGACGTCGCCCGGATCGCGGTCGGTGATCCCGGTCCGTCCCCGGCCGCGATTCACCGGATCGCTCGGATCGGCATCGGTCACCCCGCCGCGGCCGTAGCCGGGCGAATCGCCGGGATCGGCGTCGGTCACCCCGGTGCGCCCGCGGCCGCGCCCGACCGGGTCGCTCGGATCGCTGTCGGTCACGCCGCCGCGTCCGCGTCCGACCGGATCGCCCGGATCGCTGTCGGTCACGCCGCGACCGCGCCCCGAGGGGTCGCTGGGGTCGCTGTCGGTGACGCCGGTGCCGCCGCGGCCGCGGCCGACCGGATCGGCATAGCGACCGGTATCGCTGTCGGTTACCTGCGCGCGCGCGGTTCCGGAGAGCGCGAGCAGCGCGCCTCCGCCAGCGACGGCGCCGCCCGCAACCGTTCCCAGGAATGACCGGCGGCTCAATTTACGGGTGATCTTCATGCCACATCCCCTCCTTGCCGAGGCCAGCCTATCGGAAAAGGAGAAAGGCGACAATCGAGCATGTCGCGCGGGACGCGCGAGGAGATTGGGGTCAGCGCTCCGCGTCCGCGGGAGCGTTGCAATGCTCGCGGACGGCCGCGACCAAAGCGAAATCGCCGGCGGCGCGGGCCACGCGCTCGCCCTCGGCGCAGTCGCCCAAAGCGACGATGTCGCCGACACGCTCGCCGAGCTCCCGCGAGCCCGCAGTCGCCATGGCGGCCGTCGCAGGGGTCGCCGCAGGCAGAACGGGACGGACCGAGGCCTGCCGCTCCGCCTCGATCGACTGGCGGCCGGCGGCGCTCCAGTCGACGAACATGCCGTGGAACCGCGCCCTGCCGTCCGGCGCCGCGGTCTCCGACGCCGCCGCGGGAGCGGCTGCAAGCGTGACGAGCATCAGAGCGAGCGTCTTCATGCCGCCGATATAGGTGGAGAAGGACGCTTTACCAGCGTCCCCCCGGGCCGGGCCGGGGGCCGCCGCGCCCGCCCGTGCGAGAGGCCCGGCGAAACGAAGGGGGCGGGAGCAAAGCCCCCGCCCCCGCCGGGCCGTCGAACTGGAACGCTTGGGCCCAAAGAGAAGCGGGACGCGGCGGCTTTGAAAAAGGCCGCAGCGTCCCGCCGTTTCGTCGAACGCGCGACGAATCAATCCATCGCGTTCTTGACGTTGTTGAAGGTGGTGCCGAGCTGCGTGCCGAGCTGGGTCATCGCGGTGATCGCGGCAACCGCGATCAGGGCGGCGATGAGGCCGTACTCGATGGCGGTGGCGCCCTTGTTGCTCTTGAAGATGTTGCGAATGAACTGCATGTCTGGTCTCCTCAACGAGAGGTGTCCAAGCCTCCCGACGAGCCTGACTACGCGCAGCGGGTTAACAATTTTCTACCGGACCGCCCGATTTCTCATCCGGGTTCGAAACGGCGTGCAAGGATGGTAGCGGAGGAGGGACTTGAACCCCCGACACGCGGATTATGATTCCGCTGCTCTAACCAGCTGAGCTACTCCGCCCCAGACATGGGCCGTGCGGCCTCGCCGCGCCGGCGCGCTATAGAAAGCGCGCCATGGCCGGTCAACTGGAGCGGCGGCCGGCTCCTTTCGAGGCCGCGGCGCGCTCCTGCGCCCTCCGGAACCCCCCGCCTTGCCTGTCGTTTGCAAGCCAAGTCGAGCGTTACCTGGAGAGGCGAGATGGAACTGCTGACACCGCTCGAGACGCTGTGCCGCCTGATCATCCGGGCGCGCGAGCTCGAGGCGCAGGTTCCGGCGCAGGACCCGGACGAGGACGCCGACAATGTCGACGATTTCGACGACGAGGGCGAAAACCAGGCGCTCTCCGTGCTCGAGGACGAGCTCAACAGCGGCGTCGAGGAGGAGATGCGGGCGACGCTCGACGACCTCGCCGACGACCAGCTCGCCGAGACGCTGGCCCTGGCCTGGGTCGGCCGCGGCACCTACGACGTCAGCGAGTGGGACGAGGCTTATGCCGAGGCGAACGACGTCGATCCCGAATCGTCGATCGACGAGCTGATGGACATGCCGCTGCTCGCTTCGTACCTCGAAGCCGGTCTCGCCGCGTTCGATTACAGCTGCGAAGGCGTCGGTCAGCTCGATTGACGGCCCCGGCTATCCCCTGAACGAATAGTCTCGAATCTTCGCCCAGGTTCCGCCCACATAGCGCCAGGTGGCGAGCGCCCTGATCGCCAGCGGACGCGGCACGAAGGTCGTGCGCAACTGCTTTTGCAGCGCCCGCGCCGCGCGCGGGTCGACCTTGTTCTGGATGGTGACGTGCGGCCGCCAGGGCGCCTGATCCTGCGGAGTGAGCAAGCCGTGGAGGGCCTCGGCGAGATCGTCGCGGATGTCCTCGAGCGCCTCGCTCTCGACGCGGAGCGCCGTTCCCTCGCCAAGATCGATCACCCCCGCGAGCGTCGCGCGCGGCGGCGTCCCCGCTGCGCAAAAAGCGAGGCGGCGCGAGACCTCGCCCGCGACCGACGGCGGCAGCTGGCGGAACAAGGTGAGGTGCGCGGGAACCCGGTTGCGCTCGGGCGGATAGTGCGCCCGCCGCAACTCCTGGAGCCAACCGTCGTCGCCGGGGGCGAACAGAGCCGTCACGACGATCGGGGCTGCCGGCACGGTCATCGCACTCCCGCTACACCGCCGCAGCGGGCGCGACAAAGCGAAATGCCGCCGCTATAGGGGCGCGCGAACAGCCCCACAGACGGAGTTTCGAGATGCGCGTCGGCGTGCCCAAGGAGATCAAGGTCCACGAATATCGGGTCGGGCTGACGCCCGCCTCGGTCGCCGAGCTCACCGCCGCCGGGCACGAGGTGATCGTCGAGACCAATGCCGGGCGCGGCATCGACTTCGATGACGCGGATTATGTCGAGGCAGGGGCGCGGATCGTCGGGACGCCGGCCGAAGTGTTCGCCGCGGCCGACATGATCGTGAAGGTGAAAGAGCCGCTCCAGCCCGAAATCGCGCTGCTCGAGCCGCGCCACACGCTCTTCACCTACCTCCACCTCGCCGCGGACAGGCCGCAGGCGGAGGGGCTGATGCGCTCGGGGGCGACCTGCATCGCCTATGAGACGGTGACCGCGCGGGACGGCTCGCTGCCGCTGCTGCGGCCGATGTCGGAAGTCGCGGGACGCATGTCCGTGCAGGTCGGCGCGCATTATCTGGAGAAGGAGCAGGGCGGACGCGGCGTGCTGCTCGGCGGCGTCCCGGGCGTTCTCCCGGCGAAAGTCGCGATCCTCGGCGGCGGCGTCGCCGGCGTGAACGCCGCGCAGATGGCGGTCGGCATGCGCGCCGACGTCACCATCTACGACATCTCCAACGCGCGCCTGGCCGAGCTCGACATGTTCTTCTCCAGCCAGATCAAGACCGCCTACGCCTCCAAGGCGGCGATCGCGAATGCGGTCGCCAAGTGCGAGCTGGTGATCGGCGCGGTGCTGGTCCCCGGCGCGGCGGCGCCGAAGCTGGTGACACGCGACATGCTCAAGACGATGAAGCGCGGCTCGGTGCTGGTCGACATCGCGATCGACCAGGGCGGCTGCTTCGAGACCTCGCGCGCCACGACCCACGAGGATCCGGTCTACGAGGTCGACGGCATCATCCATTATTGCGTCGCCAACATGCCGGGTGCGGTCGCCCGCACCTCGGCCTTCGCGCTCAACAACGCCACCCTCCCCTTCGTGCTGAGGATCGCCGGGAACGGCGCGGAAGCGGCGATGGCCGCCGACCCGCACCTCGCCGAAGGCCTCAACGTCTCGGGGGGCAAGATCCGCCACAAGGCGGTCGCGGACGCGCTCGATCTGCCGTTCGAAGCGGCCTGAGCCCTGACCACCGTCATTGCGAGCGCAGCGAAGCAATCCAGATTCTCGCTGAGTCCGTCTGGATTGCCGCGTCGCTGCGCTCCTCGCAATGACGCCACGAAGAGTCAGGGTGTCGGAACGGCGGAGGGCTCCGGCGGCGGCGCCTGCGCCACGGGTGAATGCTCCTCGCCGCGCGCGACCATGGTCGCGATGGCGAGATCGCCGGTGACGTTGAGCGCGGTGCGGCACATGTCGAGGAAGCGGTCGACTCCGAGGATGAGGCCGATCGCTTCTGCCGGCACCCCGACCATGGCGAGGATGATCACGACCACCGGCAGCGATCCCGCGGGAACGCCCGCGGTGCCGATGCCGCCGAGGATGCACATCAAAAGGACGGTGGTCTGCTGCCAGAGCGTCAGCTCGTAGCCGAAGAACTGGGCGAGGAAGAGGACGGTGACGCCCTCGAAGATGGCGGTGCCGTTCTGGTTGGCGGTGGCGCCGATGGTGAGGACGAAGCGCGACACGCGCGGCGGCAGCTTCAGATTGTCCTCGGCGACGCGCAGGGCGGTCGGCAGCGTCGCGTTGGACGACGCAGTCGAGAAGGCCATCACCATCGCCTCCTGGATGTCGCGGAAGAAGCCGAGCGGCGAGCGGCCGGTGAACAGCTTGATCGCGATCGAATAGGTCACGAACATGTGGACGGCGAGCGCGAGCACGACCACGCCGGCATAGGCGCCGAGGCGGACGAGCAGGTCCCAGCCGAAGACGGCGGCGAGGTTGAACATGAAGGCCGCGACGGCCAGCGGCGCGAGACGGATGATGAACTCGATCAGCCGCATCGTCACCGAGAACAGGCCTTCGATCGCCTCCTGGAGCCGCTGGGCGGCGGGGTTGTTGACGAGCAGTAGTCCGATCCCGAAGGCGAGGGCGAAGAACATCACCGCGAGGATGTCGTTGGCCGCGGCGGCGGCGAAGACGTTGCGCGGAATGATGTTGAGCAGGGCCTGGAGTCCGGACGGCTGCTCCGCGCTGGTCTCGAGCAGCTGGCCGGTGCGCTCGGCCGACTGGGCGAGCAGCTCGCCCGAGAGCGCACGATCGACGCCGGCGCCCGGCTGGAGCAGATTGGCGGCGGCGAGCGCGATCGCCACGGCGATCCCCGAAAGCAAAACGGTGAAGAACAGTGTCTTGAGGCCGACCCGCTTCAACGAGCGGATGTCGCCCATCTCGGCGATGCCCACGACCAGCGCCGAGAACAGCAAGGGGATGACCAGCATGAACAACAGCCGCAGGAAGATCTCGCCGATCGGCCCGGTGACGTAGGTGGTGACCGTCTCGACCCAGGGCGCGTCGGGCTGCGTGGTGTAGACGAGGAGGCCCGCGCCGAGGCCGACAAGGAAGCCGACGAGCATCTGCACATGCAGCGCGATGCCGCCTTTTTCGGTCCGGGCTTTCGTCGCGGCCATGGATTCGATCCCCTCGCTGATCGGCCCATCGGGGCGATGTTTCACGCGATTGTCAACGGCGGCGCACTCAGGCGTAGGCGTAGGGCCCGCCCTTCGCCAGCGCGGCGCCGTAAGCAGGGCGGGCGTGGATACGCTCCAGCCATTCGATCAGGTTCGGGCGGCGCGCATCGAGGCCGGCGCGGTGCCGGGCGGCCTCGAGCGGAAAGCTCATCATCACGTCGGCGGCGCTGAACGCCGCGCCGGCGAACCAGGGACGCGAGGCGAGCTCGCTCTCCAGCCAGTCGAGATGGCCGTCGATCATCCGCTGGATCGTCGGGCGCGCGGGCCGGCCGAGCAGGCCGAGGCGGCGCAGCACGAGCATGACCAGCAGCGGCGGCATCAGCGAGCCCTCGGCATAATGAAGGAAGTGGCGGTAGCGCAGGACGCCGTCGCGGTCCGGCGGCGCGCCGAGGCGGCCGCCGGCGAGGTCGACGAGGTAGTCGACGACCGCGCCGGTCTCGGCCAGCACGCGGCCGTCATGCTCGATCAGCGGCGACTTGCCGAGCGGATGGACGCGGCGAAGCTCCGGGGGCGCCAGCATCGTCTTGCGGTCGCGCTCGTAGCGGCGCACCTCGTAAGCGAGGCCGAGCTCCTCGAGCAGCCAGAGGATGCGCTGCGAGCGCGAATTCTCGAGATGGTGGACCAGGATCATCGCGATTGCGGCTAGCCCAATATCGGCGATACGCATACGCGGAACTTGTCCGCGACCGCCGCGTCGAGCGGACGAGCGTGATTCCCGGAAGACGAAGCGACGACCATGACCGACCGCAGAGCGCCGCCGGAGCCGAAGCCGTGGAGCGGACCCGGAATGGCCGAGTTCATCGCTTTGATGGCGGCCTTGATGGCGTCCAATGCGCTCGCCATCGACGCGATGCTGCCGGCGCTGCCCGCGATCGGCGAATCGCTCGGCGTCGAAGAGGAGAATCGCCGCCAGCTGGTGATCACCTTCTACCTGCTGGGCTTCGGCGTCGCGCAGCTCTTCTACGGGCCGGTTTCCGACCGGTTCGGGCGCAAGCGGCTGCTGATCGCCGGGCTCGTCCTCTACGGCCTGTTCGCCACCCTCGCCGGGCTCGCGGGGAGCTTCGCGCTGCTGCTCGGGGCACGAGCGATGCAGGGTGCGGCGGCGGCGGCGACCCGGGTGCTGGTCGTGTCGATCGTCCGCGACCGCTACCAGGGCGAGGGCATGGCACGGGTGATGTCGCTGGTGATGATCGTGTTCATGATCATCCCGATCCTCGCACCCGCCTTCGGCCAGGCGGTGCTGGCGGTCGCGAGCTGGCGCTACATCTTCATCGGGCTCGGCGTCTATGGAATCCTGCTGACGCTCTGGGCGATGCTGCGGCTACCCGAGACGCTCGCCCCGGAAAACCGCCGGCCGCTGTCGGTCGCCAAAATCGCCGAAGCGACGCGCCTCACTTTGACGACGCGCCAGTCGATCGGCAACACGGTCTCCCAGACATTGCTGATGGGCGCCCTGTTTGCCTTCATCGGCTCGATCCAGCAGATCGTGTTCGACGTCTTCGCCCGGCCGGACCTGCTTCCCTGGGTATTCGCGGCGATCGCCGGGCCGATGGCGCTCAGCTCCTACGCCAATTCGCGGCTGGTGATGCGGCTGGGGTCGCGCCGCATCCTGCTCGCCGCGCTCACCGCCTTCACCCTCGCCTCGGCGGTCCATCTCGGCGTCGCCGAGGCGGCGGGGGAGACGATCGCGAGCTTCATCCTGCTCCAGGCGCTGACCATGGCCTGCTTCGGCCTGATCGGGGCCAATGCCGGCGCGCTGGCGATGGAGCCCCTCGGCCATGTCGCCGGCACCGCATCCTCGGTTCAGGGGGTGATCACCACCGTCGGGGGGGCGCTGATCGGCTTCGCCATCGGCCAGCAGTTCGACGGAACCACCCTGCCCTTCCTCGCCGGCTTCACCCTTTGCGGTGCGGCGGCGCTGGCCGTGGCCTTCTGGGCCAACCGGCTGCCGTGCCGCGATTCGCACGATCCGGCCGAGGTCGAGATCCAGGAGACCGGCGCCCGTCCCGCCTGAGCGGAGGGACAGTTCCCGATCTCCTCGGCTTCGCTTATTCCGCGCCGCCTGTGCGATCGGGTAACCGTCCCCGGGCTCCAAGGTCACACGAAGGTCACGCTGAAACGGGGAAGTCAGAGGTCGTCGTCAGGGCCTGGCCCGGTCATCAACGCTTCGGCGACGGTCTCGGTCTTGCCGCGGATGGCACGCTCGAGCCGGTCGCGCACCTCGGGATTCTCCTTGAGATAGGCCTTGGCGTTCTCGCGGCCCTGGCCGATGCGGACGCTGTCGTAGCTGAACCAGGCGCCCGATTTCTCGACCAGGCCCGCCTTGACGCCGAGATCGAGGATCTCGCCGACCTTGGAGATGCCTTCCCCGTACATGATGTCGAACTCGACCTGCTTGAAGGGCGGCGCGACCTTGTTCTTGACCACCTTCACGCGTGTGGTGTTGCCGACGATGTCGTCGCGGTCCTTGATCTGGCCCGTGCGGCGGATGTCGAGGCGGACCGAGGCGTAGAATTTGAGCGCGTTGCCGCCGGTGGTCGTCTCCGGATTGCCGTACATGACGCCGATCTTCATCCTCAATTGGTTGATGAAGATGACGATGCACTTGGATTTCGAGATCGACCCGGTGAGCTTCCTCAGCGACTGCGACATGAGCCGCGCCTGCAGGCCGACATGGCTGTCGCCCATCTCGCCCTCGATCTCGGCCCGCGGCACCAGAGCGGCGACCGAATCGACGACGAGCACGTCGATCGCATTGGAGCGCACCAGAGTGTCGGTGATCTCGAGCGCCTGCTCGCCAGTGTCGGGCTGGGAGACGATGAGATTGTCGACGTCGACCCCGAGCTTCTTCGCGTAGACCGGGTCGAGCGCATGCTCGGCGTCCACGAAGGCGGCGGTCCCGCCGTTCTTCTGCGCCTCGGCGATGACGTGGAGGGCGAGCGTGGTCTTGCCCGAGCTTTCCGGCCCGTAAACCTCGATGACGCGGCCGCGCGGCAGGCCGCCGATGCCGAGCGCGATGTCGAGCCCCAGCGATCCGGTCGAGATGGTCTCGATCTCGACCGCCTCGCGCGAGCCGAGCTTCATCGCGCTGCCCTTGCCGAACGCGCGGTCGATCTGCGCGAGCGCGGCCTCGAGGGCCTTCTGCTTGTCCATATCCTGTGAAGTCCTGTCGGAAACGACCTTGAGAGATGCCGTCATGGCGTCCGCTCCCCTATTCACTCCGCGCCGACCGTTCAACGCGATTTGAAGCACGTACCATGTCTGTTCCTGCAGAACAAGGGGGGAACTTCGACGGGCCGCCCGGACCCGAGGGGGCGGCTGGCGTGACAGCGGCGATGGCCAGCGGCGCCGCGACCGTCCCGCTCGCAGCCGTCGCCTCCGCAGCTTCCCAGTTTCGCAACGACGCCTGCGATCAAAAGCGCAGCAGGCGCCCTCGCCTACGTCCTTTCCGAACCTGTTTCGAGGTCCCATTACCGGTTTCAGCCTCCCCAGCAGCCATGTTCAATCCGTCCTCGCGTTTCTCATCGTGAAGGCGATCAAGGGAAAGCCGGCGCCGGGCGCGCCCGCACAACCCGGATTTCTGGTGGGTGCGCTCATCTACGGGCTGGCGGTGTTCATCTGCTCGGGCAAGCTGTCGGGCGGCTACAGCGTGTGGAAGGGCGCTCAGTCGGAGATACCGATGGTGTAGCCGCCGCAGTCGCGCCCCCGGACTACAGGCCGAGCGCCGCGATCGCATCGCGCATCGCCGGGCGGAAGTCCCGATGCTCGACGATGTCGTTGTGGCCGGCGTCGGGGAAGGTGCGGTCGTAGACGAGGTTGGCGATGCGGCGCCGCAGGGCTTCGGTGCGCGGCGGGAGGATGAGGTCGTCGCGGCCCGCCGCGAGGATCGCCACGGGGACGCGGGTGCGGGCGAGGTCGGCGGCCGCGCGGATTTCGTGGCGGAACAGGAGGCGGACGGGGAGCCAGCGATAATGGTCCGCGGCGACCGCGGCGAGCGAATCGTAGGGTGTGACCAGGATGGCGCCGGCGAGCGGCCGTTCGGCGGCGAGGCGCGCGGCGACGCCGCTGCCGATGCTGAAGCCGACCGCGACGATGCTCGCGGGCCGGTAGCGGCGCACCACCTCGTCGAACAGGAACGGCGCGTCTGCCAGCAAGGCCGCGGCGGAGGGGCTCCCGCTGCTCGGCCGATAGCCGCGAAAGTGGAAGGCGACGACGTCGCGCCCCGGGAACAGGTCGGCGAGGGTGATCGCCGCGTCCTCGGCGTTCCAGGCATTGCCGCCGAAGCCGAGGATCAGCCGCCCCTCCCCGCCTTGCCGGGCGCGGATCATGACGCCGTGCAGCCGCTCGCCGCCCGGAGTCTCTACGACCAGCCGCTCCGAGCCGGGAGGCAGCGGGCCGGGTCCTTGTACCATCTTCGCCGGGAAGAGGAGCGAGGTCTGCCAGAAGAACAAGACGGCGAGGATCGTCAGGTACAGAATTGCCGGGACGAGGAGCAGCTTCCACCACATCCTGTCGTCATAACCGGTTCGAGGCGGCGCGTCGTCCCGGCGAAAGCCGGGACCTCAGCGAGGGTTCGCGCGGAGGCCGGTGCCTGGCGCGAGCCTGCCGTCGACGCCTGCGCATTCTTGTCCTGACGTTCCGGTCTCCGCGGGACGAGATCCGGATCAGGCCGCGCAGGCCAAAGCGAGAGCGGGCTCGATGGCGTCGATCGTATAGGGCTTGGCGAGAACCGGCGCCGCGACGTGGCGCGCGGGGGGCGGCTCGACATGGCCGCCGGTGGCGAGGACGAACGGCTTGCCGGCGTCGGCGAGGCGGTCGGCGACCGGCCAGACATTCTTGCCGTCCTTCAGCTGGACGTCGATGATGGCGACGTCGAAGCCGCCTCGCTCGACATGAGCGAGCGCGTCCTCGAGGCTCTCGCAGGTGCCGACTACGCGGTGGCCGAGCGAGTCGAGGAAATCCTCGAGCATCATCGCGATGAGCGGCTCGTCTTCGACGATGAGGATGGAACGCCCCCCGGACATGTCGCGACGCTTAGGCAATTGTTCCGCAAAGGAAAAGAGATTTTCGTCGGGGGCTGGAGGGGGACAGTTACTTTCACGCGTCCGGCCGGCGCACTCGGGTGCGGCGTCGGAAAGTAACTGTCCCCAGGCACCGCCGAGGGGGACAGTCACTTTCCGCAGGGCGGCGTGGAATCTCGCGCTCCGGCGCGTGAAAGTGACTGTCCCTTATTTCCCCGCCATCGCGTCGCGGGCGGCTTCGGCGAGGCGCTGGACGGAGAAGGGCTTGGCGAGGAAGGCGACGCGGTCGAGGTCGATCGATTTCCTGAGCTGCTCCTCGGCATAGCCGGAGATGAACAGGATCGGCAGGTCCGGCCAGCTCTTGCGCGCGAGGCGGACGGTGGTCGGGCCGTCCATGGTCGGCATGACGACGTCGGAGATCATCAGGTCGACCGGACCTTCGCGGGCGAGGATCTCGAGCGCGGCCTCGCCGTTCTCGGCGGTGAGGACGGAGTAGCCGTGCCGGGTCAGCGCGCGCTCTGCGACGGCGCGCACCGTCGCTTCGTCCTCGACGAGCAGGATCGTGCCGCTGCCCCAGAGCTCGCCGACCTTCTCCTTCGCCTTGCGTCCGCGCCCGGCCTCCTTCGCGGACTCCGCCCGGTGGACCGGGAGGTAGATGGTGAAGGTCGCGCCCTTCCCTTCCCGCGAATCGGCAAAGATGAAGCCGCCCGATTGCTTGACGATGCCGTAGACGGTCGAAAGGCCGAGCCCCGTGCCCTTGCCGACCTCCTTGGTGGTGAAGAAGGGCTCGAAAATCTTGGCGAGGAGATGCGGGGGGATGCCGGTCCCCGTGTCGGCGACTTCGAGCGCGGTATAATCGCCGATCGGGAGGATGTCCGAGCCCATCCTGCGGACCTCGTCGGTCGGCACCGAGAAGGTGCGGATGGTGAGCGTGCCGCCCCCCTTGGCGAGCATCGCGTCGCGCGCGTTGACCGAGAGGTTGACGATCACCTGCTCGAGCTGGCCGGGGTCGGCGCGGACCGCCCCGAGGCCGCGGCCGTGCTTGACGGTGAGCTTCACCGTCTCGCCGAGCAGCCGCTTGAGCAGGTTCGAGACCTCGGAGACGACGTCGGGCAGCTGGAGCACTTGCGGCTGCAGCGTCTGCTGGCGCGAGAATGCGAGCAGTTGCCGGGTGAGATTGGCAGCGCGGTTCGAATTGGAGCGAATCTGCTGGATGTCGTCATAGTCGCTGTCGCCGGGGGTGTGGCGCATCAGCATGAGGTCGCAATAGCCGAGGATCGCGGTCAGGATGTTGTTGAAATCGTGGGCGACGCCGCCGGCGAGCTGGCCGATCGCCTGCATCTTGGTCGCCTGGGCGACCTCGCGCTTCAGCCGGGCCTCCTCGCTATTGTCCTTGAGGCTGAGCAGGACAGCGGCGTCGCCGAGCCCGCGCGCGCCCGCAACGGTGAGCGCGACCGGCTCGTCCGGGTTGGATTTGAGGCGCACCGCGATGTCGCCGGACAGAGCGCGGCCCCGGCCGAAGCGATAGACCATGTCCGAAACCGCCGCCTTGTCCTCGTCGACCAGCAGGTCGCCCGGCCAGACCGGCTGCGCTTCGGGCGACAGGCCGGCGGCGCGGCGGAAGGCGCGGTTCAGATAGGAGAAGCGGCCGTCCCGGTCGGCAAGAGCGAGGCCGAGCGGGAGGCTGTCAAGCAAAGCGTGGATGTTGGCAGTCTCGTCCTCGCCGAGGCGCGGCGCGCCCGCATCGTCGATCAGCAGGAAGAGAGCGAGCGGGTGCGGCGATTCGGCGGCGGCGACCTGGACGATGCGCAGCGGCGATCCGTTCTTCCCCTCGCTCGCGAACTGGAACCAGCCCTCCTCGCTCGCCGCGAGGAACGAGACCAAAGAGGAGCCTTCGACCCCGCCGCCGGCTTCGCCGAGCGCGCGGACGGCGAAAACGGGGTTGGCGGCGAGGATGGTGCCGGCCTCATCGGCAAGCACCGCCATCACGCCCGCTTCGCCGAGCCTGCGGCCCGCGTCTCCGGCGAGGAGGCGCTCGGCCTCGCGGGCCAGATCGGCTTCGGAATTGCGGCGGAAGGTCCAGACGATATGGCCCGAAACGGCGCGCAGCTCCATCGCATAGAGCTCGCCCTGGAGCGGCAGCTCGTCGACCTCCAGCCGTCCGTCGCGACGGGCCGCTCTTATCTCCTCGGAGAAATCGCGGAAGCGCTGCGGGGGCACGGCGCCGCCGAACCAGCTGCAATAAGAGCGGCTCGCGGAGACCAGAGCGCCCCCCGCATCCGTCACCGCGACCGCGGCGCCCGCGGCGTCGAGGGCGGCACGGAGCAGGACGAGGTCGGCGCCGGCGGCATCGGACGCCTCCGCTTCGCCGACGCGCGGGCGTGGGAAGGTCGCGATCAGGGCCGCGGCGGCGGCGATTCCTGCCAGGAACGCCGCGGTGAACACCGGATCGCGCACCGCCCAGAACAGCAAAGCGCCCGACGCAGCTGCCAGCCCGACGACCGTCAGGACCAAGAGAGCGCCGCCGGGGCCGCGCCGTTGCCCCCCCCTCGCGGCCCCCGCGCTCGCCATTACCAGATCCGAACGCGCCGCTCGGGCGGCAGGTACAGGCGCGCGCCCGGCTGGACGTTGTAGGCGGCATACCAGGGATCGAGGTTCCGGACGACGGCGACGCGCTGCTCGGATGGCGAGTGCGGGTCGGTCAGCAGGCGCTGGAGCAGGTTCGCCTCGCGATATTTGCGGCGCCAGACCTGAGCCCAACCGAGATAGAAACGCTGGTCCCCGGTGAGTCCGCCGATCACCGGAGCCTCCTCGCCGCCGAGCGCCATCCGATAGGCGTCGTAGGCGACGGTGAGGCCGGCGAGGTCGGCGATGTTCTCGCCCAGCGTCAGCTGTCCCTGGACGCGGTGGCCGGGCAGCGGCTCGTAGAGGTCGTACTGGGCGACGAGCTGCGCGGTCAGCGCATTGAAGCGCTCGCGATCCTGCGGCGTCCACCATTCCCGAAGCGCGCCGGTCTGGTCGTAGCGGCTGCCCTGGTCGTCGAAATGGTGGCTGATCTCGTGGCCGATGACGGCGGCGATGCCGCCATAGTTGATCGCCGGATCGGCGTTCGGATCGAAGAAGGGCGGCTGCAGGATGGCGGCCGGGAAGACGATCTCGTTCCACACCGGATTGGCGTAGGCATTGACCTCCATCGGAGTCATTCCCCACTCGGTCCGGTCGACCGGACGGCCGAGCTTGGCGAGGTTGCGCCGATATTCGAACTCGGTCGCTTCGATCGCGTTCTGGACGAGGTTCGAGCGATCGATGCGGAGGCTCGAATAATCGATCCAGCGGTCGGGATAGCCGATCTTCGGCGTGAAGGCGGCAAGCTTGGCGCGGGCGCGCTGCCGCGTCTCGGGCGCCATCCAGCTGAGATTGGCGAGCCGCCTGTCCATCGCCGCGATGACGTTGCGCACCAGTTCGTCGGCAGCCGCCTTGGTCTCGGGCGGGAAATGGCGCTGGACGTAGAGCTGGCTGACCTCGTCCGGCAGCGCCGCCGTCACGAGGGTGACGCCGCGCTTCCAGCGCGGCTCGATCTGCGGCGTCCCGCCGAGCGCGGTGCCGCGGAAGGCGAAATTGGCGTTGACGAAGCCGGACGAGAGAAGCGGCGCAGCGTCGTCGAGCAGGCGCAGCATCAGATAGTCGCGAAGCACGCCGACCGGTGTCGCCCCGATCTCGCGCGCCGAACCTGTGAAGGCGCTGGGCTGGGACACCAGCACGTCGGGCAGCGAGGCGAAGCCGGCCGCCTCGAGGTAGCGGGGCCAGTCGAAACCGGGCGCGCTGCGGGTGAGCGCGGCCGGAGTCCATTTGTTGTAGGCTCGCTCGTCGTCGCGCGTCTCGACCCGGGTCCATTGGGTGCGGGCGATGCGGGTCTCGAAGGCGAGCACCGCCGCGGCGCGCGCCGCTGCGTCCTGCTCGCCGGCCAGCGTCAGCAGTTGCGCGAGATAATTGCGGTATGCGTCGCGCTGCGAGACGATCGCGGCCTCGTCGCGAATATAATAATCGCGGTCCGGAAGCCCGAGGCCGGACTGGGTGAGGCGGACCGTCATTTCGGTCGGGATGCGGTCGTCGGTGGTGACGAAGCCGGCGAAGGGCCCGGTGACGCCGCGGCGCAGGAAACGGCCCATCGCCGCCGCGAAATCGGCGCGCGTGCGGATCGCTTCGACCTCGGCCAGCAGCGGCCGCACCGGCGCGATCCCCGACGCCTCGATCCGCGCCTCGTCCATGAAGCTCGCATAGAAGTCGCCGATCCGCGAGCCGGGCCGCTGCGCCGCTTCCTCGATGATCGCGCGGGTGCGGTTCTTCGACAGATCGTCGAGCACCGTGAACATGCCGTAATTGGAGCGGTCCGCGGGGATCTCGGTCAGGCGATCCCAATTGCCGTTGGCGTACTGGTAGAAATTGTCGCCGGGCGAGACGCTGCGGTCCATGCCCGCCAGGTCGAAGCCGAACGCGCCGATCTGGGGGGAGGGACGCGCGGGCGCCTGTGCCGGCGCGGAGGCCTCGGCAGCAGGGGCCGCATCTTCGGCACCGGTCGCGCAGCCGGCGATCGCGGTTGACAGGGTGAGGAGAATCAGAAGCTTACGCATTGCAATGTCCCGTGTCTGGAAGGCAGCGGCTGAATAGCAGGCGCAGCGCGGCGATCAAATGTCGGCTTTCGCGCGGCCCGCGCGGCGGCGCCACTTGCGCGCCGTCCACCAGCGCCAGAACAGGACCGATGCGAAATAGCTCACCGCAGCGGTGGCCGTGGCGATGATGAACAGGCCGCCGACGAGCGCCGGCGCGGCGTCCGAGAACATCCAGGCGACCCACTCGCCCAGTCCGGCGCCGCTGTCCCGCAAGGCGTAGAAGCTGGCGATGTCGGTGCGGAAGCCGAGCAGGCTGCCGATCTCGAGCGCGAGCAGGATGAGGAACGGCGTGGTGAAGGGATTGGTGAGGAAGGTCATCGCCGCCGCGACCGGGATGTTGGCGCGGAAGGGCAGCGACAGCAGAGCCGAGCCGATGATCTGCACCCCCGGGATCAGGGCGAAGATGCCGACCCACAGGCCGACGGCGACTCCGCGCGGCACCGAGCGGCGGGTGAAGCGCCAATATTCGCTGCGCATGACGCGCGTGCCGAACGGCTTGATCCAGCGGCTGCCCTCCAGCTCCTCGCGGGTCGGCATGTGGCGCGCCAGCCAGCCGCGGCGCCCGGGCTCAGCCATGCTGGCGCATCAGGCGGCCCTGCTCCCTCTTCCAGTCCTTCTCCTTCTCGTGCTCGCGCTTGTCGTGGGTCTTGCGGCCCTTGGCGAGGGCAAGCTCGACCTTGGCGCGGCCGCGGCCGTTGAAATAGACCGAGAGCGGGACGAGGGTCATGCCCTGCCGCGCCACCGCGCCGAACAATTTGTTGATCTCGCGCCCGGTGAGCAGCAGCTTTCGCGGCCGCTTCGGCTCGTGGTTGAAGCGGTTGCCGTGGCTGAACTCGGGGATGTTCGCATTGACCAGCCACACCTCCCCGTCCTTCACCTCGGCATAGCTCTCGGCAATCGAGCCTTCGCCGAAGCGCAGCGACTTCACCTCGGTGCCGGTGAGCGCGATCCCCGCCTCGAACACCTCGTCGACCGCATAATCGTAGCGCGCCCGCCGGTTCTCGGCGACGACCTTCTTCTTGTCGAAGGTGGCGGTGCGGGGGCGGACCATCAGATCGCTGCAGCTAATATGAAGTGCGAGGCGTGCATAGCTGATCGTTCACACACCGGGGATTTCAGCTGTGAAGCTGTCCCGCGTTTCGCAACCGGCTCCTCAGTATCGCGATCCATTCGTGGGTCGAGTCATCGAGCAGCTCCCAAAGCGGCCATGCGGGAGAGGCCTCGATCGCATGCAGGATCGTCCAGTTGAGCCCACAGGCGTGGTCCCCATCGCTCGGGAGCAGCGAGACAAGCGCTGCAATATCCTCGCGCGCAAGCGGGTGGGGCATTGCGTCGAGCAGGCGCACCGCCTCATCCAACTGGTCCTGGCGTAAAGTACTGGTGAGTTGCGGCGCCACCTTCGTCAGGTCTGCTACGACCGGGTGCAGCATGTCCTAGAGAAGCCCGGCATGTTCGAGGGCGGCATCCACCGCGCCGCGGCTGCCTTCCGACGGTTCAGTCATCGGCAGACGGAGGGCGGTCGGGAAGCCCGGGCGAACGCGGCTGAGGGCGTATTTGACCGGGCCGGGCGAAGCGTCGCTGAACAGCGCCTTGTGGAGCGGGAACAGGAGGCCCTGGATTTCGAGCGCCGTGGCGGCGTCGCCGTCGCTGTGGGCGTCGTGCATCCGGGCGAACAGCCGCGGGGCGACGTTGGCGGTGACCGAGATCGTGCCGACGCCGCCGAGGGCGAGGAAGGCGAGCGCGACGTCGTCGTTGCCGGAGAGCTGGACGAAGTCCTCGCCGCACAGGCTGCGGTGCGCGGTGACGCGGCCGAGGTCGCCGCTCGCATCCTTGATGCCGACCACGCTCGGCAGCTTCGCGATGCGGCCGAGCGTTTCGGGAAGGACGTCGGTCACGGTGCGGCCGGGCACGTTGTAGACGACGATCGGCAAAGCGCTCGCTTCGGCCAGGGCGGCGAAATGGGCGTAGATGCCGTCCTGGTTGGGCCGGTTGTAATAGGGAAGCACGACGAGGGCGGCGTCAGCGCCGGCTTCCTCGGCTGCCTTCATGTGACGGAGGACGATCCGGGTCGAGTTCGAGCCGCAGCCGGCGATGACCGGAACGCGGCCTTGCGCCTGTTCGACGCAGGCCGCGACGACCAGGCGCTGCTCGTCCGCATCCAGCGTCGCCGATTCTCCGGTCGTGCCGCAGGGGACAAGCCCATGACTCCCTTCGGATATTTGCCACTCGACGAAGTCGCGAAAGAGGGCCTCGTCAAACGCTTCGTCGCGGAAAGGGGTCACCAGGGCCGGGATCGAGCCGCGGAACATGATCGTCTCCTTCACCTCCGGCCATCGCTCGGCATAGTGGCCGGATTGGGGCGGGAGCCCTGGCGTTCAGGGTCTGATAAGGAGGGGGTCGCCATTCTGTCCAGCATGCAGTCACGGCGGGTAAGCTTCGCGTTCCTCGGCATTTCGGCAGCGGCTCTGGCCGCCGGAGCGACCGGTCACCTGCGCTTCGGCGACGCGCCGGGCGCGGCCGATCAGGCTTCGCTGGTGCCGGTCGCCGCGCTGCAATCGGGCTATTCCCCGGGCGGCGCCTATGCGCCGGCGATCGCGTCCGACATCGCGCGGTGGAACAGCCTCAGGCAAAGCGAGGCCTTCCCCTTCTCGACCTATGCGGCCTTCCTCGCCACCCACCGTGGCTGGCCCGGCGAAGCGGCGACGCGGCGCACGGCCGAGCGCAAGATCGATCCGAACAGCGTCTCCCCTTCCGAGGTGCTGCGCTATTTCAGCGTCCAACCGCCGCTCACCGCCGGCGGCCGCGCTCACCATGCCCTCGCTTTGCTCGCCGCCGGCGAACGCGACCGCGCGCTCGGCGAAGCGCGCGCCGCGTGGCACACGGGCGCCATGGGGCAGGACGTGGAGAGCCGGCTGCTCGGCGTTTTCGGTC